>Ga0302283_1003107_pt1 | contig 13010 bp, 3 predicted proteins | sample III_Fen_E1_4_FD_198770 | JGI IMG/M metagenome (GOLD analysis project Ga0302283, IMG submission 198770) | Peat permafrost microbial communities from Stordalen Mire near Abisko, Sweden - III_Fen_E1_4 | ecosystem: Environmental > Terrestrial > Soil > Wetlands > Permafrost | place: Sweden: Abisko...
CTGCAGAAGCTGGGCGCCGTCTACGCCGAGCGCCTCAAGGATCCGGCCGCCGCGGCCCGCACCTGGCGCCGCGTGCTCACGCTCTCGCCCGGCCACGCCAAGGCGCTGCGCGTGCTGCGCGAGTCGTACGTCGCCGCCAACGACTGGGACGGGCTCGAGGAGCTCTACGCGTCTCAGAGCGACTGGGAGGGTCTGGTCGACTTCCTCTCGGGCGCGGCGGACAAGGCCACCGAGCCGCAGGTCAAGCTCGACATCTCCTTCCGGGCCGCGCGCATCTTCGAGGATCGCCTCCACGCCCCCGAGCGCGCCACCCGCTCCTACGAGCGGGTGCTCTCGGTCTCGCCGCAGGACGCGCGGGCGGCCGCCGCCCTCGTCCCGATCTACGAGAAGGAGGAGAAGTGGTCGCGACTGCCCGCGCTCTACGAGGTCCTCCTCGCCGCCAGCGAGGACGACTTCGAGAAGATCGCCATCGTCCGCAAGCTCGCCAGCGTCACCGGCGGCCCGCTCGCCGACAAGGCCGCCGCGCTCGGCTATGCGCGCCGCGCCTACGAGCTGGCGCCGGACGCCGAGGGCCTCGAGCTGCTCGAGTCGTGGTCGCGTGGCGCCGGCTCGTGGAACCCCTTCGTCGAGGCCGTCGAGGCTCGGCTGAAGGCCGCCTCGGACCTCGCGCCCGAGGAGAAGCGCAGCCTCCGCCTCAAGCTCGCCGAGGTCTACGCCCGCGAGCTCGCCAAGCTCGACGAGGCGGTGGCCGCCTACCGCGACCTGGTCGAGGCCGATCCCAGCGACGCCGACACCGTCGCCGCGCTCGACGCGCTCCTCCGCGCCAACGAGCGCAAGGACGATCTCCGCTGGCTCTTCGAGCTCCGCGGCAAGCAGGTCGAGGGGGACGAGCGCGCCGACGTGCTCGAGGAGTGGGCCTCGCTCGAAGAGGAGGTCTTCGGCGACGCCGCCCAGGCCATCGCTCTCTACCGCCGCGTGGTCGAGCTCTCCCCCCGCAACGACGCCATGCGCTCGCTGGCGCGCCTCCTCGTCGCCGCCGGGCAGCACGAGGCCGCCTCGTCCGTCATCGCGCGCCATCGCGATCTCTCGGAGGGCGAGGACCGCGCCCGCCGCGAGGTCGAGCTGGCCACGCTCTACGTCGATCGCCTCGACCGCGCCGGCGACGCCTTCGACGCCTGCGTGCGCGCCCTCGCGGCCGCCCCCCACGACGTCGAGGCCGTCTCGCTGCTCGCGCGGCTCGTCGACAAGCCGGAGACCCGGGTGCGGGCCGCCGGGGTGCTCGAGCAAGAGTACGCGGAGATCGGCGACAGCCGCCGCGAGTCGCAGGCCATCCGTGTCCGCCTCGAGGCCGAGGCCGATCAGGATGCCCGCCGCGGCCTCCACCTCAAGCTCGCCGACGTCGAGGAGAAGAAGCTCGGCGCCGCCGGCACCGCCTTCGAGGTGATCCTGCGCGCCCTCAACGAGCTCCCGGGCGACCTCGAGCTCTGGGGCCGCGCCGCCGAGCTCGCCGCCCGCGCCGGTCGCCCGACCGACCTCGCCGAGGCCTACCGCCTCCACCTCGTCGCCAACCGCAGCGCCGAGGGGGGCTCCGCCGAGAGCGCCGGACAGATCAGCGGCGCCGTCGAGATCGAGCTCTGCGAGCGCGCCGCCAGCCTGCACGACGAGCAGCTCGGCGATCCCGAGGGCGCCATGCCCTACCTCGATCGCGTCCTCGCGGTCGACCCCACCAACTCCCGCGCCTTCAATCGCCTCAAGCAGATCCTCACGTCGGCCGAGCGCTGGGCCGAGCTGGAGGAGCTCTACGAGAAGGCCGCGAAGGGCACCACCGACGAGCGCGATCGCATCGAGCTCCTCAACGAGGTCGCCCTCATCGCCGAGGAGATCATGGGCGATGCGGCCAAGGCCATCGGGTACTACGAGCGCATCCTCGCGCTCGACCCGGTGTACGTCGCCGCGCTCGACGCCCTCGAGAAGCTCTACGAGCGCGAGGAGCGCTGGAAGGATCTCGCCGCCCTGCTCGAGAAGCGCCTCGCCATGGCCACCGCCGACGAGGCGCTGGACATCAAGCTGGCGCTCGGGCGCATCTACCTCGACCGGCTCCGCGAGCCGGCGGAGGCGATCGGCCACCTCGAGGACGTCCTCGCCAACCGCGAGAGCGACGGCGAGGCCCGGCAGCTCGTCGAGCGCCTGCTCGAGGTGAGCGGCCTGCGCCTGCGCGCCGCCCGCATCCTCGAGCACGTCTACGAGGCCCGCGACGAGATCCGGCAGCTGGTGCGCGTCCTCGAGATCCGGCGCGAGGGCGCCGGCGACGAGGCCGAGCGCCGCGAGCTGCTCCGCCGCATCAGCATCCTCCGCGACGAGCGGCTCCGCGACGATCCAGGCGCCTTCGCCAGCCTCTCCGAGCTCACCCCCCTCGAGCCCGAGGACGGCTCCATCCGCGCTCGCTTCGTCGAGATCGGCCGCCGCCTCGCCGACCACGAGAAGGTGGCCAGCGTGCTCACGGCGGCCGCCGACGCGTCCACGACCCCCGCCACCCGCGGCGAGATCCTCATGGACGTCGCCCGCATCTGCGAGGACCTCCTCGAGGACGAGGCGCGCGCCGAGGCCGTCTACCAGCGCGTGATCGCCATCAATCCCGAGGACCCCGCGCTGGTGATCCCGGCCGCGCAGGCCCTCGGCCGCATCCACGCCTCCAAGTCCCGCCACGAGGAGCTCGCGGGGGCCCTCGGCATCGAGGTCCGCCTCGAGCAGGATCCGGCCCGCCGGCGCGAGCTCTACGAGCGCATTGGCGGTCTCTACGAGACCGTCCTCGAGGATCCCGCCAAGGCCATCGCCGCCTGGCGCTCGCGCCTCGCCGACGACGAGGCCGACATCGCCGCGCTGGGCGCGCTGGAGCGGCTCTACGAGCGCACCGGCGAGCACCGCGAGCTGGTCTCCGTGCTGCGTAAGCGCGAGCAGGCCGAGACGGCCGGCGACGAGCGTCGCCGCACCCTCACCAAGGCCGCCGAGACCCTGGCCGACAAGATCGGCGACGTCCCGGAGGCGATCGCGGCGTGGCGCGCGGTGCTCGACGAGTTCGGGCCCACGCTCTCCACCCTGGCCGCGCTCGAGGCCCTCTACGAGAAGGCGGAGCGCTGGGCGGATCTCGCCGACACGCTCGACGTCGATCTCTCGCTCGCCGAGGACACCGAGAGCCGCCTCGGGCTCTACGCGCGGCTCGGCGACGTGCGCCGGCTGCACCAGGGCGACCTGCCCGGCGCCCTCGACGCCTACCGCCAGGCGCTGCTCCTCGATCCCACCAGCGCCCGCTGCCGCAAGGCGCTCGAGGCCCTCCTCGACGTCCCCGCCGCCTGCCGCGACGCGGCCGAGACCCTGCGCCCGCTCTACGAGGCCGACGGCGACGCCGAGCGGCTCCTCCGCGTGCTCGAGATCCAGGTGGCCACCACCGAGGATCCCACCGAGCGCCTCGACACGCTCCAGACCGCGCTGCGCACCGCGGAGGGGCCGCTCGGCGATGCCGGTCGCGCCTTCGGCTACGCGCTCCAGGGCCTGGAGCAGGCCGCCGGCGAGGCCGAGGTGCAGACCTGGATCGACACCGTGGAGCGCCTCGGCGAGTCCACCGGGCGGTGGAAGGACATCTCCTCGCTCTACCAGAAGATCGTCGACGAGATCCTCGACGGGGACGTCCAGCAGAGCCTCCGCCTCCGGGTCGGAGAGCTCGGCCGCACCAGGCTCGGCGACACGGCGCTGGCCATCGCCGAGTACAAGAAGGCCCTCGAGGCCCGCGCCGACGACCGGCGGGCCATGATCGCGCTCGAGGAGCTCTACGCCGAGGCCGGGGCCTCCTCCGAGCTGCTCGCGATCCTCAAGCTCCGCGTCGACAACGCCGAGAGCGACGACGAGAAGAAGAAGCTCCTCTTCCGCCAGGCGGAGCTGCAGCGGGGCCCCCTCGCCGACCCGGCCGGGGCCATCGCCACCTACGAGGCCATCCTCGACGTCAACCTGGAGGCCGCGGCCATCCGCGCGCTCGAGGGCCTCTACCGCGAGGCCAGTCGCTTCCCCGACCTGATCGCGCTCTACGAGCGCCAGCTCGACGGCAAGGTCGGCTTCGCCGCCGATCTCCGCGTCAACATCGCCCGCATCGCCCGGGCGCACACCGGCGACGTGCAGCGCGCCTTCGACGAGCTGGGGGAGGCCATCGGCAGCGACTCCTCGCACGAGGGGGCCGTCGCCGAGCTCGAGGGCCTCCTCGAGACCTCCACCGATCCGGAGCACAAGGCCCGCGCCGGCGAGATGCTCGAGCCGGTGTACCTGCGCCGCGCCGACTGGGCCAAGGTCAAGACCGCGCTCGCCGCGCGCCTCGCCGCCAGCCAGGAGCCGGCCGAGCGCCGCGATCTCCTCACCCGCCTCGCCACCCTCCACGAGGAGCAGCTCGAGGACTACGCCGCCGCCCTGGAGACGGTCGCCCAGCTCCTCCACGAGGAGCTCAACGACGAGCGCGTCTGGGCCGAGCTCGAGCGCCTCGCCAAGGTGGCCAGCGCCGAGAAGCGCCTCGCCGAGATCTACGCCGCCGAGCTGTCGGCGCTGACCTCCGACGACGCCTCGACCGCCAAGCTCGCCCGCCGCACCGGCGAGATCTACGCCGATCTCGGCGAGATCGGCAGCGCGCTGGTCTGGTACCGCCGCGCCCACGAGTTCGAGCCCGAGGAGCGCGCGCTCTTCTCCGCGATCGACGCGCTCCTGGTCAAGGAGGCGCGCCACGGCGAGCGGGTCACGCTCTACCGCGCCTCGCTCGACTACCGCGCCGACGACGATCGCCTGGAGGCGCTCCACATCGTCGCCCGCCTCGAGCGCGTCGAGCTGGCCGAGCCCGAGAAGGCCATCGACACCTACCGCGCCGCCCTCGACGTCAAGGACACCGACGCCAAGGCGCTCGACGCGCTCACCGAGCTCTACACCGAGCTCGGCCGCGATCGGGATCTCGCCGACCTCTACCTGCGCCGCGCCGAGTCCTCCGCCAACGGCGAGGAGGCGGCCCCCTACCGCCTCGCGCTGGCGCGGCTCCTCCGCGCCAAGCTCGAGGACACCGCCGGCGCCATCGATCAGCTCGAGGCCATCGTCACCGAGGTGCCCTGGCACGCCGACGCCATCAAGGAGCTGGAGCAGCTCACCGCGCAGGACGCCCACAAGGCGCGCGTGGTGGAGATCCTCCGCCCCCTCTACGAGCGCCAGGACGACTGGCGCCTGCTCATCAAGCTCAACGAGGAGCGCTTCGGCCTCGCGGACGACGTCCGCGAGAAGGTGGCCGTCCTCCGCGAGACCGCCCGGCTCTGGGAGACGCGCGGCAACGACGAGCTGCGCGCCTTCGAGGCGACCCGCGCCGCCTTCGAGCTCGACCCCGAGGACGGCGACACCCGCGCCGACCTGGAGCGCCTCACCGCCGAGCTCGGCGCCTGGGAGGAGCTGGCCCAGAGCTACGAGAAGGGCATCGCCGCCGTCGGCGACGACCTCACCCGCCGCGAGCTGCTGGGGTCGCTGGCCAAGATCTACGACAGTCGCATCGACGACCCGCGCAAGGCCCTCGACGCCTACGGTCGTCTCTCCGCCCTCGACCCGACCGATGGCGACCCGCTCGAGGCCATGGACGCGCTCGCCGTGCTCCTGGCCGACTGGTCCACGGTGATCGCCGTGCTCGAGAAGAAGAGCGCCATCGCCAACGACGAGGAGAACGCCGCCATCTGGCGCCGCATCGCCAGCACCAAGCTCGACATGGTCGAGGACCAGGAGGGCGCGGTCGCCGCCTACGAGAAGGCCCTGGAGCTCGATCCCGAGAGCGCCATGACCGTCGACGCGCTCATCGATCTCTACAGCCCGGAGAAGAACGCGCGGCGCCTCGTCGAGCTCTTCGCCCGCCGCGTCGACCTCGTTCCTCAGGACGGAGGGCCGGAGGAGGTCGCCCTGCGCTACGACCTCAACGTCCGCGCCGCCGAGTGCTTCGAGAAGCAGCTCGACGACCGGCGCGAGGCCATCCTCGCGCTGGGCGCCGCGCTCGACGCCCGCCCCGGCGACGCCGCCGTGCTCACCTCCCTCGAGCGCCTCTACCGCGCCGAGGCGATGTGGGACGAGCTGCTCGGCAACCTCCAGCTCCAGGCCGGCGCCGCCGCCACCAAGGAGGCACGGGTCAAGCTGCGCACCGCGATCGGCGACCTCCACGCCGCCAAGCTGGAGAGCCCGGGCGACGCCCTCGAGCAGTACCGGCTCGTCCTCGAGGACGACGCCGGCAACGACCACGCGATCGCCGCCGCCCGCGCCATCGCCGAGGCGCACGAGGAGCTCCGGCTCGACGCCGCCGACATCCTCGAGCCCGTCCTCCGCGCCGGCGCTCGCCACGAGGAGCTGGTCGCCATCCTCGAGCTCCGCCTCAAGGCCCAGACCGACCCCGAGGGGCGCGCCCGCACCCTGCGCACCATCGCCGCCATCGAGGACGAGGGCCGCGCCCGCCCCGCCGCCGCCGAGGCGGCCCTGCTCCGCGCCCTCGAGGACACCCCCGAGGACGCCTCGCTCCACGACGACATCGAGAAGCTCTCCGCCCGCGCCGGCGGCTGGACCCGCTACGCCGACGCGCTGGCGACCCGTGCCGGCGCCACCTTCGACGCCTCGATCGCCAAGGACCTCTTCGTTCGCCTCGGCCGCATCGCCGAGGAGAAGCTCTCCGACGACAGGCGCAGCGTCGAGGCCTACGCCAAGGCGGTCGAGCACGCGGGCGACAGCCCCGAGCTGCTCTCCGCGCTCGACCGGCTCCACGGCCGGCTCGGCGATCAGAAGGCGCTCGCCGACGTCCTCGAGCGGCGCGCGCCGCTCGCGGCCACGGACCGGGAGCGCGCCGATCTGCTGCACCGCCTCGCGGTCATCCAGATCGAGTCCTTCGGCGACAAGTCCCAGGGGCTCAGCACCCTCCGGACGGCCCTGGAGAAGGCCCCCGACCACGGCCCCGCCTGCAAGGCGCTCGAGGCGCTCACCGACACCCGGGAGCTCTTCGAGGAGGCGGCCGAGGCGCTCGAGCACGTCTACAAGACGCTCGGCGATCACGGCGCCCTGGCCCGCCTCTACGAGAAGCGCATCACCTACGCGGCGACCCCGGGCGATCGCGTCCGCCTCCGCCTCGACCTGGCGCGCGTGCTCGAGGAGCGAGCCGCCGACCCCAAGGCGGCCCAGGCCGCGCTCGAGGCGGCCTTCGCCGACGATCCCACCGACGCCGACGTGCTCGCCGAGATCGAGCGCCTCGCGCCCATCACCGGAGCGGACGGCTGGAAGAGCGCGAGCCTCGCGCTCGACGCGGCCATCCGCAAGGCCAGTGACGCAGGAGGCGCTGCCGGGGGCTTCGGCTCCGAGACGGCGCGCGATCTGTGGATGCGCCTCGCCGGCTGGCGCAAGGACAAGATGGGCGACCCCGCCGCCGCCGAGCTCGCCCTGGAGGAGGCGCTCAAGCACGATCCCCAGAGCGACTTCATCCTCCGCGAGATCGAGGTCCTCCAGCGCTCGCCCGGTCGCGAGCGCGAGCTGGTCGCCACCCTGCGCCGGCTCGCCGCGCTCGACGGCCTCCAGGGCTCGCCCGCCGACCTGCGGCGCGAGGCCAAGACCCTGGCCGAGACCGTCCTCAAGGACGACGCCCTCGTGGAGGCCATCCTCCGCGAGATGCTCGCCGCCGACGAGAGCGACGTCTGGGCGCTCGGCGAGCTCACCGTGGTGCGCGAGAAGGCCGGCGATCACAAGGAGGTCTTCGAGCTCCTGGTCCGCCAGGCCGATCTCGTCGCCGACGGCGCCGCCATCGCCGAGAAGCGCCACGCCGCCGCCGCGGTGGCCCGGGAGAAGCTCGGGGACGACGCCAAGGCGATCGACCTCTACGGCCACATCTTCGAGGACGAGCCCAGCGACGCCAAGGCGTCCAAGGCGCTGCGCGAGCTCTACGCCAAGGTCGGCAAGCACAAGGAGCTGCTCGCCCTGCTGCAGCGCCTCATCGAGCTGGCCGAGAAGCCCGAGGACCGCACCGCCCTCCGGCTCGAGGCCGCGGCCATCTGCATCGACAAGCTCGACGCGGTCACCGAGGCCACCGAGCTCCTCCGCGCCGTCCTCGACGAGGACCAGGGCAACGAGAAGGCCACGCTCCTGCTCTCCACGCTCCTCGAGAAGTCGGGGCGCGATCAGGAGCTGGCCGATCTGCTCTCTTCCCAGATCGAGCTGGCGCAAGCCCAGGCCGCCCTCGACAAGGAGCTCGCCTTCCGGGTCCGCCTCGGCGAGGTCTACGAGACGCGCCTCAACGACATCCCCAAGGCCATCGAGACCTACAAGGACGTCATCGGCAAGGCCGCCACCCACAAGGGCGCGCTCCTCGCCCTGGCCCGCCTCCACGAGCAGCGCGGCGAGAAGGCCGACGCCGCCAAGGCCCTCGAGACCGTGCTCGGCGGCGTCACGGTAGGCGATGAGGCGGTGAAGACCGCGCTGCGCCTCGCCGACCTCTACGGCGCCCTCAAGCAAGAGGAGGACGTCCGCCGGGTCCTCGAGCGCGGGCTCGAGGCCGACGCCACCGCCCCCGAGATCCGCAAGCGCCTGCTCGCCCTCTACGAGAAGCAGCAGGCCTGGGCCGAGCTCGCCGCCCTCATCAAGGGCGACGCCGAGGCCGCCAAGGAGCCCGCCGACAAGGTCCGCCTCTACCGCAAGGCGGCCGAGATCCACCAGCAGAAGCGCGCGGACTCCGGCGCGGCGGCCGACCTCCTGGTCAAGGCCTCCGAGCTGGCACCGACCGACCGCGAGCTGCTCCTCGCGCTCTGCGACGCCTACAGCGCCTCCGGCCGCGGCAAGCTGGCCGCCGGGGTGCTGCAGAAGATCGTGGAGTCGTACGGCGGCCGTCGCTCCAAGGAGCTCGCCGCCATCCACCACCGGCTCGCCCGCGCCCACCTCGCCGAGGGCGAGAAGGACAAGTCGCTCGAGCAGCTCGACATCGCCTTCAAGATCGATCCCGGCTCGATCGCGGTGCTGCGCGACCTCGGCGTCCTCTCCCTGGAGCTGTCCACCGCCGCCGGCGACGACGCCAAGCTGCGCGACACGCACCTCGACCGCGCCCAGAAGACCTTCCGCGCTCTCCTCCTCCAGAAGCTGGACGACGCGTCGCCCATCTCCAAGGGCGAGGTCTTCTACTTCCTCGCCGACATCAGCCACCGGCAGAACGACGACAAGAAGGCGATCCAGATGCTGGAGCGCTCGCTCGACGCCAACAAGGAGTACGCCCCCGCCAAGGAGCTGCTCGCCAAGCTCAAGAAGTAGCGATGAGGGGGGCCCTGGGCGCGCTCCTGGGCCTCCTGGTTCGCGCCTGGCTCCTCACCCTCCGCCTCACCCTCCTCGTCGATCCCGCCCTCGCGGCGGCCCGCCTCCCTCCTCAGGGGGGCTCCCCCCACCCCAGGCCCTTCTCCCTCGCCTTCTGGCACGGCCAGCAGTTCGCGCTGCTGCGCTGGGCCAGCTGGCAGAACCTCGTCGCGCTGGTGAGCCGCTCCCGCGACGGCGAGCTGGTCTCCGCGGCGCTGCGCCGGCTCGGCGTCGAGAGCGCGCGCGGCTCGTCCTCGCGGGGGGGCGCCGCCGGCCTCAAGGCCATCGTCCGCATCCTCCGCACCGGGCGCGACGCCGCCTTCGCCGTCGACGGGCCGCGGGGCCCGGCGCGGACCGTGCGCAGCCTCGGCGCCGCGCAGGCGGCCCGGCTCGGCGGCGGCGTGGTGGTGCCCATGGCCGCGGCCTGCTCGCGCTGCCATGTCTTCGCTCGCGCCTGGGATCGCTTCGAGCTGCCGCTGCCCTTCACCCGCGTGGTGGTGGTGCTCGGCGCGCCGCTCGCCCCGGAGGAGGCCACGCCCGAGGTGCTCGGGGCGGCCATCGACCGGGCCCGTGCGACGGCCGAGCGCATGCTCACCGTGGCGCCCCGGCCGGCGGCGCGCGAGGATGTCGCCACATGACCCGCCTTTGCTCCATCGACGGCGCCCACGTCCTCCCCGACGACGCCAAGGTCTCCGTCTACGACCGCGGCTTCCTCTACGGCGACAGCGTTTTCGAGACCGTGCGCACCTACGGCGGCGAGCCCTTCGCCCTCGCCGAGCACATGGCCCGCCTCGAGCGATCGGCCGCCCGCGTGGGCATCGCCATGCCCCTCCCCGCCGCCGACTTCGGCATGGAGCTGCGCGTCGCCGTCCGCGCCGCCCGGAACCCGGAGAGCTACGCGCGCGCCATGATCTCGCGCGGCTCCGGGCCGCTCGGCCTCGACCCCGCGCTCGCCCTGGCGCCCCTGCGCGTCATCCTGGTGGAGCCCCTCGTGCCGCTCCCGGGCGCGCTCTACCGCGACGGCATCGCCGTGGTCACCGTCCGCACCGAGCGCGCCGGCGACGCCGCGCAGGGCGCCAAGGTCGGCAACTACCTGGCCAGCCTGCTCGCCCTCAAGGACGCCAAGGCCCGCGGCGCGCAGGAGGCGCTCATCGTCGACGCCTCGGGCTGCGTGGTCGAGGGCACCACCTCCAACGTCTTCGTCGTCCGCGGCGGTGAGCTCTGCACCCCGCCCGAGCAGTCCAACCTGCTGCCCGGCATCACCCGCGCCCACCTCATCGAGGTCGCCGCCGAGCTCGGCCGCCCGCTCCACCTCGCGCCCCTCACCTTGGCGGACCTGGCCTCCGCCGACGAGGTCTTCATCAGCTCCAGCCTGCGCGAGGTGCTCCCGGTGGTGCGCGTCGACGACCGCCCCGTCGCCGGCGGCCGCCCCGGCCCCGTCACCCGCGCCCTCCACGCGGCCTTCCGGGTCCGCGCGGGCCTGGGCGCCGAGCCCATGCCCTGGGAGTGAGGGCGCGCGGCGAGGGCGGTTCAGGGGGCTCCCCGATCATGACGCTCTGCGCCTCGGCGGCGGGCCTTCCTTGACCGCCGGTCCGTTCCGCTGTGCTATTAGCGCCGGATCCATGCTTGCCCCGGGAAACGTGATCGGGGGCCGATACCGGCTGGTCCGCCTCCTCGGGGAGGGCGGGATGGGAGTCGTCTGGGCTGCGGTCAACGACGCCTTCGGCCGCGAGGTCGCCATCAAGGTGATGCGAGCCGGCGTCGCCGCCGAGGATCCCACCGCCATCGAGCGCTTCTTCACCGAGGCCCGCATCTGCGGGAGCATCCGCGACCCGGGCATCGTCGACGTGCTCGACGTCGGCTACGCCGAGAACGGCGCGCCCTTCCTGGTGATGGAGCTGCTCTCTGGCGACTCGCTCGACACCGTCCTCCAGCGCGCCGGCACCCTCCGGCCGCTCGACGTGTTGCCGGCGATCCGCGACGTGGCCCGCACCCTCGCGCTGGCGCACGACAAGGGGGTCATCCACCGCGACATCAAGCCGGGCAACGTCTTCCTCCACCGCCTCCCCAGCGGCCAGGTGGTCGCCAAGCTCCTCGACTTCGGCGTCTCCAAGGTCACCAGCGCCAGCGCGCCCGCCACCGTCACCCGCACCGGCATGGTGTGCGGCTCGCCCGCGTACATGAGCCCGGAGCAGGCGGGCGGCCGCCTCGAGCTCGACGGCCGCTCCGACGTCTACGGGCTCGGCGTCATCCTCTACGAGGCGCTCGCGGGCCGGCTGCCCTTCCTCGACACCAACTACAACGCGCTGATGATCGAGATCGCGGTCCACGATCCCCCGCCCCTCGGCTCCGTCGCGCAGGGCTTGCCGAAGGCCGTCCTCGAGCTGGTCAAGGCGGCGATGGCCCGTGACCGCGACGCGCGCCTGCCGTCCGCCGCCGCCCTGGCCGAGCGCATCTCGGCGACCCTCGTCGCGCTCGGCGTGTCCGCGGGGCACGCCCTCCCCGATCCCTCCTCCCTGGCCGGTGTCTCCGGCCCGAGGAGCCAGCGGCGCATCTCGGGCGCGCAGACCTCGTCCGCGCTCGCCACCAACGCGGGGCGCCGGGGGCGGGGTGGCTCGCCGTGGCGGACGGTGGCGATCATCGCGGCGATCACCGTGCTCGGTGGGGTCATCACCTTCGCGCTGGTCTGGTTCAAGGCGCCCGCGTCCCCGCCGCGCCCGGCCGCCGCCCTCAGCAGCGTCAGCAGCGCGGCCGAGGCCCCGACCACAGCCCCGGTTTCACCGCCCCTCGCCGCGCCTTTGGTCGCGTCGTCGGCGGCTCCCTCCGTCGCGCCTGCGGCGGTCAGCGCGGCTCCCGTTGCCCCCAGCGCGGCCCCTCCCGCTCCCAGGACCCCGGGCCGCAATCCGGTGAAGAAGAAGGGTGTCTGGACGTATGACTGACGGAACGCGCAGGCCCTCCCGGCGCCTCGCCTGGACGCTGGCGCTGCTGGTGGCGACCCCCTGCCTGGCCGCGCCGCGATCGGCCGGGGCCACCGACGCCGAGCTGCGCTCGCGGCAGCTCTACAAGCAGGGCGAGGCCCTCGCCAACGAGGGCAACTGGGGCGAGGCCTGCCCCCTCTTCCAGGCCGCCCACGATCTGCACGGCACCGGCGGCACCGCGCTGCGCACCGCCGACTGCTACGAGAAGGTCGGCAAGTACGACCGGGCGCTGGGCATGTACCAGTACATCGTCGAGCACCGGGACACCGACAAGGGCGAGCGCGTCGCCCTCGCCGAGGGGCGGGTCGCGGCGCTCAAGAAGCAGCTCGAGGTGGATCGGCGCCCGCCTCCTCCGGTCCCGCCGCCGGTGGTGATCGTGCCGCAGCCTCCGCCCGCTCCGCTGCCTCCGCCGCCACCCCCGCCGCCCCCGAGCAAGGGGCCGGCGCTGGTGGCGTTCGGCGTCGGGGGCGTCGGGCTGGTGGTCGGCGCCGCGTTCGGCGCGCTCGCGCTCAAGCAGGCGAGCGACCTGAAGACCACCTGCGTGGCCGGCGTGGCGTGCCCGCAGTGGAGCGACACCCGGAGCGCCGCGGAGACCAAGGCCTGGGTCGCCAACGCCGGCTTCGTGGTGGCCGTCGCCGGCGTCGTCACGGGCGTCGTGCTCCTCACCACCCA
>Ga0302283_1003120_pt1 | contig 12995 bp, 8 predicted proteins | sample III_Fen_E1_4_FD_198770 | JGI IMG/M metagenome (GOLD analysis project Ga0302283, IMG submission 198770) | Peat permafrost microbial communities from Stordalen Mire near Abisko, Sweden - III_Fen_E1_4 | ecosystem: Environmental > Terrestrial > Soil > Wetlands > Permafrost | place: Sweden: Abisko...
ACCTCAACCAGCCGATCGTGGGCATGGCGTCCACCCCGGACGGGCGGGGCTACTGGTTGGTCGCCTCCGACGGTGGGGTGTTCGCCTTCGGTGACGCCGGCTACTTCGGCTCGATGGGTGGCCAGCCTCTCAACCGGCCCATCGTGGCCATCGCATCCCACGACTCGAGTGGCTACTGGCTCGTGGCCTCCGACGGCGGCGTGTTCAGCTTCGGTTCGGCCCCGTTCTACGGCTCGACCGGCAATCTGACACTCGCCCAACCGGTCGTCGGCATGTCCCCCGGGCCACGGGACGACGGCTACTGGATGGTGGCGGCCGACGGCGGCATCTTCGCCTTCGGTGACTCCGCGTACTACGGCTCCATGCCGGCCGTGCTCACCCCTCCGCGTGGATTCGACTGAGCCCAACGCCGCCACTCCGCACACGGCAGTCGTCGTCCGATCCTGACGGCGCGCCACCCCAGAGCGCGGGGACGGGGTGGGGCGTCCACCTGAGGACCACGCTCCGGCCCTATCGTTGTCGGACGTGTCCGACCTGCGATCCAGGGGTGTCGCGGCGGTGTCGCCACCATCCGTGCGCCCCGGCGCCCACCGGTACCTCCGCCGCGCCCTGCTGACCGTCGCCACCTGCATCGCGTGTGTGGTGCCGCTGGTCGGTACCGTGGCCCTCGCCCCGCCCGCCCAGGCCTATCCGTCGGCCACCGTCGACCTGACCGGTCACGGCTACGGGCACGGGCGGGGGATGGGCCAGTGGGGTGCGTTCGGCTACGCCTACAACGGCTGGTCCTGGCAGCAGATCGTCGAGCACTACTACTCGGGTAGTACGCCGACCGCGGTCCCGGCACCCAAGGACGCCACCGATATCCGGGTGGTCATGACCGAGAACAACGGCAACGGTGTGATCGTGACCTCGGACAACGGGTTCGTCCTGTGGGGTCGGCAGTTCAGCGCCGGGCAGGCGGTAGAGATGGTGCCCGACGGCGCCGGCACGTGGAGCCTGTTCGCGGGTTCGTCGTGTGGCGGACCGTGGTCCGGACCGTTCGCCACGAGCGCGCTGAACCCCGTGGTCATCCCCGACCACGAGACGGTGATCGGTGACCCGCCGGCCACCGTGGCCGCCGACGCGCTGCAGCTGTGCCAGGCGGGCGGCAACGTCTCCGTCCGGGGCGTTCTCGTGGCCCGGTACAACACCGGCTCACCCGCCGTGCCGCGGACGGTGAACGTCCTCCCGCTGGAGGACTACGTCGCCGGGGTCGTCCCCAATGAGTCACCTGCCTATTGGGGGACGCTCGGCGGTGCGGGGGCCCAGGGACAGGCCCGGGGGTTCCAGGAGCTCGAGGCCCAGGCGGTGGCCGCCCGCTCCTACGTCATGGCGGCACTCGGTTCCTATGGCGGCTACGCGGACACCTGTGACCTGACGTGCCAGACGTACCGCGGCATCGCCAACGACAGCCCGCTCACCGACGCCGCCACGGTGGCCACGTCCTTGGTCGTCATGGAGGAGGGCGGTCAGATCATGACCACCGAGTACTCGGCCTCCACCGGCGGGTACACGGCACCGGGTACGTTCCCGGCGGTGGTCGACGCCGGGGACGCGATCTGCCCACCGGGGGTCAACGGCGCCTGCAATCCGAACCACACGTGGCAGGCCTCGGTCCCGGTCACGTCCATCGAGTCCACCTGGCCCCAACTGGGAACGTTGGAGTCGGTGTCCATCACGGCCCGCAACGGCTACGGCGACTGGGGCGGACGGGTCACCTCGATGACACTCGTCGGATCGTCGCAGGACGTGGTCGTGACCGGTGACCAGTTCGCCGCCGCGTTCAACCTCCTGTCGGACTGGTTCATCCCGACGGACCAACTGTCGAGCACCGCGGTGGGCATGGCGTCGACGCCGGACACCAAGGGCTATTGGATCGCCGGGTCCGACGGCTCGGTGCGTGCCTTCGGGGATGCCACCCTCTTCGGTTCGGTCGGGGGCCAGCCGCTGGCCGCGCCGGTAGTCGGCATCGTCGCCACTCCCGACGGGAAGGGCTACTGGGAGGTCGCAGCCGACGGCGGCGTCTTCAACTTCGGCGATGCCGGCTTCTACGGCTCGGCCGGGGCGCTCCAACTGAACCAGCCGATCGTCGGCATGGCCCGGACAGCGACGGGGCGCGGCTACTGGTTGGTGGCGGCGGACGGCGGCATCTTCAGCTACGGCGACGCCTCGTTCCATGGCTCCACCGGTGCGCTGACGTTGAACCAGCCCGTGGTCGGCATGGCCGGCACGCCCGATGCAGGCGGCTACTGGTTGGTGGCGGCGGACGGCGGCATCTTCGCCTTCGGTGACGCGGTGTTCTACGGCTCGATGGGCGCCCATCCACTCAACCGGCCGATCGTCGGTATGACGACCGGTCCCGATGGGACCGGCTACCGACTGGTGGCATCCGACGGCGGCATCTTCGACTTCGGCACCGCAGGGTTCTACGGCTCCGCCGGAAACCTCGTGCTGGCCCAACCCATCGTCGGCATGTCGGCCACTCCCAACGGCGGGGGGTACTGGCTGGTGGCCGCGGACGGCGGCATCTTCAACTACGGCGACGCCGGCTTCTACGGATCCGGGTCGTCCTGAGCTCCTGACGCAGTGTCAACCGATGTGGTGGCGGTGGTCGCCCGGAACCGGTCGCTACTTGACGATCCGAACGCTGGCCGCCTGGGTGGTCGTCCCGAACGGATCCTGGATCGGTGAGTGGACGAAGTCGAGACTGCCGCCGTCGTCGACCGACCACACCGGGTCGCGGATCGCATCCGACCCGGACTCGCGGTTGATCGCCACCCGGAGGAAGATCAGCGACCCGCCGAACTGATGGATGCAGGGCTGGGGGTTGATCCGCTTGCAGGTGAGCGTTCCGCCGACGAAGGTCACGGGCACGTTCGACGTGGGGCTCCGCAGCGTCACATGGTGGAACCCGGAGCAGTTCGTCACGGTGATGGGGCCGGCGAGGAACTCGGCGATGTTGAATCCGGCGTCGTCCGTGCAGTTCGAGATGGACACGTTGTCCGACCCCGCCCCGGGAATGTCGGACTCGAAGTCGAAGCCGGCATCCGCGGGGCTGATCACGTGCACGTTGTCGAGCGACGAGTCGGACACCTCGGCCAGGGTGACTCCCTGACGCCCGGCGTTGTCGGACGTGAACCCCTCCACCGTCAGGCCGGTGACCGGTGTGCCGATGTGGCTCGACAGGTCGGCGACGAGTTCCAGACCGTCCCCCCAGGTGTTGAGCGAGCTGTCGTCGTCGAGCGTGACGTCCAGCGATGATTCGATCTTGACGCCGGCTTCGCCGACGAGTGCGGCGTGGAAGCCGCCGACCGTGTTGGCGCCCAGCACACTCACCCCGCTGATGGTGACGTGTGAGGTATCCCGCACGAGGATGATCGGCTTCATGCTGTCGTACCCGGGCCCGGTGGGCTTCACCGTGGACGGGTCGTAGAACGTGCCTCCGACGATGGTGATCGGGTTGCGGAGCACGATGCCCGACGGCACCTCGTAGCAGGCGGTGCTCGACGACCGGAAGACGGACCCGGCAGGCAGCGAGGCGAGGTACGTCTGGAGACCGGGCGTCGCCGGCTGGGAGCATGTCGAGTCGAAGGTCGCCGGACCGGGGACCGCGGGCGGTGCGGTCGTGGACCGGGTGGACGTCGTCGGAGGGGACGTGGTCGACGTCGTCGGGACGGTGGCCGTCGGGACGGTCGTCGTGGTGGTGACTGATCGGGTGCCGCCCGGAGGCGACTGGCCGGGTGCCACCGGCCGGGTCGTCGTGGTGGCTACCACCGTCGTGACGGTGGTCGACGTGACATCGGTGGACGAGGTGGTGACCGTGGTCGTCGACGTGGTCGACGAGCCGGGGCGGGTGGTCGTGGTGACCGTGGTCGTCGGGGTCACCACGGTGGTCCTCGTGGCACCCGGGCCCGGAGCAGCTGTGCCGTGCGACCCCGTCCGCGTCCCGACGGCACCGGCGGGAGGTGTCGCCACCAGCACCGCTCCGGCGAGGATTGCGAACACGCCCATCCCGTTCGCGACGCGCCTGCCGGTGGACCGGCGCGGCCGACCGCCGTGCCGGAACCCTCCGTACTGCCCCTGCTGCATGGCCCCTCCGTCTGCCCACCGGGGGCCGGGCGCGTCAGGGAGGCACCGATGTGGTGCCTGCTCCGGCAACCCGGCTGACTCGGTGAGCCCCGTGGTGTTGCGTCCCCTCCTCGCAGAGGGTTTGCCTTGTTCCGCAGGCCCCGTCTCCTGCGCACGGTGCCTGATGGGTATCGTACGCTCCGGGGGGCAATTACCGCAATGAGTGATGCCATTAACGCAGAAAGTGGTGACAAAGGTCCTCCGTCCGTAGGGGCAGGAGGCGACGCGACGGGACCACGCCTTGGCGACGGGCCCGGGAGTCCTCGGGGCGGGGTGTCCCGCCACCTAGTCTCGGGGCCGATGGACGAGGTAGTGACAGATGGACAGCGAGCAGTGGTGACCGGGGCGACCGGCCCCGGTTCGCCACCTGCGCCGGAACCCGACGGACCGCAGGGCACCGGTCGGTGGTCGGCCCGCTCGTGGCGGGCCATCTTCTTCGCCCCCGTAGGGGACGGCCGACGTCGTCGGCGGGGGAGTGACGCCTTCCGCGTCGGGATCGCCCTGCTGGTGGTGGTGATCTGCTGGCTCGCGACACGCGTCAACCCGTCCAGCGAGAAAGCCCTGATCAGCGCCGTCTCTCCGGTGCCCGAGGGCATCAAGTGGATCGTGACCTCGGTCGCATGGGGGGGCTCGATCGGGCTCGTGGTCGTCGTCGTGGCGCTCGCCCTGATCTCGCGACGGACCGAGGTCATCCGTGACACGGTGCTGGCCGGCGCCGGCGCGTGGGCGGTGTGTGTGGGACTCAGCGTCCTCCTCGGCCCGGATGGCGGCCGACCGACGAACAGCGCGCCCCACGGGTTCGACCTGGCGTTCCCGGTCGCCCGGGTGGCGGCAGCGGTGGCGGTCGCCACTGCTGCGATGCCGTACCTGAGCCGCTGGGTCCAGCGGACGATCATCGTGACGGTCGCCCTCCTGGCCGTGACCACCATGGTGTCGGGATACGGGCTGCCCGTGGCCGTGCTGGCCAGTCTGGCGATCGGCGTGCTGGCGACCGCAGTCGTCCACCTGGTCTTCGGATCGCCACTGGGACTGGCCTCGGCGTCCGAGGTCCGGCTCCTGCTCGCCGACCTGGGCATCGACGTCGACGAGATCGAGCCTGCGACCAAGCAGACCTGGGGGATGGGCAGGTTCTCGGCGCAGCTGGCCGGCAGCCGACTCGACGTGTCCTTCTACGGCCGTGATGCCGCGGACGCGCAGTTGCTCTCGAAGACGACCCGGTTCCTCCTCTACCGGGACTCGGGTCCCACCCTCACCTTCACGCGCCGCCAGCAGGTCGAGCACGAGGCGTACGTGACCCTGATGGCCGACCGGGCCGGCGCACGCGTCGCCACGGTGCTGGCGGCCGGGCCGGCGGGTCCCGCCAAAGACGCGCTCCTGGTGACCCGGCCGCCGGTGGGTCGCCGGCTGGCCGAGCTCGCTCCGTTCGTGCTTCCCGCAGCGGTGACACCAGGGGGAGCGGACGACGGGACCCCGGTGGGCAAGGACGGCACCGCGGCCGCCGCAGAGGTGGCTGCTCCGGTGGACGTGGCCGTGTCGACCGATGACGTGCCGACCGATGACGTGCCGACCGACCCCGTGCTGACCGATGCGGCGCTGGACGGCATCTTCGCCCAGGTGCTCAGTCTGCGCCGCGCCGGCATCGCCCACGGCGCCCTGTCGACCGAGACGATCGTCCTGGCCGACGACGGCACCTCAGGCCTGGTGGACATGCGGGCGAGCGCCACGGTGGCGAGCATCGACCAACTGGATCGGGATCTCGCCGCAACGATGGCTGCGACGGCGCTCGTGGCCGGCCCCCAGCGGACCGCCGACGCAGCGGCGCGCACGGTCCCGACCGATGCCCTGGCCGCCGCGCTCCCGTACCTCCAGCGCGCCGCACTCGACCCGGTCGCCTCCCGCACGTTGCGTGGCAAGAAGGCGATCCTGGCGAGCCTGCGCGATGCAGGTGCCGCGGCGGCGGGCATCGAGGTCCCCAAGCTCACCGAGCCGCGGCGTATCAGCTGGGTGAACCTGGTCCTGGTGGTGGGCACCCTGATCGGTGGCTGGGCACTCATCGGCGTGCTGGTCAACGTCACGCACTCCTGGAGCACCATCACCGGGGCACGGTGGGGCTGGGTGGCGGCCGTCTTCGTGCTGGCCCAGCTGGTGTACCCGGCCCTGGCCGTCACCACGATCGGTTCGGTGACCGACACGATCCCCTACGGGAGGACCGTCGCACTCGAGGTGTCGAACACCTTCGTGTCACTGGCCGGCGGCACGATGGGCTCGCTCGCCACCCGTGTCCGCTTCTTCCAGCAGCAGGGTTACGACGCCACCCTGGCGGTCAGCTCCGGCGTGCTCATCTCCACGGCGAGTTGGATCGTGAAGGGCGGACTCTTCGTCATCGCCATCCCGATCGCCTTCTCCCAGTTCCACTTCGGCGATGTGCCGACGAGCACCGGCGGCGGATCGGGGAGCTCGACGGCGACCCTGGTCTGGATCATCGTTATCGCCGTCGTGGTGCTCGGGATCGTGCTGGGGCTCCTGTTCGCCATCCCGCGGTGGCGGCGCCTAGCGGCAGCCAAGCTCCGCCCGAAGGCGTCCGAGGTCTGGAACCACCTGAAGGTGCTCTCCACCCACCCGCGCAACCTGGTGGAGATCTTCGGCGGCGAGCTCGTCGGCCAGCTGCTGGTGGCCATGGCGCTCGGAGCGGCGTTGCACGCCTTCGACGAGCACCTGAGCCTCGCTTCGCTGCTCATCGCGTTGACGGTGGGATCGATGATCGGTGGGATCTCGCCGGTGCCGGGCGGTATGGGTGTGGTGGAGGCGGGGATGATCCTCGCCCTGACCGCGGCGGGCATCCCCCAGGACGACGCCGTCGCTGCCGTCTTCGTCCAGCGGCTCTTCACCGCGTACCTCCCGCCCATCTGGGGCTGGTTCTTCCTCGTCTGGATGCGGAAGAAGGAGTACCTGTAGACCACGGCGGACCGCCCCGCCGCCGGCCGGGCTCAGACGTCGAGGCGGCGTGGTCCCGTGTCCGCCAGCCCCGGGAAGTCCCGCAGCTGGCCGAGGGCACCGAGCCTGCCCACATTCACCCCGGTGTCGGCGGCCCGCAGCATCCGCAGGTCGCCGCGGCTGTTCCCGTAGGCCCACAGCCGCGCGTCCTCGAGGTCGTTGTCGGTCATCCACAGCCGGAGCCGCCGGATCTTCTCCTCGCCCCGGCAGTTGCCGCCCTCGTAGCGCCCGGTCAGTCGCCCCGACTCGTCGACTTCGAGCAGGGTGGCGATCGCCCCGTGCGCCGCCAACCGTTCGGCTGCCTCCCGGATGTAGGCATCCGGCGACGCCGACACCACCACGATCCGGTCGCCCCGACCCCGATGCCAGTCGAGCCGTCGACGGACCTCGGGCCTGACGTGTGCGGCCAGGTGGCCCACGGCGAATTCGGCTCCCACCCGTTCGAGGTGCTCGGCGTCCACCCCACCGAGCACGCGGGTGAACAGCTCCTCCTTGGTGCGGTCGGCCACCTCGCCGCCGACCACCGCGGCGTGGGCCAGTCGTGGAGCCAGCTGCGCCGACGCCCGTGCGACCGCGGCACGGCCGACCACCGCGCTGAGGAAGTCGAACACGCTCCCGCCGGTCGTCAGGGTCCCATCGAAGTCGAATGCGGCGACGTCGCTCACGATCCCTCCGACTCAGGCGCCGGTGCCGGCGACGGTCGCCCCACCTCGGCCGACACCCGAGGCGAATCGCGACGCGCCCTCCAGCGCCTCACCCGAGGCCAGACTGTCCAGTCCCAGCCTGGTCTCGACGAGTAGCGCCTCGTCCACGGGCAGGTCCCACTGGGCGACCGCCGACCGGCGGTCGTTGCGCATGCAGACCTGGGGGAGTGCGGCGAGTTCGGTGGCCCAGTCGATCGACGCCTGCAGTGCGGTCCCGGACGGTACGACCCGGTTGGCCAGGCCCATCGACAGTGCTTCCGCGGCGCCCACGGCTCGGCCGCTCAGGATCAGGTCCATGGCCCGCCCCTCGCCGACGATGCGAGGCAGCCGGACAGTGCCGCCGTCCACCAGCGGCACGCCGAAGCGCCGGCAGAAGACGCCGAACACCGCGTCCTCGGCGGCGACCCGGAGGTCGCACCAGACGGCGAGCTCGAGGCCACCGGCGACGGCATGCCCCTCCACGGCGGCGATCACCGGTTTGGAGAGCGCGAGCCGGGTCGGCCCCATCGGCCCCGGGCCCTCCTCGGTGACCCGGTTGCCCGTACCCGAGGCGATGGCCTGCAGGTCCGCGCCGGCGCAGAAGGTGCCGCCGGCACCCGTCAGTACGGCGACGGACGCGGAGGCGTCGGCCTCGAACGCCTCGAACGCCGCAAGCAGGGCATCGGCCGTCGGCCGGTCGACGGCGTTGCGGCGCCGGGGGCGGTCGATGGTCACGACGGTCACCGGGCCGTGGCGCTCGACCCGCAGTGCCTCAGTCATGGGGCTGGGACTCACTCATGGTCTCAGCATGGCTGCTGGCGGGCGGCCCGGCCAGTACCCCCCGTTCCTGCGGCTAAACCTGACGGATCTTGTCGACAATTGCCCGGGACCCGGCTAAGGTGTCCTGCTGTCGCCCCGGGAGAACCGGTGGACCGCCGGTGGACCGGTCCGAACCAGGCGACGTGCAGCGCAGTACCGCTGCAGCCACCGACGCACAACCACCGCAGACAACCGCCCGGGCACGAACGCACGAGCACGAACCACAAGGAGTACGACATGGCCATCCGCCTGGGCGACGAGGCCCCCGACTTCACCGCCGACACCACCGAAGGCACGATCAACTTCCACGAGTACCTCGGGGACAGCTGGGGCGTGCTCTTCTCCCACCCGAAGGACTTCACGCCGGTCTGCACGACCGAGCTGGGTGCGTTTTCCGCCGCCAAGGGCGAGTTCGACAAGCGGAACACCAAGCTGATCGGACTGTCCGTCGACGACGTCGCGTCCCACGGCAAGTGGGCCGGTGACATCGAGGAGACGCAGGGCACCGCACTCGCCTTCCCGCTCATCGGCGACGAGGACCGCAAGGTCGCCGACCTCTACGACATGATCCACCCGAATGCCAACGACACCCTCACCGTGCGCTCGGTGTTCATCATCGGCCCGGACAAGAAGGTCAAGCTCACGCTCACGTACCCGGCCTCGACCGGCCGCAACGTCGACGAGATCCTCCGGGTCATCGACTCGCTGCAGCTGACCTCCGACTACAAGGTCGCCACTCCGGTGAACTGGAAGGACGGGGACGACGTCATCGTCGTGCCAGCCCTGTCGGACGAGGAGGCCAACGAGCGCTTCCCTAAGGGGTTCAAGGCGCTCAAGCCCTACCTGCGGGTCACCCCCCAGCCCAACAAGTAGTCCGCACCGCCCCCCGTGGGCGGGTGTCGACGCACCGGATCCGGCCCACGGGCCGGATCCGGGCGCGTCCGGGCCGCAGCGCCGGGCCACCCGTCCCGGGCATCGGTCACCGGCATCCCGGTCCGCGACGATCACCCGGGCCAGGCGGGGACCGGCGCCCCGGAGCGGGTGCCTCGCGGCGAACCGGCTCCCGCCCCCGGCGGGGCCGAGGCCACCGGCTGACGAGGGCGGATCCCGCAGAAGACCGCCTCCAGGAGCTGGTTCCTGCTACCATTACCGGGTCGGCGTGTTCTGTCCGTCGGCCGCCACCACGATTCCAGAGGTCTATTTTCCACATGCCAGACAAGCAGGCAACCATCGCCGAGTACCGTCTCCACGACACGGACACGGGCTCACCCGAGGTGCAGATCGCCATCCTGAGCGAGCGCATCGTCCACCTGACGGAACACCTCAAGGTGCACAAGGGTGACCATCACACCCGCCGCGGCCTTCTCAAGCTGATCGGCCGTCGCCGTCGCCTCCTCGACTACGTCCGCAACAACGACGTCGAGCGCTACCGCGAGATCATCAGCCGACTCGGCCTGCGCCGCTAGGCACATCAGACGCTCCGCCCGGCTCCGGCCGGGCGGTCGCAATTTCTCCGTCGGCCGCGTGCCGGGGGAACACAGGCCGGCACCATGTCGTCCTGCAGCAGGAACGGCCCCCACGCCGTGGGCGACCGTGTCACACCACACCGATTGGGCTCCCACCGAGGTCAGTCACCAGTTGCCGATCACCGGGTTCCACCGTGGGCCGGGTGGCCGACAACTGGGAACTGGCTCGGGGAGCCCCCGAACCACAAGGAGCGTCATGTCCGACGCCATTTCCGTTTCGGCGCCCATCAGCGGCACCGACAAGACACTCAGCTTCGAAGCCGGCAAGCTGGCCCAACTGGCCGACGGCGCCGTCGTCGGCCGCATCGGCGACACCGTGCTGCTGGCCACGGCCACCGCCTCGCGATCGGTGCGCGAAGGGGCGGACTTCTTTCCGCTCACCGTCGACATCGAGGAGCGGACCTACGCCGCCGGCAAGATCCCCGGCTCGTTCTTCCGGCGGGAGGGCAAGTCCTCGGACCAGGCCATCCTGACCTGTCGGCTCATCGACCGCCCGCTGCGCCCGTCCTTCCCGAAGGGCTTCCGCAACGAGGTCCACATCGTCGGCACGATCTTCGGCGCCGACCAGGTGAACCCGCACGACGTGCTCGCCATCAACTCGGCCTCGGCGGCGCTCATGCTGTCGGGCATCCCGTTCGAGGGCCCCATCGGCGCCGTCCGGGTCGCCTACTCGACCGACGGGCAGTGGATCCCGCACCCGACCTTCCAGGAGGGTGAGGAGTCGACCTTCGAGCTGGTCGTGGCCGGCCGTGCCCTCGACGAGACCCCCGACGCCGAGATCGCCATCATGATGGTGGAGGCCGGTGGCTCGGAGCGTTCCTTCCAGTACTACGAGGACGGTGCCCCGCAGGTCACCGAGGAGGTCCTGGCCTCCGGCCTCGAGGCCGCCAAGACGTGGATCCGCGAGTCGATCGTGCTGCAGCGTGAGCTCGTGGCCGCGTTCGTCACCGCACGTGGCGCCCTGGAGCCCATGGAGTACTCGACGTTGTCCGACTACGGCGACGACGTGTTCGCCCGGGTCGAGGAGATCGGCACCGCCGACCTGGCCGCCGCCAACGTCCTGTCGCCGAAGGCCGAGCGCAACGCCGGCCTGGCCGAGGTCACCGAGTCGATCCGGTCCCAGCTGGCCGATGAGTTCGACGGCCGTGACGGCGAGGTCAAGGCCGCCGTCCGGGGCCTGACCAAGAAGCTGGTCCGCAAGCGCATCGTCGAGGAGGGCCTCCGCATCGACGGGCGCACCACCACCGACATCCGGCCGCTGTCCGCCGAGGTCGACCTCTTCCCGACGGCCCACGGCTCGGCGTTGTTCCAGCGCGGTGAGACCCAGGTCCTCAACGTCACGACGCTCGGCATGCCCCGCATGAACCAGCTGCTCGACACGATCACCCCCGTCGAGTTCAAGCGGTACATGCACCACTACAACTTCCCGCCCTTCTCCACCGGTGAGACCGGCTTCATGCGGGGCCCCAAGCGCCGGGAGATCGGCCACGGCCTCCTGGCCGAGCGGGCCCTCCTGCCGGTCATCCCCTACGAGGAGGACTTCCCCTACACGTTCCGTCTGGTCTCCGACGTGCTGTCGTCCAACGGCTCGACGTCGATGGCGTCGGTCTGCGGCTCGTCCCTGTCGCTGATGGCCGCCGGTGTGCCCATCAAGGCACCGGTCGCCGGTATCGCCATGGGCCTCGTCTACGACGGTGGCCAGTACGTGACCCTCACCGACATCCTCGGTGCGGAGGACGCATTCGGTGACATGGACTTCAAGGTGGCCGGCACCCGTGACGTGGTGACCGCCCTGCAGCTCGACACCAAGATCGACGGGCTACCCCTCGACGTCCTCACCAAGGCCCTCATGCAGGCCAAGGAGGCCCGCCTCGCCATCCTCGACGTGATGGCCGCGGCGATCGCCGAGCCCCGTGCCGACGTCGCCGCCTCAGCGCCGAAGATCATCTCCTTCGAGATCCCGATGGACAAGATCGGCGAGGTCATCGGGCCCAAGGGCAAGGTCATCAACGCCCTGCAGCAAGAGACCGGGGCCGACATTGCCGTCGACGATGACGGCATGGTCGGGACGGTCACCATCGGCGCCAAGGACGGCAACGCCGTGGAGGAGGCCCGTCGGCGCATCTCGACGATCCTCGACCCGCCGCTCGCCGAGGTCGGCGCCACGTACCCGGGCAAGGTCGTCAACATCACCAAGTTCGGCGCCTTCGTCAACATCCTCCCCGGACGCGACGGCCTGCTGCACATCTCCAAGATGGGCCAGGGCAAGCGCATCGAGCGGGTGGAGGACGTCTTCGAGCTCGGCCAGCCGGTCGAGGTGAAGGTCGACGACATCGACCCACAGGGCAAGGTCAGCCTGTCGCTGGCCGGTGAGGCGCCCGCCTCGTCCGGTGGTGGTGGTGGCGGTGGCGGCCGCTCGCGTGGCGAGGGCTCGTCCCGTGGCGAGTCCCGTGGTGAGGGTTCGTCTCGTGGGGACCACGCCGATCCCGACGGTGGCGCAGAGCCCGCACCGCGTCGCCAGACCGGTGCCCCCACCGGAGCGGCCTCGTTCGAGGACGCCTTCGAGGAGGAGCTCGTCCAGGAGTTCGGTGATCTCGGTCCTGCGGCAACCGAGACGTCCGACCGCCCGAGCGGTGGCGGCCGGGGCGGACGCCGTCGTCGTTGAGCACGTGCACCCGTCGTGGGGGGGGGGGGGGGGGGCGGCCCCCCCCCCGCCGCGCCGCCCCCCCGGGCCGCCCGCCGGCCGCGGGGGCGCGGGGCGGGGGGGGGCCGGCCCCCCCCCCCCCACCGCCCGCGCCCGGGCGGG
>Ga0302283_1003121_pt1 | contig 12989 bp, 23 predicted proteins | sample III_Fen_E1_4_FD_198770 | JGI IMG/M metagenome (GOLD analysis project Ga0302283, IMG submission 198770) | Peat permafrost microbial communities from Stordalen Mire near Abisko, Sweden - III_Fen_E1_4 | ecosystem: Environmental > Terrestrial > Soil > Wetlands > Permafrost | place: Sweden: Abisko...
ATGGCGTCGGAGACCAAGTCGCCGCGCTCCATGATGGCGGAGACCCGCCGGCCCAGCTCGGAGGCGGAAGCGATCTCGGCCCGCAGCATGTCGCCGGTCGACAGATGCACCATGCCCCGGTTGGTCACCAGACGCTTGGCCTGCGTGCCCTTCCCGGCGGCGGGCGGGCCGAACAGGATCAAATTCAATCTACCCCCCTACGAAGTAGGCGTGCGTTCTGGCGTTTGGCGTTCTAGCGCTTGGCGCCGCGCAGCTTGGATTTCTTGATCAGCCCCTCGTACTGGTGGGCCAGCAGATGTGACTGGATTTGGGCCACCGTGTCCATGGTCACCGACACCACGATCAGGATCGACGTGCCGCCGAAGTAGTAGTTGCTGACATTGCCGTTCGCCATCAGGAACTCGGGCAGCAGGCAGACGGCGGTGATGTAGAAGGCGCCGATCACGGTCAGCCGGGTCAGCACGTAGTCGATGTACTCGGCGGTGCGCTTGCCGGGGCGGATGCCGGGCAGGAAGCCGCCGTACTTGCGCAGGTTCTCGGCGGTGTCGTCCGGATTGAACACCACCGAGGTGTAGAAGAACGAGAAGAAGATGATCGCCAAGCCGTAGCAGATCATGAACGGCACGGTGCCGTGGCGCATCTGCGCCGGGATCGCCGCCAGCCATTGCAGCTGGCTGGGCAGCTTGGTCGGATCGATGAAGCCGAGCACGGTGGTCGGCAGCAGCAGGATCGACGAGGCGAAGATCGGCGGGATCACCCCGGAGACGTTGATCTTCAGCGGCAGGAAGCTGGTATCGCCGCCGAACATGCGGTTGCCGACCTGTCGCTTTGGGTACTGCACCAGGAGCCGCCGCTGGGCGCGCTCCATGAACACGATGAACAGGATCACCGCCACGGCCAGTAGCAGGAAGAAGACCAGGGTGATGCCGTTCAGGTTGCCCGTGCGGGTCTCCGACAGCAGCTGATAGAGGGCGGTCGGCAGGCGCGCCACGATGCCGGCGAAGATCAGCAGCGAGACGCCGTTGCCGACCCCGCGGCTGGTGATCTGCTCGCCCAGCCACATCAGGAACATGGTCCCGCCGGTGAGGATGACGATGGTGGTCAAGAGGAAGACGATGCCGGGATTGTCGACGATCCCCTTCTGGCTTTGCAGGCCGAAGGCGATGCCGGCCGCCTGGAACAGGGCCAGGATGACGGTCAGGTAGCGGGTGTACTGGTTGAGCTGCTTGCGCCCCGCCTCGCCGCCTTCCTTGCGCAGCTTCTCCCACGGCGGATAGACGGTGCCGAGCAGCTGCACGATGATCGAGGCGGAGATGTAGGGCATCACGTTCAGGGCGAAGACCGCCATGTTCCGCAGCGCCCCGCCGCCGAACATGTTGAACATGCCGAAGATGCCGCCGGCGCCCTGCTTGTCGAACAGGGCGGCGAACTGCACCGCGTCAACGCCCGGGATCGGGATGAACGCCCCGATCCGATAGACGATCAGCGCTCCCAGGGTGAACAGGAGACGCTTGTGGAGCTCCGTCGCCTTCTGGAAGGCGCCGAAATCGAGATTTGCGGCTAGCTGCTCGGCGGCCGAAGCCATCTAGAACCCCATCACTGATGCGGACCCACACATAGGGCGTCCCGTCTGCTTCGTCATCCCGAGAGCGGGACGCGATTGGGGCCCTTAAGCCGCGGCTTCGGCCTCGGCCTTGACCGGACGGGTCTCGGTGAGCTTGCCGCCGGCCTTCTCCACCGCCGCGCGGGCGGCGGCGGAGGCGGCGTAGACGGTGATCTCGATCTTCGAGGTCAGCTCGCCCTTGCCCAGCAGCTTGACGCCATCATGGGCCCGGCGGAGCACGCCGGACGCCACCAGCACGGCGGCGTCGATCGGCTTGCCCGCATCCAGCTTGCCGGCGGCGATCGCCTGCTCGATGCGCCAGAAGTTCACCTCGGCGAACTCCTTGGCGAAGGGATTGTTGAAGCCGCGCTTGGGCATGCGCATGTGCAGCGGCATCTGGCCGCCCTCGAAGCCGCCGATGGCGACGCCGGAGCGCGACTTCTGGCCCTTCACGCCGCGGCCGGCGGTCTTGCCCTTGCCCGAGCCCGGGCCACGGCCGACGCGCATGCGCTTCTTGACGGACCCTTCGCGGGGAGAAAGTTCGTTCAGCTTGGTCATGTGCCTGCTCCTTGGAGAATGCGCCGGGCTGGGCCCGACTCGGCTTTGATGTGCGTGCTTCGAGACGCCGGCTTCGCCGGCTCCTCAGCATGACGACTAGAGTAAGACGCTACTGACCTACGTCATCCTGAGGAGCGCTCGAAGAGCGCGTCTCGAAGGACGCAGGGACGCGCTGCCCTACTCGGTCACCACCTCCACCAGGTGGGCGACCTTGGCGATCATGCCGCGGACGGACGGGGTGTCCTCCAGCGTGCGGATGCGGCCGGGGCGGTTGAGGCCCAGGCCGATCAGGGTGGCGCGCTGGTCGCTCTTGCGGCGGATCGGGCTGCCGGTCTGGCGCACGGTGACCTTGGCGGTGTCCTTGGCCATGACTTCTAGGCCTCCGCCGTATCGGCGCCGGCGCCATCGGCGCGGCGGCCGATGATGTCGCCGACCTTCTTGCCGCGCTTGGAGGCGACCTGGCGCGGAGACGCCTGGACCTTCAGCGCTTCAAAGGTGGCGCGCACCATGTTGTATGGGTTGGACGAGCCCAGCCGCTTGCCGACCACGTCCTGCACGCCCAGGGCTTCGAGCACCGCCCGCATCGGGCCGCCGGCGATGATGCCGGTGCCGGGAGGGGCCGCGCGCATGACGATCTTGCCCGCGCCCCAGCGGCCGGCGCCGTCGTGGTGCAGGGTGCGGCTCTCGCGCAGGGGCACGCGGATCATCGACTTCTTGGCTTCCTCGGTCGCCTTGCGGATGGCTTCCGGGACTTCCCGGGCCTTGCCGTGGCCGTAGCCGACGCGGCCCTTCTGGTCGCCGACCACCATCAGGGCGGCGAAGGAGAACCGGCGTCCGCCCTTCACCGTGGCCGCGACGCGGTTGATGAACACCAGCTTCTCGACGATGTCGGAGTCGGCGCGGTCTTCCCCGCCCCGGTCGCGCCGGCCACCGCCGCCGCCTCTGTTGTCTGGTCCACGAGCCATGTTCAGTTGTCCTAGAAGTTCAGGCCGGCTTCACGGGCGGCGTCTGCGAGCGCCTTGACCCGGCCGTGATAGATGTAACCGCCGCGGTCGAAGACCACATCCTTGACGCCCTTGTCGAGCGCCCGCTTGGCGACCAGCGCGCCCACCCGGGCGGCGGCGGCCTTGTCGGCGCCCTTTTCGGACTTCTCCTCGAGGGTCGAGGCGTGCGCCAGCGTCACGCCCTGCAGGTCGTCGATGACCTGGGCGTAGATGTGCTTGGACGAGCGGAAAACCGACAGGCGCGCGCGGCCGGCGCCCATCTTCTTCAGACGGGTGCGGATGCGGCGGGCGCGCAGCTGGGTGGGATTGAGCTTGGAGGCGGCCATGTCGCTACTTCTTCTTGCCTTCCTTACGCCGGACCTTTTCGCCGGCGTAGCGCACGCCCTTGCCCTTGTAGGGCTCGGGCGGGCGGATCTTGCGGATGCGCGCGGCGGTCTCGCCGACCTGCTGCTTGTCGATGCCGCTGACGCGGATCTCGGTCTGCTTGGGGACCGCGAAGCTGATGCCCGCCGGCGGCGGCATATCCACGTCATGGGAGAAGCCGAGCTGGATGGAGAGCGCATCGCCCTTCATGGCGGCGCGGTAGCCGACGCCGACCAGTTCGAGCACCTGCTCATAGCCCTTGGTCACGCCTTCGACCATGTTGGCCACCAGGGTGCGCGACAGGCCCCACATCGCCCGCGCCCGCTGACTGTCGTCGCGCGGGGTGAAGCTGATCTGGCCGCCCTCCTGGGAGACGCCGATTTCGTCGACGACGGTCCAGGAGAGCTGGCCCTTGGGGCCTTTGACGGCGACGGTCTGGCCGTCCAGCGTCACCGTGACGCCGGCCGGAATGGAGACCGATTTCTTGCCGATACGAGACATATGCTGATCCCTCCCCTGCCTAGTAGACGCGACAGAGGACTTCGCCGCCGACATTGGCGTCGCGGGCGGCGGTGTCGGACATGACGCCCTTGGACGTCGACAGGATCGAGATGCCCAGGCCGTTCTTCACCGGCTTCAGGTCGTCGATCGACGAATAGACGCGCCGGCCCGGCTTGGAGATGCGGGCGATCTCGGCGATCACCGGCTCGCCGTCGAAGTACTTCAGCTCGATCTCGAACTGGGCGAAACCGTCGGCCGAGAGGCCTTCGCTGTAGCCGCGGATGTAGCCTTCGGCCTGCAGCACTTCCAGCACCCGCTGGCGCAGCTTCGAAGCCGGGGTCACCGTCTTCGCCCGCTTGCGCATGGCGGCGTTTCTGATCCGGGCGATCATGTCGCCGATGGGGTCGTTCATAGCCATGTGACCCTCCCTACCAGCTCGACTTCACGAGGCCGGGGATGTGCCCCCGGGACCCCAGTTCGCGCAGCGCGATCCGGCTCATCTTCATCTTGCGATAGAAGGCGCGCGGGCGACCGGTGAGTTCGCAGCGGTTGCGAATTCGGGTCGGCGACGAGTTGCGCGGCATCTCCGCCAGCTTCAGGCGCGCGTCGAAGCGCTCCTCCAGCGACAGGGATTCGTTGTTCGCAATCGCCTTCAGGGCGTTGCGCTTGCCCGCTTTGGCTTTCACCAGGCGGCGGACCATTTCGTTGCGATTAACGGCGCTCTTCTTGGCCATGTCGGTCTCTTCTCCCGTCCGTTATGCGTTGAACGGGAATTGGAATTGTTTCAGCAGCTCGCGGGCCTCATCGTCGTTCGTGGCGGTAGTGCAGACGATGATGTCCATGCCCCAGATCTGGTCGATCTCGTCGTAGTTGATCTCCGGGAACACGATGTGCTCGCGAAGGCCGAGGGCGTAGTTGCCGCGGCCGTCGAAGCTGGTGGGCTTCAGCCCCCGGAAGTCCTTCACCCGAGGCAGGGCGATGGTGATCAGCCGGTCGAGGAACTCGTACATGCGATCCTTGCGCAGGGTCACCTTGGCGCCGATGACCATGCCTTCGCGCAGCTTGAAGCCGGCGATGGAGGTGCGGGCCTTGGTCGGCAGCGGCTTTTGGCCGGTGATCGCCGCCAAGTCCTTCATCGCCGCGGCCGCCTTCTTGGAGTCGGCCACCGCTTCGCCGATGCCCATGTTCACCACGATCTTGTCGAGGCGGGGGATCTGCATCTCGGTGGAATAGCCGAACTTCTCGCGCAGCGCCGGGCGGATGGTGGCCCGGTACTCGCTCTTCAGCCGCGGTTCGTAGGTTTGCGTATCAGCCATGGATCACCTCGCCGGTCGTCTTGGCGACGCGAACCTTCTTGCCGTCCTCGATCTTGAAGCCCACGCGGCTGGGGTTACCGTTGGAATCGACGATGGCGACGTTGGAAACGTGGATCGACGCCTCCTTGCGCTTGATGCCGCCCTGGGGGTCGCCCTGGGAGGGCTTGGTATGGCGCATGACCACATTGACGCCGGAGACGAGCACGCGGCTCTCCTTCGGCATCACCTTGGTCACATTGCCGGTGCGGCCCTTGTCCTTGCCCGTGAGCAGGATCACGCGGTCGCCCTTTTTGATCTTGGCGGCCATGGTCAGATCACCTCCGGCGCGAGCGAAATGATCTTCATGTGGTTCTTGGCGCGCAGTTCGCGCGGAACCGGGCCGAAGATGCGGGTGCCGATCGGTTCGGACTGCTTGTTGACGATCACCGCCGCGTTCTTGTCGAAGCGGATCAGCGAGCCGTCCTTGCGCTTGATGCCCTGGCTGGTGCGAACGACGATGGCTTGCAGCACATCGCCCTTCTTCACCCGGCCGCGCGGAATGGCTTCCTTCACCGACACGACGATGCGGTCGCCGACGGAGGCGTAGCGGCGCCCGGCGCCGCCGAGCACCTTGATGCACATCACCCGGCGCGCGCCGGAGTTGTCGGCCACTTCGAGGTTGGTCTGCGTCTGGATCATCGGATCCTACCTTCCTCAGGCGCCGGCGGCCTGGGCGTCCTTCGGCAGGACCTCCCAGGTTTTCAGCTTGGACTTCGGGGCGCACTCGATGATCCGGGCGGTATCGCCTTCCTTGTAGGAATTGGCCTCATCGTGGGCGTGGTACTTCTTGGAACGGCGGACGGTCTTCTTCAGCAGGGGGTGCAGGAAGGTGCGTTCCACCTTCACCACAACGGTCTTGTTCCCCTTGTCGGAGATCACCACGCCTTCGAGAATTCGCTTGGGCATTTCGTCAGGCTCCTAGGGCGCCGGGCGCCTTGGCGCGCAGGACGGTCTTGATGCGCGCGATATCCTTGCGCACCTCACCCACTCGGTGGGTCTTCTCAAGCTGGCTGGTCGCGGCCTGGAAGCGCAGGTTGAACTGCTCCTTCTTCAGCTGCAGCAGGTTGTCGGCCAACTCGTCCGGCGTCAGGCGACGCACTTCATCGATCTTCATGCTGCGTGCTCCACACCGGCGTCGAGGCGGGTGACCACGCGGGTCTTCACCGGCAGTTTCGCCGCGCCGAGGCGCAGGGCCTCGCGGGCGACGTCGTCCGGCACGCCGTCGACCTCGAACATGATCCGTCCGGGCGCCACGCGGGCGGCCCAGTATTCAACCGCGCCCTTGCCCTTGCCCATGCGGATTTCGGCCGGCTTGTCGGAGACCGGCACGTCCGGGAAGATGCGAATCCACACCCGGCCCTGGCGCTTCATCTGCCGGGTGATCGCCCGCCGCGCGGCCTCGATCTGGCGCGCGGTGACGCGGTCCGGCTCCATGGACTTCAGCCCGTGCGAGCCGAAGTTCAGCGCGGTGCCGCCCTTCGACATGCCGTGGATGCGGCCCTTGAACTGCTTGCGGAATTTGGTTTTCTTCGGAGACATCATGGCGGTGTGACCTTACGCATTCGCCTCGGCGCGCCGATCGCGGCGTGGGCCGCGGGGTTCGCGCTCGGGCCGATCGCCCCGTCCGCCGCCTTCGCCCGCCGGGCCAGACTCGCCGGCCAGGCGCTTGTCCTGGGCCATCGGGTCGTGCTCGAGCACCTCACCCTTGAAGATCCAGGCTTTGACCCCGATGATCCCGTAGGTGGTGTGGGCTTCGGCGAAGCCGTAGTCGATGTCGGCGCGCAGCGTGTGCCGGGGCACCCGGCCCTCGTGATATTGCTCGGTGCGGGCGATTTCGGCGCCGCCCAAGCGGCCGGCGACCTCGACCCGCACGCCCTTGGCGCCCAGACGCGTGGCGCTCTGCATCGAGCGCTTCATCGCCCGGCGGAAAGCCACCCGGCGTTCCAGCTGCTGGGCGATGTTCTCGGCCACCAGCTGGGCGTCGGTCTCGGGCTTGCGGATCTCGACGATGTTCAGGGCCACTTCGCCCTCGGTCATCGCCGCCAGATCCTTGCGCAGCTTATCGATGTCCGCGCCCTTCTTGCCGATGATCACGCCGGGGCGCGCGGCATAGATGGTCACGCGGCACTGCTTGTGCGGGCGTTCGATGATGATCCGCGAGACACCGGCCTGATTGAGCCGATCCTTCAGCATCTTGCGCATCTTGATGTCGTCGTGGAGCAGGCGCGCGTAGTCGTCCTTGCGGGCGAACCAGCGGCTGTCCCAGGTGCGGTTGATGCCGAGCCGCAGACCGATCGGATTGACCTTCTGACCCATGTTAGCTGGCCTCTCCCAGTTCGCGGACGACGATGGTGATCTCGGAAAACGGCTTTTCGATCCGCGAAGCCCGGCCGCGGGCGCGGGCCGAGAAACGCTTCATCACCAGGTTCTTGCCGACGAAGGCCTCGGCGACCACCAGGCTGTCGATGTCCAGGCTGTGGTTGTTCTCGGCGTTGGAGATCGCCGAATAGAGGGCCTTGCGCACGTCGGAGGCGATCCGGCGCGGGCTGAATTCCAGTTCGTTGAGGGCGCGCTGCACCTTCATGCCGCGGATCGAGGCGGCGACCAGGTTCAGTTTGCGCGCGCCGGTGCGCAGGGTGCGGACCTTGGCCATCGCCTCGGCCGGCTTCAGGCGCCGTTCTTTGGCTTGCTTGCCCATGGCTACTTCCTCTTGGCCTTCTTGTCGGCGGCGTGCCCCGGGAAGTAGCGGCTGGGCGCGAACTCGCCGAACTTCATGCCGACCATGTCTTCACTGACCAGCACCGGCACGTGCTTCTGGCCGTTGTGGACGCCGAAGGTCAGGCCGACGAACTGCGGCATGATGGTCGAGCGGCGCGACCAGGTCTTGATCACGTCCTTGCGCCCCGAACCTTGGCTGGCTTCGGCTTTCTTCAGCAGATAGCCGTCGACGAAGGGGCCTTTCCAAACCGAGCGGGTCATCGGGCCTTCCTCTGGTGGCGGCTGCGGATAATGAATTTGTCGGTGGTCTTGTTGGTGCGGGTCTTGTGACCCTTGGTCGGCTTGCCCCAGGGCGTCACCGGGTGACGGCCGCCGGAGGTCTTGCCTTCACCGCCGCCGTGCGGGTGGTCGACCGGGTTCATGGCGACGCCGCGGACGTGCGGACGGCGGCCCTTGTGGCGCACGCGTCCGGCCTTGCCGAGCACTTCGTTCATGTGGTCCGGGTTGGACACCGCGCCGACCGTGGCCATGCAGCTGTCCTGGACCATGCGCAGCTCGCCCGAGTTCAGGCGGATCTGGGCATAGCCGCCATCGCGGCCGACCAGCTGGGCGTAGGCGCCGGCCGAGCGGGCGATCTGACCGCCCTTGCCGGGCTTCAGCTCGATGTTGTGGATCATCGCGCCGATCGGCAGGCCGCGCAGGGGCGAGGCGTTGCCGGGCTTCAGGTCGACCTTGTCGCCGGCGATCACTTCGTCGCCGGCCTTCAGCCGCTGCGGGGCCAGGATGTAGGCCAGCTCGCCGTCGGCGTATTTGATCAGGGCGATGAAGGCGGTGCGGTTGGGGTCGTACTCCAGCCGCTCGACAGTGGCGGTGACGTCCCACTTGCGGCGCTTGAAATCGATGGTGCGATAGAGGCGCTTGGCGCCGCCGCCGCGGAAACGCACGGCGATGCGTCCGCCGCCGCCTCGACCGCCGGTCTTGGTGATGCCTTCGACGAGGCTCTTCTCGGGGCTGCCCTTGTGGAGCTCCGAGCGGTCGACCAGGACAAGGCCCCGGCGCGACGGCGATGTCGGATTGAACTGTTTCAGAGCCATGGTCTTAGAGCCCCGTCGTAATGTCGATGGACTGGCCATCGGCCAGGGTGACGATGGCCTTCTTCACGTCCGAACGCCGACCGAGGTGGCCACGGAACCGCTTGGTCTTGCCCTTCACGTTGAGGGTGTTGACCTTGACCACATTGACCTTGAACAGCGCCTCGACCGCCTCGGCGATCTGGCTCTTGGTGGCGTCCTGGGCGACGCGGAAGACCACCTTGTTGTGCTCGGAGAGCATGGTGGCCTTCTCGGTGATCACCGGAGACAGGATGGTGTCGTAGTGACGGGCGGCGGCGGCCATTATGCGGCCTCCTTGGCGGGTTTGGCGGTCTTGGCCTTGGCGGGCGCCCTGGCAGCGGCGGCCTTGGCCTTCGGAGCGGCCTTGGGCTTGGGCTCGGCGGCGGGCTTCTCAGGATTGAAGCGGGCGCCGATGCCTTCGAGGGCCGACTTGGTGAGGATCAGGGTCTCGCGGCGCAGGACGTCGTAGACGTTCAGGCCGGCGTTCGGCAGCACATCCAGGTTGGGGATGTTGCGGGCGGCGAGGCCGAAGTTCACGTCGACTTCCGGTCCGGCGATGACCAGGGCGTTCTTGACCCCGATCTTGGCCAGGTGGCCGCGCAGGGAGGCGGTCTTGGCGTCGGTCATGGTCGCCGCGTCCAGCACCACCAACGTGCCGTCCTTGGCCTTCGACGACAGCGCATGCCGCAGGGCCAGGGCGCGGAACTTCTTGGTCAGGTCGGTGGCGTGGCTGCGCACCACCGGGCCGTGAGCGCGGGCGCCGCCGACGAACTGGGCCGCCTTGCGCGAACCGTGGCGGGCGCCGCCGGTGCCCTTCTGGCGGTACATCTTCTTGCCGGTGCGCGAGACCTCATTGCGGGTCTGCACCTTGTGGGTGCCGGCCCGGCGCTTGTTCAGCTGCCAGGTCACGCAACGCTGCAGGATGTCGCCGCGGATCTCGGTAATGCCGAAAATGTCGTCCGGCAGCTCGATGGAGCCGCTCTTGGCGCCGTCCAGCTTGATCACGTCGATTTTCATGACTGTTCGCCCCCGTTGTCGGCCTGGGCCTCGGGGGCCTCGGTGGTTTCGCTCGCGGCGGCTTCGGCGGCGGCGGCTTCGGCGGCGGCGGCTTCCGCAGCGGCGGCGTCAGCGGCGGCGGCTTCCGCAGCGGCGGCGTCAGCGGCGGCGGCCTTGTCGGCTTCGACCTTGGCGGCGGCGCTCTGCTTGGTCGAACCCGGCTTGGGCAGATCCTTCGGCGCGGCGCTCTTGATGGCGTCGCGGATCTTAACCCAGGCGCCTTCGGTGCCCGGAACCGCGCCCTTAATAAGAATAAGACCGCGCTCCACATCCACGCGGAACACGGTCAGATTCAGGGTGGTCACGTTGTCGGACCCCATATGACCGGCCATCTTCTTGCCTTTGAAGACCTTGCCGGGGTCCTGGCGCTGGCCGGTCGAACCGTGCGCACGGTGCGATACGGAGACGCCGTGGGTGGCGCGCATGCCGCCGAAATTCCATCGCTTGATGGCCCCGGCGAAGCCCTTGCCGACGGTCATGCCGGAGACGTCGACTTTCTGGCCGGGCAGGAAGTGGTCGGCCGACAGCTCGGCGCCCACGTCGATCAGATTGTCTTGGGAGACCCGGAATTCCACCACGTGCCGCTTCGGCTCGACCAGAGCCTTGGCGAAGTGGCCGCGCTCGGCCTTGGAGGTGTTCTTGGCCTTCTTGGCGCCGGCGCCCAGTTGCAGGGCGACATAGCCGTCCTTTTCCTTGGTGCGCTGGGCGGTGACCTGACAGCCGTCGAGGCTGAGCACGGTCACGGGCACGTGGGTTCCGGCCTCGTCGAAGAGGCGGGTCATCCCAAGCTTTCTGGCGATTACGCCGGTTCGCATTGTCCGGCCTCCTAGAGCTTGATCTCGACGTCCACACCGGCGGACAGGGCGAGCTTCATCAGCGCGTCAACGGTCTGCGGGGTGGGGTCGACGATGTCGAGCACGCGCTTGTGCGTGCGGATTTCGAACTGCTCGCGCGACTTCTTGTCGATGTGCGGCGAGCGGTTGACGGTGAAACGTTCGATCTGGGTGGGCAGCGGGATCGGCCCGCGGATGGTCGCGCCGGTTCTCTTGGCCGTGTTGACGATCTCGCGTGTTGAATGGTCAAGCACGCGGTGATCGAAGGCCCTGAGCCGGATGCGGATATTCTGACGATCCATATCGCTCGCAATTCCCTTGAGCCGGAAGGCCCGCGTGTCCCAGACTATTCAAAGACCGACCCGGTCAGCCCCGAAGTGGAGCCGTCCGGACACGAAAGCCCGCAAAAACGAATGGCCCGCGCGGGAACCCGCGAGGGCCGCTACTCCGGCCCTAGCGGCACTTCGCCTGGGCCGGATCGTCTCGCGAACCGCGTCTGCCACATTGCTGTGACACAGCCGGTTCTAAAGAGGGGCGGTCTCTACGCCGCAACACCCCTTGCCGTCAAGGCCCGGCCGCTCCAAGAGTGGGGTCTAGTAATGCGACGCGACGCCACGACAAGCCGCCGACCTGGGGGGCGCTTTAGTGCTCGGAGCGAAAGGGGGGCGTATGGCACTGCTGCGACGGCGTAACGTCCGCCGCGACTCCCTGGTGCTCCTGGGGTCGCTGGTGGCCCACATTGTGGTGTTCTATCTCGCGGGAAGCGAGCTTTTCCATCCCTATCCGATGCCCGACGACCAGCTGCCGGTGCAGGTGGAGCTGGTGCCCGAAGTGGCCCCGGAGATCCCGCCGCCACCGCCGCCGATCATCAAGCCGAAGCCGCAAAAGGTGACCACGCCGCCGCAGCCGCAACCCCAGCCGCAGCCGCAGCCGCAACCGATCCCCAAGCCGGTGATCCCGACGCCGCAGAAGCTGACCACCAAGACCGTCATCAAGACCACCGCTCCGGCCAAGGTCACCCCCCTGCCCTCGCTGACCCCGACCACCAAACAGTCGGTGATGGCCAACCTGCCCAGCGCGCCGATCGAGGCGCAGCAGCCGGGTCCGCCGAAGACCCTGGCCAAGAGCACGGTGGCGACCAACCTGCCGCAGCGGCTGACGCCCGCCGCGCCGCTGAACCTGCACAAGCCGAAGGAATCCTCCGTGGCGGGCCTGGCGCCGCCGGCCAGCATCCCAGGCGGCTTCTCCGCACCTCAGCCGGCTGGCGGTCAGGCGGCCGGCGGCGGCACGGGGGCGCCCGCCGGTCCCAACGCCGGACCCTTGCGCGGCGGCGGCCTGCCGCCCGGCTTCGGCGAGGGCCTGCGCGGCAGCATGCTGGGCTGTATCAACGCGGCGATCGCGCACCTGACTCCCGAGCAGCAGGCCCGCTGCGCCGAACGCCTGGGCACCGGGGTCAACGAGGCGCCGCAGATGAGTCCGGTGGGGGCGACCAAGCGGGCGCAGTTCGACAGCGAGACGGCCAAGCAGCAGGCGACCCAAAAATACCTGAACTCGACGCCCGGCTCGGGCGCGATCGTCCATGGCGATCCCGACGACCCACGGCTGCGCGACACGATCAAGAACGGCCAGTAGGTCCCGGTGGTCGCGCCGGCCGCCTATATTCGGCCCTGTTGGGAGGCTGTGTTCGGATCAGCTAAAGGGAGCGCCATGAGTCGCAGCATCACCGCCCTCAGCCTGGCCATCGCCATCGGCGCCCTCGCCCAGCCGGCCGCCGCCCAGCCCGAACCACCGCCCGCCGGCCACGCGAAGCTGATCAATCCCGGCTATTGGGACGTCACCTACCACTACCTCGGCTTTCTCAACAAAACCGAGCGTTGGTGCATCCG
>Ga0302283_1003125_pt1 | contig 12978 bp, 6 predicted proteins | sample III_Fen_E1_4_FD_198770 | JGI IMG/M metagenome (GOLD analysis project Ga0302283, IMG submission 198770) | Peat permafrost microbial communities from Stordalen Mire near Abisko, Sweden - III_Fen_E1_4 | ecosystem: Environmental > Terrestrial > Soil > Wetlands > Permafrost | place: Sweden: Abisko...
ACCGGCTGCGGCAAGTCCGCGTTGTCGCGGCGGGAAAGGCTGCGGCGGCGATGCTGAACGCGTTGCTGGCGCGACTGCGGTTGCCGACCTCATGCGAGTTGCAAGGCGTGCTGATTGCGCCGGAGCGACCGGTGAATCTGCCCGCTACGATTCAGTATTTTTGCGGAGGACATCCCGTGCCGAATGAGGCGTCGTTTGCCGGAGCGGGGGCCGCACTCAAGATGCTGCACGCTCTGGGGGATGCATCGCAAGACGACGCGCTGTGCATCTTTCTGCTCAGCGGCGGGGCTTCGGCGATGATGGAGCTGCCGCTGGACGCCGCGATCTCGCTCGACGACACGATTGCGTTCCACCGCGCGCTGGTGCACAGCGGCGCGTCGATTGTGGCGATGAACTGCGTCCGCAAACACTTCTCAGCGGTGAAGGGAGGACGGCTTGCGCTGGCCGCGGGAACGGCGCAGACGCTCTCGCTGCTTGTCTCCGATGTGCCTCCCGCGCATCTGGACGCGCTCGGCTCGGGGCCGACGGTTGGCGATTCCACAACTGTTGCTGAGTGCCGCGAGATTCTGGCGCGCTATGGATTGATGGAGCGATTTCCGGCATCGGTGCGGAGATTCTTCGCGGCGGAGCTGCCGGAGACGCCCAAGCCGAATGAACTGACAGCGCGCATCTGCAAGCTGGTGGATAGCGACGAGATGGCCGAGGCCGCGCGCAGCCACGCAGAGAGCCTCGGCTTCCACGCCGTCATCGACAACACCTGCGACGACTGGAGCTATGATGCGGCAGCGGATACTCTGCTCGACCGCCTGCGCCAGCTTCGCCGCGAACACTCTCGCGTCTGCCTGATCTCGGCGGGCGAGGTTACGGTTCGCGTGGATGCGGCGGGCGCGAACGCACGGGGCGGGCGCAATCAGCACTTCGCGCTTTACCTCGCCACGCAGCTTCGTCACAAAGATGGCCCGCTTGCTGTGCTCTCGGCGGGGTCGGACGGCATCGACGGCAACAGCGATGCGGCGGGGGCGATTGTGGATGAGCACACGATCGATTGCGACGCGACTCGCGAATCTGCGCAGCGCGCGCTGGATGAGTTCGACTCGTCTTCGTGGCTGAGCGGGGCCGGAGCTACTGTTGTCACTGGGGCAACGGGACACAACCTGCGCGATTTGCGGATTCTGCTTGCGGACTCAGCGGATTGAACGCTGAGCTGTCCGCTGTAAACTCGCGGATGCCGTAAACTAGCAGGATGATTGACGATCTGGAATATCGATACTCCCCGGTGCGCGAGCGGGTTCGCGAGCTGCGGGAGTATCTTTGACTCGGCCCGCCTGAAGCGTGAACTGGCAGTCATCGAAGAGAAGATCGCCGACCCCAGTGTGTGGGCAGATGCGGCGCGTATGCAGCCGTTGATGCGCGAGCGCAAGCGGCTGGAGACGCTGCTGGCCGACGACGCCGAACTCCTCCGCCGCTCCGACGACATCGAGGCCTACTTCGAGCTGGCGAAGGAAGGCGAGGCGACAGAGCCCGACCTCGAACGCGAGATTCCCGCGCTGGTCGAGTTCTCCGAGAAGCTCGAATCGAAGACGATGCTCTCGGGCGAGACCGATCCGCTGAACGCCATCGTCACCGTGCATCCCGGCGCGGGCGGCACGGAGAGTCAGGATTGGGCTGAGATGCTGATGCGCATGTACCTGCGCTGGGCCGAGCGGCAGGGCTTCCGCACCAACATCCACGAGGTTCAGGACGGCGACGAGGCGGGGATCAAGTCGGCGACGTTCACCATCACGGGCGAATTCGCCTACGGATTGCTGAGCGGAGAATCAGGCGTGCACCGGCTGGTGCGCATCTCGCCGTTTGATTCGGCCAAGCGGCGGCATACCAGCTTCGCCAGCGTCTTTGTCAGCCCGGAGATCGACGAGACCATCGTCATCGATCTCAAGGTTGAAGACCTGCGCATCGACACCTATCGCTCCAGCGGCAAGGGCGGGCAGCATGTGAATACAACCGACTCCGCCGTGCGCATCACGCACATTCCTACGGGCCTGGTCACTGGCTGCCAGAACGAGCGCTCGCAGTACAAGAATAAAGATCAGGCAATGAAGATGATGCGGTCGAAGCTCTACGAGTACGAGCTGGACAAGAAGAAGGCCGCGTCGCGCAAGATCGAGGACTCCAAGCTGGAGATCGGCTTCGGTTCGCAGATTCGCAGCTATGTGTTGCAGCCCTATCGCATGGCGAAGGACCTGCGCACACGCGTCGAAGTTGGTGATGTGGACCGCGTGCTGGATGGCGATCTGGAGCCCTTCATCCGAGGCTATCTGCGCATGAGGCGCGAAGGGAATTTCCCGGCCGCAATCGAGGACGACGAGATCGCATAGTCACGAGGAGACGAAGAGATGCGGGGAATACCGTGAGAGTTCGACGAACTGTTCTTGCGCTGCTGCTGGCAATCTTCGGCGTTGCCGCCGCCGCGAACGCGCGCTCGCAGATCAAGACTGTGGGGGATGGGCGTTGGTTTGCGGCTAAGGCTCCTCATTTAGAAGTCGCTCTTGTTGCGCCGTCGTGGTTTGCTACGAGTGCTGGATATGGACAAGTATGGTCGGGAATTTATTTTGAGCTTGAACCGGGCTGGCATGTTTATTGGGTAAATCCGGGAGATTCCGGCGAGCCACCAAGCGTGAAATGGACATTGCCTGCAGGCATAACGGCTGAGCAGATGTTGTTTCCGATTCCGAAGCGGCTGCCGCTCGGTCCGCTGATGGACTTCGGCTACGAGGGCGAGGTCGCGTTTCCCGTGACGATCTCTGCCGCCTCGACACTGAAGCCGGGGCCGCTGCATCTGGACGCGCAGGTGAGTTGGCTGGTCTGCGCGCAGGTCTGCGTTCCCGGCAAGGCGCATCTCGGCATCGACCTCGTCGTCCAGCCCGGAGCGCAGCAGGTGCCAATCCCCGGAGCGCTCGGCAATGCTCTTTCGCTGATCCCCAAGCCACTGCCCGCGGGCGCACAGTTCTCCGTCACCGGTGGGTCGCACCAGTTTGTGCTCACGCTGATCGACGGCAGGCGCGAGACCAACGCGGAGTTCTATCCCTATCCCGCCGAATCGACCGCGAACCAGGTCCAGCCTCCCGATGCAATCGTCTATGCTGCGGAGCAGAAGATCGAACCGCAGCGCGATGGAGTGCGGCTCACTGTCGAGCGCTCGCCCGATCTCGCAACCCTGCCCGCGACGCTGCACGGAGTTCTCAAGCTCTCCGACACGGTGGCATACAACGTGACCGTGCCTGTGGTTCCCGGCGAGATTGCGCCCGCAGGCAGCGGCGCTGCGACGAGCACTACGGCGATTGGCGCGATCGGCCTGGCCTTTCTCGGCGGCATTCTGCTCAACCTGATGCCGTGCGTCTTCCCCGTTCTCTTTCTGAAGGGGCTTGCGCTGGTGCAGAGTTCGAGCCAGAGCCGAGTGCATCTGCGACGCCACGGGCTCGTCTACGCGCTTGGAATCCTGCTTTCGTTCTGGAGCATCGTCGCCGTGCTGCTTGTTCTGCGCGCCACGGGAGGCCACGCGGGCTGGGGCTTCCAGTTGCAGTCGCCCGTCTTCATCGCGCTGCTTGCGTCGCTGATCTTCCTGCTCGCGCTTTCTCTGGCGGGGCAGTTCGAGATCGGACTGTCGCTGACATCGGTGGGCAGTTCATTGGTAGATCGACCTGACCAGGACAAGACTGGGGAAGGGAAGCAGAGCTACGCAGGCAGCTTCTTCACCGGCGTGTTGGCCACCGTGGTGGCGACTCCGTGCACCGCTCCGCTGATGGGCGCGGCGATTGGATTCGCGCTGACGCAGTCGGCAGCGGTGACCTTCGCGGTGTTTACGGCGCTTGCGCTGGGACTGGCCGCGCCGTATCTGCTGCTGAGCTGGCAACCGGCGTGGGTGCGCGTACTGCCTCGCCCGGGTGCGTGGATGGAGATTCTGAAACAACTGACCGCAGTGCCGCTGTTTGCAACCGCGATCTGGCTGGCGTGGGTGTACGGCCAGTTGCATGCGGCCAGCGGCGTAGACCACATGGCGCTGCTGCTGGCCTGCTTCCTGCTGCTGGCGATTGCGGGATGGGCGCTGGGCCGATGGCCGGCGAAGTGGGCGAGCCGGATCGCGGCGCTGGTTTTGATTGCGCTGGGGCTGGCCATTCCGCTCTCGCAGACACGGGACGCGCCGCGGACAGGAGTTTCGGTTCAGTCAAGCGCAGCGCAGCAGAACACGGCGCAGGCAGGCGCGTCTGCTTCAAACGTAGACGCAAACGCGGTCCTCGTCTGGCAGCCATACTCGGAGCAGGCGCTGGATGCCGCGCGTGCGGCGGGCCATCCGGTCTTTATCGACTTCACCGCTGCGTGGTGCCTCAGTTGCCAGTTCAACGAGCGTGCGGTGCTGCGGTCGGCGGATGTAGAGAACGCGCTGCGCGCGCACAACTTTGTGCTGCTCAAGGCCGACTGGACCAACAGCGATCCGGTGATTACGCAGAAGCTGGCATCGCTGGGCCGCGCCGGCGTGCCCACCTACGTTCTCTATCCCGCGGCTTCAGGAAGTGCGCCGGATGTGCTGCCCGAGTTGCTGACCAAGGGGCTGGTGCTGGCGGCAATCGAGCGCGACGCAAAGCTATAGGGCTGTCTCGTGTCCTTGCGAATCGTAAGGCACTGTGATCCTGTATGAGGCCGAGTGAATTGGGTATCGCTCTACCATCGCGGTGGAACTAGAAAAATACGCATCCGGCGAATCAATTGATCTGGACACTTCATCTAACAGTTACCGCAAGAATTGCACGCTTCCTCTAAGATGATGTCGCAATTTAGGGCAACATAAACGTACCTGGGTGAGGTACTCTTCAATTCCGAAGCGCGCCACGAACCGCACTATATAGAGCTTGTTCATAACTTTAATCCAAGCCATAGCACGTTTATGGCTTGCATGGATTTCTTCGCAATTTCGTCGCTGCTGATAAGTAATTGAATATAAATGGTTTGAATAAATAACCAACAGCATATAGACGAGTAGGTTCTAAAGGTCCTAAATGAATATTTCTCGTTTTTTGGTTCTATCTGTTGTACTTCTCTCAGTTCTGTTTCCCGCGGCTATTGGTGCCTTTGCGGTCAATGCCTCGCCGAACTGCCAACGCTATGTAAGCGACTACGTCACCACGCCGGTACGCAAACGTGTCAGCAAAGCAACCGCGCTGGCCTGGGCAAGATGGCGAACCGGCCATCCCAACTGGAAGCCCAACCCGAAGGTCCAGCGGCCACGGTATGTGATGACTACGCAGGAGGCCATGGACAAGGTGAACTTTGCCTGTGCGGTCCCGCCCAATCCTGTCATCACCGAATTGCTCCACGCTTCGGTCGACAGCGAAGGGCCTCCGTCTGAGGATTATTCTGACATGGACGCGACGCAGCCTTACATTCCGGACTTGACGCCGCCGGAGGTGACAGAAGTTCCGTCCGGGCAGGGCTCGTCCGATTCGACAGCCGTCTCATGGCCATCCGATTCTCCATCAATCCCGCCGCAGGTCCTGGCCCCTGTTTCACCCCCGGCCGGCGGTAGCACTCTGCCACCCATCGTCCCACCAGATACGACGCTGGTCACCGGCGAGGTACCCGAGCCGTCCAGTTTGCTGCTGGTCGCATCCGGCATTGCGGGCTGCAGTCTCTTCTTAAGGCGCAGGCACGCGAGCGAGGCATAGCGAATCGACCACCGGATTTCACTCCACATTCGCCCCATCCTCTGCAAGGGACTCAGAGAGGATGGGGTAAATTATTTCGGCTTGTGCTTGCCCGCGCGGATGCGCGCGACATCGTCCATGCGCTGGGCGAGCAGCTTCTCGCGGCCCTCCTGCGTGGGGTGGTAGTAGCGGCGGCTGGCGAGCGACGGCGGCAGGCACTCCATGTCGGCCACACGGTCCTCCACATTGTGCGCGTACTGGTATCCCTTGCCATAGTCGAGAGACTTCATCAGCTTGGTGGGAGCATTGCGCAGGTGCAGCGGGACGGGCTCGGCGGCGGTTGCCTCGATGTCGCCGCACACGGCCCCGTATGCGGTGTAGACCGCGTTCGACTTGGGCGCGAGCGCGAGATAGACGATGGCCTGCGCCAGCGCGAGATCGCCCTCCGGCTGGCCCAGGAAGTGCATCGCATCGCGCGCGGATAGGCACAGGTTGAGCGCCTCGGGTGCGGCCAGTCCAACGTCCTCCACCGCCATGCGAACGATGCGGCGCGCAACGTACATGGGGTCTTCGCCGGCTTGCAACATGCGCCCCAGCCAGTAGAGCGAGGCGTCCACGTCGGAGTTGCGCACGCTCTTGTGCAGTGCGGAGATGATGTCGTAGTGCTGCTCGCCCTGCTTGTCGTAGAGCAGAACGCGCCGTTGCAACGCCTCTGCCGCGATCTCTTTTGTGATGCGCCGTTCCGCCTCCTCGCCAGCTAGATTCGCCGCCACATCCAGCGCATTAAGCGCGTTGCGCGCGTCGCCGCTGGCGTAGGACGCAATGGTTGCGAGAGCGTCTTCATCGGTGGCAACTCCAGACGCGCCGAGTCCACGAGCCACATCGCCGAGCGCGCGGTGGAGCAGCGCGACGATCTGAGCCTCGCTGAGCGCCAGCAGCGTGTAGACGCGACAGCGCGAGAGCAGCGCGGCATTCAGCTCGAACGAGGGGTTCTCGGTGGTGGCGCCGATCAGGCGGATCGCGCCGCGCTCCACATAGGGCAGAAACGCGTCCTGCTGCGCCTTGTTGAAGCGATGGATCTCGTCGACAAACAGGATGGTGCGCGAACGGAAGCCGGCGGCCTTCTCCGCCGCCACCATCACCTGCTTGATCTCCTTGATGCCGGACATTACGGCGGAGAACTCGATGAATGTCGATTGCGTCATCGCGGCGATGATCTTGGCCAGCGTCGTCTTGCCCGTGCCGGGAGGCCCCCAGAAGATCATCGAGGTGGGGTCGTCGTGCGCGATGGCGAGCGAGAGCGGCTTGCCCGGCCCCAGCAGATGCTCCTGGCCTACGAACTCATCCAGCGAGCGCGGCCTCATGCGATCGGCCAGCGGCGCGTGGCTGGCCTGCGCTGCGGCATCGTCGGGAGTGGGGTTGAAGAGGTTCATAAAGGCGGTTGCTGGTTGTTAGTTGCTGGTTGTTGGTTGAGATGCGGCGCGTAGTTGCGCGGCCTCCCGTTGCCGCGAGGCTTCGTAGAGAAGCAGCGATCCGGCGACCGCCGCGTTGAGGCTCTCCACGCGACCGGGTGTGGGAATGGAGATGCGCGCGTCCGCCAGCGCGAGCCACTCCTCGCCAAGCCCCGCGCCCTCGTTGCCGATCATCAGAGCGCAGGCGTTGGTGAGGCCGGCGTCAGCGGCGGACTCGGAACCGGAGTCGGCGTTGGGCGCGACGGCGGCCAGCAGGCGCACGCCCCGCGACTTCAGCGCGATCAGCTCTTCGGCTGTGATCGCAACGACGGGAACGCGGAAGACCGATCCGGCCGAGGCGCGCACGGCCTTCTGGTTCCACTCGCTCACCGTGCCCGCGGTGGTAAGAACCGCAGTCGCGCCGAACGCCTCCGCCGAGCGAATCAGCGTGCCCAGGTTGCCCGGGTCCTGCAGGCCCGCGGCGACCAGCAGCAGCGCAGCGTTATCGTTTGCGGGGAGCGCGGACTCGATCTTCCAGACCGGAGGCACCAGCAGCGCCGCGATCCCCTGCGGGTGCTGCGTATCGACCGTGCTGGCGAAGACCATCTCAGTCAGAACCAGCAACTCAACGCCGCGCGGAAGCCATGCAGGCGGCGCGACGCGCTCGCTGAGGAAGATGGTCTTCAGCGGAAGTCCGCTGTCGAGCGCCTCGCGCAGCAGATTTTCGCCTTCGATGGCGACCAGGCCACCGCTCAGCCGCGCGTGACCAGCGAAGGCCGCGCGAAGCTGCTTGACCCGCGCGTTGGCGCGGCTGGTGACGAGAATCGGCTGCGTTGTCATCTAGCCAAATCTTACGCTGTGAGTGGGGAAGTCAGCATTCGGAGCAAGGAAGCGGGCTGGTTGGCGCGAGCAGATTCAATTGCACGCCAGCGCAGTCCACACCCCAGCAGGGGTGTTGTTGGCGCCGCTGATAACCAGGTCCACAAAGCCGCCCGCGGGAACCGCATCGCTGCCGGTCACGGAACACGAATTGCCAGTTGTCGCCGGGCAGGTGAGGTCTGTACTGCTGGTCATGTTTCCCGGAGTGGTGCCGATGCGTAGCGTCACCGTGATCGTTCCCCCTTGCTCGGAGAAGACATTCAGCGCCGTTGCCGTACAACCCGCCGGGACCCAGGTCAGGACCGAATTTGGCGTGGACTCGGTGGTGCTCCCATTCGAGTTGTTCACCGAAAAGTAGGGGTAGTTTGAGACGTAGGAGACAGAGTGATACACCGACGCGAACGGAATCCCGCTGGTTCCACCACCACCTCCTCCGCCGCTTCCCGCCGCACCCGCCGCGCCCTGTGGAATGGTAAAGTTCAGCACCGCCGCTGAACTGGTTCCAGTGTTGATGACCGAAGCCGAACTGCCCGCCGCGCCGGTTGTCACTGTGCCAACGCTTACGGTCGCCGCCGCGCCTTGTGCGCCGGTCGGCCCCGCGCCGCCCGCCTGCGCGATCACCGTCCAGACTCCGGGATAGTTGTCCGGCTCCTGCGACGTGTTGCCGCTCTGCGCGATATAGGTCGAGGCCGGGTTGCCGTAGGTCACCGCATCGTTCGCCGCGTAGCCATAGCCGGTAACCCACGCGCCTTTAAAGTTCATCCCCACGGCTCCGGCTGCTCCGGTGGCTCCGGCTGCCCCATTGGTTCCATTGATTCCGTTAGCGCCGGTTGGTCCGGCTGGTCCTGTCGCGCCAGTGGCTCCGGCTGCCCCGGTCAGTCCGGTTGCTCCGGTCGCACCCACTGGCCCCTGCGGTCCCGCCGGCCCGGTCGCGCCTGTCGCTCCAGCCGCGCCCGCAACTCCGGTCGGCCCCTGCAATCCCTGTGGTCCGGTTGCGCCCGCTGGCCCGGTCGCTCCCGCCGCAGCCAGCAACCCCCAGTACGCCGGGCTGACGTCCGGCTCTCGCCCCACGTTTGCCTGGAGCGCAATGTAGCTGGCGCCGCTGTAGCTCACCGCATCGCCCAGCGCGTACGAGGTGCCAGTCAGCCAGCCACCCTGGAAGGTCACCGGAGGGCCGCTCGCTCCCGTCGCTCCCGTCGGCCCGGCAGGCCCGGTTGCGCCCGCTGCTCCGTTTGTCCCTGCCGCGCCGGGAGGTCCCTGTGGCCCCTGCGCGCCAGCCGCCGCCATCAGCGACCAGTCCCCGGGAAAGTTGTCCGGCCTCTCCGACGTGTTGCCACTCAGTGCGATGTAGGTTGATCCGTTGTAGCTGACAGAATCGTTGGCGGAGTATCCCGTCCCGGTAGTCCACGCGCCTTTGTAGGTCATCCCCGGCGGCCCGGTCGCCCCGTTTGGCCCGGAAATTCCCTGCGCTCCGGTCAAACCAATCGGCCCCTGCGGCCCGGTCAATCCAATCGGCCCTTGCGACCCGGTCGCACCCGCCGCTCCGTCCTGCGCAAAGAACGCCCACCAGGTTGGGCTCTGGTCCGGCGTATTCCCGTTATTGCTCGCCTGCAACGAGACATAGTCCGCGCCGTTGTACCGAACCCCATCCCCCAGCGCGTAGTTCGTCACCGACGAGTAGACCCCCTGAAAGGAGAGCCCGACCGGCCCGGCTGGCCCAACTGGCCCCATCGGCCCGCTCAGGCCCTGCGCACCGGTTGCTCCGGGAATCCCCTGCGCTCCTGCCTGCCCTGCAATGCCCTGATCTCCCTGATTGCCCTTCTCGCCGGGAGGCCCCACGCTTCCCGGCGCTCCCTGCGGCCCTGCTGCTCCGGTCGCGCCCGTCGGGCCCGCCGGCCCTGCTGGCCCCTGCGCCGTCAGCACTCCCCACTGTTGCGGGCTGAGGCTCGGAGTATTCCCATGGTTACTGGCGATCAGCGACGTATAGCTCGATCCCTGCCACACCACCACGTCGCCCAGGTTGTAGTTCGTCGTCGAGCTGTACGTTCCCTGATAGACGAATCCCGGAGGCCCCTGCGGCCCGGTCGCTCCGATCTGCGCCGATGCCAGCAGCCCCCAATCCGCCGGACTGAGCGGCGGGGTGTTCCCATGGTTCCCCGCGATCAGCGAAATATACGCAGACCCCTGATACACCACCACATCGCTCAGTCCGTAGTTCGAGGTCGACGCGTACGTTCCCTGGTAATCCAGCCCGCTGCCGCTGCCCGCTGGCCCAGCCGGTCCCGCTGGCCCTTGCAGCCCAGTCGCCCCCGGAGCACCTGTCGATCCAGCCGGGCCAGTAGCGCCAGTCGCTCCCGCTGGCCCTTGCGGCCCAATCGCCCCCGCAGCTCCAGTTGCCCCTGGAATCCCTTGCGGCCCAATCGCCCCTGTAGCTCCAGTCGCCCCCGCCGGCCCCGCATCCACCAACTCCACATCGAGCGTTGATGCGTGGGCCGTCAGGTCGTTCTCCTTGCTGTCGAACTGCACCATGGCCGTTCCAGCCGAGAGCGCCAGTCCATTGTTCGTTGCCGGTAAGCTGATCCATCCCTGCACCATCGCGGTCACGTCCACCGCGACGAACGCCCCAGCCTGGCTCACCGGGAAGACTCCAGCTGCGCTGCCGATCGCCGGTTCGGTCGAATAGGTCACGCTGTACTCGCCCCACGCCCCGTTGATCGGCGCAAAGGTCACCAGCCCCGGCGTCGTCACCCGGTTGCAGTAGAGTCGCAGCACAGCGCGCGACACCTGGCTCGCGGTCGTCCCCGCCGGCAACAGCGACAGGTCAAACTGAAGCAGAGTCGTATAGCCCCCGCCAACATTCAGATTGGAGATTGCCCCGCTATTAACCGTGGGCAGTGCGCTGTTCACATGCGTATCGGCCACCAGTGCCGGCTCAGCGCCCCACCCCGGCACCGCCGTCCACAACATCATTGCCAATCCCAAGCCCACACGCGGAGCTACTCTCAGGCAACGATCAAATTTCAGCCCACTCCACCCGCCCATCCCAGCTCCAGGTGACCCCAGTTGCGAAGCTCTGTTCCGATCGGTCCGAAGACCGGCCGGGGAGATCCACACCTGTTTCAACGTTCCCTACTCGACGATTCACGCTGTCCCCTGGCCACTTGCAGGCATGGCGAGTTCATGGCACAAGACAGAGTTAGATTTGTACCGTTTTAGGACACTCCAGCCTGAATAGCAAGCCTTTTCGCCTCAACCCTCCATCTCTGCCCTGCCTATACTCCTCACGATTGCGAACGCTCCTTCGATTTCCTTTCTTGCCCGCCATCTCATAGACTGCAATCACCGGCCCAATCCGCGCGGAGACCCCAATACTCATGTCCAACCAAGCCCCCAATCAGCCCGGAACCCGCCCTGCACTCGACACTCTGGTCAACACTCCCCGCCTCGTCACCGCCTACTACTCCCTGCACCCAGACCCCGCCGTTCCAGCCCAGCGCGTGGCCTTTGGAACCTCCGGCCACCGCGGCTCGGCGTTTGCCGCCTCCTTCAACGAAGACCACATCGCCGCCATCAGCCAGGCTATCGCCGACTACCGCCGGGCCAACAAAATCTCTGGCCCGCTCTTCCTCGCCAAGGACACCCACGCACTCTCCGAGCCAGCCTTCGCCACCGCGCTGGAGGTTCTTGCGGCCAACTCCATAGAAGTCTTCGTCGACGACCAGTTGGCCTACACCCCCACCCCCGCGCTCTCCCACGCCATCCTGACATATAACGCGAAGCTCAACGGCGGCAAGACGCCCTCGCAGGAACTTCTGGCAAAAAGCGCCAGCGATGGAACCACGCAGTGGGCGGACGGCATTGTGATTACCCCCTCGCACAATCCCCCCGAGGACGGCGGCTTCAAGTACAACCCTCCCAACGGTGGCCCCGCAGACACCAGTGTCACCAAGTGGATCGAGAACCGCGCCAACGACCTTATCGCCAAGAAGCTCGATGGCATCAAGCGCATCCCCTACACCCGCGCGCTCGCCGCCGACACCACTCATCGCCACGACTACATCACCGCCTATGTCAACGACCTGGCAAATGTGATTGATTTCGCACCGCTCGCCAACACTACGCTGAAGCTGGCGGTCGATCCGCTCGGTGGCGCGGGCGTCTACTACTGGCCGCGCATCGCCGAGAAGTACAAGCTCCCCTTCCAGGTGCTCAACCCCTACGTCGATCCCACCTTCCGCTTCATGACCCTGGACTGGGACGGACGCATCCGCATGGACTGCTCCTCTCCATTCGCGATGGCCAGCATGATCGCGAATAAAGACAAGTTCGACGTAGCCTGGGCCTGCGACACCGACCACGACCGGCATGGCATCGTCACCCGCTCGAGCGGCCTGCTCAACCCCAACCACTACCTCGCCGTCGCCATCCAGTACCTCTTCACGCACAGGCCGGAGTGGAAGCAGAACGTAGGCATCGGCAAGACGCTGGTATCGTCGTCCATCATCGACCGCGTAGCCAAGGGCCTCGCCCGCCCAATGCTCGAAGTCCCCGTCGGCTTCAAGTGGTTTGTCGACGGCCTCATCGACGGCTCGCTGGGTTTTGTAGGAGAAGAGTCCGCCGGAGCCAGCTTCCTGCGCCGCGACGGGGCAGTTTGGACAACGGACAAGGACGGCCTCATCATGGGCCTGCTCTCCGCCGAGATGACAGCGGTCACTGGCAAAGATCCCGGCCAGATCTACCTCGACCTCACCGCAAAGTACGGCTCGCCGATCTACCAGCGCATCGACGCCGAGGCCACGCCCGAGCAGAAGTCCAAGCTCGCCAAACTCAGCGCCAAGCAAGTCACCGCAACCACCCTTGCCGGCGAACCCATCACCTCGATCCTCACCGAAGCCCCCGGCAACCACGCCCCCATCGGCGGCCTTAAAGTCACAACCGAAAATGGCTGGTTC
>Ga0302283_1003148_pt1 | contig 12932 bp, 10 predicted proteins | sample III_Fen_E1_4_FD_198770 | JGI IMG/M metagenome (GOLD analysis project Ga0302283, IMG submission 198770) | Peat permafrost microbial communities from Stordalen Mire near Abisko, Sweden - III_Fen_E1_4 | ecosystem: Environmental > Terrestrial > Soil > Wetlands > Permafrost | place: Sweden: Abisko...
CCCTCCTCGCCACGCGGCTCACGCGCGCCCACGAGGATGACGGTTCGTGGGACGTACTGGTGATCGGGCGACGCGATCGCGGCTCGGTGTTGCGCACCACGACGTTGATACTCGCGCTGTCGGTCGTGGTCGTCGCGATGGTGTCGGGGCTGGTCCTTCTCGCAGGCGGCCAAAGCGCTGCCGGCTCGGCGTACTTCGCACTGGGTGTCCTGGCGACCGGTTGGTCGGGAGCGGCAATCGGACTCCTAGCGGCTCAGTTCGTGGCGCCGCGGCGTAGTGCGAGCCAGGCGGCCATCGCCATCATCATCGCTGCGTTCTTCGTTCGCATGGTGGCAGATTCGACGGTCTCGACCGAATGGCTACGTGATGTGACTTTCTTTGGTTGGGTGGAGAAGATCGGGGCGTTCCAGCACGCCAATCCCCTGGCACTCGTGCCGGCGCTGGTGGGTCCGATGGTTATCGCGGTCGTCGTCGTGATCTTGCAGGGGCGACGCGACGCGGGCGGCGCCTTGTGGACCCATCCGGACTCGGCACCACCCCAGCCCTTCCTCTTGGGATCGGCGTGGACGTTCGCGTGGCGCGAGCGCTCGAGCGTCTGGCGCTGGTGGACCGGCGGCCTCGCCATCTTCGGAGGCATACTCGGATATCTGACACACGCTCTGGTGTCTTTGGCACAGACCGATCCGGGGTACGTGGCGTTGCTCAAGCGCTTTGGCTACGGCGCGATGGTCACGGGTGTCGGTTTCGTGGCCCTCGTCACGGCGGCCATTTCGGTGGCGTTCACTTATCTCGTGTTCACCTGGATCGCCACGGTGGCCAGCGACGAAGTGAAGGGGCGCCTCGATGTAGCCCTGGCCACCGGGCCCCGACGACTTACGTGGCTGGCGAGTGTGCTCGCGTCCGGCCTTCTCGCGGTAGTCGTCGCCGCCGGGGTGACGACGCTGTCGATGTGGCTGGGCGTGCGGCTCAGCGGTACGCCGATGTCGCTTTCGACGGTGTTCAAGGCAATTGCGAGCTCGCTGGGTCTCGTTCCGTTCATTGTGGGAGTCGCGCTGTGGCTGGTGGGCCGATTGCCACGGTCATCTTTCGTCGTGGGATCAGTGTTCATCTTGGTGGCGTACGTAGTGCAGGCTCTCGGCCCCATTCTCAAGTGGCCGAACTGGGCGCTCGCCTGCGACCCGTTCCATTACATCCGCGCGGTCCCCGTGCAACCAGTTGATCTGACGGGTCTGGCGTGGGTGAGCGTGGTGGGAGCGGGTATTGGTGCGCTGGGCCTGTGGCGCTATTCGCGTCGCGACGTGGTGGGTTGAGTCACTTCGGCGGCAGGCGCACGCCCGCGTCGAGGCGTACGCACTCGGCGTTCATGTAGGCGTTGGTTAAGAGCTCGATGGCCAGTGACGCATACTCCGAACTCAAACCGAGGCGCTTGGGGAAGAGAACGCCCTGGGCCAATTTCGCCTTGAAGTCCTCGGACTCGGGAGCGAAGCCGTAAATGGGCGTGTCGATGAGCCCGGGCAGGATGCAGTTGGCCCTCACGCCGATCGCCGCCAAGTCGCGCGCCAGTGGCAACGTGAGCCCGACGATGCCGCCCTTGGAGGACGAATAGGCCACTTGGCCGATTTGGCCGTCCTGAGCCGCCACCGACGCCGTGTTCACGATCGCTCCCCGACATCCGTCATCGTCGGGTTCGTTACGACCCATCGCGGTTGCGCCGAGGCGACACACGTTGAAGGTGCCGATCAGGTTGACCTCGATGATCTTTCGATAGACGTCCAGGTCGTGCGCGGAGGCGTATTCGCCATCCTTGCCTACTGTCCGCTGCGCCCAAGCGATGCCAGCACAGTTAACCACGCTGCGCAGTGGGGCCAAGCTCGCGGCCGCGTCGATTGCCGCAATGACTTGTTCGGTGTTGGTGACGTCACACGCGGCGAAGAGCCCGTTGACCGCCTGGGCGACACTTCGTCCGCGCTCCTCGTTGAGGTCGGCGACGACGACGTGGACGCCTCGCGCGGCCAGGGCCCGCACGGTGGCCTCGCCCAGTCCCGAGGCGCCACCGGTAACGAGGGCGGAGGTGTTCTGTAGTTGCATGGCACTCCTTTTGGCAAGAACTCCACCTCGAGTCAAGCAGAGTCCGGTAGGAGATCGCGCGAATGGCGTCGCCGCGCGTGGCCTAGCGTGGTGTGGTGCCCTCGGTCTACGAATTAAGTCCCGACGACCTGGCGGCGCTTTTGGTCGACGAACCGCGGTACCGAGTCGATCAAGTGTGGCGAGGGCTATGGGACGAAGGACTCGAGTTCAGTGGCATCACCACGATCCCCAAGGCACTCCGCCAGCGCCTCGCGCAGCAGTACCCGCCGGCGCTCGAGGTGGCCAATGACGTCGCTAGCGACCTGGGGGCCACGCGTAAATGGGTATTTCGCCTGCACGACGGAGCAACCATCGAGACAGTCCTCATGAGTTACGTCGATCGCGTGACGGTGTGCGTCTCGTCGCAGGCGGGTTGCGCCATGGGTTGCACATTCTGCGCCACTGGTCAAGCGGGATTCTCTCGACAATTGAGCGTGGGCGAGGTGATTGAACAGGTCATGTTCGCCGCGCGCGCCGCCGCACCACGCCGACTCTCGAATGTCGTCTTCATGGGGATGGGCGAACCCCTCGCCAACTACCCGGTCACCGTGGGCGTCGTACGTCGACTGCACGAGTATCGCGCAATGTCCGCTCGCCATCTCACCGTCTCGACCGTCGGGGTGGCGCCGGCCATCGAGCGTCTGGCCGACGAGGGACTGCCCCTGACCCTGGCCGTGAGCCTGCACGCCGCTAACGACGTGACGCGAAACGAACTGGTCCCACTCAACCGTCGCTACCCGCTCGAGCGGCTCCGCCAGGCCTGCGAGAAGTGGTTGGCCACGACGTCACGTCGACTCAGTTTCGAGTGGGCGCTCATCGATGGAGTGAATGACACCGATCAGGCCATGCACGAGTTGGCCGACTACGCCGGTGCCCTGCGCGCGCACGTCAACTTGATCCCACTCAATCCGACGCCCGGCTACTTGGTGATGGGCTCGCGCTCGCAGCGCGTCAGTGAGTTCCGCGATGGACTGGAGTCGCTGGGAATCAACGTCACCGTGCGCAATACTCGCGGACGCTCGATCGACGCGGCCTGTGGTCAACTGGCCGCGGTCACCAACGGCCACAAGTCCAAGGTTGCGCTGCGGGCGCGCTAGACCGATTCGCGCCAGAAGTCTCGCCGTCGCCACGCCAACAGACCGACGCCCGCGATGCAGGCGAGCCCCCCCGAGACGATAGAGAATTCGGTAGAGGTGACGCCCGCGACCACTCCCGATTCGGCGTCGCCCAGGCGTGGTCCGCCCGTGACCACCGCCATCTGAATCGCCGAGATACGGCTGCGGAACTCGTCGGTGATGGCGAGCTGCAGGATCGTGGAGCGCAGCACCGCTGACACCATGTCCATGCCGCCAGCGAGGGCCAAGATGATGACGCCGAACCATAGGAGGTGCACGATGCCGAAGGCTGTCATGGCGACCCCCCAGATCACGATGACCATGAGGACCGTGCGCCCGCGCCGCTGCACATGGTTGATCCATCCGGCGAAGGTCGCCAGAACGAGGGCGCCGATACCGGGTGCGGCGTAGAGCAGTCCGAGGGTGCGGGGCCCGCCGTGGTACACCGTCAGGGCCATGGCGGGGAACAAGGCACGCGGTAGTCCAAAGACATTGGCGTTGAGGTCCGCGAAGTAGACCGCCTGGGCAACGGCGTGGCGTCGTACGTAGCGAAAGCCATCGGAAATGGCGCTGAATAATTTCTGAGAGTCGACCGTGCGCGGGGACGACAACGGCGACATGAAGAGGGTCGCTGCAGCCAGCACCAAGAAGGTGACGGCGTCGACGATGTAGCACGACGAGAGACTCACCGAGGCCAGGAGGAGGCCGGCGAGCGAGGGTCCCGCGACGACGGAGATGTTCACGACGATCTGGTAGAGCGAGTACGCACTGACGAGCTGGTCTTCGCGCAGCATGGTCGGCATGGCGGCTTGGCGCACGGGTCCCGAGAATCCGCTCGTCGCTGCCGCGAAGGCCGCGATGATGAGCAGCGCCGCGAGGTCGCGGTGCACTAGCGCCGCATTGAGTGCGAGCGCCGCGCTGGCGAGTGCCGAGATGACCGAACCGACGATGAGAAGTTGGCGGCGGTCGTAGCGGTCGCCGTAGGCGCCGCCCCAGAGCGAGCCGGCGATGAGGAAGGGCAATTGGATCAGACTGGCTAGTCCCACCCACAGACTCGAGCCCGTTTCGCGGTACACCTGGTACGGCACGGCGACCATGGTGACGTTACTACCGAGTAGTGAGAATAACTGGCCGATAACGAGCAGACGAAAATTACGATTCTGCTTGAGCGGACTCCAGTCCACGAGGAGCCGGGGCACTCTCACATGCTACGAGAGTAGGGTATTTCGAGAGCGGGACTCGAAGGAGCGTTGATGATCGACGAGGAACTAGTCCAGTTGCTGACACCAGAAGGTGAGCGGGTCGCTCACCCCGATTACGCGTGCACCCTCTCGGGCGAGCAGATCCTGTCGATGTACCGCGACATGGTGATTGTGCGTCGACTCTGTAACGAATCCACGTCGCTGCAGCGTCAAGGTCAATTGGCGTTGTGGGCGCCGATCCAAGGACAAGAGGGTGCCCAGATCGGCGCCGGTCGCGCGCTCGCTCCCATGGATTTCACGTTCCCCACTTATCGTGAGCACGGAATCGCCTGGTGCCGAGGTGTGCCGCCGGAGAATCTGCTGCGGCTTTTTCGTGCCGTGAGCAACGGTGGGTGGGACCCGCAGAAGTACCGTCACCACTTGCCCACGATCGTGTTAGGCAACCAGGTACTCAACGCGGTGGGCTACGCCATGGGCATTCAACGCGACGGCGCGGACGAAGCAGTCTTGACATTCTTTGGCGATGGTGCATCAAGCCAGGGCGACGTGCTCGAGAGTTTTGTATGGGCGTCATCGTTCAACGCACCCATCGTCTTCTTCTGTCAGAACAATCAGTTCGGTATTTCGACGCCCTCCTCGACCCAGTCCAAGGTGCCGCTGTTTCGACGCGCCCGCGGGTTCGGTTTCCCGGGCGTTCGCGTGGACGGTAACGACATGCTCGCGTGCTACGAAGTGACCAAGGCCGCGCTGGAGAACGCGCGCGCCGGCGGAGGCCCGACGATGATCGAGGCCTACACCTATCGGATGGGGGCGCACACGACGTCCGACGACCCGACGCGCTACCGCGTCGACGCCGAGGTCGAGGTGTGGAAGCATCGCGATCCGATCGAACGTATTAAGTCGCTATTGGTGCGCGAGTACCAGACCAAGCCTGCGGCCTTCGAGGCTATCCACGAGGAGGCCGAGGCCTTCGCCCTGAAGTTGCGCGACGATGTCTTGGCGATGGGGCGACCAGACCCTCTGTCGATGTTCGACCACGCGTACGCTGAACCTCACCCCCTGATCGACGAGGGCCGTCGTCAGATGGGTGAACTATTGGCCCAGGGGAGTGCGCACTGATGGCCACGACCACCATGACCATGGCCAAGGCGCTGAACGAAGGATTGCGTCGCGCGATGGAGAAGGACCCCAAGGTCCTGTTGATGGGCGAGGACATCGGCAAGCTCGGCGGTGTCTTTCGCATCACCGATGGACTGCAGAAGGACTTCGGACAGGATCGGGTGATTGACACGCCTCTCGCCGAATCCGCCATCGTGGGCACGGCGGTCGGCCTGGCTATCCGCGGGTATCGCACGGTCTGCGAAATGCAGTTCGACGGCTTCGTGTTTCCCGCCTTCGACCAGATCGTCAGCCAAGTAGCGAAATTGCACAAGCGTTCTGATGGGGTCTACACCATGGGTCTGGTCATCCGACTCCCGTTCCAAGGTGGCATCGGTGCGATTGAGCACCATTCTGAGAGTCCCGAAGCCTATTTCGCCCACACACCCGGGTTGAGAGTCGTGTCGTGCGCCACGCCCCATGATGCCTACTGGATGATTCAGCAGGCCATCGAGAGCGACGACCCCATTATCTTCTGTGAGCCCAAGAGTCGGTACTGGGAGAAGGGCGAGGTGGACCTTGGGCACTCGCCGCACGGCCTCTACGACGCGGTGGTTCGTCGCGAGGGCAGCGACGTGACCGTGGTGGGTTACGGCTCGAGTGTGAAGACGATGCTGCGCGCCGCGGAGGCGGCTCAGGACGAGGGAGTCTCCCTGGAGGTCATCGATCTGCGCGGGATAGCGCCCATCGACTTCCCGACGCTTGTGGCCTCGCTCGAAAAGACCGGTCGCCTGGTGGTCGTGCAGGAGGCCCCTCGCTCGACCTCGGTGGGTTCTGAGATCGTGGCCGAACTCACCGAGCGCTGCTTCTATTCGCTTCGTGCGCCGGGCGTGCGAGTAGCGGGTTATCACGTGCCCTATCCGCCGGCGCGGATCGAGGAGGACTATCGTCCGTCGGTGGACCGTGTGCTCGATGCGGTGGACCGGGTGATGGGATACGAGAGTTGAGTCGCGAGGTCTTTCTACTGCCTGACGTGGGCGAAGGTCTGATCGAGGCCGAGATCGTCACGTGGAAGGTTGGCGTCGGTGACGTCGTGGTCTTGAATCAGGCCCTCGTCGACGTCGAGACCGCCAAGGCCGTCGTCGAGTTGCCGAGCCCCTTCGCTGGCACCGTCGTCACGTTGCACGGCGACGTGGGCGACACGATGGAGGTGAACCAGCCACTCGTCACTTTTGAGGTCGGCGGCGAGTTGGCGCCGCAGTCGTTCGAGGAGCAAGTGAGACATGATGTAACCGTCGAACAGCGCCGCGAGCCGGTGCTAATCGGCTACGGCGTCGCTGACGAGGACGGCCCCAGCGCTCGTCGTACTCGCCGCACGTCGATGCGCGATTCCGCACCCGCACCCGCAGTATCAACCACTGCACCTGCGTCGGGTCCGGTTCGCACCACGCCGCCGGTTCGCCTCCTGGCCAAGCAGTACGGTGTCGATTTGGAGGGGGTGGCCGCCACGGGTCGCGACGGACTCGTGACCCGTGACGACGTCGAGCGCGCGCGGTCGGGCACTGCGAGTTCCGGTCGTCGCCAGTCGACGCCGACCGGTGCGATGAGCTCCTCACGGTTCGTGGGACGCGAGATCGAGCCGTGGTCGAGCGGGGCACGCGAGGAACGCATTGCCGTCAAGGGCGTCTTAAAGGCGATGGCCGAGGCCATGGTGGACAGCAGCACTCATCAGCCACAGGCGGCGGTGTGGTTGCGGGTGGACGCGACCAAGATGGTCGAACTGCTGAGCGGGCTCAAGCACAATCCCCGCATGGCGGATGTGCGTCTGTCGCCGCTGACTATCGTGGCCCTCGCCGTGTGTGACGCCGCGCGCCACTACCCCGGCATCAACTCGAGCTTCGATGCCGAGCACAACGAGGTGATCGTGCGTCGCTACGTGAACCTGGGGATTGCGGCTGACACGCCTCGAGGCCTGATCGTGCCCAACGTCAAAGAGGCCGACCAACTCGACCTCGTGGGCATGGCATCGGCGTTGTCGACGTTGGTCGAATCAGCACGCAGTGGCACCACGACTCCCAGCGACATGCTGGGCGGAACGATCACCGTGACGAACGTAGGACCCTTCGGAGTCGATGCCGCGGTGGCTATTCTGCCGCCGGGCACGGGGGCCATCGTGTGTGTGGGCCAGGTGGCGAAAGCGCCGTGGGTGGTCGACGACGAGATCGTGGTTCGCCATGTGGTGGAACTGTCGATGACCTTTGATCACCGTCAAATCGACGGCGCACTCGCCTCGCGGGTGATCGCGCACATTGGCGCCTTCGTGGAGGATCCGGCGACGGCACTGCTGGCGCAGTAATTAGCGGCGCGCCGCCAGCGCCGCGAGTGCCCGGTTGGCGTGGGCGTCCATTGCGATCTCACTGGTGATGACGTCGATCAATGTGCGGTCGGTGTCGATGATGAACGTGACGCGCTTGACGCGCAACAGGTCGATGCCGCGCTTGACCCCGTATAGCGCCGCCACGCGCCCACCCACGTCGACGAGAAGCGGGAAGCCTAGGGCGTTCTTCTGGGCGAACCGCGCTTGGCGAGCGGCGTCGTCCATCGAGATGCCGACACGTTGGGCGCCCTGGGCGTCGAACTCTGCGGCGAGGTCGCGAAAATGGCACGACTCCTTGGTGCAGCCGCGCGATTGGGCCGCTGGGTAGAAGAACAGGACCACGCGTCCGTGTCGCAGCGCCTCGCTCAACGTGAAGTCGTGCCCATCGTGGTCCGTCAGGGTGAAATCGGGGGCGAGGTCGCCAGTGCGCATACCCTCAACCTAGAGGCGTTGCTCAGGCGTCGAGGCGAAAGCCCACGCCGCGAATGGTCACCAGATGACGCGGCTGGGTGGGATCGACTTCGATCTTCTGGCGCAGGCGCTTGACGTGGGTGTCGAGAGTGCGCGTGTCAGAGAGTTGCATGCCCCACCAGAGTGTGTCGAGGCAGACTTCGCGGGTCACCACTTGTCCGAGGTGCGAGGCGAACAGCGCGAGGAGGTCAAACTCCTTGCGGCTGAGTTCGATGTCCAGACCCTTGCGGGTGACGGAGCGGCGCACGAAGTCCATCTTGAGGTCACCGAAGACGATGAAGTCCTCGTCATTTGACGATGCGGGCCGACGAAGGATCGCGCGCATCCGCGCCACCAATTCGCGCAAACGGTACGGTTTGGTCACGTAATCCGCCGCACCGATCTCCAGGCCGAGAACCACGTCCACCTCGCTCGTGCGTGCAGTGACCATGATGACCGGAATACGACTCGAGTGAAACACTTCGCGACAGAAGTCCACGCCGGACCCGTCGGGGAGCATCAGGTCGAGCAGGATGATGTCGGGCTTGGATCGCACGAGAATCTCGCGGGCGTCGGCCAGCGTCTTGGCACCAACGACGACGAAACCCTCGGCGGCCAGACCGACGGCCAGGGCGTCTTGGTAACTCTCCTCGTCCTCGACGACCAGGACTGACTGGCGTCCCTCGGTGTCGACCATCAGACTCACCGAACGACCCTTCGGAGACAGGCACGGCCCGCCGCGTGACCGAGGGGAGAAGTCAGCGCGGGGCGTGCCATGGGCCAACCCTAAGAAGCCAGGGTTACCTCAGGGTGAAGTTGTGGCTACTAGAGGGTGCTCTTCAGATGAAACCTGAACGGTGGGTTGACGGCGCCCTCAGGTCCCCGTGACCAGCGAGAAGCCGTCATAGTGCGATGGGCTCGATTCGTAACTTCCCGTCACCTGGCACGTCAGGGCCGTGAAGCACTGTACCGAGTAGATACCGCCCGCCACCCCGACGGTGGTCGAGGTGCCCGGTAGGGCGATCGTGACGCCAGGTGACCACACGTCATGAACCTCACCAACCAGGAACGCCACGTACTTCTTGGACGCGTCTTGATACGCCGCTCCCGCCACGCAGGTACCCACCCCCGGGCAACTCACGCTGACGACTCCTCCGTTGTGGCCCGCCTGCACCGCTCCGGCCGGCAGCGCCAAGACGTGGGCGCGCTCGATGACGCCATTGACGACGTTGTCGAGGAATCCCTGATAGTGACCACTCTTGTCGAGGAATTGGCCGCCCAGAGCGCAGTTACCGGTGCTCGCGCACGCCACGCCCTTGAATCCGTAGAGCAGTGCCTCAGGATTGGTGGCGCGGTCGGGCAGGCTGATCTGCAGTGCGCGGTCCCAGACACCGTCTACCGACAGTGCCACCAACGGCTGGACCGCGCCGGTGAAGGTGTTGAAGGTGCCCGCAGCGAGGCACGAACCAGTGGCGGTACAGCCGACCTCGTTGAATTGAGCGCCGGCGAATGCGCTCGCATTACCCGGCAGACCCAGAGCCTGGGCTCTCTTCCATAGTCCGGCCACCTTGGTGACGACCACGGCCCTGGACACGTTGTTGGAGTCGATATAGGACCCGACGGCGACGCACGAGACGCTCGTCCAGCACGTGACCTGCGCTAACGAGACCAGAGGATTGGAATTCGCGTTAGCGGGCAGGCCCAATTCAAGGGCGCGATGCCACACCCCCCTGGTCTCGGTCGCGATGAATCCCTCGGTGCTGGAGGTCGCGGCGTTCGTCGTGTACGTGCCCACCACGGTGCAGTCGCCCGCCGTGGCGCAAGCAATCGCGTGGGGGGTGGACGATTCGCTGGTCGTCGCAGCGTTGGCGGGCAGGCTCACCGCGACGCTCCTTTGCCACTCGCCGGCGAACTCGGTCTCTGCGAAGGGCAACAGATTGCTCGAGGCGGCGTATTGGCCCAGGGCGACACAGTCCCCGTCGCTCGGGCACGCTAAACCCTCCATGGTCACTCCCTTGGCGGCTGAGTAACCAGGGGGCGGCGTCACGCCTAGGGGCGCGCGCCACACGCCCTTGACCTCAGTCTCGATGACGCCCGCGGAGTAGCTGTGCGCGCCGATATAGATGCCCGTCACGGAGCAGTTGCCCAGGGACGAACACGATTGGAAGGGGAGGTAGCCCTGGTTGAGTCCGGCGTTGGGCGTGGGCAACTTCAATTTGGCGGCCTTCGGGGCGCTCAGGGCGCCCGCACTGGCCAGCGGTAACAAAGAGGCGCTGACCGCGATCAGCGCGATGGCCAGGCGTGGGACTTTCATGAATCTCCCGTGGACGTGAGTGGAATCAGCGAGGACTACCGTGTCACTTTTCATCGCGTGCGCCAGGGACCTCGCACTTCAGTATACGGATAGCGTCCGTCTTCTTCGAAGGCCCAGTCGTGCGTACTCCTTCCCACCAGCGTGGACTCATAGAATGTGGGAGTGCGCGATGCGATGAACGCATATCGCGACGCGAGCGTGAACACAGGGAGTTCGATGACGTCAATCCTGCTGGTGGAAGATGACGCTGAGATGGTCAGCTTGTTGGGACGGTTCCTGCCTGAAGAGGGTTACGAACTGCGCGTGGTGGGCGACATGACCAGTACTCTTCGCGCGGTCTCAGATCGTGAACCTGACCTGATCCTGCTCGACATTGTCCTGGGAAGTGAGGACGGTCGCGACATCTTTCGCGAGATTCGAGAGATCAGTGATGTTCCGGCGATCTTTTTGACGGGACGTGGACTCGAATCCGATCGCATTGCGGGCCTCAAAATGGGTGCGGACGACTACATCGTCAAACCATTCTCCCTGGGCGAACTCTCCGCACGGATCGAATCGGTGCTGCGGCGCACCAACGCCAGTTCTACGCAACATTCCATCGACGCGCCCAACATGAAATTCGGGCCACTCGAGATCAATGAACAGACGCACGAGGTCCACCTCGACGGCACACTCATGGAGCTCACCGCCAAGGAGTTCTCCCTACTGGCGTTCCTCGCTGCGTCGCCACGCCAGGTGTTTTCGCGTGAGCAGTTGCTCGAACACGTGTGGGCGTCATCACCGGAATGGCAGAACGAAGCCACCGTGACCGAGCACATCCGTCGACTTCGACTCAAGATCGAGACTGATCCTGACCATCCGCGCTGGATCACCACCGTGCGGGGCTTCGGCTACCGATTCGAGCCCGTCAGCGCCTAAGTGGCGCGGGTCGGGTGCCGGCTCAGCAGCGAGGTCACCTCGTCAACGAGGGAACTCGGCTTGAAGGGCTTGGGCACGAAGGTGGCACTACCGGGCAGCAGTCCCTCAATGACGTCAGGTGACGCGGTGCCCGACATCATCACGACCAACAAACCGGGATCGTCGCGCTGGAGTCGGGCCGCGAGTTGCGGGCCCGACATCTCTGGCAGCACGACATCGCTGAGCAGCAGGTCGATGGGCTCGTCGTAGCGAGCGCGGATATCAAGTGCGTCCTCGGCCGAAACGGCTTCGAGGACGACGAAGCCGTTTCGTTGCAGCACCTGAAGGGCGAGCCGACGCAGTCCGTCGTCGTCTTCGCACAGCAAGATGGTCCCCGACAAAGTGGCGCGAGCGCGCGTGCCGATCGGAGCGGGTGCATCATCGTCGATAGGACCGCGAGTCGACTGGGCGGGGAGCCAGATGGTGAAAGTGGTGCCAACTCCGAGTTCGGAGGTGCAGATAATCACGCCACCGCTGTTCTCGACGAGACGCCGCGCCGAGGCAAGACCGAGGCCCGTCCCCTTGAAGGGGCCCTTGGTGGTGAAGAGGGGCTCGAAGCAACGATTCCTGGTGGCTTCGTCCATGCCGGTGCCCGTGTCGGAGATCGTCATGACAACGTACGTGCCGGCGGTAATGCCAGGAAGCTCGTCTTCGTGGACGACTTCGCGCAGCGTGGTCGTAATCGTCAAGGTCCCCCCGTCAGGCATGGCGTCACGTGCGTTGAGCGACAGGTTGAGGACCATCTGCTCGAAGAGGTCAGCGTCGATGGTCACCGGGGACAAAGTCTCGCTCAGCGCCCAATTGATCGTCACCTTTGATCCCATGATGCGCTCGAGGACTTCAGCATTGGCGCTGAGGGCGGCGCCGAGGTCGAGGCGCACGGGCGCGGGTTCAGAGGTTCGACCGATGCTCTGCAGTTGAGCGGTGAGATTCGAAGCACGTGACGATGTCGCTTGAATATCGTGCACCAGGGCGGAAGCCTGTTCGTTACCCACCACCGTGCGCGAGAGTAACTCGGAGTAACCCAGGATGAGCGTGATGAGGTTGTTGAAGTCGTGCGCCACGCTGCTGGCGACCTGGCCTCGTAACTCCATGCGATGCGCGTGGCGCACCTCCTCATGCAGTTCTCGCTGATCAGTGATGTCATCCAATAGGGTGAGGAGACTGGGAGTGTTGCCGCCACCGGGCAGGACCGCGGCCGACACGGCCAAGAGCCGTTCACGGCCGCCAATGGCGGCGGAGAACTCGTGCGTGTCGCGCAATCCGCCCGCCAACAGGTCGTTCCAGAGGTC
>Ga0302283_1003152_pt1 | contig 12926 bp, 7 predicted proteins | sample III_Fen_E1_4_FD_198770 | JGI IMG/M metagenome (GOLD analysis project Ga0302283, IMG submission 198770) | Peat permafrost microbial communities from Stordalen Mire near Abisko, Sweden - III_Fen_E1_4 | ecosystem: Environmental > Terrestrial > Soil > Wetlands > Permafrost | place: Sweden: Abisko...
TCGACCCGCTTGATGGAGTCGATGCCGAGGTCGGCCTCGAGGGCCATCTCGGGGCGGAGCATCTCGGCGGGATAGCCGGTCTTGTCGGCGACGACGGCGGCGAGCACGGCCATCACGTCGCGCGCCGGGGCGGCTGCCACACGCGCCGTGGCTGCAGGCGCCGTGGCCGCCGGCGCCAGGGTGGCGGGCGCCGCGGGCCCGAGGGAGCTGCGGAGCTTGTCGGCGACCTCACCGAGGGTCTGGAGGGTGCCGAGGGCCTTGGGATCGAGCTGCGGCAGCTCGGGGACGGCGTCGCGCATGGCGGAGAGGATCTCGACGCGCTTGATGGAGTCGATGCCGAGGTCGGCTTCGAGGGCCATCTCGGGGCGGAGCATCTCGGCGGGGTAGCCGGTCTTGTCCGCGACGACGGTGGCGAGCAGGGCCATCACGTCGCGTGCCGGGGCGGCGGCGGCTGCCGCCGGAGGGGGCGCAGCTGCCGCGGGAGGCGCGGCGGCCAGCGGAGCCGCCGAGCCGAGGGTGCTGCGGAGCTTGTCGGCGACCTCGCCGAGGGTCTGGAGGGTGCCGAGGGCCTTGGGATCGAGGGCGGGCAGCTCCGGCACCGCGTCGCGCATGGCGGAGAGGATCTCGACGCGCTTGATGGAGTCGATGCCGAGGTCGGCTTCGAGGGCCATCTCGGGGCGGAGCATCTCGGCGGGGTAGCCGGTCTTGTCGGCGACGACGGTGGCGAGCAGGGCCATCACGTCGCGTGCGGGCGCGGCGGCGACGGGCCGGGGAGGCGCAGGTTGCGGAGCCGGCGGGCGCGGTGCCGCGATGGCGACGGGAGGCGCGGGCCGTTGCGCCGGCTCGGGTCGCGGGGGCGCGATCGGCGCGGCGGCGACAGGCAGCTGGGGGGGCGGCGGCGCAACCTGCGGCAGCGGGAGAGCCGGCGCAGCGTGAGCGATCGCCGCCGGCGCGCCCGGAGTCGTCTGGCCGGCGAGCGCCGCGAGACCGAAGAGCGACGCCTCGGTGGAGCGGAGGAAGGTCTGGTGGGTCTCGACCAGGGCCTTCTGGAAGGTGGCGTGAGCCTCCACGGCTCGGGCCTGGACGCGCTCGATCGCTTCGAGCCAGGCGTGCTGGAGATCCGGGGCCGCCGGCTGCACCACGTGGACCGGCGCGGGCGGCGGCTGCGGCGGAGGGGCCGCGCGCACCAGGGCCGGGAGGGGCGCCGGCGCTTCGTACGGGGCAGCAGAGAAGTGCGCGACGGCCGGCGGTCCCTCCATCGGGACCGGCGCCGCACGCGGGGGCGCCGGCGCCACCGCCACGACCTTCGGAGTCGCCGTCGACACGTAGGGCGGCACCACAATGGCACCGGGCAGCGGCGGGTAGGGCTTGCCGTAGTTGTTACCCTGCACCGGCACCAGCATCCGCTTCTGGCTCGAGGGAGCCGGGGCGGGCGCCTCGTATGCCTCCCACAGGGCGCCGAGCTGCAGCGGCACGCCCGCGGCGCCGAGCTGGGCGAGCGCGTGGAGGAGCTGCGTGAGCCCGTCGCGGCCCTTGCGGTCGGTGGCGATGGCGCGGTGGGGGCGACCCTCGAGGATCCGACCGACGAGCCGGGTCAGCACCGCGTCGGGGCCGACCTCGAGGAAGAGATCGACGCCGTCGGCGGCCATCCGCTCGATCATCTCCACGAAGCGCACCGGGCGCGCGATCTGCCCGGCGAGCAGGTCGCGCTGGGCGGCCGCGTCGACGGGGTAGGGCTCCGCCGAGGCGTTGGCGTAGACGGGGATCCCCGCGGCCCCGAAGCGCACCTCGTCGAGCGCCCGGCGGAACGGCGCCGTGGCGCGCTCGACCACCGGCGAGTGGAACGCCGTGGCCACGTTGAGCGTCTGCACCTGGATGCCCTCGGCCGCGAGGCGCTCGGTGGCGCTCGCCACCGCCGCCGTCGGCCCGGCGATGACCAGCTGCTCCGGCGCGTTGTAGTTGGCGACGCGCACGTCGAGGCCCCACTGCGCCAGCAGCGGCTCGAGGCGGGCGCGCGAGCACGTCACCGCCGCCATCGCGCCGGCGGTCTCCGCGGCCGCCTCGCTCATGGCGCGACCGCGCTCGTGGGCCACCCGGAGGACCTCGTCCGCGCCGATCACGCCGGCGGCGTGCAGCGCCATGACCTCGCCGAAGCTGTGCCCCGCGACCGCGTCGGCGCGGAGGCCGAGGCGCGCGAGCACCCGCCAGGTGGCCAGGCTCGCGGCCGCCAGCGCAGGCTGCGCCCACTCGGTCGCGGTGAGCCGCGCCTCCTGCGCGCGCGTCTCGACCTCGCTGAAGGAGGGCCGCGGCATCACCACCTCGGCCAGGGTGTGCTCGGCGTCGACGGCCATCGCCACCGCGCCGTCCCACACGGCCTGCGCCTCGGGGAAGGCGATGGCGAGCTCGCTGCCCATGTTCAGCCGCTGGGAGCCCTGCCCGGGGAAGAGCACGGCCACGCGGCGCGCGCCTGCGGAGCAGGAGTAGTAGGTGCCGTCGGGCGTCTCGAGGTCGCGGTCGGGGGCGCGCTCGGCCCGCAGCGCCGCTTGCTCCAGCTTCTGTCGGGCATCGTCGGCGCCGTCCGCGACCAGGAGCAGCCGCACCGGGCGGGTGGCGTCGAAGCTCTGCTGCGTCTCGCGGGCAACCCGCGCGAACGCGCGCGGATCGGCGAGCGTCGCGGCGGCCGCGCGGGCCTCGGCGATCACCTGGGCGGCGGTGGCGCCGGAGAACGCGAAGAGGTCCACGGCGTGGTGGCGCAGGCGCGGCGGGTGCTGCCCGGGGCCGGTGTACTCCTCCAGGGCGATGTGGAAGTTGCTGCCGCCGAAGCCGAACGAGCTGACGCCGGCGCGGCGCGGGTGATCGGCGCCGCGGATCCAGGGGCGAGCGCGGGTGCTCAGGTGGAACGGGCTCGACGGCAGGTCGAGCTCGGGGTTCGGCTCGCTGACCTTGATGGTGGGGGGGATGACGCCGTGGTGGAGGGCCATCACCGCCTTGAACATCCCGGCCGCGCCGGCGGACGCCTTGGTGTGCCCGATCTGCGACTTGACCGAGCCGAGCGCGCACCACTGCCGGTCCTTGCGGCCGGTGGCGTCGAAGACCGAGCGCAGCCCGGCGAACTCCGCCGCGTCGCCGGCGACCGTTCCGGTGCCGTGCGCCTCGACCAGCTCGACGGTGGCGGGGCTGTAGCCGGCGTCCTCGTAGGCGCGGCGCAGGGCGCGCGCCTGGCCCTCGGGCAGGGGAGCGTAGACGCTCTTGGCCTTGCCGTCGGAGGCGCCGCCCAGGCCGCGGATCACGGCGTAGATGCGGTCGCCGTCGCGCTCGGCGTCGGGCAGGCGCTTGAGCGCGAACATGGCCAGGCCCTCGCCGAGCATGGTGCCGTCAGCGTCCTTGGAGAAGGGCCGGCAGTCGCCGGTGCGCGAGAGCGCCGGGGTCTTGCTGAAGCAGACGTACATGAACACGTCGTTCATGGTGTCGACGCCGCCGGTGATGACCACGTCGGCGCGCCCGAGCTGGAGGTCGGCGACGGCCATGGACACCGCCGCGAGGGCGCTGGCGCAGGCGGCGTCGGTGACGCAGTTGGGCCCGTGCAGGTCGAGCCGGTTGGCGACGCGGCCGGCGACCACGTTGCCGAGGAGCCCGGGGAAGCTCGCCTCCGTCCACTCGGGGAAGCTCTTGCGGATGCGCTCGATGACGTCGTCGACCTGGCCCTCCTCGAGGCCGGAGTCGCGCATCGCCTTGCGCCAGATCGGGTGCTGGAGCCGCGCCGCCATGGCGATGGCCAGCTCCTGCGCGCCGGTCACGCCGAGCACGATGCCGATGCGATCGCGGGATACGTCCTTGAGCCGGGCGCCCGGGAAGGCGTCCTCGAGCACCTGGCGCGCCACGATGAGCGCGAGGAGCTGCGAGGTGTCGGTCGAGGGCATCAGCTTGGGCGGGATGCCGGCCTCGGCCGGATCGAAGTCGACCGGCGAGAGGAAGCCGCCACGGCGGGCGTAGGTCTTGTCGGTCGCGGTGGGATCGGGGTCGTAGTAGTCGTCCACCAGCCAGTGGCTCGGTGGCACCTCGCTGAGCAGATCGGCGCCGCGGACGATGTCGCGCCAGAAGCCGGCCTTGTCGGAGGAGCCGGGGAGGAGCGCGCTCACGCCGACGATGGCGATGGGGGTGCGGGCGAACTGGGGTTCGAGCATGGGACCTCGTGGGGGGCTGCCCCACCGTGACGCGCGGCTCAGAGCAGCCGCAGGGGTCGGGGACGGAACGCGAAGGAGGCGGCGGGGACGGGGACGCCCATCGAGCGGAGCTGCTGGGCGCGCGTCAGCTGCGCGGCGCCCTCGAGCAGGTTCCACGCGATCTGGGCCACGGTGCGCTCCGCGGGGCCCTCCAGGAACGAGCCGGCGGTCCAGGCGTTGAACGCCCCCATCGCCGGTCCGCACCAGATCTGGAAGTCGAGCTGCCGCGAGGGATCGCCGTCGATCGCCCAGCGGCTGGCGCGGCCCAGGTACGAGCGGAACACCAGCGCCATGCGGTGCCGCGGCTCGCGCTCGGCGCGCTCGTTCTCGCCGGGGTCGCGGCGGCTCCAGAAGGCGCGGGTCTCTTCCCAGACGGCATCGAGGGGCGCCCGGAAGATCTCCTTCTCCAGCACGGCACGGTCGGCGTCGGGGATGGACTCGAGGTCCGGGCAGCGGCGATAGACGTCGTAGAGGCGCGCCGCCCGCGCGGCGAACATGGTGCCCCGCTTGAGCACCTGCACCCGCACGCCCTGCTCGAACATGTCGGCAGCGGGCGCCATGATGACGTCGCCGAGGCCGGCCTGGGCGAGCATCTTCTTGCCTGCGGGCGAGAGCGCCGCCTCGACGCTGGCCTGGTTCACCGAGCCGACCAGCACGTACGCGGCGCCCAGCGCGAAGGCCGCCGCGACGGCCTCGGGCGTACCCAGGCCGCCGGCGGCCCCGAGCCGGATGGGGCGCGGGTAGCGGTGCGCCCGCTGGATGGCGTCGCGCGCCGCGGCGACCGCCGGGAAGAGCGAGCCGAGCGGCCGGTTGTCGGTGTGCCCGCCGGAGTCGGACTCGATGGTGATGTCCTCGGCGACCGGGACCTGCTGGGCGAGGCGCGCCTCGTCTGCCGTGAGCAGGCGGCCGGCCACGAGCGCGTCGAGGATCTCCGCGGGCGCCGGGCTCATGAAGCGCCGCGCCACGTCGGGGTGGGAGAGCTTGGCGAAGACGTGGTTCCGGCGGAGCACGCGCCCGTCCGCGCCGGCCACGAGGCCCGACGCGGCGTAGCGCACCACGGCCGGCGTGAGGGCGACGTACGCCGAGGCGCTCACCCGGCGCACGCCGGCGCGGAGGAGCAGGTCGACGACCGCGTCCTCGATGGCGGGCTCGTTCGGCGAGTGGATCAGGTTGATGCCGTAGGGCAGCCCGGTGCCCTCCAGCTCGGCGCGGAGCCGGGTGACCGCCGCCTCGACGCGCGGCGGCGCCAGGCCGGCGGCGCCGAAGAAGCCGAGCACGCCCGCCCGCGCGGCCGCGAGCACGTACTCGACCGAGGCGATGCCGTTGGCCATCTCCCCGGCCACGTACGCGAAGCGGGCGCCGTGCAGGTCGAGGAACGACGGGTCGCCGAGCCACTCCGGGAAGACCCCGGGCAAGGTGCCGAGGGCGGCCACCGGAGGCGCGGTGCAGGTGGCCCCACGCGCTCCCCGGGCGTCCTCGAGGACGTAGGCGGGCTCGCGGAAGCGGGCCACGGCATCGGCGATGCCTGCGGGGTCGAAGGGATACAGCGGCGAGGGAGACGACGGAGACGTTTGCGGCATACGGATCGCTTGGATAAGGGCTCCCCCGACGGCGCAACTGGTATCGCGCGGGCGGCGCTGACGGCGGTCACGTTCTGGTCATGCGCCTTTGACGCGCGTCAGCAGCAGGCTTTCCGTTAGCCGGCTCGACCGAGTCGGCGCCGCGCCGCATGGTCGCGGAGAAAGCTCAACCGAGCCGGCGCCGCGCCGCATGGTCGCGGAGAAAGCTCAACCGAGCCGGCGCCGCGCCGCGTGGTCGCGGAGAAAACTCGACCGAGCCGGCGCCGCGCCGCGTGGTCGCGGAGAAACCTCGACCGAGCTGGCGCCGCGCCGCATGGTCGCGGGGAAATCTCAACCGAGCTGGCGCCGGGGCGCGTGGGCGCGGTGCCGGCTCAACCGCCGCGGGGCCGAGCCCGGCGCTCCGGCCTCAGCTCGCCAGCGTCTTGAGGCTGTCGACCGCGTGCACGGGGGCGTCGTCGCCCTTCATCAGGTGGGCGATGGCGCTGTAGACGAGCCGCTGGCTCTCGAGCATGCCCTTGCCGGCGAACACCGGGGACCGCACCACGATGGTGAAGTGCCCGCCCACGCCGGTGACCGCCGCCTGCGAGTCGGGGACCGCCGTCTCGATGGCCTCGCGGATGGCGTCGACGACGTTGCCCTTGAAGTTGGTGAAGTGCTCGGACATGCCCGCTGTCTAGGGCATCGCCGCCAGGGTGTCGAGGGCGCTCAGCGGCCGCTCTTCTCCAGGCTCTTGCGGAGCATCTCGGTGAGCTTGAAGACGCCCGGGTCGGCCTTGAGCTCGTCGACCGTCGCCGGCAAGCGATACGTCCAGTTGTGGCCGCCGACGGTGGCGGGGGTGTTGATGCGATCCTTGGTGCCGAGGATGTCCTGCAGGAGGAAGAGGACCACGTCGCTGCCGGATCCGGCGAGCAGCTCCACCAGGGCCTGGTGGACCGCGGGCGTGAAGGTCGCACCCAGCTCGGCCGCGCGCTCGCGCAGGCCGGGGAGCTGCTTGACGGCGGCGCGCTCGGCGTCGGGGAGGCTCTCCCACCAGGCGGCGACGGGCTGGGTGTCGTGGGTGCCGAAGCAGGCGACGCTGAGCGGGGGGAACCGGGCGGGGTCGCGGAAGACCTCGCGGCCGCCTTCCTGGTCCTTCTCCCAGATGATCACCTTGTAGCCGGGGACGCCGAGGCGGGGGAGGGACTTGCGGACGTAGGGGGGGATGATGCCGAGGTCCTCGGCGATGATGGAGGCGCCGCCCTCGAGGGCGGCCTCGGTCATGGCGCGGACGACGCGCTCGCCGTGGGCGAGCTGCTCGGCCTCGTCCTCGGGGTCGAAGAAGCCAGGGACCAGGTGGCCCTGGGCGTCGACGCGGTGGGCGCTCGGGCGCATGTAGGTGCGGTAGAAGCCGACCAGGTGGTCGATGCGGAAGCGATCGTAGAGCGACGCCGTGTAGCGGCAGCGGCGGCGCAGCCAGCCGTAGTCGTTGGCGCGCATCACCCGCCAGTCGTAGGGGGGCAGGCCCCAGTCCTGACCCTCGGCGTTGAAGGCGTCGGGGGGCGCGCCGACGGAGGCGTCCTCGCGGAACTCGCCCTGGTTGGCCCAGACGTCGGCGCTGTCGCGGCCGACCATGAAGGGGAGGTCGCCCATCACCTCGACGCCGAGCGCGCGCAGGCGGGCGCGGGCGTCGTACCACTGCCCGTGGGCGAGCCACTGCACGTAGCGGTAGTAGAGCACCTCGCGGGCGTGCTCGACCTTGGCCTCGGCGAGGGCGCGCGGCTTGCGGTCGCGCAGGGGCTCGGCGAAGTCCCACCAGGCGACGCCGCCGTGCGCGTCCTTGAGGGCGCGGAAGAGGGCGTAGTCGACCAGCCAGCTCTCGTTCTGGGTGACGAAGGCGCGGAAGGCGGCGGCGCGGGGGGTGCCGGGGAGCAGCTCACCCTCGTAGAAGCGGGAGAAGGCGACGCGCAGGGCGTGCTGCTTGAGGCTTCGCACCGCGCCGTAGTCGACGTCGCGGCTGTCCCGGGCGCGGCCGAGGACGGCGTAGGCGGAGTCGCTCTGGTGGAGGTGGAGGCGGGCGCGGTCGAGGGCAGCCTGGGCGTCGGCGCCGAGGTCGGGGACGTCGGCGAGGGAGATGTAGATGGGGTCGATGCCGAAGGCGGTGAGCGCGCCGTAGGGCGAGGTCTCGCCGCCGGAGATCTCGCCGAGGGGGAGGAGCTGGACCAGGCGGACGCCGCTCTCCTTCATCCAGCGAGCGAACGAGGGGAGGTCGCCGATCTCGCCGATCCCCCACGATCCGGGGCCGCGCAGGGAGAAGAGGGGGACGGTGACGCCGGCGATCCGGCCGCGTTGAGTCTCGGGCATGGGGCGCGAATCGTCGCTCCCTCGCCGGCGGATGTCGACCTTTTGCGCGGACAAATGATACGGCAAGCGCCCAGCAATGCCGGCACCCTCCTCGCGAATCTGGCCCGGAAGACCTTACCCGCTCGGCGCCTCGTACGACGGCGTCGGCGTCAACTTCGCCGTCTTCTCGGAGCACGCGACCCGGATCGACGTCTGCCTCTTCGACCGGGCCACCGGCGTCGTCGAGCGCGAGGCGCTGACCTTGCCCGAGACCACCGCGCACGTCTTCCACGGCTTCGTGCCCGGCCTCTCGCCCGGTCAGATCTACGGGCTCCGCGTGTACGGGCCGTACGAGCCGCGCCGCGGCCTCCGCTTCAACCCCCACAAGGTCGTCCTCGATCCCTACGCCCGCGCCGTCGCCAACGAGGTGGACTGGCAGGCCCCGATGTACGGGTTCGCCCGCCGGGCCACGCCCACCGGCGTCCCCCTGGAAGAGCGGGGCGAGCTCCGGGACGACCCGCCCATGGACACCCAGGACAACGCCCACGGCGCGCCCAAGGGGGTGGTCGTCGACGACTTCTTCTTCTGGGACGACGACCAGCTCCCGCGGCGCCCGTTCCGGGACACGGTCATCTACGAGGTCCACGTCAAGGGCTTCACTGCGCGCCACCCCGACATCCCGGAGGCGATCCGCGGCACCTACGCCGGCCTGGGGTCCGAGCCCGCCATCCGCCACCTGCTCGAGCTGGGCGTGACCGCCGTCGAGCTCCTGCCCGTCCACGAGATCGCCGACGAGCCGGAGATCGTGGCGCGCGGGCTCACCAACTACTGGGGATACTCCACGCTCGGGTACTTCGCGCCCGCGGGGCGGTACGCGTCGGCCGGGCCTCCGGGCGGGCGGCTCGGCGGCCAGGTCAACGAGTTCAAGCAGATGGTCAAGGCGCTCCACCGCGCCGGCATCGAGGTCATCCTCGACGTGGTCTACAACCACACCTGCGAGGGCCCGCACCGGGGGCCCACGCTCAGCCTCCGCGGCATCGACAACCCCAGCTACTACCGCCTCGACCCGCGCGATCCGCGCCTCTACATCGACTACACCGGCTGCGGCAACTCGCTCAACGTCAGCCACCCGCAGACGCTCAAGCTGATCATGGACAGCCTGCGCTACTGGGCGGTGGAGATGCACGTGGACGGCTTCCGCTTCGACCTCGCCTCGACGCTGGCGCGCGACCTCCACGACGTCGACAAGCTCTCCGCGTTCTTCGACATCATCCACCAGGACCCGGTCCTCTCGCGCACCAAGCTCATCGCCGAGCCCTGGGACCTGGGCGAGGGCGGCTATCAGGTCGGCAACTTCCCCGTCCTGTGGACGGAGTGGAACGGGCGCTACCGCGACACCGTCCGGCGCTTCTGGAAGGGGGACCAGGCCGTCGCTGCCGAGCTCGGCTTCCGCCTCACCGGCTCCAGCGATCTCTACGAGGGCGGCGGCCGCAAGCCGCACGCGAGCATCAACTTCGTCACCGCGCACGACGGCTTCACGCTCCACGATCTGGTCGCCTACGACCGCAAGCACAACGACGAGAACGGGGAGGGGGGACGCGACGGCAGCGACTCCAACGACTCGTCGAACCACGGCGTCGAGGGCGAGACCGGGGACCCGGAGATCAATGCGCTCCGCGCCCGCCAGGTGCGCAACTTCCTCACCATGCTGCTGGTCTCGCAGGGAACGCCGATGATCACCGGCGGCGACGAGATGGGCCGCACCCAGGGCGGCAACAACAACGCCTACTGCCTGGATCGCGCGCTCTCCTGGACCGACTGGCAGCTCGACGGCCCGCGGCGCGACCTCCTCGCCTTCACCCGGCGCCTGGTGGCGCTGCGCCACGCGGAGCCGGTGCTGCGGCGCCGCCGTTTCTTCTCGGGTGGGCACGTGCGCGGGAGCGAGCTCAAGGACATCGTCTGGTTCAATCCCGACGGCAGCGAGATGCAGGGCCAGGACTGGAACCGCCCGGACGCCCGCACGCTGGGCATGCTCCTCGGCGGCGATGCCATCCCTTCGCTGGATCGCTTCGGGCGCCCCATCACCGGCAACACGCTGCTCATCCTGGTGAATGCCGGGGCCGGTCCCATCGAGTTCGTCCTGCCCGCCGTCGAGTGGGGCGAGTGGGGCGACCGGTGGGAGGTGCTCATCGACACGCGCAGCGCGGCGGCGCCGGATCGCACGGTGCCGGTGGGGGCGGGGGAGCGCTACGCGATGCTGGGGCGATCGATGGTCGTCATGAGGCTCCCCAAGGCGAAGCCGACGCCCGGCGGCGCGGAGCCCACCCCATGAAGGCAGAGTGCCCGCTGTGCGCGGTCGGCCTCGCGCCCGAGACCCCGGTCTGCCGGCGCTGTGGGCTCACCTGGTGTGTCCCTTCCCGGCGAGCGATCCGGATGGAGGCCGGCGAGCGGGGCGCCTCCTCACCATCGATGTCCTTTCGCCCGCGCACGGGCGAGGTCCTGGCGACGCTCGGTGCGATCGTGCTGTTCACCCCGATGGCGCTCGCGCTGTTCCACAGCGCCTGGTACGGCGAGCTCCGGTCGGGGCAGCTCCTCGGCTCGGAGTTGCTCTGGGATTTCGTCGGGCTGCTCGTGGTCTCGCTGGTCGCTCTGGGCAGCTACCAGCTCTTCTCGGGCGCCGCGGTCCTCGCGGGGCGCGTCGCGGCGCCGCGCAGGCTGGTGAACCACGCGGACGTGCTCGCGGTGCGCCCCGGCGGGTGGAGCCAACGTGGCCGCGCCGAGGTTCGCATCGCCAAGGCCGACCTCCGGGAGGTCGTGCTGGAGCCCCATGCGGGGGGGTATCTCCACGATCTGCACCTCGTCCACCGCGCCGGCCTGGCCATGGTGGTCGCCACCGAGATCCCGCAGGAGGTCGCGGTGGATCTCGGAAGGCGCCTCGCCGGCTGGCTCGGTAGCCCGGCCCAGGGCGACGCGGACTACCGCAAGCCGGCGCGGTGAGCCCTCAGCCAGGGGCATGGGGGCGGAGCCCTCCGCCCGGGGGTTTGGGGCAGAGCCCCCATCGAGGAGCCGAGAAGCCTACAGGCGCGCGGCGCTGCGCGGCCGGTTGGTGCGGGGCCCCGAGCGGGGCCGGAGGCGGGCCTCCATCTCGAGGACCAGGTCCTCCAGCATGAAGGGCTTGTTGAGGACCGCCTCGCCGCCGGGGTGGACGCAGAAGCTGGGATCGCTGAGCGCGGTCATCAGCAGCACGGGCACCTCGATGCCGGACTCGATCAGGGCGGCGCAGAGGTCCGGTCCGCTGAGGTACGGCATGATGCAGTCGACGATGGCCAGGTCCGGGGCCGGGGCGCGCCGCAGTCGGGCGAGCGCGGCGGTCGGGTCGGTGAAGCCTTCGACCGCGTAGCCTTCGGTGGCCAGCAGGTCGGAGAGCACTTCGACCAGACTTGGATCGTCGTCGACGACGACGATGGTGGCGGCAGCGGGAGGGACCGACGAATTCTGTGACGGAGGAGGCGAATGTGGGCGGAGCATAGTTCCAGGCGGTTACAGGAGCGCGGCGCCGGCGAAACCATTTCGACAGGCGCCCCCGATCGGGGCTGCGCGCGGCTAGCGTTGCTCGAGAGGGCCCCCGTGTCGAGGCAACCGGTCCCGAAGCGGGGAGATGCTTACCACGGATCTCCGCTTGCGCACTGTCTTCCCGTTCAGGGCGCCCCGCAGGCGAGCCAGTTCGCGAGATCGACACGGAGCTGTGACGGGATTGTGTCCGGCCCGGTCGGCATGGAATTGTTGGTGTCCGCGGCGCGGGCGAAGATCCGGTCGGCGTGGGCGATGACGTCGGCGTGGGTGGCGAAGACGAAGTCGTCGGGCGCGCCGTTGCGCTGGCCGTCAGGCGCGGAGTGACAGCGGTTGCAGAAGTCGGTCATGAAGCCGGCGCCGAAGTTCTCGTAGGTGAGCGTGGTGCCGCCGTCGGGGCACGGGTACTCGTCGAGGGTCACCAGGTTGCAGCCGGCGACGAGCAGCGGGGCGAGGGCGAGGGCGAGGCGCGCGACCATGGCTCACAGCCCGTAGTTGAAGCCGAGGCCGAAGGTGCCGCCGCCGTAGGCGCGCGGACCCTTTTGATCGGGGGGGAAGACGGTCGCCAATCCCTCGAAGGTGAGGTGGAGCTGCCAGGCGTTCTTCTGCAGCACCGGGACGTCCATGCCGAGCGCGAACTCGCCGCCGCCGCGGTGGCGGATGCCGTCGGCGACGCCCAGGAACGAGCCGATGTAGTCGGCCTTGTACGCGGCCCAGGACTCCTCGTGCTGGTGGACGAGGCCGAGGCGCAGGTAGGGCCTGGTGATGCCGAGGCGGCCCCAGATCTGGGCGCCGATCTGGATGAGCTCGAGCACGCGCTGGTTGACCGTCGCGTAGCCGGCGCGCGCCAGGAAATAGGGCGCGATGAGGTCGATGAAGCGGAAGCCGCCGCGGATTCCGACGAAGCCCGCGCCGTCGCCGGCCCACGACGACCCCTCGCCGCCGAAGTCGACGCCGAGCTGGATCTCGCCGAGCTTGGCGGCGGGCGCCGCCGGGGGGGCGGCCACCTCCACCGGCGCTGCGGTTGCCACCACGGGGGCCGGTGCCGGTGCCGGCGCGGCATCGGTGACGATGGGCGGGTCCGCGTGGGCTGGCCGGGCCGCAGCAAAGGAGAGCGCCGCGGCGAGAGCGAGCGCCGCGCGGCGGCTCCGAAGAGGCAATTGCATGTCGGACCGCTTGTTGCGGCGCAGAGCGCGGACGTTCACGGCGGGCGTCACGCCGTTGCTTTGGTGGG
>Ga0302283_1003160_pt1 | contig 12915 bp, 10 predicted proteins | sample III_Fen_E1_4_FD_198770 | JGI IMG/M metagenome (GOLD analysis project Ga0302283, IMG submission 198770) | Peat permafrost microbial communities from Stordalen Mire near Abisko, Sweden - III_Fen_E1_4 | ecosystem: Environmental > Terrestrial > Soil > Wetlands > Permafrost | place: Sweden: Abisko...
TCGAGGGCGAGCTGGCCCTGGTCACCGACTCCGGCGAGGAGACATTGCGTCCCGGCGACTGCGCCGCGTTCAAGGCCGGCGACAACGACGGCCACCACCTGATCAACCGCTCGAACGTCGATGCGGTGGTGCTTGAGGTGGGCAACTCAGACCCGGCCCACGATCGCTGCGTCTATTCGGACATCGACATGATCGCCGAGCCCGGGGTCGAGGCCTACTCGCACCGAGACGGCACGCCCTATCCGATCAAACCGCGGGCGTGACCGGTCGTCTCCCATCGCCAATGCCGGGCGCGAGCTCGGCGAACACCCCGGCGATGAACGCCGCCTCCGCCTCCTGTCCGTCGGCGTCAGCGATCAGGTCCTGGCGCACTTCCAGCTCCAGATAGTCCAGGCCGCGGCCATCGGCGTGCAGCGGCACGGTGTTGTCGGTTCCGTCCATGGCATAGGGCTGGTTGTCGCCGGCCGCATCGCCCAGGCGGCTCCGCAGCGCGCCCAGCACCCGGCGAGAGAAGGGTGAATCGTCTCGGTGCAGCACCCCGTAGCGCCACGGACGCGTGAAACCCTCCATCACCGGCGTGAAGCTGTGCAGGGCGATGATCACCGTCGTCCGGCCGGCGGCCATCCGCCGATCCAGCACCCGGGCGATCTCGGCGTGGTAGGGGTTGAAGACGCGGGCCTGCCGAGCGGCCAGCCCGGCCGGCCCAAGGCCACGGTTTCCTGGCACGATCTGTCCGTCGCTCACCGTCGGCACCGAGGTCGGATCGCCAAGGCGGCGGTTGCAGTCGATCACCAGACGCGAATAGCGCTGGCGGATGAAGGCGGCGTCCAGCGCCGCGGCCAGCCGTTCGCCCAGGGCGGCGACGCCGATGTCCCAGGCGATGTGCCGGTCCATCGCTTCCGGTGGCAGGCCGAGGTCGCCGAGCGCCCTGGGGATTTCGCGCCCCGCATGGTCCCCCAGAAGCAGATAGGGCGAGGAACCGCGCGGATTGGCGACAATCACCGGGGAGGGATCGTCGCGCGACAGCTTTGCTTTCGACGCCGTTAATGAATCGGCCCAATCCTGGTCCAATGCCGATCCTCTCGATCCGCCATCTGACACGATACCGGTACCGCAATCCCGTGGCTCTGGGCGAGCACCGGATGATGTTCCGGCCGCGCGAAAGCTATGACCAGCGCATCCTGGATTGGGAACTGACCATCACCCCGGACGCCCAGCGGCTGCGCTATGTGCATGACGTTTTCGGCAACTGCGTCGGCGTCGCCGGCTTCACCAGCCGCACCGACGCACTGACCTTCGAGAGCTTCGTGCGACTTGAACATACGCCGCTGCCGGCCTTCGCCGACCTCGAAGGCGAGGTCGAGGTCTATTCGGGCGCCATTCCCTTCGACTACAGCGCCGACGATCTGCCCGACCTGCTGCAGTCGATGCAGCGCCCCGATCCGAGCGCCGCGATCGACGCCTGGGCCCGGCGGTTCGTGCGCGCATCCGGCCGTACGCCGCTGCAGACCCTGCTCAGCGAGATGACCCAGGCGATCTACGCTGAGTTCAAATATGGCTCACGCTTGGAGCACGGCGTACAGACGCCGGCGCAGACGCTGGAGATGAAGCGCGGCAGCTGCCGGGACTTCGCGGTGCTGATGATCGACGCCGTCCGCAGCCTCGGCCTCGCCGCCCGGTTCGTCTCCGGCTACATCTACAGCCCCTACGTCAGCCCGGCCCATCGCGGCCGGGTCGGCGGCGGCCACACCCACGCCTGGCTGGAGGTTTATCTGCCCGCCTGCGGCTGGGTGCAGTTCGATCCGACCAACGGCATCGTCGGCAACGCCGACCTGATCCGGGTGGCGGTCGCCCGCGATCCGCGGCAGGCGGTTCCGCTGCACGGAACCTGGCGCGGACTGGCCGGCGACTACCTCGGCATGGACGTCGAAGTCGACGTGCGCACCGAATACGAAGCGGCGGCGCAACTTACGCCGCTCAGGGCCGTTGGATCGCCGATGTAGGGGCTTTGGCCGGCCGACGATTTCTTTGGAGCAAGCAGATGCGTATCCGCGCCGGGTTCGAGATCACCTACGACTGCCCGGCGCCGGTCCCGATGCTGCTGAGCCTGAGCGTCCATCCGTCGCGGCAGGGTGACCTGGAAACCCCCGACTGGGTGCGCACCGATCCGCCCCTGGACGTGCGCCAGTACCTCGACGCTTTCGGCAACATCTGCAGCCGGATTCTGGCCCCGGCCGGACGCACGACGATCTCGTCCGACTTCATCATCCGCGACGACGGCCGGCCCGACGACTATGCGCCTGACGCCGAACAGATCGCCGCCCACAACCTGCCGGACGATGTGCTGGTCTACCTGCTGGGCAGCCGCTACTGCGAGACCGATCGCCTGTCCGACCTGGCGTGGCGACTATTCGGCCATACGCCGCTGGGCTGGTCCCGAGTGCAGGCGATCTGCGACTACGTCCACGACCACATCCGCTTCGACTACAATCAGGCCCGGCCGACCAAGGGCGCGCTGGAGGCGCACGTGGAGCGCCAGGGCGTCTGCCGCGACTACGCGCACCTCGCCATTACCTTCTGCCGCTGCATGAACATCCCGGCCCGCTACTGCACCGGCTACATGGGCGATTTCGGCGTGCCGCTGGTGCCGCCGATGGACTTCAGCGCCTGGTTCGAGGTCTGGCTGGGCGGCCGCTGGTACGTGTTCGACGCCCGCAACAACATGCGCCGGACCGGTCGGGTGCTGATGGCCCGGGGCCGAGACGCCACCGACGTGGCCATCACCAACACCTTCGGCGTGGCCAATCTGGTCGGCTTCAACGTGATCAGCGACGAACTCGCCCTGGTCGGCTGAGGGAACGACGGCGCCGCTTGTTCGTTCGGTGTTTCGGGCGCCGAATTGAGTGAGGCTGGAATTGATCATCGTTGAGGGATGGCGCGGCGGGCGGAGGCTCGCATGGCGCTAGAGATCGCCGTCGGCCCGCAGAAGCTGGTGGTCAACCAGGGCGTCGGCTTCATCGTCACCGAGCAGGACGGCCAGATCCTCTGGCCGACCGACAAGGGCTTCTACCACGCCGACACCCGGCTGATCTCCGCCTGGCGCATCTACGCCGACGGCGAATCCTGGGAGCTGCTCAACTCCGGCAACATCAACTATTTCGCGGCGCGAATCTTCCTCACCAACCCCGCCCTGGCGACCGAGACCGGCGACATCCCGGCCCGAACCATCGGCCTGGTGATTACCCGCTCCCTAGGCGGCGGGGTGCATGAGGACTTCGACCTGGTCAACCACGGCGGCCAGACGGTGCAGTTCAACCTGGAGATCGCGGTGCGCTGCGACTTCGCCGACCTGTTCGAGGTCAAGTCGGGCAACATCGTGCGGCGCGGCCGCATCACCACCGAATGGGACCAGCGCCGTCGGCGGCTGCGGACGAGCTACCGCAACAAGGATTTTCAGCGCCGGGTCGATATCGCCATCCACAACTCGCCCACCCGGCCTGTCTACGCCAACGGCCGGATCAGCTGGGATGTCGAGCTGAAGGCGGGCGAGCGATGGCACGCCTGCCTGCTCTATACGTCCTTTGACGGCAAGACGACCTTGCAGGCGCCCGACAACTGTGGCGAGGACGCGTTGGATTCCGAGCTGGCCCGCAGCCTGGCGGACTGGCAGCGGCAGTCCTTAAGCATCACCACCGGCAACGAAGAGTTCTACCGCTTCTACCACCAGTCCCTGGAGGACATGGCGGCGCTGCGTCTGCCGGCGGAGGGAACCGACCACCTGGCCTTCGTGCCCGCCGCCGGCGTGCCCTGGTTCGTCGGCCTGTTCGGCCGCGACAGCCTGATCGTCTCGCTGCAGAACGCCATGGTCTATCCGGACTTCGCCCGCGGCGCCCTGGCGGTGCTGGGCAAGCTTCAGGCCAAGAAGCGCGACGATTACCGCGACGCCGAGCCCGGCAAGATCATGCACGAGCTGCGCACCGGCGAACTGGCCTACTTCAAGATGATCCCGCACACGCCCTACTACGGCACCGCGGACGCGACGATGCTGTACCTGATCGTGCTGCATAACGCCTGGCGCTGCACCGGCGACTTCGCCCTGCTCGAGCGTCACATGGGTAACGCCGAGAAATGCCTGACCTGGATCGACAAATACGGCGACCGCGACGGCGACGGCTTCCAGGAATACCAGACCCGCTCGAAGGACGGCTACGAGAACCAGGGCTGGAAGGATTCCGGCGACGCCATGGTCTACACCGACGGCTCGCTGATGAAGGGCCCGAAGGCCAATTGCGAGCTGCAGGGCTATGTCTACGACGCCTGGCTCCGAATGGCGGAGATCTATGAGGTGCTCGGTCGGCCGGCCAAGGCGCGAGGCCTGCGCGGCAAAGCAGAGCGATTGTTCGACCGCTTCAACGAGGCGTTCTGGGACGAGGCGTCGGGCTTCTACGCCCTGGCCCTCGACGGCGACAAGAAGCCGGTGTTCAGCGTCGCGTCCAACCCCGGCCATTGCCTGGCGTCCGGCATCGTGCCGCGCGAGCGCGCCGAGCGGGTGGTGCGGCGGCTGCTGGCGCCGGACATGTGGAGCGGCTGGGGCATCCGGACGCTGTCGTCCGAGCATCCGGCCTACAATCCCTATTCCTACCAAAACGGCTCGGTCTGGCCGCATGACAACGGCATCATCGCCCTCGGCTTTCGCCGCTATGGATTCACCGCCGAGGCCGCGCAGGTCGCCCGCGCGATCAGCGCGGCGGCCGGATTCTTCGTGCAGCACCGTCTGCCGGAACTCTATTCCGGGCTGAAGCGCGAGCGGACCGATTTTCCGGTGCAGTACCTCGGCGCCAACGTCCCCCAGGCCTGGGCCGCCGGCTCGTGCTTCTCGCTGTTGCAGGCGATGGTCGGCTTCCAACCCGACGCGCCCGGCCGCAAGCTTTACATCGACCCGGCGCTGCCGGACTGGATGCAGGACTTGAAGCTGCAGAACCTGCGGCTCGGCGACACCGCCTTCGACATCGACCTCTGGCGCGAGGGTCCGGTCACGCGCTGGCGGGTGAGCAAGGGCGTCGAAAGCATGGTCGAGCAGCGCGATTTCGCCACCGGTCCGCATCGTCCGGGCTAGACGCCGCGCCGCGTCGGGATCAGGGAACCTGGATCGGAGTCGTCCGTTCGGCCATCAGGCCCGGCGCCGGTAAAACGGCGACGGGCCGGGGCGTGTGCCAGAGGTAGCTTGCCATGACGATCACCCATCCCGCTGTCGCCCCGGCGCCCGAGGCAAACGTGCGTCCGGCCGGCGACATCGACACCCAGGTCATCAACACCATCCGCACCCTGGCCATCGATGCGGTGGAGAAGGCCGATTCCGGCCACGCCGGCGCGCCGATGGGCCTGGCGCCAGTGGCCTACACCCTCTGGCGGCGCTTCCTGCGCTACGATCCGGACCATCCGGACTGGCCGAACCGCGACCGGTTCGTGCTCTCCAACGGCCATGCCTCGATGCTGCTCTACGCCCTGCTGTTCCTGACCGGCGTCAAGCGGCCCGACGGCGCGCCGGCGGTCAGCCTGGACGACATCAAGCAATTTCGTGAGCTGGGCAGCGTCACCCCCGGCCACCCCGAGTACGGCCACACGGTCGGCGTCGAGACCACCACCGGTCCGCTGGGGCAGGGGGTCGGCAACAGCGTCGGTATGGCCATGGCGGAGCGCTGGCTGGAGCAGCGCTTCAATCGGCCGGGCGAGGCGCTGTTCGACTATCGGGTCTACGCCATCTGCAGCGACGGCGACCTGATGGAGGGGATCTCCGGCGAGGCGGCCTCGCTGGCCGGGCACCTGAAGCTCTCCAACCTCTGCTGGATCTACGACGACAACAGCATCAGCATCGAAGGCTCGACGAACCTGGCGTTCAGCGAGAACGTCGCTGAGCGTTTCGCCGGCTACGGCTGGGCGACCCACATGGTGGAGGACGCCAACGACTGCGAGGCCTTCGCGCGGGCCATCGAGGCGTTTCAGGCGACCACCGACCGGCCGACCCTGATCCTGGTCAAGAGCATCATCGGCTACGGCTCGCCGCACCGGCAGGGCACCGCCAAGGCGCACAGCGACCCGTTGGGCGAGGAGGAAGTGAAGCTGACCAAGCAGGCCTATGGCTGGCCCCAGGATGCGCAGTTCCTGGTCCCGGACGGCGTGCGCGAACGGTTCGACGAGGGCTTCGGCGTCCGCGGCCGAGCCCTGCGGGATCGCTGGGACGGGGCGCTCGGTCGCTATCGCGAAGCGCATGCCGATCTCGCTGGGGAGCTAGACTTGATGTGGTCCCGCCGGCTGCCGGACGGCTGGGACGCCGACCTGCCGAGCTTCCCCGCCGACGCCAAGGGGATCGCCACCCGCGAGGCCTCGGGCAAGGCGCTGAACGCCATTGCGCCGCGCCTGCCCTGGCTGATCGGCGGCTCGGCCGACCTGTCGCCATCGACCAAGACCCATCTCGATTTCGACGGCGCCGGCGAGTTCGAACCGGGCAGCTACGGCGGCCGCAACCTGCATTTCGGGGTGCGTGAGCACATCATGGGCGCGGTCGCCAACGGCCTGGCCCTGTCGGCCCTGCGTCCCTACACCGGCACCTTCCTGGTGTTCAGCGACTATATGCGCCCGCCGATCCGGCTGGCGGCGCTGATGCGGGCGGGGGCGGTGTTCGTGTTCAGCCACGACTCCATCGGCCTTGGCCAGGATGGGCCGACCCACCAGCCGATCGAGCAGTTGGCGGGCCTGCGCGCCGTTCCCGGCCTGATGCTGCTGCGCCCCGGCGACGCCAATGAGACGGTGGAAGCCTGGCGAACCATCCTCGCCCAGCCGGATCGCCCCGCCTGCCTGGTGCTCTCGCGTCAGGCGCTCCCGACCCTCGACCGCACCAAATATGCGCCTGCGTCCGGCGTCGCCCGCGGCGCCTATGTGCTCGCCGACGCCCTTGACCGCACGCCGGAGGTGATCCTGATGGCCACCGGCAGCGAGGTGTCACTGGTCGTGGAAGCCTATGAGCGGTTGGCTGCGGCGGGGATCGCCGCGCGGGTGGTCTCGATGCCCTCCTGGGACCTGTTCGAGACCCAGGACCTCGCCTACCGCGAGCAGGTGCTGCCGCCGGCGGTGACCGCGCGGGTGGCGGTGGAGGCGGCCGCGCCGATGGGTTGGGACCGCTACGCCGGCCCGACCGGCGCGATCATCGCCATGCATGGCTTCGGCGCCTCGGCCCCGATCAAGGATGTGATGCCGCACTTCGGCTTCACCGCCGATCACGTCTGCGAAGCGGCCAGGGCCCAGATGGGCAGGGGGAGCACGACATGACCAATCCGCTGCGGAGTCTGGAAGCCGAGGGCCAGGCCGTCTGGCTCGACTACCTGCACCGCAAGATCCTCGATGACGGCGAGCTGAAGCGGCTGATCGAGAGCGACGGCGTCACCGGCCTGACCTCCAATCCCTCGATCTTCGAGAAGGCCATCGGCGATGGCGACGCCTATGACGAGCGGCTGACCGCGCTGCTGAAGGACGACAAGGCCTCGCCCACCGATCTTTACGAACGCCTGGCCGTCGCCGACATCCAGGACGCCGCCGACCAGTTGCGGCCGGTCTACGACCGACTGGGCGGCAAGGACGGCTACGTCAGCCTGGAGGTCTCGCCGACCCTGGCCATGGACACCGACGGCACCATCGCCGAGGCCCGGCGGCTGTGGGCGACGGTGGATCGGCCCAACCTGATGATCAAGGTGCCGGGCACGGTCCCCGGCGTGCCGGCGATCCGCCAGCTGATCGGCGAAGGGATCAACGTCAACGTCACCCTGCTGTTCGGCCTCGACGCCTACCTGCGGGTGGCCGAGGCCCATACCGCCGGTCTTGAGGCGCTGAAAGCGGCGGGCGGCGATCCGGCCAGCGTGCACGGGGTCGCCAGCTTCTTCGTCAGCCGCATTGACACCAAGATCGACGCCGAGATCGATCGGCGGCTGGCCGACGGCGGCGCCGAGGGCGACGACCATCATCTGGCCGGCCTGCGCGGCAAGGTGGCCATCGCCAACGCCAAGGTCGCCTACCAGCACTACCTGTCCCACATCGACGCGCCGCGCTGGAAGGCGCTGGCGGCCGCCGGAGCGTCGCCGCAGCGGCTCTTGTGGGCGTCCACGGGGACCAAGGACCCAGCCTATCCCGACACTCTCTATGCTGACGCGCTGATCGGTCCCGAGACCGTCGACACCATGCCGCCCAAGACCATGGACGCCTTCCGCGACCACGGCAAAGCCTCCGCCAGCCTGACGGCTGACGTCGACGAGGCGCGCCAGGTGCTGGCCCGGGCCGAGCGGGCGGGGCTGGATCTGGCCGGCGTCACCGACACCCTGGTGGTCGAAGGGGTCAAGCAATTCGCCGACGCCTTCGACGCCCTGATCGGCGCGGTGGCGGCCAAGCGCACCCGCATTCTCGGCGAACGCTAGACACCTGGAGACCGCGATGCAGCTGGGCGTGATCGGACTGGGCCGCATGGGCGGCAATATCGCCCGGCGGCTGATGCGGGGCGGGCACGCCTGCGTGGTCTACGACCGCGACCCGAAGGCCGTCGCCGATGTGGTGGCGGATGGCGCCGCCGGGGCCCGCGACCTGGCCGATCTGGTCGCCCAGTTGGCCGCGCCCCGGCAGGTCTGGGTGATGCTGCCGGCCGGACAGATCACCGACGACACGGTGACCGCGCTGGCGGAGATCATGAGCCCCGGCGATACGGTGATCGACGGCGGCAACACCTTCTATCGCGACGACATCCGCCGGGCGAAGGCGCTGAAAGAGAAGGGCCTGACCTACGTCGATATCGGCACCTCCGGCGGCGTCTGGGGGCTGGAGCGTGGATATTGCATGATGGTCGGCGGCGAGGCCGAGACGGTCACCCGGCTGGATCCGATCCTGAACACCCTGGCGCCGGGCCTGGGCGCGATCCCGCGCACCAAGCGGTCGGCAGACGCCGATCCCCGCGCCGAGCAGGGCTACATCCACGCCGGCCCGGTCGGCGCCGGCCACTTCGTCAAGATGGTCCACAACGGCATCGAATACGGGCTGATGCAGGCCTATGCCGAGGGCTTCGACATCCTGCGCCACAAGGACTCCGAGGTCCTGGCGCCGGACGAGCGCTACGACCTCGATCTGGCCGACATCGCCGAGGTCTGGCGGCGAGGCAGCGTGATCTCATCCTGGCTGCTCGACCTGACCGCCCAGGCGCTGGCGCGGGACGTGAAGCTGGACGCCTACACCGGCTCGGTGGACGACAGCGGCGAGGGCCGCTGGACCATCGAGGCGGCGATCGAGGAGGCGGTGCCCGCCGACGCCCTGGCCGGGGCGCTGTTCGCCCGTTTTCGTTCGCGCGAGGAGCACACCTTCGGCGAGCGGCTGCTGTCGGCGATGCGCTTCGGCTTCGGCGGTCACGTCGAGGAGGCGCCGAAAGGCTGACGATGACCAGCCACTCCCGTCCGAAAGCCGCGATCCCCCCCGCGCCGCCCTGCACCATGGTGATCTTCGGCGCCCGGGGCGACCTGGCCAAGCGCCTGCTGGTGCCCTCGGTCTACAACCTCGCCCACGCCGGCCTGCTGAACGACGGCTTCAAGGTGCTGGGCGTCGATCACGGCAAGCTGGACGACGCGGGCCTGCGTAAGCTGCTCGGCTCGTTCCTGAAGGCTGAGGCCGCCGATCCGAACAGCGAGTTCGGCAAGGGCGCGATCGACGCCCGCGCCTGGGACTGGCTGGAGAGCCGGATCACCTACCAGATCGGCGATTTCGAGGACCCGGCGACCTACCAGGCCCTGGGCGCGAATCTGGAGCGGCCGGGCGGCAAGGGCGGCGGCAGCGTGCTGTTCTACCTGGCCGTCGCGCCGCGGTTCTTCGGCGACATCGTCGACGGCCTGGGCAAGGCCGGCCTGACCAAGGAGCCCAAAGCCGGTTTCCGACGGGTGGTGATCGAGAAGCCGTTCGGCGACGACCTCGCCTCGGCCAAGGCGCTCAATCGCCGGATAGGCAAACACCTGGCCGAGCCGCAGATCTATCGGATCGACCATTTTCTGGGCAAGGAGACGGTCCGCAACATCCTGGTCACCCGCTTCGCCAACGGCGTCTTCGAGCCGCTGTGGAACCGGCTGCACATCGACCATGTGCAGATCACCGCCGCCGAGACGGTCGGGGTGGAGGAGCGCGGCGGCTACTACGACCACGCCGGCGCGCTGCGCGACATGGTCCCCAGCCATCTGTTCCAGGTCCTGGCCATGGTCGCCATGGAAGCGCCCAACAGCTTTGACGGCGAGGCGGTGAGGGCGGAAAGGACCCGGGTGATCCAGGCTATCGCCCACCAGTCACCCGCCGAGGCGCTGGCCAACTCGGTGCGCGGCCAGTACCGCGCCGGCGAGGCGGGCGGGCGCAAGCTCGGGGCCTACCGCAGCGCGCCGCAGGTCTCGCCGCGCAGCCGCACCGAGACCTACGCGGCCCTGAAGCTGAGCATCGACAACTGGCGCTGGGCGGACGTGCCCTTCTACTTGCGCACCGGAAAGGCGTTAAGCGGGCGCGAGACCGAGGTGGCCATCCAGTTCAAGTGCGCGCCGAAAGCGCTGTTCGGAGCGTCGTCGGCGACGCCGAACGTGCTGACCTTACGCATCGCCCCGGACGAGGGGCTGGCGCTGGAGTTCAACGCCAAACAGCCGGGCCCGGATATCCACCTGGCGCCGGTCGACATGGACTTCCACTATGCGGATTACTTCAAGTCCGAGCCGGCCACCGGCTACGAGACGTTGATCTACGACTGCCTGATCGGCGACCAGACCCTGTTCAAGGGCGCCGACGACATCGAGGCTGCCTGGGCCGCGGTGATGCCGTTCCTGAACGCCTGGGGGGGCAGCGACGACCTGCACGATTACCGCGCCGGGTCGGACGGGCCGCGTCAGGCGGCGAGCCTGATGGCCCGGGACGGCCGGCGCTGGCGGCCGATCCGGCGATGAGCACGCCCATCCGCTACCTGGTCTCGGATATCGACGGCACCCTCGTCACTCGTGACAAGACGCTGACGCCTGCCGCCGTCGATGCGGTCGCCGAGGCGCGCGCGGTCGGGCTCGCCTTCACCGTCATCTCCAGCCGTCCGCCCCGGGGTATGGCCGGGGTCGTGGAGCGCCTTGGGGTGTCGCTGCCATTCGCTGCCTTCAACGGCGGAAATCTGGTCGCGCCGGACATGACCGTGATCCGCGCGCTGCGGCTGGACCGGACCGTGGCGGAGGCGGCTCTCGGTCTGCTGGCCCAGCGCCGGGTCGACGCCTGGGTGTTCGCCGACGGCGCGTGGATGGTCCGCGACCCGAAGGGCGCCCGGGTCCAACACGAACGGCACACTGTCGGCTTCGATCCGGTGGTGGTCGCCGATTTCACGGCGGTGGTGGACCGGATCGACAAGATCGTCGCCGTTTCCGACGACGCGGCGGCGCTCTCGTCACTGGAAACCGAGGCCCGCGCGGCCTGGGGCGCGACGGCTAACATCGAGCGCTCGCAGAGCTACTACCTCGACTTCACCCATCCTCAGGCCAACAAGGGCGAGGCGGTGCGGGCGCTGGCGGGGATGCTCGGGGTCGGCCTCGCCGCGACCGCGGTGATCGGCGACATGACCAACGACGTGGCGATGTTCAAGGTCGCCGGTTTTTCGGTGGTCATGGGCCAGTCGCCTCCGGAGGTGAAGGCCGCGGCCGACGTGGTGACGCGCTCGAACGAGGACGACGGGTTCGCCTATGCGGTCCGCCAGTTCATCGTCCCCCGTGCGGCCGGGCGCGACGCCTGAGATGTCCGGGGTGTCGCCCGCCGAACCGCTGGTGCTGGTGGTCATGGGCGTCTCGGGCTCCGGCAAGACCACCGTCGGCAAGGCCGTGGCCGACCGGCTGGGCTGGGTCTTCAAGGAGGGCGACGAGCTTCACCCGCCCGCGAACATCGCCAAGATGAGCGCCGGCGTCCCACTCACCGACGCCGACCGCGCGCCCTGGCTGGCGGCCGTCGGGCGCTGGATCGACGGCTGGATCGCCGAAGGACAGCCCGGGGTGATCAGCTGCTCGGCGCTTAAGCGCGCCTACCGACAGACCCTGTCGGAGGGCCGGCCACAGGTGCGGGTCGTCTACATTCAGGTTCCCTACGCGGTGGTCGCCGAGCGATTGGCGCACCGCAAGGGACACTTCATGCCCCCCGGCCTGCTGGCGAGTCAGTTCGCCGCGCTCGAAGAACCGAAGCCGGAGGAGGGCGTGCTCACGGTCAACGGCGACCAGCCGCTCTCCGATACCGTCGATGCTTTGGTATCGATGCTCGTTTGAGCGTGAACCAAGGGCCGCCCGGAGGGTTGTCTACTCCGTGAAGGAGCCCCGCCATGTTCAGCCTGCCCGATCTGCCGTACCCCTATAACGCCCTGGAGCCGGTGATTTCCGACCGGACCATGCATTTCCACCACGACAAGCACCACGCCGCCTACGTCAAGACCACCAACGAGTTGCTGGGCGCGTCGGCAGAGCCGTCGCGCAGCCTGGAACAGGTGATCCGGGACGCAGCCAAGGCGGGCGAGAAGAAGCTGTTCAACAACGCCGCCCAGGCCTGGAACCACGGCTTCTTCTGGGCCGCGATGTCGTCGGACCGCGAACAGCCCGAGGGCGACCTGGACGCCGCGATCAAGGCCAGCTTCGGCGATCTGCCGGCGCTGAAGACGGCCTTCGTCACCGAGGGCGCGGGCCATTTCGGTTCGGGCTGGGTCTGGCTGACCGCCGACAAGAGCGGCGCTTTGAAGGTGCGCGCCACCCATGACGCCGACGACACCCTCACCCTCGAAGGGCTGACGCCGCTGCTGGTCTGCGACCTCTGGGAACACGCCTACTATCTCGACCATCAGAACGACCGCAAAGG
>Ga0302283_1003177_pt1 | contig 12869 bp, 10 predicted proteins | sample III_Fen_E1_4_FD_198770 | JGI IMG/M metagenome (GOLD analysis project Ga0302283, IMG submission 198770) | Peat permafrost microbial communities from Stordalen Mire near Abisko, Sweden - III_Fen_E1_4 | ecosystem: Environmental > Terrestrial > Soil > Wetlands > Permafrost | place: Sweden: Abisko...
GGTCCCAACACCGGGTGGCGGATGTGCTTGACCACCTCGCCATGCTCGCCTGGAACCTGGTTTTCGCGCCACATCGCCTTGAATTCCGGGCTGCGACGGCTGAGTTCGTCGACGAGCGGCTCCACGTCCGCCGCGGCCCCCGCCCGGGCGGCGTCCAGCCGGAACGCGCCCACCACCAGCCGCGCCACGCTCTCCCAGTCGTAGTGCGCCTCGCGGGCCCGCGGATCGAGGAAGATGAAGCGCAGCATGTTGCGCTCCTCCGGCGGCAGCGACCCGTAGTCCATCAGCATCACGCTCGCCGCCCGGTTCCAGGCGACCACGTCCCAGGTGGCGGTCCGGATCAGCGCTGGGCTGGGCTCCAGCGCGTCCAGCACCCGCTGCAGGCGCGGGGTGACGCCCTCGTTCTTGCGGTAGCGGGCCTCCGGCGGCCGGCCGAGGCCGAGCAGGAACAGATGCTCGCGCTCGACGTCGGTGAGCATCAGGGCGCGGGAGATGCGCTCGAGCACATCCGCCGACGGCGCGCCGCCGCGGCCCTGTTCCAGCCAGGCGTACCAGGTCGGGCTGATGTTGGCCCGCTGCGCCACCTCCTCGCGGCGAAGGCCCGGCGTGCGTCGCCGCTCGGCGGGAAAGCCGAACGCGGCGGGATCGAGCCGCGTGCGGCGGTCCCTGAGAAAGGTCCCGAGCGGATTGTCGTGGGCGGGAAGCGCGCTCATCCTGTTAGCAATCTTAATAGGATTAAATCACCACTTTACTAGGATAGACCCGAAGCGGGGGACCTGTCTCCAGCAAGTTTCGGAGACCTGAGTTCATGTTGCTGACCGGCGTGACCGGCTTCATCGGCTCGGCGCCGGCAACAAGGCGGCGACGACCTTGGCGGGCTGGGGCGTCGGTCTGGCGGGCGACTATCTGGACTGGGCCTAGCCGCCCGGCAGCAGCACCACCTTCACGCAGTCGCCCCGGTGCTGCGCGGCGATCGCCTCGTTGATCTGCGACAGCGGGAAGGTCTTCACCAGCTTCTCCAGCGGCAGCCGGCCCTCGGCGTGCAGGGCCATCAACTGCGGAATGAATTCGTCCGGGTCGCTGTCGCCCTCGATGATGCCCTTGATGGTATGGCCGAAGGTCATCACCTGGCCCATGTCCCCCGGCACAGGCGTGCCCGGCGGGGCTATGCCGACGATGCCGAACACCGCGTGCGGGCCCAGACACTGCATCACCGCCTGCAGCACGGCCGGGATGCCGGCGGTGTCAAAGGCGTAGTCGACGCCGATGGGCACGATCGCCCGCACCGCCCGGGCCAGGTCGGGGTCGCTGGCCGGGTCGATCACGTGCGTCGCCCCGAGTTCCAGGGCCAGCGCCCGGCGCGACGCCATTGGCTCGACCACGATGACCGTGGCGCAGCCCTGCACCGCCGCGCCGATCACCGCGCTGAGGCCCACTGCGCCACCGCCGACGATCAGCAGCGAGGAACCAGCCTCACAGGCCAGCGAGCGCATGATCCCGCCGACGCCCGTCTGAATGCCGCAGCCCAACGGCCCGGCCAGTTCCAGCGGAAAACTCTCCGGGACCTTCACCACATTGCGCTCATAGGTCAGCGCATGGCCGCCGAAGGACGACTGGCCGAAGAAGCTGCCGGCGACTGGCTCGCCGTGCTTGCTGAGCGTCTTGGAGCCGTCGGTGCGCACCCCGGCATAGTTCAGCATCGGCATGGTGTGGCAGTAGGCCGGCTCGTGCCGGTCGCAGCGCGGGCAGTGGCCGCAGGAGCGGAAGCTGATCGCCACCCGGTCGCCCGGCGCCACCTTGGTCACCGCCTCGCCGACCTGCTCGACGATTCCCGAGCCCTCGTGGCCGAACACCGCCGGCAGGCCGATCGGCCCGCCCGCCTTGAACACCAGATCGGTGTGGCAAAGCCCGACGCCGACGATACGCACCAGGATCTCGTCCGCCCGGGGCGCGTCCAACTCCAGCGTCTCGATCTGGAAGGGCAGTTGCGGACCGCGGGCGACAGCTGCCTCGATGATCATCTGCGTGCCTCGTTGACTGTGTGCCCGGTTCTGTAGGGGCGCGGCCGCCGCGTCAGTCCAGCCTCAAAGTGTGCGGCGTCGCCGAACTGTCGCGGACGTGGGATAGGTCCGGAACCTCCGGCAATCTGGGCCACATGACCGCCAGCGAAAGCGCATTCGAGTTCGAGCTTAGCCGGCGCAAGCTGCTGGCCGCCGCGGGTCTCGGCGGCGGTGCGGCGATGGCCGTGGCCGGCGCGGCGAGCGCCGATGCGGCGGCCGACCCCGTCCTCGATCCGGTGACGACGCCGCCGGTCGCCGGCCTGCACCTGCAGTTCGGCGCCGACGCCTCGTCGCAGATGGTGGTTTCCTGGCTCACCCTGCAGCCCGTGCGCCGCCCGCGGGTGCTGCTGGGCCGCATCGACGGCAAGCTGGAGCAGGTGATAGCGGCCGAAACGGTCAGCTACGCCGACGGCAGGTCCGGCAAGAGCGTCTGGGTCCACCACGCCAGCCTTAACGGCCTCAGCGCCGACACCGCCTATCTCTACGCGGCCCTGCACGACGGCGCCGAGGCGCAATTCAGCACCCTGCGCACCGCCCCGCGCGGCCGGGCGGCGTTCACCTTCACCAGCTTCGGCGATCAGGCGACCCCGACCCTGGGACGCAAGTTCGAGCCGCCGGCGGGCGTGACTCTGGCCGACACCACCTATGTCACCGACACCCTCGGCACGCCGGCCGCGGGCGACACCACCCTCGGTGTCGAGCGGCTGCGGCCGCTGTTTCACCTGTTCAACGGCGACCTCTGCTACGCCAATCTGGCCCACGACCGGGTGCGCGCCTGGTGGGACTTCTGGGAGAACAACACCCGCAGCGCCGCAAGCCGGCCATGGATGCCCTCGCCCGGCAACCACGAGAACGAACTCGGCAACGGGCCGCTCGGCTTTCGCGCCTACCAGACCTATTTCAAGGTCCCCGAGGCCGCCGGCCAGACCGAGCTCACCCGCGGGCTCTGGTACGCCTTCACCGCCGGATCGGTGCGGGTGGTCAGCATCGCCAACGACGACGTGGCCTATCAGGACGGCGGCGATTCCTACGTCCGTGGCTATTCCGCCGGCGCGCAGAAGGCCTGGCTGGAGGCGGAACTGGCCGCCGCCCGCCGCGATCCGGCCATCGACTGGGTCGTCGTCTGCATGCACCAGGTGGCGATCTCCACCGCCGACAAGTTCAACGGCGCCGATCTGGGCGTGCGCGAAGAGTGGGCGCCGCTGTTCGACCGCTACGGGGTCGACCTGGTGCTCTGCGGCCACGAACACCACTACGAGCGCTCGCATCCGATCCGCGGCCACGCGGCCAACGCCACCCTGACCCCGATCCCCGTCGCCACCGCGACCGACGTGATCGACACCGCCCAAGGCGCGGTGCACATGGTGATCGGCGGCGGCGGCACCTCGCGCACCTCCAACGGCCTCTTCTTCGACCCGCCGCAGTGCCGGGTGATCACCGCCGTCGGCGCCCCGGACCCCCACACCGGTCGCCGCCCGCCAGTCTATGTGCACGAGGACGCCGCCTGGTCGGCGGTGCGCAACGCCGCCCACGCCTATGGCTTCGCCGCGTTCACCGTCGATCCGGGATCGCACCCCGGCGACTTCACCAGCATCAAGGTGACCTACTACGACGTGGTCGGCCCGGGCGGCGAACTGGCCCCGTTCGAGACCTTCACCTTGCGCCGCCGGCGCCGCGCTTAGCAGTTCACGCCGAGTCCGCTGGACTCCCGCTTGCGACCGTGAACAAAATAAGAACATGCTCCCCACCAAGCGCGAGGTCCGCCGGTTCACCGACGGCGACGGCAGGACGTTGTTCTTCGCCGTCCACCTGGGAAGCCGCCGGGCCGGCTGGCGGTTCTTCCAGCCCGGCGAGCTGCCCGAGTTCGAGGGCGAGACCGCCCGCTTCGAGGTCGAGGTGGTCAAGGGCCGTTGGGTGTTCGGACGGCAGGTCGACGGGGCCGGGCTTTAGCCTTGGCGGTGTTCAGCGATCAGCGTCTCGATGATCCGGGGCTGATCGGCGTAGCCCAGCGGATTGGCGCCCGGCGCGGCGGCCAGCACGATCAACGCCTTCCACAGCGCCCAGCCGCGGCCGCGCGCCCAGGTCCCGGCGTCCAGGGGCAGGGCGGCGCGGAAGATCTCGCGGGCCTCGCCGACCAGCAGTGTCCAGGCGATGACGAGGTCGCAGGCCGGGTCGCCGACGCCGCAGCAGCCGAAGTCTAGGACGGCGCTTAAGAGTCCCGCGTCATCGACCAGCAGATTGCCGGCGGCGATGTCGCCGTGGAACCACACCGGCGGCCCGCGCCAGTCGGCCGCCAGGGCCGCGTCCCACACCGCTGCCGCGCCGGCCGTGTCGATCCGCCCGGCCAGCGCTGCGATCGCGGCGCGCGTCTCGACGTCGTAGGCGCCGAGCGGCCCGCCGCGCCAGAAACTGTGTGGCCCGGCCGCCGGTCCGTCGGTGGCGTCAGTGCGCTGCAGGGCGCCGAGGAAGCCCGCCAGGTCGCTCGCCAGCCGTCCAAGGTCGAGGTCGGGCGCACCGAGCACCGGTCGTCCCTGCAGCCAGCGATAGACCGACCAGGGCCACGGATAGCCCTCGCCCGGCTCGCCCATCGCCAGCGGCGCCGGGATCGGCAACGGCAGATGCGACGCCAACCGGGGCAGCCACGCCTGTTCCTTGACCACCTGCGGCGCATAGTGGCGCGCGCTCGGCAGCCGCACGGCCATAGTCTCGCCGAGCCGGAAAGTACGGTTGTCCCAGCCCTGAATCGGGACGGGCGCGATGGGCAGAGGCGCCCATTGCGGGAACTGGGCGGCGATCAGGCGCCGGGCCAGGGCGGCGTCGATCGGCGGGCGATCGTTGGCTGGCGATGTCACGAGAAATGGCTCCGAAATCCGGACAGGCGACCGTGCCGAGCGGACTCGGCGGCAGGGGCGGCTCAGGGTCTGGAAATCAGGAGGTCATGGCCTCGACATAACACGGGTCTGGCCACGCGAAAAACCTTTCGCCCGCCACCGCGGGGGAAACGTCGCGACGCTCTCTTGAGCGAGCGACAATGGGGGCTCTCACCGGCGAGCCCGCGCGCGGCTCGCACCCCCATCCCGGAACAAGTCCGGGACCGCAGCGCGCTACGCGCGGCTCGCCGCTTTCCCCCGCAAGCGGGGGAAGGGTTTCACGGTCCGATGCCCCAGGCCTTCGCCCGCGCGGGAAGGCCGGGCATGAGGGCGGTGGCGGCGGCGATATCGGCGTTGCCGGGCTCGGTCTGGCCCTTCTTCAGCTCGGCGACGCCCCGGCCGTAGAGCGACCAGGCCGTGTCCGGCTCCAGCTTCAGCGCCGCGTCATAGTCGGCGATGGCCTGGTCGAGCTTGCCCTGGCGCAGGCGCACCAGGCCGCGGCTGTCCAGGCTCTGCGGCGCGCCGGGGCGCAGCGAAAGGGCGTCGTTGCAGTCGGCCTCGGCCTTGTCGAGATCGCGGTTCGCCAGCGCCCGGGCGCGGCAGCGGCCGGCCAGCGCCGGGGCCAGGTCCTCGTTGTGCGGCTGGCCGGCGATCCACTGGTCGTATTCGCCGAGGGCGTCGTCGAACAGGCCGGCCCGGGCGAGGTCGTCGGCGACCCGCAGGCGCGCCGTCGGGGCGATCTTCAGCGCTGCCTCGAAGTCGGCCTTGCCGCCGGCGTCGTCGTGTTCGGCCAGCCGCAACTGCCCGCGCATCAGGAGCGCCGGGGCCGAGTTCGGCTTCAGTTTCAGCGCCTGGTCGAGGTCGTCCATGGCCAGGATCGGCTGGCGATTGAGCGCATGGGTAACGCCTCGGTCGTAGAGCGGCTTGGGGTCGTTCGGGGCCAGTTGGGCGGCGCGGGTGAAGTCGGCGATCGCCTGGTCGTATTCATGCCGGGCGACGAAGGCCCCGGCCCGGCGGCTGAAGCCGCTCTCGTCGACGGGATCGTCAGCGGCGGGCGCCTGCTGGCCGGCGACCGTGCCTTCAGGCGTTGGCGGTGGGGTGACCTCGAGGTTGAACACCGGCCCGCCGTTGTAGGTGAAATAGATCTTCCGCTGGCTCTTGGAGACGTAGATCCGATGCGACAGGAAGAAGTCGGCGCCGATCAGCATGTCGGAATCGTCCAGCTCCAGGTCACCGACCCGAAGCCGCGTGTTTTTCACCGTCTCGCCGCCGATCTCGAAGCTGTCGAAAGGCGCGATCCAACTAGGCGCCAACTTGCGGCCGATGCCGGAGCTGACGCCGGCGGAAATCACGCCCGGATCGGTGGTCTTGACGCCGGCTTCCCGCGCGGCCCGCACGGTGAGTACCGAATAGCTGTCGCCGGTGTCGAAGGTGACGTGGATGTGGGTCCCGTTAAGCGTCGCCGAGCCGCGGATGCGGTTCTGCGGCGGCAGGATCGGATCGATCGACATCACCCCGAGGCCGGTCTGGCCGTTGGCCCAGTACGCCAGTGGCTGGTCTCCGCAATCGTGCGGTTTCATCAGCCGGATGACCCCGTGGCCGAGGTCGAACTCGACGTCGGCGACGGCCAGCAGGTTCTGGCCCAGCAGCCCGTCCACCGGGCCCAGCTCGTGCTCGCCAACCAGGAAATCAACCCCGTGCAGCGGCACGCCCATGACCATGAAATCCTTGGCGGTCGCCATCTTCACCTGGGCCGCCCCGGTGACCCCTCTGACGGTCAGGCCGTAGGGCAGGGGCCCGGGGGTCATGTGCAGCCGGGCGGCGGCGGCGGGGGTCAGCATGCTGAAGAAGCTGCCGGTATCCACCGCCAGCCGGGCGAACTCGCCGTTGATCCGGGCGGTGACCACCGCATCGCGCCCGACCATGGTCACCGGCAGCTCGGCCAGCTTGTCGAGGCCGCAGCTGGCGGCCGCCGCCGGTTCAGCGGCGCCGGCGATGACGGCGCAGGCGAGCGCCGAGAGGAACCATCCGCGAGCCATCGTCCGCCAGACTAGCGCTGCAACCGCGCCGGTGGGAAGGCCGCGGGGCTCAACCACAAACCTTTCCCCCGCCACGGCGGGGGAAACGTCGCGATGCCTTCTTAGGCGAGCGACAATGGGGGCTCCCTCAGGCAAGCCCGCGTTCAGCGCGACTCGCACCCCCATCCCGGAACAAGTCCGGGACCGCAGCGTGCTCCGCACGGCTCGCCGCTTTCCCCCGCAAACGCGGGGGAAGGGTTTCGACCTCAGGCCACCGCCGCCTTTTGCAACGCCACCAGTTCGCGGATGCCCTTTTCCGCCAGCCCGAACAACGCCTCGAACTCGGCGCGGGTGAAGCCGCGGCGCTCGCCGGTGGCCTGGATTTCGACGATGTCGCCGGCGCCGGTAAGCACGAAATTGGCGTCGGCCTCGGCGTTTGAGTCCTCCTCGTAGTCGAGGTCGAGCACCGGGGTGTCCTGGTGAACGCCGCAGGAGATCGCCGCCACGTGGTCGCGGATCGGGTCGGTCTTGATCACCCCCTCCTCCAGCAACCAGCGGGTGGCGATGCGCAGGGCCACCCAGGCGCCGGTGATCGAGGCGGTGCGGGTCCCGCCGTCGGCCTGGATCACGTCGCAGTCGAGGCTGATCTGCCGCTCGCCGAGGGCCTTCAGGTCGGTGACGGCGCGCAGGGACCGCCCGATCAGCCGCTGGATCTCCTGGCTGCGGCCGGACTGCTTGCCCTCCGCCGCCTCGCGCCGGCCGCGGGTGTGGGTCGCCCTGGGCAGCATGCCGTACTCGGCCGTCACCCAGCCCTGGCCGCGTCCTCGCAGAAAGCCGGGCACCGATTCCTCCAGGCTGGCGGTGACCAGCACCCGGGTGTGGCCGAAGGAGACCAGGCACGATCCCTCCGCGTAGCGATTGATTCCGGTCTCCAGGGTGACCGCGCGCAAGGCGTCCGCGGCGCGTTCAGACGGTCTTTTGGCGGTCATCATCGCTGTCCTTGCGCTCCTGGGGACGGCGCTTATCCTAAATCCGAACGGACCCGTCCATGACCAACCCCCTGATCGGCCGATCTGTCCCCGCGAGCGCGACCCTGGCGGAACTGGATTCCCGCGCCAGGGACATCTTTCGCCGGGTGGTCGAGAGCTACCTGGAGACCGGCGAGCCGGTGGGCTCGCGAACCCTCTCGCGCACGGGCCTCGCGCTATCGCCGGCCTCGATCCGCAACACCATGCAGGACCTGGCCGAGCTCGGCCTGCTGGATTCGCCGCACATCAGCGCCGGGCGGATGCCCACCCATGCGGGCCTGCGGCTGTTCGTCGACGGGCTGCTGGAAGTCGGCGACCTGGCCGAGGACGACCGCCGCTCGATCGAGGCGCGGCTGATCGCGCACGGCCGCTCGATGGAGGACGCCCTCAATGAGGCGAGCTCGATCCTGTCGGGCCTGGCCGGCGGCGCCGGGGTGGTGCTGGCGCCGTCCCGCGAGGCCGGGGTCAAGCACGTCGAGTTCGTCGCCCTGGGGGCCGATCAGGCGCTCGTGATCATGGTGCTGGAAGACGGCCAGGTGGAGAACCGGCTGATGCGCCGCCCGGCCGGGGTGACGCCCTCGGCCCTGCAGGAGGCCTCCAACTTCCTCAACACCCGCCTGCGCGGGCGCACCCTGGCCGACGCCCGGGCCGAGGTGGGCGCCGAGCTGGAGCGGGCCCGGCGCGAGCTGAACGAGGTCAGCGCCCGGCTGGTGGAAGACGGCCTTGCGGCCTGGGGCGGCGGCGACGAGGTCGGCCGGGCGCTCATCGTCCGCGGCCGCGCCAATCTGTTGGGCGACCCTGAAACCCTCGCCGATCTCGAGCGCATCCGCATGCTGTTCGACGACCTGGAGCAGAAGGAGCAGCTGACCGGTCTCCTCGATCTGGTTCGCGAGGCCGAGGGCGTGCGCATCTTCATTGGCGCCGAGACGCGTCTATTTAGCCTTTCGGGTTCCGCCGTGATCGCCGCGCCCTATATGTCGGGCAGGCAGAAGGTGCTCGGCGCGATCGGGGTGATCGGTCCGGCGCGCCTCAACTATGCCCGGGTGATCCCGCTGGTGGACTACACCGCGCGGGTGCTCGGGCGAATTATGGACGGATGAGTGAGAACCGATGAACGATGACGCGCCAGGCCAAGAAGGCGATCCCGACGACATGGCCGAAGACGCCGCCCAGGACGCCGCCGAACTCGACCTGCTGAGAGCCGAGAACGTCGCCCTGAAGGACCAGATGCTGCGCATCGCCGCCGACGCCGAGAACAGCAAGCGCCGGGCCGAACGCGAGGCCAACGACAGCCGCGCCTATGCGATCCAGAAGTTCGCCCGCGACCTGATGCCGGTGGCGGACGCGCTGCAGCGGGCCCTGCAGCACGCGCCGCAGGGTTCCCCCGATCCGCTGGTCAAGAATCTCGGCATCGGCCTGGAGATGACCGAGAAGGAGCTGATGGGCGCCTTCGAGCGCAACGGGCTGAAGAAGATCGACCCGGCGCCCGGCTCGAAGTTCGACCCGCACCAGCACCAGGCGATGCTGGAGCAGCCCTCCGACGACGTCGCCGCCGGCGGCGTGGTGCAGGTGGTGCAGCCCGGATACGACCTGTTCGGCCGGGTGCTGCGGGCGGCCATGGTGGTCGTCGCGGCGAAGGGCTCCAAGGGCGCCGAGCCGGTCGCCGGCGGGGCGCCCAACCCGTACGCCGCCGCCAACGATCCCGACGCCGGGGCCTCGATCGACACCAAGGCCTGAGCGACGCGGCGGTAGCTGTGGGAGAGCTGTTCTAAGCCCTTCCTCGCGGCGTCTTTTCGTCTAATCTCCGCCGTCCATCATTGTTGGGGCGGGCGGGGCGATTCCGCGCGCTCAAGTCGGATCGGACCTGGATGAAGCTGACAATCGAGCGGGCGGCGCTGCTCAAGGCGCTGGGACACGTGCAAAGCGTGGTGGAGCGGCGCAACACCATCCCGATCCTTTCCAATGTGCTGCTTTCGGCCGGCGAGGGCTCTGTCGCCTTCTCCGCCACCGATCTCGACATGGAGATCACGGACCGGTGCCCCGCGCAGGTGGAATCCGCCGGCCAGATCACCGCCCCGGCGCACACCCTCTACGAGATCGTCCGCAAGCTCCCCGAGGGCGCCGACGTCTCGCTGAGCTACACCGGCGAGGATCCGCGCCTGACCGTGGCCGCCGGCCGCTCGACGTTCAATTTGCCGGTGCTGCCGGCCGGCGACTTCCCGGTGATGTCCTCGGATGGCCTCTCGCCCAGGATCGCCATCGAGACCGCCGACCTGATCCGGCTGATCGACAAGACCCGCTTCGCCATCTCCACCGAGGAGACCCGCTACTACCTGAACGGCCTCTACCTCCACGCCATCGTCGAGGACGGCAAGACCCTGCTGCGCGCGGTGGCCACCGACGGTCGCCGCCTGGCGCTGGCCGAGATGCCGGCGCCCGAGGGCTTCGCCGGCACGCCCGGCGTGATTGTCCCGCGCAAGACCATCCAGGAGGCCCGCCGCCTGCTGGAGGACGCCGGCGAGGCGATCTTCCTTCAGGTCAGCGCCCAGAAGGTGCGCTTCCACTTCGGCAACGCGGCGATGACCTCGAAGGTGATCGACGGCTCGTTCCCGCCCTACGAGCGGGTGATCCCGCGCGAGAACAAGCGCACGATGATCCTCGACAACAGCATGTTCGCCGCCGCCGTCGACCGGGTGGCGACCATCTCCACCGAGCAGAGCCGGGCGGTGAACCTCGCCGTCGAGTCCGGCAAGGTCACCCTCACCGTGCGCAACATGGACGCCGGCCAGGCGGTGGAGGAGCTGGAGGCCGACTACGAGGGCGAGCCGTTCAAGATCGGCTTCAACGCCCGCTACATCCTCGATGTCACCGGCCAGATCGGCGGCGAGACCGCCGAATTCCGCTTCGCCGAAAACACCGGCGGCGCGACGGTGATGGACCCGACCCTGGTGCTCGACCCCACCGACGATGCGGTCCAGTACGTGCTGATGCCGCTGAGGGCATAGGAATAGGTCCCGCTCATCCCCGCGAAAGCGGGGACCCATGACTGGGTGTTCGGAAGTCATGCCCAATTTGGCCCGCCGCCGTGCTGTGGATCCCCGCTTTCGCGGGGATGAGCGGGGTTAAGGGGTGGCCAGGATAGCGGCGCTCACCCTCACCGATTTCCGCTCCTACGAGCATGCGGAGTTGGAGACGCGCGAGCGTAGCGTGTTCCTGTTCGGACCCAACGGGGCGGGCAAGACCAACCTGCTGGAGGCGGTCAGCCTGTTCTCGCCCGGGCGGGGGATGCGCGGCGCGGCGCTGGCCGATCTGGGCCGCCGGCTGCCGGGCGAGGCGCTAGGGCGGTCCTGGGCGGTCTCGGCGGTGGTCGGCGAGACGCGCATCGGCACCGGCGTCGAGACGCCCGGCGCGGCCCGCCGTCTGGTGCGGGTGGACGGCGAGAGCGTTGCGCCGGGCCGGCTGACCGAACACCTGCGGCCGATCTGGCTGACCCCGGCGCAGGACCGGCTGTTCCTTGAGGGCGCCGGCGAGCGCCGCCGGTTCCTCGACCGGCTGACCTTCGCCGCCGAACCGGTGCATGCGGTCAACGCCAACGCTTACGAGCGGGCGCTGCGCGAGCGCATGCGGCTGCTGACCGCCGACGAGCCCGCCGACCCGGCCTGGCTCACCTCGCTGGAAGGCCGGATGGCCGAGGCCGGGGCGCGGCTGGCCGAAGGGCGGGCGTTCACGGTGAAGGCGCTGCAGGCGGAGATCGACCAACGGGGCGAGCGGCCGTTCCCGCAGGCGTCGTTGAGGCTCACCGGCGCCTTCGAGCAGATGGCCATGGCCGGCGCGGACCTGACCGAGATCGAAGCGAAATTGCGGGAGGCGCTGGCCGCCGCCCGGCCCCGCGACGCCGCCGCCGGCCGGGCGCTCACCGGCCCGCACCGCACCGATTTGCAGGTCGTCCACCGCGAACGCGACCGTCCGGCGGCTGAATGTTCGACGGGCGAACAGAAAGCGCTGATTTTGAACCTGGTTTTGGCCCAGGGCGCCCGACTTTCCCGTGCAAAATCGCAGCCGAATCCTATATTGTTATTGGACGAAGTTGCGGCGCACCTGGACGAGGTCCGGCGGGCCGCTCTCTTCGACGAAATCGAGGCGCTTTCGCTGCAGGCTTTCCTTACCGGCACGGATGAAACGCTGTTCGACCACCTCAAGGGACGGGCCCTTGGCGTCCGCGTGGACGCTTCGCGACTCGCCCCGCTGGAAGCCTGAATGACCGACGAAGAAGCTGACGAAGCGGCCGCCGAATACGGCGCGGATTCCATCAAGGTCCTCAAGGGCCTCGACGCCGTGCGCAAGCGCCCGGGGATGTACATCGGCGACACCGACGACGGCTCGGGCCTGCACCACATGGTCTATGAGGTGGTCGACAACGCCATCGACGAAGCGCTGGCCGAATTCGCCACCCACGTGGAGGTGATCCTCAACGCCGACGGCTCGGCGACGGTCAGCGACGACGGCCGCGGCATCCCCACCGACATCCACGAGGGCGAGGGCGTCTCGGCGGCCGAGGTCATCATGACCCAGCTGCACGCCGGGGGGAAATTCGACCAGAACTCCTACAAGGTCTCCGGCGGTCTGCACGGGGTCGGCGTCTCGGTGGTCAACGCCCTTTCCGAGTGGCTGAACCTGACCATCTATCGCGGCGGGTTGAAGCACGAGATGGTCTTTCGCCACGGCGACCCGGTCTCGCCGCTGGCGATCACCGGCGCCGCGCCCTTACGCGAGAACGGCGACTTCCTCACCGGCACGGTGGTGACCTTCCTGCCGTCGCTGCAGACCTTCAAGACCATCGATTTCGACCGCAAGACCCTGGAGCACCGCCTGCGCGAGCTGGCGTTCCTCAAC
>Ga0302283_1003183_pt1 | contig 12861 bp, 10 predicted proteins | sample III_Fen_E1_4_FD_198770 | JGI IMG/M metagenome (GOLD analysis project Ga0302283, IMG submission 198770) | Peat permafrost microbial communities from Stordalen Mire near Abisko, Sweden - III_Fen_E1_4 | ecosystem: Environmental > Terrestrial > Soil > Wetlands > Permafrost | place: Sweden: Abisko...
GTAATGTCTATGCTCGTGCAACAACCCCGCGGCCGCGAAGGCTGCAGGGGGCCGGGCTGAAACGAAGGGGGACAAACTTCACGTACCCGGCAGTTTGCGGAAAATCCTATCCACGCGGCCAACGGCCAGGGTCCCGGCTGTGCAAATGGCGAGCCCCATCTGTGAAATCGGCGACCTGGGTGGGAATACGACTGCCGTGGAATTACGCGCGACGTGAAAAAACTGGTGCGTCCGCTGGCAGCCGGGGCCGGCCTGACGGGCGCGATGGCCGCGTTCAACCGGAGCGTGCGCAAGGGTCCGTTCCCGACCAACGAACTTGGTGGCGAAGAGCGCCTCTGGAATTGGCGCGGGCAGCGGATCTTCGCGACGCAGACCGGCAGCGGCAGCCCGGTGTTGCTCATCCACGGCATCTACGGCGGGGCATCGTCGTACGAATACCGCAAGCTCTTTCCGCTGCTCGGCGCGCAGCGGCGCGTGACCGCGATCGATCTGCTCGGCTGCGCGCGCTCCGATCGGCCGAACATCGGCTATTCGGCCGACCTCTACACCGAATTGATCGCCGATGCTTTGGCGGAATTCGGCGGCGGCGAACCGGTGACGCTGGTGGGCTCCTCGATCGGCGCGGCCTTCGCGATCCGCGCCGCCGCGCTGACCAAGACGCTCGTTTCGCACCTCGTCGTGATCTGCCCGACGGGCTTGGCCGGCATCCTGGACCGTCCGCCGAACGGCGGTCAGCGCTTCGTGACCGGCTTAATCCGCACGCCGGTGCTCGGCGAAGCGCTCTTTAACGCGCTCGGCTCGCGACCATCGATCCGCTTCTTCCTGGGCCAGACCTACGCCGACGCCGCCGACGCGACGCCCGAGGTCGTCGACCACTACTACGTCGTCGCGCACCAGCCGGGGGCGCGCTTCGCGCCCGGCCACTTCGTCGGCGGGCTGCTCAATTGCAACGTCGCACGCGATCTGCCGTTCGTCGAAGCACCGGTGCTGGTGTGCTGGGGCGAACGCGCGTCACGCTTCTCGCCGCTGGCGAACGCCGGCGAATACGTCAAACTTGCGCAGCACGGGAAGCTCGTCACCTTTCCCAATTCGGGCCTGCTGCCGCACGAGGAAGAGCCCGCCGCGGCGGCGCTCGCGATCGAAACCTTCATCGCCCCGGTGCCGGCCTAACCGCCGTTACGGCACGCCGTTGCCGTCGGTCCACGGCACGGTCGCCGGCGCGTCGGGCGGCGGCGGTGCGCTCCCGGCGCACGATCCGCTGCCGTCGGTGCAGCGATAGGTCACGTGGATCGTGGTGTCGTCGGGCCCCGGCGTTGCGAAGGCCGGCAACGCGCCGGCCCAGCCGGCCGTGTCGCCTTCGTGATAATCCGTTGCGACCGCCGCGTCTTTCACCCCGCTGACGATGCTGTAGGGCGGTTGCGCGAAGAGCCGTAAGGTCACCGCATAGCGCCCGTGCGCGAGCGCGCTGACGTTGCCCGCGCCGTCGGCCGGTCCGACGTCGGTCGTGACGGCAAGCGAGAGCCGCGTTTCTTGCACGAACGGCGAGCACTGCAGATCGACCGCGCGATCCGGACCCGCATCGCTTGGCGAGCCGCACGTGGGCACGCTTTGCGCGGTCGGCACGACGTCGACCGCGACCGTTAGCGGCGAGCCCGCAACCGCATAGACGTAGCGCTGTTCCGTCCAGGGCCCGGGACCGGCGAGGGCCGGCAGCGGCGCGGGCGGCGCGACCGCGGCGCTCGCCGGCGGCGGACCGGCTTGCGCCGCGAGCGATGCGGCGAGCATTCGCTGGTAGGCGCCCAACGCCGTCTCGATCGCGGCCGGCATCAGGGCTTTCGCAGCGTCGGCCGTCTGCGCGCGCGCCATGCCGGCGATCCCGGCCACGGCCGAGCCGGCCAAGATCGCGAACACCGCCAGCAGCACGATCGTCTGCGCGAGCACGTCATTGCTCCGCCGGGTCGGCGACCGTTGCGTCGAGCGTCGTCTGCGGCGCGTACGCGGGCGGCGCGAGTTGCGTCGCGAGCGTGACGGTGGCGCGCGTCCCCGCTGCGCACGGATCGGGCGGATACGCGACGACGACCTGCAGCGTATCCGAGGCGGCGTCGTACGTCGTCGCGACGTCGAGCGCGACGTCGGTCGCGGCGTCACCGCACCAGCCGCGCTCGACGTGCACGGCCGCCGCGTTCACGGCGGCCGGAACAAACGCCCACGCGTGACCGGCCATCGTGAGCGCGCGCATGGCCGGACCGGCAACGCGTTGCGGCGGCGCGTACGCGGCGGCCGCCCGGGCCCGCTCGATCGCGTTGCGCGCGACGTCGGTCGCGGCGTCGCGCAGAACGCCGGCCTGCGAACCGCGGACGATCGCGGGCAGCGCGGCCAGCGCGAGCACGCTGCCGAGCACGAGCAAACCCGCGCAGACGATGAGTTCGAGCAGGCCGAAGCCGGCTTCGCCGTCGCGCTCAGCCACCGTAGGTCGGATCGGCATGCATGTCGGCGCAGGCCTGCAACGCGGCGGCAAACGCGGCCGGTTCGCCGAGATCCGCCGCCAGTTGCGCCGGGCCGCGCGCGCGCACCGCGTTGTTACCGTAGTCGACCGGATACGGATCGGCGATCGTGCCGGCCAACGGGGAACCGGCGGGCGGCCACACCGCCGGCGGCCACGCTCGTTCCAGCGTCAACGGCGCCGGGCCGCCGAACGCAAACGCATATCCGCCCGCGACCGCATACGCGGTGACGACGACACGCGCGCCGCCGCCGGCCGTGGACGCGAAGCCGTAGGCGGCCGGCACGTAGGAGACCGGACTCTGTGCGAAATCGATCGTGACCGCGCAATCGTCGAACGCGGCGTTGCGAATTTCCGGAAACGGACCGTTGGCTTCGCAGCGACCGGCGCACGTGTACGCGAGCGTCTGGGTGTACCCGGACGGACGGTTACCCGCGAGCAGATCGACGGTCGTGCGAACGGGATCCGCGTCGAGCGTCACCTCGATCACGTCGTTGCCGGTCCGGATCGGCGAGCCGTCGATATCGGCAACGTGCGCGTCGACGCTCACCGCGCTCACGCCCGCCGGCGCGAGAATGCCGCCGTCGGGCGTGCCGCTGACGGGATCGACGTGCGCGGGCAGCGCGGTCGCCGCGAAACGCGTCACGCTCAAACCGGCAATCGCTCCGACGACCGTCTGCACGGCAAGCGCCGGATCGCACGGATTCATCGGCCCCGCCGCGGCCGCGCGCAGCAGCGTCGCCGCGCGCGCGAAATAGAGCGTGAACGACGTGCCGCCGGCGTCGCGCTGCAGAAACTCGACCGCATCGCCGCATGCCGACGGCGGCTTCCAGACGGCGCTCGCCGAGAGCGCTGCGGAACGCAGCTCCCCGGCCGCAATCCGCACCTGTGCGGCCGCTCGCGCGCGCTGCGCGATCAGCGCGGTGCTTGCGCTCAGCGCGCGTACGACTTCGAAGCCGGTCAGCGCGACGAATGCAAACAGCGCGCTCGCCAACACGACCTCGATCAGCGTGAAGCCCGCTTCGGGCGCCGGCGGGCCTTCACTCATCGCTGCCCCACGTGCCCGCGGGCGCGTTCACGATCGCGCCCACGCCCTCGGCGGAGAGCGCCGGATCGCCGGTATCGGCCGATGGGCTGACGCTCGCGTTGCCCGAGAGCGGCGCGATGCCGCCGATGTGAAACGAAAGCGAGTACAACAACCCGCAGGTTTGCGCGGGCGGCATCTGCTGGAAATCGAGCCACGGCAATTTGGTCGTGAGCAGCGTGACGGCGTAGGTGCCCCAGACACTCCCGAGTTGATCCACTTCGACCGTCACGGTGAAGGCGGGGCCCGGATCGTTGGCCGGCGTGCGCGTTCCGCAACTCACGTGCGTGATCGCTGTGCCGGTCGCGCGCAGCGGATCGCCGGCGACGCACGTCGCATAGCCGGCGGCATCGGGCGCGCCGGCGGCGCACAGCGCGGGGCTCGCGGCGACCGTCGGGCTCGCTGAGGGCGCGGGCGGCGGCGTGCTGTTCTGCACCGTCTGGGGCGGCGCGGTCGCGACCGGATCGCAGAGGCCCGGCACGACCGGATCGGCCGCATCCGAGGGCGGGCAGAGCGGCGGCGCGGGCGGCGACGGGGGAACGAGTGCGCACGATGCGTCGCTCGGGCAGGCGCCCGGCGTCGCGGGCACGGCGGTCGCGAATGCGGGCGGCGAGGCGTAGACGGCGACCGTCGTCGCACTCGGTGCGAGCACGCACGGCACGGCGACGGTGACCGACTGCGCGGCGCGCGTCAGCGCGAGCACGAACGCGCCGGTCGCCGGACAGACGACCGGCGCCGGCGGCCCGGCATCGGCCGAGAAATGCGCGTAGCCGGTGACGTTGCCGCGCCGGTCGATCGCGAATGCGAAGCCCGGCGCGCCGAGCGGAGCGGCGGTTTCGCCGATCGCGACCGCGCTCTCATACGCCGGTCCGTTGCGCGCGCGAAAGGCCGGATCGCCGGGCGCGCGCTCGTACACGCGCGCGTCGTAGCCGCCGCCCGGGCGCGGCCGGAAGACGACGGTCGCCGCGTCGAACGCGAGCGCCGTGCGGCGCGCTTCGGCAAACGCCGCATCGACGTCGCGTGCGGCCGCCGCAACCGCCGGCGAGGCGCCGGCCAGAAACAGCGTGCCGGCGGCGAGCGCCACGATCGCAACGATCGCGACCGTCACGAGCACCTCGATCAGCGTGAACCCGTCTTCGTACCGCCCCTTCACGCGCGGCGTAGTGCCGCAGCGAGCCGAGGATTATGCCGGCGGCGCGACCCGATTCGGCGGCGCGTTCCCGGCCAGCACGGCGAGGACGTTCTCGGCCGCGGTCAACGCCATGCGCGTGCGCGTTTCGGTCGTCGCCGATCCGATGTGCGGCGCGAGCACCGTGTTCGGCGCGGCGAGCAATGCCGGATCGACCGCGGGCTCGCGTTCGAAGACATCCAGCCCCGCGCCGCCGATCGCTCCCGCCGTGAGCGCTTCGGCCAGCGCCGCTTCGTCGATCACCGGTCCGCGTGCGGTGTTGATGACGATCGCCGAGGACTTCATCAGCGCGAACTCCGGCGCGCCGAGAAAATGCCGCGTCTGCGGAGTGAGCGGCAGGTGCAGCGAGAGCACGTCGCTGCTCGCGATCAGCGTCTCCTTATCGACGAAGCGCGCATCGCATGCGTCCTCGACGGCGGCCTCAGCGCGCCGGCGGCCGGTGTAGATCACGTGCATTCCGAACGCCCGCCCGCGCCGCGCGACGGCCCGGCCGATGCGGCCGAAGCCGGCGATGCCGAGCGTCCGCCCCCCGAGTTCGGCACCGTGAAACGCCATCATCATCCATTCGCGAAAACGCCCCTCGCGCACGTACCGGTCGGCGGGCACGACATTTCTCGCAACCGCCAGCAACAGCGCGAACGCGAAGTCGGCCGTCGCATCGGTCAGGACGCCGGGCGTATTCGTGACGACGACGCCGCGCCGGGCCGCGGCCGCGACGTCGACGTTGTCGTAACCCACGGCGACGTTGGCGACCACTTTCACGCGCGGACAGCGGGCGAGCAGCGCGTCGTCGATGCGATCGGTCAGGAGCGCCACGATCGCGTCGGCGTCGCGCGCGTGCGCGGCCAGCTCCTCGGGGGTATACGCCGTATCGGCCGCGTTGGCGTCGACGTGCGCGCTCTGCGCCAGCAACTCGAGCGCGGCGCCGGGAATCGCCCGCGTGACCACGACCGTAGGTTTCGCCATTTCACCCTCCGAAAGCGTCCGATCGCATGCCCATCGCCATCGACACGTCGATCTTCAAGAGTTACGACGTCCGCGGAATCGTTCCGTCGCAACTCAACGACGATGTCGCCTACGCGATCGGGCGGGCCTTCGTCGAGGTCCTCGGGCGCACGAACATCTGCATCGGCCGCGACATGCGTCCCTCCGGCGAAGGCTTCATGGATGCGCTCTCGCGCGGCGCGACCGACGCCGGCGCCGACGTCACGCAGATCGGCTTGATCTCGACCGACGCGATCTATTTCGCGGTCGGCCGCTACGGGTTCGACGGCGGGATCATGATCACGGCCTCGCACAACCCCGCGCAGTATAACGGGTTCAAATTTTGCCGCGAGGAGGCGATCGCGATCTCGATCGAAACCGGCCTCGCGGCGATCCGCGACAAAGCGCTCTCCGGCGACTTCGCCCCGTCGGCCCGGATCGGGACGATCCACCAACGCGACATCCTCGATGCGTTCGCCGAGCACTGCCTCTCCTTCATCGACGATGTCGCGCAGATCAAACCGTTCAAGATCGCGATCGACGCGGGCAACGGGATGGCCGGCGCGACGGTGCCGCGCGTCTTCCGGCACCTGCCGTGCGAGCTGGTGCCGCTGTACTTCGAACTCGACGGCACGTTTCCGAACCACCCGGCGAGCCCGCTCGAACCCGAGAACATGGTCGATCTGCAGCGTGCGGTCCGCGAGCACGACTGCGATCTGGGCGTCGCGTTCGACGGCGACGCCGACCGCATGTTTCTCGTCGACGAGCGCGGTGCGTTGATCGGCGGCGATATCGTTACCGCACTGGTCGGCGTCGACACGCTACGCCTCAATCCGGGCGCGCGAATCCTCTACAACCTGATCTGCAGCCGCAGCGTGCCCGAAGCGATCCTCGCCGCGGGCGGCGTGCCGGTACGTTCCAAAGTCGGCCATTCGTTCATCAAGAAAACGATGCGCGACGAAGACATCCTCTTCGGCGGCGAACACTCCGGGCATTTTTACTTCAAGCGCAACTGGTTCGCCGACTCCGGAATGATCGCGCTGATGCAGTGCCTCAACGTTTTCAGCCGCGCCGGCGGCAGCGTATCGCAAACGATCGCCCCGATCGACCGCCGCGCGCGCTCGGGCGAGGTCAATTCGACGGTCAGCGACATGCCGGCCAAACTGCGCGAATTGCGGGCGCACTACCGCGACGCCGCGATCGACGAGCTCGACGGCCTCACGATCCAATACCCCGATTGGTGGATGAACGTGCGAGCCTCGAATACCGAGCCGCTGCTGCGCTTGAACGTCGAAGGCGACACGCGCGACGTGATGGAGCGGCGGCGGGACGAAGCGCTCGCCATCATCCGCGCGTAAGTGCCCGACAGCCTTCAGCGCTACGCGGCGGCACGCGACGACGTCGCCTCTCACATGGACGAACTCGCGGGCGAGTTGCGCGACGAAGCCCGCTGGCACGGCGCGTCCGCCGATCTCGCCGCACTGCACGCGGCGGCCGAACGCCTGCGCACCGGACGCTTCGTGCTCGCGGTCGTCGGGGAATTTTCGAGCGGCAAGTCGTTTCTGCTCAACGCGTTGCTCGGCAAGATCGCGCGCGAGGAACGTTCGGGGGTCGCGCGCATCACGGGTCTGCTCGCCACCGACATCAATCCGTCGACCGCAACGATCACCGAGCTTTCCTATGCCGCGGAAGAGAGCGCGACCGCGCACTATCCCGGCGGGCGCAGCGAGCGCGTGCCGCTCGACCGCCTCTCGCGCTTCGTCGCGGTCGCCGACGAGGCCAAACTGCACGACGCGACGGGCGACGCCAACGACGCGCCGACGCTGGTCCGGGTCGGCGTCGATTCGCCGTTTTTGCGTAACGGGTTCATCGTGGCCGATACGCCGGGGCTCGCCTCGATCAACCCCGCGCACCGGCGCGCGACGCTCTCGTACTTGCCGGGCGCCGACGCCGTCCTCTACCTGATCGACACGCAGCAGCCGTTCACCGACGGCGACGCGTCGTTTCTCGGGATCATCCGGCGCTACGTCGAGAGCATGTTCGTCGTGCAGACGAAGATCGATCTGTGGCGCATGACCGACGGCGACGGCACGCGCGAAGCTTGGCAAGCCGCCGCGGCGCGCATCGTCGCGCAAGCGGCCGTCCACGCGCCCGACACGCCGGTGTACCCGATCTCCGCGCGCGAATTCGCCGAAGGCACGCTGACCGGGAACGCCGCGCTGGTCGAGCAGAGCCGCTTCACGCAATTCTTCGCCGCGCTCGACGCCTCGCTCGTCGCGACGACCGGGCGCTCGCGCCTGCGTCGCGCCGCCGCCGAAGCGCGCCGCATCGCCGTGCGCGCCGCCGACGCGCTCGCGCTCGATGCGGCCGCGCTGGCCACGGAACCGGCGGCGCTCGCGGCCCAGCGCGACGCCCTCGCGCCGCTGCTGGCCGCCGTCGACGATGCCGCAGGTGCCGGGCGCGCGGCGCTCGCGCGGACGGGCGAGGCACTGCGGGCCGACGTCACGGCGCGCGGCGCCACGATGCGCGATGCCTTGCAGCGCACGCTCGCGCGCGCGTTCGATACCGCCGACGTCGCGCGCTTACGCGATCGCGCGAAACTGCACATCCTCGTCGACGAGACGCTGGCCGGCGCGATGGGCCGCTTCGCGAGCGACGTGGCCGAGAGCGCGGGCAAGCGCCTGCGCGCCGACGCGCGCGACGCGGTCGCGCCGATCGCCGCGGCGGGCGGTGATGAAGCGCGCCTGGCGCCGGTCCTCGCGGCGGTCGCGGCCGAACGCCTGCCGGTGACGGAGGATGCCGCGCGCGCCTTCGACGCCGACGCCGCCAGCGGCGCGTGGAGCGTCGACCTGGAGACCGGGATGCGCGGGACGATCGTGCTCGGCGCGCTCGGCGGTCCGTCGGTCTCGCTCGTCAGCGCGATCGCCGCGCGCTTCGCGAGCGCGCCGCCCGGCGGCTACATGAAACGCGAGCTGATCGCCGATCTGAGCGGCGGCCTCTACGCCGCGTTCGACGACGAAGTGGCGCGCTTCGTGGATGGAATTGCCGAACGCCTCGCGCGCGTCGCGGACGGGCTCGCCGAGCGCGTCGGCGCGATCGCGGTGCGCGTGCGCGCCGAGTCGCTGGGCGCGGTCGACCGGGCGCTCGCGGTTCGCACGCGCGACGGCGATCCCGCCGCCGCCGCCCGCGCCTTCGCCGAACTCGCCGAGCGGGCGGCACAGCTGGCGACGCGCATCGAGTCGCGCAGCGAGCGCTTCGCACGCGAAAGCCGCGCCGAACGCAACGAACACGCCGACGCCGCGGTACCGCTCGATCCCGAGGCCGGCCGGCGCCGGGTCGAGCCCTCCGGCGTGCACTTCGATCCGCAAACCTACGAACACGGCCTGCGGCCCGAACGCTGGCGCGTCGCCGTGCTGGGCGCGTTCAAGCGCGGCAAATCGAGCCTCATCAACGCGATCGCCGGGACGCGCGTGTTGCCCGACGAGGGCAGCGACGTCGAGTTGCGCTTCCCCGTCCACATCCGGTACGGTCCCGTTCCGATGACGTACGCGCTCTCGGAAGACGCGGCGTGGGACCCGATCCCGGCCGCCGAGATGCTCGACGCCGCGCTGCGCACGCCGGTGCTGGTCGAAACGCCGTGGGATCTGCCGCGCGAACTCGTGCTCGTGCATGCGCCGCCGTTCGACTCCGGCTTCTCGCTCGCCGAAGAGATCGTCGGCGCGGCGGCCGCGAGCGCGAGCGAGGTCCTGGCCCTGTTCTCGCGCCAACTCTCCGACCGCGAGCTCGATCTGTACGGCCGGCTGGCGCCGCTCGGTAAGCCGATGACGTTCGTGCACACGATCGCCGACCACGAAACGCCCGCCGACCGCCGGAACGTCGTCACGCTCGCCGACCGCTATCTGCGCGAACGGGGTATCGTGCCGCAACGCATCTTCACGGTGTCTACCCGCGAACCCGGCGCCTGGAACGAGTTGGGCGCGCTGCGGGCGACGCTGATCGCGCACGCCGAGGAACACATGGAGCGCCTGCGCCGGGCCGACCGGGAGCGCAGCGCGCACGAGCGCCTAGCGAGCGCAGCCGCCGGGGCGCCGGAGCCCAAACGCCGCTCGCTGTTTGGCCGGTTTCTGGGAAAACGCTAGGCCACCGGGCATCCAGGGCGCTCCTTTCACCCCCGCGAATTGAGGGGCTAGTGTCGGATACTACCTACGTTCTCGGCCCGGCGCACATAGCGTGCGGGGATGGCACGCGCGTCTACGGACGGGTCGCGGTCGAAAACGGACGCATCGCCAAGGTGCTCGAGGGCGAGGGTCCGAGCGATCTCGCAACGCCGGCCGGCGCGATCCTCGCACCGGGCTTGATCGACGTCCATACCAACGGCGCCGAAGACGTGCTCTTCAACCGCGATCAGGGCAATGCGGTCGACGTCGCGACGCGCGCGTACGCGCGCATGGGTGCGACCGGTTACGTCGCCGCCGTGATGACCGCGCCGTGGGAATCGATGATGCACGCCGCGGCGGAGATCTCCGAAGCGGCGAATCAACTCGAGGAATCGGGCCACTATCCCGGCGCGCGCTGCCTGGGCGTGCACTTCGAAGGACCGTTTCTCAATCCGAAGTTCCGCCGCGTCCATCGCGGCGATTGGATCGTCCCGGCGACGCTCGACCGCGCGCACGAGATGATCGAGGTCTGCCGCGGCGCGCTGGTGATGGTCACGATGGCGCCCGAGATGGACAACGTCGCTGAAGTCGCGCGGATGTTCTTCGATCAAGGCATCGTCTGCTCGGCCGGGCACACGTCCGCGCGTCATAGCGAGGGTATGCTCGCGATCGGGTTCGGTTTCCGCACGTTGACGCACGCATTCAACGCGATGCCGCCGCTCGATCACCGCGACCCCTCGATCCTCGCGGCGTTCATGCAAGACTCGCGCACGACGGTGCAGCTCATTTGCGACGGTTATCACGTCTCGCCGCCGATGGTCGACTTACTCTACCGCACGTTGCAGGACCGGCTCGTGCTCACGACCGACAACATGCCGCCCGCCGGCAGCAACTACCGCATCGAAGGCGGCGTGGTGCGCAGCGAAGACGGCACGATCGCCGGCAGCGCACTGCACATCGACCAAGCCGTACGCAACCTGATGCAGTATGCGGGCATCCCGTTCGAAGCGGCGATCGTCCACGCCACCCGCAGCCCGGCGCGCTTGCTCGGGCTCGAGCGCGAAATGGGCACGATCGCCCCCGGCCGCCGCGCCGATATCGGCGTCTGGGATGAAAACCACATCCCGCTGGCGACGATCGTCGGCGGAGCGGTCGTGCACGGCGCCGCCCACCTTTACCGGCCGACCCGCGCGCGCGCCTAGCGCGTGAGCGTGGCGGGCTGGGCGATCGCCGCTGCGGCGATCGTCTGCATCGTGCTCCGTCCGTTCCGCATCTCCGAGGCCTGGTGGGCGACGGCCGGCGCGCTCGGCTTGATCCTGTGCGGAGCGATCGCGCCGCTCGCTGCCCTGCGCGCGCTCGGGCGCGGCACCGACGTCTACCTGTTCCTCATCGGCATGATGGCGCTGGCGGAATACGCGAAGGCCGAGGGCGTCTTCGCGTGGCTCGCCGCGCAGGCCGTGCGCGCCGCCGGCACGTCGCGCGCGCGCTTGTTCGCGCTCGTGTATGGAAGCGGGATCGCGACGACGGCGCTGCTCTCGAACGACGCGACCGTCGTCGTGCTGACGCCCGCCGTCATCGCCGCCGTCCGCCGCTGCGGCGCGCCGCCGTTGCCCTACGTTGTCGCGTGCGCGCTCGTCGCGAACGCCGCGAGCTTCGTGCTGCCGATCTCCAACCCGTCGAACCTGCTGGTCTTCGCCGGCCGCATGCCGCCGCTCGCCGGGTGGCTCGCGGTGTTCGCACTGCCCTCGCTCGCGGCGATCGGCGTGACCTTCGCCGTCGCGCGCCTGGCGTACCGGCGCGAGTTGCGCGCGCCGAGCGCGGCCGGCGGCGAGCCGGTTCCCGCGCCGGCGCGGCTCGCGACGATCGCGCTCGTCCTCGCGGCCGCCGTCGTCGTCGCGACATCGGCGCTGGGCGGACCGCTCGGAGCGGCGACATGCGCGTGCGGCGCGGCAACGTGGCTCGCGACGCTCGTGCGCGACCGCAGCGACGCGGGACGTATCGGGCGCGAAATCGCTTGGCCGATCGTCGTGCTGACGGCGGCGCTGTTCGTGATCGTCACGGCGGTCGACGGCGGTGGCGGCTTCGCCGCGAGCAGCGCGTTGATCGACGCCTGCGCGCGGCTCGCGGCGCCGTGGCCGGCGCTGGCGACCGGCTTCGCGGTTGCGGTCGCCGCGAACGCGGCAAACAACCTGCCCGTCAGCTTGAATCTCGGCGAGGTGCTACCCGCGACGCCCGCCGTGCTGCACGCCTCCCAAGCCGCGCTCGTCGGCGTCAACCTCGGACCGAACGCGACCGTCAACGGCTCGCTCGCGACCGTCCTGTGGCTGGCGATCGTGCGCCGCGCGGACGTCGAGGTCACGCCGCTCGCGTTCGCCCGCGTCGGCATCCCCGCGACGATCGCGGCACTCGCGGCGGCACTGCTGTTGCTCCCGCGCTAAGCGGCGGCGGGAAAGCGCGGCGGGCGAACGAAAGCGCGCTGCCCCGCAGTTCGCACGAGGAGACCGCCATGCGCGTGAACGGTATCGACGCATCGTACTATTGGGCGCAAGACTTGGATCGCGCCGTCTCGTTCTATTCCACCCTGTTCGGCGTGCCGCCGACGACCGCCGGATTCGGCCCGTTCGCCGAATGGGAATTTCCGGGCGGCGAAGCGTTCGGGCTCTACAAGGGCGAGGAGTTCAAAGCCAGCGACGGCATCATGTTCGCGGTCGACGACGTCGCGGCGGCGGTCGCGGAACTACGCGCGCGCGGCGTGAAGTTCGGCGGCGACGGCTACATCGAAGAAACGCCGGCCTGCCACATGGCCTTCGGCACCGACTCCGAAGGCAACGGCTTCATCCTCCACAAGCGCAAATAACCGCACCCTGGGGGACGGAGAACAAAAGGAGCGGCTCGAGGCGCTCCTACCTTTGTCATCCCGAGCGGAGCGCCGCAGCGCGCAGTC
>Ga0302283_1003186_pt1 | contig 12852 bp, 10 predicted proteins | sample III_Fen_E1_4_FD_198770 | JGI IMG/M metagenome (GOLD analysis project Ga0302283, IMG submission 198770) | Peat permafrost microbial communities from Stordalen Mire near Abisko, Sweden - III_Fen_E1_4 | ecosystem: Environmental > Terrestrial > Soil > Wetlands > Permafrost | place: Sweden: Abisko...
CGAGCCGGCTACCGGAACCGCCCCTCCACGCCCAGGAAGCCGGCGCCGACGACGGACCGCACCACCACCGGCCGCTGCTCCGGGAGTGAGCCCCGCCGCCCGCCGACCCGCTGCAGCCACAGATCGAGGCGACGCGTGGCGACGAGCATCACCTGCTTGCCGGGATTCTCCCGCCTCCGCGCGCCTCGCTGCGGTGACCCGGAAGTAGGGCGCGGCCCTTATTCCCTGCTGGGCGCCTCCCGAGCTGCGGGATGCCGGGAGGTGGGTGGATACCTCCCGCTGCCGCGCGCGCGGCGCCTGTCCAAGGGGGGGGCTCGCCGCGCCGCCGTGGCGCCGATGGCTCACGATCCGTGGCAAGATGCCGGAGGAGCGACGCCCCATGACGATGAGCACCGCCGACGAGCTGTACCAACTCGCGAAGAGTCTCCCCGTGAACGAGCGCCTGCGCCTGGTCGAGAAGATCGCCCACGACCTGACGGACGCCACCACCCTCGTGGCTGCCGTGCCCTCGCCCGTGGGGCTGACAGCGGCGGAGCTCGTGAGCCTGCTCTCCAGCTTGCCGCAGGCTGACGACGGGTATGCCGCTGACGTCGAGGCGGCGGTGCGGAGCCAGCCGGAGGTTCCGCGCTCGCCATGGTGACGCTGCTCGAATCCAGCGTCCTGATTGCGGCCGAACGAGGCAAGCGCTCGTGGAATCACTGCTGGCGCGTCTCCCGGTGCTCCCGTTCGATCTCGTCGTCGCTCGCGTGCACCCCCGCATGTGGGCCGACCTCGCCGCGCAGGGTGTCAACGTCGGCGCGCACGACCTGCTGATCGCCGCGACGGGCTTCGCTGCTGGCGGTGCGATCGCGACCCGGGATCAGCGTAGCGTCTGGTAGGGCCCCTCGAGGCTCAGCCGATCGGGTCGAGCATGAACCACTCGTGGAACACGTGCGCGATGTAGAACTGCTCGCCCGGCACCCGGTCGCAGACGGCGAGGAACCCGGCCGAGAGGAACTCGTCCCTGGGGGACTTGCTGAACGTCGTGTCCTTCAGGAAGACGGTCAGGCTCTTGCCGCCGTCGCCGACGATGGTGCGCAGGATGGTGATGTTGGGGTGGTGGGACCGGCCCACCGGCAAGAGGACGTCGCGGCCGGCGATCCGCAAGAACTCGACGGGATCCGGCTGATAGTCGTCCTTCTGGCCCAGCACGGGCGCAGGCGCCCACGAGGGGCGCTCGTCGGGGCGCCGGAGCTTCCACTCCCAGCGCTCCGGGCCCTCGTGTTTCTCGATGATCCGGTCGTACCGGTAGGTCTTGAGCTTCTCGATCAGCTCGGGCGGCAGGTCCCAGAGGCGGAGCGGAGGTTCGGGGCTCTCGGTCATGGCGGAGCGGTAGCACGCACGACTGTCCGACGAAGCGCACGGTGCAGGGTGTCCCGGCCGTGCGCGTCGCGCGGGCGCTGCTAGGCTGAGCTCGTCCGCGACGTGCCTCTCGCCCGGTCGACCCTCGACCAGGAGCCCCTGCACGATGAGCCCACTCGAGCCGCCCGACGAACGAGAGACCCGCGCGCCCGCCTGGTCCCCCGAGACCGAGACCCGCGAGGACGTCATAGCCCTGCTGCGCCGGCGCTCGGCGCTGTTGCCCAGCGAGGTCTTGCTCTTCCGCGCGCTGTACTCCGACCTCTACGACGCCTTCGTCGAGACGCTCCGCTGCGTGGTCCGTGGCCGCGGCGCCGCCGGCGCCGTCGAGATGGAGCTGGTGCACGACGCGCTCACCAGGTTCTGGGACGAGACGGTCCTTTCGGGCTTTCCGGACAGCCTCCAGGCGAAGCTGCTCTCGCTCGCGAGCGGCCTGGCGAGGAACCACGTGCGCCGCGAGGGCCGCAACCCGGCGACCCAGGCCCTGCCCACCTCCAGCAAGGAAGCGCCCGGCAGCTTCCCCAGACCCGATCGCGCGCTCGAGCTGGAGGACCTGAAGGAGGTGGCCCGCGCCCTCTTCGACCGGCTCTCTCCCGAGCACCAGGCGGTGATCGAGGCGGTCGTCCTCCGCGATCGGACGGTCACGGACGCCGCCCGCGAGCTCGGGCTCCCCCGGACGACGGCGTCGTCCCGGCTCACCGCCGCCCTGGCGCTGCTGGGCGAGTGGATGGACGAGCTCGTCTCCGCGAGCGAGCGGCGCCTCTGATGGACGCGCCCGATCCCCCCGACCCCCAGGAGGCGAGCGTCGGCGCGAGGGTCGGCGCGAAGTGCGCGTTCCTGGACAGCCTCGACGCCAAGCTCGCCGCCGCGGGGTATCCGGTGCGCGGTCCTTCGCCCGCGACCCCCCGGCCGACGCCTGCGCCGGTGCTGACCTTCGAGGCCTGGGCCGAGCTGTCCGTCCGCTTCGCCGGCGCCCCGCCCGAGGACCTGGTCGCGGCGCTCGCCGCGCGGGGCGTGACGCTCGCGGTGTGGAGGCGCTTCGACGACGCGTACGGCCGCGTGCTCTCCGACGACCTCCGCGCCGGGCAGCGGGAGCGCCCCGCGGTCTACGAGGCCAGGTACAAGGCGGAGCAGGCCCGCCACGCTTGCCACGTCGGCGCACCGGCGGAGGGGACGCCCCCGGTGCCGAGCGCGCCGGATCTCGCGCCCGCACACCTCCGCGGGACGAGCGGGTTGCCCGATCTGCCGGCCGCGGTGGTGGTGGCGATGGGCAGGATGCCGTTCGTGCCCCCGGCTCCCGAGGTACCGCGCGGAGGGCCGGGGAAGCGCGCGGCCAAGACGGTGCCGTCGAAGGCGAGGCCCCACCCGGTGGGAGGGCAGACGATGGACCTCGACGCCGCCCTGCAGCGGCCGACGCCCAGCTTGCCGTTTGCCGGGGCCGCCGGCGGCGCGGGCGCCCTCTACGTGCCGCCGCTGGACGCCCGGCAGTACGTGGCGCTCCGCGCGGAGCTCGCGCTCCAGCCGGCGCCACGGGAGGAGACGCGGAGGCGCTACCACCTGCCGAACGAGGCGGCGCTCCGCGCGCTCGAGGAGCACTGGCGGCACCCGGCACGGCGCGTCGAGCTGGAGGCCGCGCTGGCGGATTTCGCGGTGGCGCTGCGCGGGCAGGTGCTGCGGTAGCGAGGCCGGCGAGGGAGGAGCTGTCCCCCCGGCCGGCCACGCCGTGCCTTCAGCCGACGAACTTGCGGACCTGCGCCTCGATGGCGCTGCCCGGCACGATGAAGGGCTTGTCGGTGACGGTCACCGTGAAGGTCTGCCCGCTGATCCCGTAGGTGCCCTTCACCTTGCCCGCGGGCGTGCTCACGACGAAATCGCCCTTGTGCTCGTCGCCGTTGAAGGTGCCGCCGGCCTTCTCGATCGCGCCCTTGGCCTTCGCCAGCGTGTCGACCGCGGGGCCCGTGAAGTTCACCGAAAAGCTGTGTGCTGCCATGTCGTCCGTCTCCGGGTCGTCGGCGCGCCTCCGGGCGAGGTGCCCGCGGCCACGCGGCCGGCGAGGGTACACGGTGGGGGCGATCGAGGCGACCTCGGAGCGGTCGTGGACGTTGCGATGGCGAGCGGGGTAGGGTGAACGGTCCCTCGCGCTCACGCTGCCGCCGCTTCTGGCCCGCGCATCGCCGAGGCCAACCTTCCTCCCGGGGTGCCCGCGTGCAAATATCACCCGTTCGCTTGCTTCCTCTCTGGCTGGGCCTGCTCGTCGTCCTTGGATCCTGTGCGGCCGACTCTCACGTACCCGGGGGCGCGGGAGGGGCGTCGGCCACGCCGTCGGGCGACCCCCAGGACCACGCCGCGACGCCGGCGACCCTGCGGATGGCCATCCTCCGGAGCCGGCAGAAGGCGGTGGGCTACGACTTCACGCCCGACGCCGAGGGCAGGTTGCGCAGCCGGGCGGGAGCCGACGGCGCGACGGCGGCGGTCCTGGTCACCGCGGGTGGCGTGCGCCTGTCCAGCGCCGAGGGCGGCTTCGCGCTGGGCGTCGAGACGACCCGTGTCGGCCGGGAGGGCTCGCCGGCGTCGCGCCGGGTCACGGAGCAGCACGCCGATGGGCAGGAGCTGGTGATCGATCGGGAGGACGAGGTCGAGGAGCGCTACCTCGCCGGCCCGCTTGGCCTCGAGCAGAGCTTCGTGGTGGGCAGCGCCCCCGGGGGGACGGGGCCGCTGACCCTCGAAGTCGCCTTCACCGGGCTCACGCCCGAGCTTGCCGAGGGCGCGACCGACCGGGTGCTCCTGCGCGACGAGGCGCGGCGGGTCCGGGCTGGCTACCGCGATCTCGTGGCGGTCGATGCCGAGGGGCGGGAGCTGGGGGCGCGGATGGACGTGGGTGAGGCCGGCGTGACGCTGGTCGTCGACGATACGGGAGCGGTCTACCCGGTCCGGGTCGATCCCGTGGTGTGGATCCAGCAGGCCGAGCTCACGGCGAGCGACGGAGCGCAGTCCGACGGCTTCGGCGTCTCCGTGGCGGTGAGCGGCGGCACGGCCGTCGTCGGCGCCCACGCGCACAAGGTTGGCAGCAACGCCTCCCAGGGTGCGGCCTACGTCTTCGTGCAGAGCGGCACCACCTGGACCCAGCAGGCCGAGCTCACGGCGAGCGACGGCGCTGCGGACGACAGCTTCGGCCAGTCCGTGGCGGTGAGCGGCGGCACGGCCGTCGTCAGCGCCCCCGGCCGCCAGGTCGGCAGCAACGTCTCCCAGGGTGCGGCGTACGTCTTCGTGCAGAGCGGCACCACCTGGACCCAGCAGCAAGAGCTCACGGCCAGCGATGGCGCGGCGCACGACTTCTTCGGCAATTCCGCGGCGGTGAGCGACGGTACGGCCGTCGTCGGCGCCTACAACCACACCGTTGGCAGCAACGTCCACCAGGGTGTGGCGTACGTCTTCGTGCAGGGCGGCACCACCTGGACCCAGCAGCAAGAGCTCACGGCGAGCGATGGCGCGGCGGACGACTTCTTCGGCAATTCCGTGGCGGTGAGCGGCGGCACGGCCGTCGTCGGCGCCGGCGGGCATAACGCCTATCAGGGAGCGGCGTACGTCTTCGTGCAGAGCGGCACCCTCTGGACCCAGCAGGCCGAGCTCACGGCGAGCGATGGCGCGGCGGACGACTTCTTCGGCACCTCCGTGGCGGTGAGCGGCGGCACGGCCGTCGTCGGCCCCACCCAACATAAGGTTGGCAGCAACGTCTCCCAGGGTGCGGCGTACGTCTTCGTGCAGAGCGGCACCACCTGGACCCAGCAGGCCGAGCTCACGGCGAGCGATGGGGTGGCGTACGACGCCTTCGGCTATTTCGTGGCGGTGAGCGGCAGCACGGTCGTCGTCGGCGCCTTCGAGCACAAGGTCGGCAGCAACGCCTCTCAGGGGGCGGCGTACGTCTTCGTGACTACCTGCGACATCAGCGGCGTGCCCTACGGGACGGGCGCGGTGAACCCGACGAACGCCTGCCAGGTCTGCGCGCCGACCACCTCGACGACGACCTGGTCCAACGAGCCCGACGGCACGGGCTGCGCGTCGGGCGGCGTGTGCAGCAGCGGGACCTGCGTCGCGGACTGCTTCATCGGCGGCGTCCTCATCCCGGCGGGCACGGTGGACCCGTTGAACGGCTGCCAGATCTGCACCCCGGCCACCTCGACGACGACCTGGTCCAACGAGCCCGATGGGCTGAGCTGCGGGAGCGGCCAGTTCTGTAGTAGCGGGACGTGCGCCTCGGACTGCTTCATCAGCGGCGTCCTCGTCCCCGCCAGCACGGTCAACCCGGCGAACGCCTGTCAGGTCTGCACCCCGGCGACCTCGACGACCACCTGGACGACCGAGCCCGACGGCACGAGCTGCGCGTCGGGCGAGGTGTGCAGCAGCGGGGCGTGCGTCGCGGACTGCTTCCTCCGCGACGTCCTCATCCTCGCCGGCACGGGCAATCCGGCGAACGCCTGCCAGGTGTGCACGCCTGCGGCCTCGACCACCTCGTGGTCCAGCATCGCCGACGGCACCACCTGCAACGACGGCAACGCGTGTACGCAGACCGACGCCTGTCAGGCGGGCGCGTGCACGGGCACCAACCCGGTGACCTGCATGCCGAGCGACGCGTGCCATGCCGCGGGCACCTGTGACCCGACGTCGGGCACTTGCTCCAACCCGACCGCGGCCGACGGTACGGTGTGCCCGGGAGGTACCTGCGCGGCCGGCGTGTGCGCGATCTCGACGAGCTCCAGCTCCGGCGGCGGCGCGGGGACCGGCGGCTCCACCACCAGCTCCAGCAGCAGCGGCACCGGGACGGGTGGTGCCACCGCGACCAGCAACAGCAGCAGCGGATGCAGCTGCCAGATCCCGGACGAGAGCCCTGCGGGCGCGACCTGGCTGCTCGGAGCTCTCCCGTTGCTGCTCCTCGGCCGGCGGCGCTCGAGGGCCGGCGCGCGCCTCGCGGCCTGATCCGATCCCACCCGCCGACGCCGCCCGGCGCAGCGCAGGGCTCGGTTAGCATGATGCGGTCACCAGCTCGGGCTCACCCTGCCGTCGCGCGACCGAACCCCGCCCTGCGAGAGGCCTCTCCATGAATCCGAACATCGTCGCGAGAGCCCTGATCACCGCGCTCTCCGCGGGCTGCCTGCCGGCCCTCGCGGCGTGCAGCAGCCCCGCGCGGAGCGGGGGCACCGGCGTGGTCTCCTCGGGAGCCGGCGGCGCCCCGCCCGACGCGGGTGGCGTGGGCGTCGGCGGAGCCCACGGCGCCGGCGGTGGTGACGGGGGCCTGCCGCCGGGGATGAACCCCTGCCCGAACGCCGCCAACCCTCCGGGGAAGACCCTCCTCCAGATCCCCTGGCCCATCGCCAACGGCGTCCCCAACGACGGCTACGACCTCCTCGAAGGCGACAGCGCCCACTTCGCCTGGAGCGGCGGGGCCCCGCAGAACCTCTTCCAGATCCCGCTCTGGACCTCTCCCGAGACCTCTCCCGGCTGGCCGGACGAGCTCTACAGCGGGGCCCCGGCGGCGAGCGGCAGCTTCACCTGGAACACCGGCACGTTCCCCTGCGGCTATCGTCCTGGCCTCTACTTCTTCGCCGACGGCAACCCGCAGGGCATCGCCGCCGCGGTGAGCCTCACGGTCGAGCCGACCACCGGCGCCGGCTACTACTCGGCCAAGCCGTGCAGCGCGCTCGCGGCGGACACCGCGTACCAGGGTCGCTATGCGCAGTACGCGAGCCGGCCGGGGTGCACGCAGTACGAGGTCAACAACTTCATGACCGAGACCCACTACGACTGGCTCTCCGGCACGGGGACCTCGTTCGACGTGAAGCAGGGCGATCTGCTCCTCTTCCGCTGGTCGAACGAGCACAACATCGTCCAGGCCCACGATCAGAGCCAGGATCAACCCGTCCCCGGGGGCATCGTCAGCGGCAATCGCACCACCTGCGTGCCCGGTCCGAACTACACCTGCGTGAACGGGAGCCTCGATCTCGGCGAGTACCTGATCGACACCACCGACTACCGGCCCGGCTACATCCATCTCACCGACCAGTGCACCTACGGCTGCGCGAGCTGTCCTGCGGACATCGCCTGCGACGACATCTCGCCCAACACCACCGGGACGACCTTCGAGGTCCTCCTCCAGCGCCCGGTGCGCCCCGCGCCGCCGACGCCCGGCGCCTGCTGCGCGATCGACCCCTCCAAGGGCCAGGCCTGCCGCGTCGTCGACGTCTACAACGACAATGACGGCACCCAGTTCGACACCGGGCTGGGCGGGGGCCTGACGGTCAACCTCGGCGACCTGGTGCGGTTTCGCTGGGCCGGCGCCGTGAAGATCGTCCAGGTCCAGGGCGGCAACAACGGCGGTCCGAGCATGACGCCGATGCCGGGCGGCGTCGCCATGCCTGCCTCCGTGGACTGCGTGCCTGGCCCGAGCTGGACCTGCCTCCTCGGCATCACCGACCAGGCCGAGCTCGTCGTCGACGTGGCCAAGGCCGTCGCGGCGGGGCACGTCGAGTCGTTCTCGTACGGCGGCGAGTACCTCAACTTCTACGCGTTCGCCGACAACAGCAACGATCCGTTCAAGACCACGCAGAGCTCGGCGATCCTGCTGCCGCTGGGTGAGACGACGGCGTACGCCAGCAACCCGGCGTGTCCGTGAGGGGGTGCCGAGGGCGCTTGGCGCCGGAGCGCCGCCTCAGGGCGAGGAGCAGGAGACCGAGGGCCGGCGCGAGCGTGCCGTCCCCCAGTTGACCGGCGGTGCCGCAGGTGCAGCCGCTGCGGGCCATCGCCGCGGCGCCGGAGCCGCCGGTGCCCGTCGCCGCGCAGATGCCGGCGGCGCAGGTCCCGCCGGGGCAGGGCAAGCCGTCGGGCTTGGCGGGGTTCGAGCAGAGCCCGGTGGTGCCGTCGCAGACGCCGAACTCGTGGCAGTCGTCCTCCGGTACGCAGGGCGTGGTGCCGCCCGAGCACACGCCGGCCGTGCAGGTGCCGGCGAGCACGCACGCGGCGGGGTCGGTGCAGGCCGTGCCCTCGTTCAGGGGGGTGATCGAGCACAGCCCGGTGCCGGCCTGGCAGTGCTCGGTGGCGTTGCAGGGGCCCGCGGCCGGGCAGGCGGCGAAGTTGCAGCAGACGCCGTCGACGCAGAGGCCGCTGAAGCACTGCTCGGGTGCGGTGCAGGCGTCGCCGAGGGTCGAGCCCACCACGAACACGTACGCGGATCCCGCGCCCTTCAGCGATAGCGGCGCTCCCGCGGCGACCGTGTTCCCGCTCACCGCGACCGCGATGCCGAAGCCGTTGCCGCTGACGGCAGGCTGCGGGGTGAGCACCTCGACGAGCGCCAGGGCGCCGCCGGAGGAGGGCGTGTACACGTAGACGCCGCCGGAAGGTCCCGCGTAGGTGTTGCCCCCGGCGACCAGGGTCCCGCCGTTGAGAGCCACCGACGCGCCGAAGCTGGCGATGGTGGGCACGGCCGCGATCACCTGGGTCTGCGTCCAGACGGTGCCGGTGCGGCCGAAGACGTGGACCAGGCCCTCGTTCGACGTGGCGTTCCAGTCCCCGAGGGCCGCGGTGTCCCCGTCGAGCGCGACCGCGACGCCGAAGTTGCCGCCCGGCACGCCGCCCACCGGGACGAGCTTCTGCTGGAGGGTCCAGGTGGTGCCGGAGCGCACGAACACGTACGCCGCGCCGCTGGTGGAGGCGTCGTTGGGCGCGCCGACGAGGAGGGTGTCCCCGCTCAGCGCGACCGCTCCCCCGAATCCGTCACTCTCGCCGGCGTCGAGGATGACCATCCCGTCGGTGAGCGCCTGCTGCTGGGTCCAGGTGCCGCCTGCAAACGCGAAGACGTAGGCCACTCCCGCCATGATGAGGCCCGGCGCCCCGATGACGGCCGTGTCTCCGCTCGTCGCCACGGCCGCACCGAAAGAGTCGTCGGGCGATCCGCCCGGATCGACGAGCATCTGCTGCTCCGCCCAGGTGGTGCCGGAGCGGCTGAAGACGTAGGCGGCGCCCCGGCCCTCGTTCACGTCGGAGGCGCCGGTGAGGGCCGTGTCGCCGCTCAGCGACACGGTCTGGCCGAACGAGTGGCTGTCGCCCGTGAACTCCTGCGCGAAGGACCAGGTGGGGCCGGAGCGGACGAAGAGATAGGCCGAGCCGAACCCTTGGTTGCCAGGCGCTCCGACGAGGAGCGTGTCTCCGTCCACCGCCACGGCCTGACCGAACGCGTCCGGCGTGGGGCCGGGGTCGGAGGCGACGAGATCCTGCTGCTCCGCCCAGATCAAGGGATCGACCTCCACGGGGTACTCGGCCCCCGTGTCGTCGACGCGGATGGCCAGGCCGCCGTCCATCGCCGCGAGGGAAGCGGGCAGCTCGCGCCCGGTGCGGTCGCTGGCGTGGAGGTCCGTGTAGCGCAGCACCTCGTGGCCGGAGGCGTCGCGGAGACGCGCCTCGCGCCCGCCGGGCAACACCATCGCCGAGAGGCTGCCGCCCAGCGCGAGGATCACCGGGCCCGCGCCGGGACACGCGGGCCTGACCGGAAGCGTGAAGCCCTGCTCGAGGCCGCGAGGGGTGCCCCGGTACCACTCGGTGAGCGCGGCGCGGGGGTACTCGATGCGGTCGCCGTGGGTCTCCGGGCTGGCGGGGTCGGCGGCTGCCAGCGCGCCTTCGCAGCCGAGGCGTTGCAAGGTCGGCCGCAAGGCCCACGCGTCGCCGCGCATGGCGGTGCTGGGACCGGCGCCGGTGGGCTCGGTCCGGTCAGCCACCGGCGCCTCCCCGAGCGGCTCGCCCGCGCAACCCGCGAGCAAGCACATCCCTATCGCGCCCGGGATCCGTAGCCATCGCCTCGCCACCATGTTCGCCCTCCCTCGGGCAGCCCGCCCCCTCAGGGCGCGATGCCGCTCCAGCTGGTCACGTCCTGCGGGCCGGCCGCCGGGCGTACGTCGACCACGAAGCCGGTCAGGTGCGCCATCCCCGACACGCGCTCGATGCGCGAGGGCCCGTCGGCGGCGAGCAGGTTGACGTTCACCCCGCGCGTCTTCCGCGCCACACTGAGCCCGTCGGCGTGCTGGTGCCCCCAGCCGTGAGGGAGCGCGACGGTGCCGGGCATGAGGTCGGCGCTGAAGCGCACCGGCACGCGCACCGTCCCGGAGTCGGTGGCGACGTCGGCGAGGGCGCCGTCGCTCAACCCGAGGCGGGCGGCGTCGTCGGGGTGGACGTAGAGGTAGTTGGTGCTCCGGTCCCCCGCGACCATCTCCTCGAGGTTGTGGGTCCACGAGTTGTGCGTCTGCACGGCGCGCTTGGTGATGAGCTTGAGCTTGCCGGCACTGGCCTTCTCCCGCGCAAAGGCGGCCTCGAGCTGGAGCTTCGCCTGGGCGAGCAGCGGCGCGGGCGCCAGATCGACGCGGCCGTCGCCGGTGACGACGCGCTTGCCGAGGAAGTCGCCGGCGCGGTGCGGCTCGCGCAGGATGCCGTGGGGGGCGCGGAGCAGGCGCTCGAAGCTGCGCTGGCCGGTGATGCGGAGCAGGAGCGAGAGGAGCAGCTCCTGGGGGAGCGAGGGCTGCTCGCCCGGGTGCCGCCGGGTGTGGGCGGCGCGGAGCCCCTCGAGCGCGGTCTGGGCGAGGCGCGAGCCGAACAGCGAGACGCCGGAGGCGCGGCAGAGGTCGAGGTAGATGGTCGCCTCGTCGCGCACCTCGCCGGCGGGGGCGAGCACGCGGCGGGTGGCCTGCAGGTACGGCTTCGCCTGGAGGCCGAGCATGAGGGGGAAGATGAAGGGCAGATCGGGCCGCTCCAGCGGCGTGGTCGCAGGCAGGATGTAGTGGGCGAGCGAGCCGGTCTCGTTCTTGAAGATGTCGAGCGTGACCAGCAGCTCCAGATCCTTGAAGGCCTCGCGGAGCCGCGCCGAGTTGGCCATGGTGATGAGCGGGTTGCCCCCGGTGACGAAGAGCGCGCGCACCCGTCCCGGGCCGGGCGTGAGGATCTCGTCGGCGAGCACGCCGCCGGGGAACGCGTCGTTGACGGAGCCGAACCCACCGATGCGGGAGCGATCCGGGCGCAGCAGCGTCCCCGTCCTCTTGCCGAACGCGGGGAAGTCGATGACGCCGCGCCCGACCAGGGTGCCGCCGCTGCGGTCGAGGTTGCCGGAGGCGGCGTTGATCACCTCCTGGAGCCAGAAGCAGAGCGAGCCGTTCGAGCCCATGTTGACGCCGGTCGAGCTGTAGAGGGCCGCGCCCCGCGCCGTCCGGTAGGCGGTGACGACGGCGCGGAGCACGTCCGGCGGGACGCGGGTGACCTCGGCGCAACGCTCCGGGGTCCAGGGCTCGGCCACCGCGAGCGCGGCGTCGAGCCCGGTGGTGAAGCGCGCGGCGCGGGCCCGGTCGACGCCGCCCTGCGCGCCGAGCTCGCGGAGGAAGGCGAGGAAGAAGAAGACGTCGGTGTCGGGCCGGATGAAGACGTGCTCGCCGGCGCTCTTGGCCGACTCGGTCCGCCGCGGGTCGATGAAGTAGACGTGGCCCCCGCGCTCCTCGATCGCCTTGAGGCGCCGCGCCGGGTTGGGCACCTGGAGGAAGCTCCACTTGGAGACCACCGGGTTGGCGCCGACCACCACCAGGCACTCGGTGCGGTCGACGTCCGGGAACGGCTGGGTGAAGGGGAAGCCGTACATGTGCCGCGCCACGGCGAACTTGTTGGAGCAGTCCTGGGTGGCGCTGGAGTACATGCTCTTCGAGCCGAGCCCGGTCATGAAGCCCTGGGCGAAGACGGGGTGGAGGACGCCGAAGCCCGCCGCCGTGCCCACGTACATCGCGATCGAGTCGGGCCCGTGGCGCTCGCGCAGGCGGCGCACCTTGGCGCCGATCTCGCCGAGCGCCCGCTCCCACGAGACCTGCTCCCAGCGGGCACCGTCCCGTCGCTGCGGGGCGAGCACCCGATCCGGTGAGCCGTAGAGCCGGTGCTGCTTCAAGCCCTTGAGGCAGGCGAAGCCCGCGGTGGCGACGTGGGCCTCGTCGGGGCGCACGTCGACGACGCGCCCCGCGTCCACGGTGACCTCCAGGCCGCAGAGCGCCTCGCAGATGCGGCAGAACGTGGTGGTGGTCTCGGCCATGGGCGGCGCTCAGAACCCCGGGTCGCGGACGAGGGGAACCAGGGGGGTGGTGCTGGTGGGCCCGGTCTGGGGGCGCGCGTCGCGAGCCTGGACCGGGTCGGCGGTGGGGCGCTTGTAGCAGAGAGCCCCGTTGTACATGGCGACCAGCTCCCACCCGTCGGCGCCGCGGGCGGCGACGAGGGCGCTGGCCTGGGGCACGTTCCACGCTTGCTCGCAGAACTGCTGCCAGGCGCCGGTGTGGCGGGGGGGAGGGGAGGGAGCAATGGGGCCCGTCGCCTCCGCGGCGCAGCCGGCGCAGAGGAGGAGGGCTAGCCCGAGGGCCGGTCGGATCATGGAGGGGAGAGTCGCACCACCGA
>Ga0302283_1003198_pt1 | contig 12812 bp, 10 predicted proteins | sample III_Fen_E1_4_FD_198770 | JGI IMG/M metagenome (GOLD analysis project Ga0302283, IMG submission 198770) | Peat permafrost microbial communities from Stordalen Mire near Abisko, Sweden - III_Fen_E1_4 | ecosystem: Environmental > Terrestrial > Soil > Wetlands > Permafrost | place: Sweden: Abisko...
CGCCCCTGCGCCCGATCTCGCCCTACGGCTTCCACAAGGTGGCCGCCGAGCTGATGGCGGAGGAGTACGCCTCGTGCTTCGGCCTCGACGTGGTCGTCGCGCGCCTCTTCTCCGTCTTCGGCCCCGCCCAGCGCCGGCTCCTCGTGTGGGAGCTCTTCGACCAGCTCACCGGAGCCGCCCCCGCGGTCGAGATCCAGGGCACCGGCGCCGAGATGCGCGACTTCCTCCACGTCGACGACGTGGCGATCGCCGCGCTCGAGCTCCTCTCGCGCCGGATCGGCGCCGCTCCGATCGGCCACGCCGAGGTCGTCAACGTGGCCTCCGGCGACGAGATCTCGGTGCTCGAGCTGGCGGAGCTGATGCGAGCCATCGTCGGCTCGAGCAAGCCGATCGTGTGCCGCGGTGCCCTGCGGCCCGGCGATCCGCTCCGGTGGCGCGCCGAGGTGACCCGCCTGAGCGGGCTCCTGTCGCCGTGGCGGCCACGCCCGGCGCGAGCGACGCTGCCGGAATGCATCGCCGCGTGGCAGAGCCGCGCCGCACGCGAATCCCCTTGAATGTTCCCGTCATCCAGGGCAACAAACACCTCGTAACCGATGCTGAAGACCTTGTTTCCCCGCCCATCCAGGGAGGCCGACGGCCACCCGTCGCTCATGGTCGGCCCGGAGACCCTGCTGCGGGAAGCGAGCCGTGTCGCGTCGGTCCGCGACATGCTGACGGTGCTCGGCAAGCTCGAGCCGGACGACCACACGCGCTATCTCACCGAGTACTGCACCGAGGGTCTGCGGCGCTACCCCGAGAGCTGGTACTACGCCGACATCTGCACCGTGCTGCTCGCCGCGGCGAGGCTGGTTGGCCCGCGCACGTACCTCGAGATCGGAGTCCGGCGGGGCAGGAGCATGGCGATGGTCGCCGCAGCCGCGCCCGAGGCTCGCCTTCTGGGGTTCGACATGTGGATGCCCGACTACGCTGGCATGCCCAACCCGGGCCCGGACTTCGTCCGTTCCGAGATCCAGCGCACCGGACATCACGGCACGCTCGAGCTGCACTCCGGTGACAGCCACGAGACCGTGCCGCGCTTCCTCGCCGAGAACCCCGAGCTGACGCTCGACATCGTCACGGTGGACGGCGACCACTCGCACGACGGAGCGCTGGCGGATCTACGCGCCGTGATCCCTCGGCTCGCGCTTGGCGGCATGCTCGTATTCGACGACATCATCCATCCGTTGCATCCGTACCTGCTCGACGTCTTTCGCCACGCCGTGGAGGAGGACGGGGGGCTCGTCGCGCGGGTCTATTCCGAGCTCGGCTTCGGCGTGGCGGTGGCTGTCCGGGCCCGGCCCGCGAGCGCCCCCCGGCCGCTACGTCGTGAGGCGATGGCGAAGCTGCGTTCCCTGCGGCGGGCGGTTGGCCGCCTCTCCAGGTAGAGATGACGGAGCCGCGCGCGTCGGCGTCCCCGGCGACAGCAGCGGTGCCGCTCCGCGGACAATCCTGGATGGACCGGGGCCGTGGCTCCCTCTCCCGGGTTGACGCACGGAGCCGCCGCGCCCTCTGGAATACGCTGACAGCTTTCGGCGGGCGCGGCCTGAGCATGATGCTCTCGCTCATCTCCGTGCCGCTCACGCTCAAGTACCTGGATCCGGAGCGCTTCGGCCTCTGGGTGACCATGTCGGCGACGCTGGGCTGGCTGGGGATCGCCGACCTCGGGCTCGGCAACGGGTTGACCAACGCCATCACCAAGGCGGCGGCCGTGGGCAACGTCGCCGACGAGCACGAGGCGATCTCGACCTCGTTCGTCATGGTGGGCAAGGTTTCGCTGGGGATGGCGCTGCTCTTCTGCGCCATCTTTCCCATCGTGCCCTGGGGCAGGGTGTTCGCGGTCAGCACCGCGATCCCCCCGGGCGAGCTGCGGATGGCCGTGGCCATGATGGCGGGGATCTTTTTCCTGTCGTTTCCCCTCAACCTCGTCGACAAGATCTACGCCGGTCACCAGGAGGGACATCTCACCAACTACTGGTCGATCGCCAACAGCGTGGTGAGCGTGATCGCGCTGGTGGTCGTCTGTGCCTTCGCCAAGGGGTTGCCCTGGTTGATCGGCGCGCTGTCAGGCGGCGCGCTGGTGCTGCGCCTCGCCAACACGGTCTATCTCTTCTACGTCCGCCGGCCCGAGATCCGGCCGACGCGGCGCGCTCACAACCCGGCCCGGGGCCGTGCGCTCCTCAGGACGGGCGCCGCGTTCCTGGTGGTCCAGCTCGCCGCCATCGCGATGTGGCAGAACGACAACATCATCGTGGCCCAGCTCTATGGAGAAGCGGCGGTCGGCCCCTACGTCATGGGCCTCCGGCTGGGGACGCTCTACCTCGGCTTCGTCGGCATGTGGCAGGGTCCGCTCTGGCCTGCCTATGCGGACGCCAGCTCCCGCCGAGACTACCCGTGGATCCGGCGCTCGCTGAAGAGGTCGCTCACTCTGGGGATGGCCGCTACCGTGGTCGCCAGCGCCGGCGTGGTGCTGGTGGGACAGGACTTCATCCGGGTCTGGACGCGCTCCGTACAGATGGTCCCTTCGCGCTCGCTCTTGATGGCGACCGGTGCCTACATGCTGGTGATGGTGTGGTGCCAGGCTCATTCGATGGCGCTCAACGGGCTCGGTCGCATCCGCGGGCAGATGTATTACGGCCTTTCGGCCGCGGTGCTGAACGTGGGGCTATCCATCGTCCTCGGGCAGCGGCTGGGCCCGAGCGGCGTTTGCTGGGCGACCTTCCTCGCCGCGCTCGTGCCCTCGGTCCTGGTGTCGTTCGAGCTCCGCGGCGCGCTGCGCGAGCTCGAAGCGGGGCACGCCGAGGTCGTCGCCGCGTGAGCGCCCGAGCCCGCACCGGGGGTCGCCTCCGCATCGGCATCATCAGCCTGGCGTCGCCCACCTGGCTGGCGGGTCAGGGCCTGACGGACGTGATCGTCGAGGCCCTCTGGCGCGCTCACGACCCCGAACGCGAGCAGCTCTATCTCATCGCACCGGACTGGGCGGCGACCGCGCGGGAGGGGGTCGAGATCCTGCGCCTCCCACCTGCCGCCACCCTCTCGCTGGTGGGGAAGGCCGTGCGCAGGTCGGTCGCGGCGCGCGACAGGCTCCCGTGGCTCCCCGGCGAATGGTCGATCCGCCGGCGCCTCGGTCTCACGGACCCGTCGAACCCCATCCACGTCGCGCGCATCAACGGGATCGATGTCGCGCTGCCGGTCGTCGGCATGTACGCGCCGCGGGTCGACGTCCGGTGTGTCGGCTGGATCCCGGACTTCCAGCACCGGTTCTTGCCCGGGATGTTCAGCCCCGGCGAGATCGAGAACCGGACCGTGGGGCAGGCCGCGCTCGCGGCAGGCTGCGCGCGGATGATCCTCTCCAGCCGCGCGGTGGAGCGGCAGTTCGCGGAGATCTACCCTGAGAGCGCGGCGAAGACGCGCGTCGCCTCCTTCCCCTCCCAGTTCGCGTTCCGCCCGCCGGCCGGCGACGCGCGCGCGGTCCTCGGTACCTACGGCTTGCCCGAGAAGTTCGCGCTCGTCGTCAACCAGTTCTGGGCCCACAAGAACCACGAGGTGGTGCTCGACGCTCTCCAGCTCCTTGCCGCCCGCGGGCGTGGCGTCCCCATCGTGCTCGCGGGGGCTCCCGTCGACTCCAGGGATCCTCAAGGCCGCTATCTCTCGAACCTCTTCCAGAAGATCGTGCGCGCCCGGATCTCGAGCGACGTCCTGCTCCTCGGGCGAGTGCCCTTCCCCGATCTCGTGGGGCTCCTGCGCTGCGCGACGGTGGTCGTCCAGCCCTCGCGCTTCGAGGGGTGGAACACGACGGTGGAGGACGCCCTCGCCCTTGGCCGCCCGCTGCTGTGCTCGGACCTCGACGTTCACCGCGAGCAGGCCAGGGGCGAGGTGGGCTTCTTCGGCTGCGATCGGCCCGATCAGCTGGCCGACCTCCTCACGGAGCGCTGGGAGAGCTGCTCCCCCGGGCCCGACCCCGTCCGCGAGGCGGCGGCGCTCGCCGACGAGGCCCGCGTCGCGGCGAGCTACGGCGAAGTCTTGATCCGCACCTGTCGCGAGGCGGCGGCGGGATAGCCCAAGGCTGCCGCGCTCGCCCGCTGACCTCGTAACCCCGCGGGAGGCCTCCCTCCCTGACGCAATCGATCCATGGACTACCCGAGAATCTCCGTCGTCATCCCCTCGTACAATCAGGGGCGGTTCATCGAGCAGACCATCCTCTCCGTGATCGGGCAGAGCTACCCCGACCTTGAGGTCTTGGTCATCGACGGCGGCAGCAAGGACGAGACGGTCGACGTCATCAAGCGCTACGAAGGCTCGCTCGCCTACTGGGAGTCGGAGCCGGATCGGGGCCAGGCCCACGCGATCAACAAGGGCTTTCGCCGCGCGACCGGATCGATCCTCTGCTGGCTCAACAGCGACGACATGTACCTCCCCGGCGCGCTGCTCGACGTCGCGCGGCAGCTGGGCCCGACGGCTGAGCCCAAGCTCCTCTACGGCGGCTGCGTGCACGTCTACGAGCACTCGTCCCGCGCCGTCACCGACATCGCGAGGAGCGAGCCGATCGAGCGCCTCAAGAACAACGATTTCATCCTGCAGCCGAGCGCCTTCTGGACACGTGAGACGTGGCGGCTGGCGGGCGAGATCGACGAGTCGTACCACTACGCGCTCGACTGGGACTGGTTCATCCGCGCCTCCCGCGTGGGCCGCTTCGTGCGCACCGACCACATCTACTCGGTCTACCGCCATCACGAGGGGCACAAGACCGGCGCCGGCGGCGAGAAGCGCGCGCGCGAGGTGGTGCGGATGATCGCGCAGTACAACGACGACGATTGGGTCCGCGCCTACAGCGCCGTGGTCGACGACTTCGAGCGTGTGCAGCGCCGCATCAAGGCGGTCCAGCGCCTCAAGTACTGGCCTGCGTGGAAGCTGGCGCTCTGGCCGCTGGTGCTGAAGCACGGCGCGGACAAGATCGACTGCGCCGTCAGCATGCTCCTCTGACTCACGACGGGATCTCCGACGCGGGGCAGCCACGCCGCCGCTACCCCGGCAGTCGGAAGGTGGCCCGCGCCTTGGTCGCGCTCGGGCCCGATCCGTTCATCACGATGCGGATGAGCTCGTTCCACATCACGGTCACGTACGGGTAGCGCTGCGCGACGTCGACGGCGAGCGCGTGGGCGACCCACGCATCGATCTCCGGCGACAGCTCCGGGCGCTCGGGCGACAGCAGGGGGCGTGCGTCCTTGAGGACCTTGGTGAAGAGATCGAGGGTGCTCTCCGCCGCGAAGGGGACGCGGCCGGCGAGGCAGCGGTAGACCACGGCGGCCAGCGAATAGACGTCGATGCGGTGGTCGAAGTCCTGCGCGCGCCAGACCTCGGGGGCGATGTAGCTGGGCGAGCCGGCGATCATCCCCACCTGGGTGAGCTGCTCGGCGCCCGCCATCTTGACCAGGCCGAAGTCCATGAGGCGCACGCCGCCGCCCATCTCGGGCACCACGCGGAAGATGTTGGCGGGCTTGACGTCGCGGTGGATGATGCCCTTGGCGTGTCCGGTGTGGAGCGCGCGGGCGACCGGATCGAGCGTGCGGAGCACGTCGAACGCGCTCATCCGATCGCCGAAGGCCTCGATCTCGAAGAGGTGCTCCTCGAGGGTCTGGCCCTCGAGCAGCTCCATCACCAGGTAGACGTAGCCCCCGGCGTCGTGGCCGAAGCGGTGCACCCGGACCACGCTCTCGCCCCAGAGCATCCGCAGCGACTCGGCCTCCCGCCAGAGGCGCACGGCGTACTGGGGGTCCTCGGAGATGTTCTGGCGGAGCACCTTCACCGCCACCGCCTCGCGGGTCTCGGTGTCGAAGCCGCGGAACACCACGCCGTGGCCGCCGCGGCCGAGCTCGGATCCGAGCTGGTACCGGCCGTCGATGGTGTCGCCTTCCCTGGGATCCTCGCCGCCGCTCACGCCGTCCCCCCGCTTCGCCATCACTGTATGCCAGGCGGGTCGAGGCGCGCGAGTTTCTGGGACTTTGCCCGCCTGCGCGTGGCGGTGGTACCCCTCCGGGGTGGCCGCTGCGAAGAGAGACGCGCTCCGCCCGGCGATCGAGCGCTTCGTCACCCACCTCGCCGAGGAGCGGCGGGCGTCGCCGCACACGGTCTCGGCCTACCGGCGCGACCTGGAGCAGCTGGCCGTCTTCGTCGACCAGAAGCGGCCCGGCGCCGGCCCCAGGGATCTCGACGTGCTCGCGCTGCGAGGCTTCCTCGGCCAGCTCGCCCGCACCTGCGCGCCGGCCTCGGTCGCCCGCAAGATCGCCAGCGTCCGCGCCCTGCTCCGCTTCCTGGAGCGCCGCTCCGAGGTCGACAAGAACGTCGCCATGGAGCTCGCCCTGCCCAAGGTGCGCCGCCCCTTGCCCACGTTCCTCAACGCGGACGCCGCCGCCGAGGTCGTCACCACGCCGGACGAGGCCTCGGCGGAGGGGCTGCGCGACCGGGCCCTGCTGGAGACGCTCTACGCCTCGGGGCTCCGCGTCTCCGAGCTGTGCGGGCTCGACCTGGACGACGTGGAGACGCGGACCGCCGGCCTCGGCAGCGTCCGGGTCCTCGGCAAGGGGAGCAAGGAGCGGGTCGTGCCGCTCGGCTCGGCCGCCGTCGCCGCGGTGCGCGCCTACCTCGCCCGTCGCGACGAGCTCCGGGACCCGCGCACCGCCGCGATCGACCCCCGGGCGCTCTTCCTCTCCCGGCGCGGGGTCCGGCTGGGCGTCCGCCGCGTGCAGATCCTCGTCCACCGCTACGGCGCCCTGGGCGCCGGCCGCGCCGACCTCCACCCCCACGCGCTCCGCCACACCTGCGCCACCCACCTGCTCGACGGCGGCGCCGACCTGCGCGCCATCCAGAAGATGCTCGGCCACGCCAGCCTCTCGACCACCCAGCGCTACACCCACGTGTCGATCGACCACCTGATGAAGGTGTACGACGCCGCGCACCCCCTCGCGCGGCGCCGGCCGTAGTAAGCAAGGGGCGCGATGAGCACCATGGCGCGGGTCCGTGAGGTCTGGGGCCGCCTCTGCCGGAGCGTCCTCGGCGCGTCCGCCTGCGCGCTGGGGGCCGCCGTGCTCGACGCCGCCTGGGCGCGCTCGGCCGCCGGGGAGGGCCGGGGCCACGCCGGCTTGGCGATCTACCTCGCCGACCTCGGGCTGATCGCGCCGGTGGCCATCGCCGTCGGGCTCGCGGCCGGGCTGGCCGGCTTCGTCGTCGATCCGGCCGCGCCGCCCTCGCCGCGCAGCCTCCTCGCGGCCATCCGCGTCCGGGCCATCGGCAACCGGGCCTCCGCGGCCGCCTTCGTGCCGCTGGCGGTCCTCGGCGCGTTCTTCTGGACCACCGTGAGCGCCCACCTGGCCAGGGCGCTGCTCGGCGTGGAGGTCCGGCCCGCGCTCGCCGGCGTGGCCATGGCCAGCGCCGCCATCGCGCTGGGCCTGCTCGCCGGCCTCGCCACCCTCGCGCTCACGCCGCTCCTGCGGCGCACCCTCGCCACCGCCAGCGAGGGGCGCCCCGCGTTCGTCGACCCGGTGTTCACCGGCGGCGCCGCCGTCGTGGTGGCCGCGGCGCTCTTCGCCTTCGGCGTCGCCACCGGCACCGTCTCCGGCGACGGGGGCCTCTTCGGCATCTACGGCATCTTCAAGCGCCCCGAGCTCGACCTGCGCGCCCCCGCCATCCTCCTCGCGCTCGCGCTCGGCGCGCTCTTCGCCCCCGCGCTGACCCCGCGGGTCCGCGCCACCCTCGCCCTCGTGCTCGGCCTCTCCCCCGCGGTCCTCACCGTCCGCGCGGCGTTCGCGCTCAACGCGGCCCCGGCCGTGGCCGCCGCCATCGAGCGCGGCGCCCCCGTCGGCAAGCCGGCCCTCGGCTTCCTCCGCCGCATCACCGATCGCGACCACGACGGCTACAGCCCCCTCTTCGGCGGCGGCGACTGCGACGACCACGACGCGCGCAAGTACCCCGGCGCCGCCGGCGCCGGCGAGGACTGCTCGAGCCCCGATCTCGACCCCGGCGGCGCCCCCCCCGCGAGCGCCGGCCTCCCTCCGGCCGCGTCCGCCCCGCTCCACCCGCCCCCCCGGCCCCCCGCGCCCCTGCCGCCCGCCCGGAAGCCGGTCATCCCGGCGGACCTCAACCTCGTCCTGATCACCATCGACACCGTGCGGGCCGACCTGCACTACGCCGGCAACCCGCACGACCTCTCGCCCAACCTCGACGCGCTGGCCGCCCGCTCGGTGGTCTTCGACCGCGCCTACTCGCTGGCCTCGTACACGGGCAAGAGCGTGGGCCCGATGATGATCGGCAAGTATGGCAGCGAGACCCACCGGAACTGGGGGCACTCCAACAGCTTCAGCCGGGAGGACACCTTCGTCGCCCAGCGGCTCAAGCGCGCCGGCGTCCACACCGTCGCCGCGCACGCGCTCCGCTACTTCGGCGCGCAGAGCGGGATGGACCGGGGCTTCGACGTCGTCGACATGCACGCCACCGGCGACGGCACCATCAAGGAGATGGAGAACAGCGTCACCGGCGACAAGCTGACGGACGCGGCGCTCAAGCTCCTGGCCGCGCCCGAGCACACCGACAAGCGCTTCTTCCTGTGGATGCACTACCTCGACCCCCACGCCGACTACCTGCCTCACCCCGAGATGACGGCCTTCGGCCCCTCGCAGCGCGACCTCTACGACGGCGAGATCGCCTTCGTCGACCGGCAGGTCGCTCGCGTGCTGGCGGCCATCGCCGCCGCCCCCTGGGCGGGCAGGACCGCGATCATCGTCACCAGCGATCACGGCGAGGCCTTCGGCGAGCACAAGATGTGGCGTCACGGCGCCGAGATCTGGGAGGAGCTGGTCCGCGTCCCCCTCCTCATCTACGTGCCCGGCGTCCCGCCCGGCCACGTCACGCAGCGCCGCAGCGCCGTCGATCTGGTGCCCACCATCCTCGAGCTGATGGGCGTCCCCGGCCCGCCCCGTCCCGGGACCGACGCCAACGATTTCCTCTCGGGCACGTCCTTCCTGCCCGACGTCTTCTTCCCCGCCGGCGCCGAGCCGCGGGACGTGCTCGTGGACATGCCGGACGGCCCCTTCAACGACGCGCGCCGCGCGCTGATCCACGGGGACCTCAAGCTGACCATCTCCAACGGCTCCCGCTACGAGATCTACGACCTCGCCAAGGACCCCGAGGAGCGCACCAACCTGTGGGAGAAAGGCAGCCCGGAGGCCCGCGAGCTCGAGCCCTTCTACGCCGCCATCCGGGCCCGCCTTCACGAGGTCCGGGTCACCGGCGAGAGCAAGCTGTGAACCGGCGGGCCTCGGGGGGGCAACCTGGGTCGCTCGTTTTGCATTCTTGCAATGCAGAATTTTCTCGCGCGCGCAGTCTTCCGCTGGCGAATGCCATCGCCTACGATCAGGGGTGATGCTGCCTCCGACGGCGATCGCCTTCGATCTCGACGGCACGCTGATCGACAGCCGCGGCGATATCGTCGCGGCGGTGAATCACGCGCTGATCCGCACCCACCGCGCTCCTTTGCCGGGGCAGGTGGTGGTGCGCTTCATCGGCGACGGAGCCCGCGCGCTCTGCGCTCGGGCGGCTCAGCTCCCGGAGTCCGCGGAGGACGTCGGCGTCCTCGTCGACCACTTCGTCGAGCACTACCTCGAGCACCCCGTCGACTTCACCCGCTGGTCGCCCGGCGCCCAGGAGTGCCTGGAGACCTTCGCCGAGGAGATGCCCGACATCGCGCTCGGCATCTGCACCAACAAGCCGCGCTCCATCACCGAGGCGGTGCTCTCCGCCCTCGGCATCCGCACCCGCTTCCGCGCCATCGTCGCCGGCGGCGATCTGCCCGAGAAGAAGCCGGCACCCGGGCCCCTGCTCCTCCTCGCCAAGGGGCTGCGCGCCACCCCGGACAGCATGGTGATGGTGGGCGATGGTCCCCAGGACATCGAGTGCGCGCGCCGCGCCCTGGTGCGCAGCGTGGCGGTCGAGTCCGGGTTCACCACCCACGACCGGCTGCTCGCGGCGCACCCCGACGTGATGCTCCGCTCCCTGGCCGAGCTCCCGGAGGTGATCCAGCGCTGGCGCGACGCCACCGCGCGCATCGAAGCGCTGGTGCGCCCGGTGTGAGCGGTCACCATGGGGGCTCCGCCCCCATCCCCCCGACCCCGCGGTGGGGGCTTCGCCCCCCGGATGACGCAGGGGAGGGGTCTACCCGTCCGCCGAGCGCTCCAGGGCTGCTGGCCCGCGCTGCCGCGCTGGAGGGGCGGACCCTCGGTGAGCTCGCCGCGGCGGTGTCCCTCTCGCTGGAGGGGGGCGCCCTCCGCACCAAGGGCAAGGCGGGCACGGTCCTGGAGCGGGTGCTGGGCGCCACGGGGGGCTCCGCGGCGGTGTGCGATTTCCCCGCGCTCGGGGTGGAGCTGAAGACCGTCCCGGTGCGCCCGGATGGCCAGCCCCGCGAGTCGACGTTCGTGTGCGCGTTCTCGCTCGTGGACGCGGATCGCCAGGAGTGGTCGGACTCCTGGGTGCGCCGGAAGCTCGCCTGCGTGCTCTGGATACCGGTGGTGACCCCGGCCGGCAGCGCGCTGGCCGAGCGCCGCATCGGGCGGGCGCTGCTGTGGCAGCCGACGCCCGCGCAGGAGGCGGGGCTCGCCGTGGACTTCGACACCATCATGGGGCTGGTGGGGATCGGCCGGGTGGAGGCGCTCGACGCGCGCGCGGGCCGCTGGCTCCAGGCGCGGCCCAAGGCGGCGCACGGGCGCGTCCGGACGCTGGCCTACGGCCCCCAGGACGAGCGGATCGAGGCGATGCCCCGGGGGTTCTACCTGCGGGCGCGCTTCACGGGGGCGATCCTCCGGGACCCGGCGGCGACGCCGGCGTGATTCGGGTATCGTCCGCCCGCCGTGACCGCGCCCATGAACCCGCTCGCCACGCTCGCGCTCCTCGTGCTGCTCCCCGCCGCGTGCGTGCCCTTCGCGACTGCTACCGCGGGAGGCAGCGCGGGAGGCGTCGATCCAAACCTCGCCGTCCGATCCGAGGTGGCGCAGGTCTGCGTCGTCTGCCCGGCTCCTCCGGCCGCCCTCCCCGGGACGACCTACCAGCTCCGCGACGACGGCCGCCTCGTGGGATCCATGCGCGGCCCCAGCTACCTCTGCTGGGACGCGAGCCCCGGCGCGCACCACCTCACCTCGGAGGCCCCGCCGCACACCGCGACGATCGAGGTCACGCTGGTCGCCGGCCATCGGACCTTCCTCCGTCAATCGAGCGCGGCCCTCGACCTCGTTGCCGAGCCGGAGGCGCGCGCCGCGCTCGCCGACGTGCGGCTCGCCGCGCTCGACGCCCCTCCCGGACAGGCGCCGCTGGCCGTCGCGGCGGGCGATCGACCAGGGGCCCCCGTTCAATCGGCGGGCAGCCGGCCCGCGCCTGCGAGCCCGCAGCGCCGTCCGGACGGCGTCGCCTACGGTGCCGCCGCCGGGCTGGGCGGTGGGCTCGGGCGAGCCGCGTCCGCGATCAACCCGTCGCCCGGCTTCGCGGCGCTCGGATCGATCTGGATCGGCTACTCGGCCCTCGATCTCGTCCTGGTGGGTCTGCGCATCGACGTGGGGCTGGTGGGCAGCGGCGGCACCGGCGACGTCGCGCTCCACCTCGCCGGCTTCCCTGCCGGGCGGAGCCGCGGGCCCATCCGCGATTTCCTGCTGTTCGCCGACGCGGGCATCGGCGGGCCGGTGTCTCTCTCCAACGGCCTGAGCTTCGGCGCCGGTGGCGTGGCCGGGATCGGGCGCGTCGGGGTGGGGTGGGAGGGGTGGAGGATCCGGAGCGCCGTCCTCGGCCCGTTCCTCGCCGCGGAGACCGAGCGCGGGCCGAACATCACCCAGACGGCCGCGCTGACCGGCCTCTGGCTGAGCCTCTATGCCGACCCTCGCCAGGGTCTCACCCCATGAGCCTCGCGGCCCAGGCCCGTAGCCACCACCCGAGCTCGGTACGGCGCCGGAAGCGGGGGATCTGGGACCAGGTCTCGAGCGCCTCGCCGATGGCCTTCCTGGCGCCCTCGCGGTTGCCACGGGCCTTGCGCACCTCGGCGAGGCGCACGTAGCCCTGGAGCGAGGAGCTGTTGCTGCCGAGGTAGCGCTCGAGCGCGTCCTCGGCCTCCTCGAGCCGCCCCAGCGTGAGCAGCGCGGTCGCAGCGATCAGGTACGGCTCGCCGAAGCGCACCCGAGGATCGATCTCGACCGCCCGCACCAGCGGCTCCAGGGCGCCCTCGGCGTCGCCGGCGCGAGCGCGCGCCAGGCCCGTCAGGTAGAGCAGCTCCGCGTCGTCGGGGGCGCGCTTGCGGGCCTCGTCGAGCAGCTCGAGCGCGCGGCGCGGGCGCAGGCGCGCAAGCCAGAGCTCCGCGAGGTCGCGGCGCGCGGTGACGTTGGCGGGGTTGGCGGCGATCTGCGCCTCGAGGGCGCGGAGGCGACCCCAGGTGCGGGCGAGGACGAAGGGATCCGGGATGAACGGGCGAAGCACGAAGAACACGAGCGCGCCGACCATCATCCAGGGCCGGTGGACGGCGTAGGTGAAGGCCATCCAGGCGAGGTAATAGGTCCAGTAGCCCATGGTGATCTGCGGCCCGAGCGTACCGACCGTCGCTCGCAGCGGCGAGCGGTTTCGCGCCCGCTCGACTAGGATCTCCTCATGAACGAAGCGAGGCGCGCGCGTGAGCTCCTCGGGCGAGTCGCCCAGGCGCTCGGCGAGTCGAAGAAGAAGGGGCACCTGCTCGATCAGATCGCGTGGCCCCGCGA
>Ga0302283_1003212_pt1 | contig 12775 bp, 8 predicted proteins | sample III_Fen_E1_4_FD_198770 | JGI IMG/M metagenome (GOLD analysis project Ga0302283, IMG submission 198770) | Peat permafrost microbial communities from Stordalen Mire near Abisko, Sweden - III_Fen_E1_4 | ecosystem: Environmental > Terrestrial > Soil > Wetlands > Permafrost | place: Sweden: Abisko...
CGACATCATCAGCGCGATCACCGACCAGGGCGAGGGCAGGACGATCACCCCGCCGCTGCGCGCGGCGCTGTTCGGCCACGGAGAGGCGATCGCGTCCCTGGCGAACGAGGTCGCAACAGACTACCGCTCGTCGCGGAAGGGCTTGACGCTCGACTACCCGAGCTATGACGACGACGGCCAGCTCTCGCCCTCCGCGGACGCGGATGCTCGCTACGAGAATGATCGCAAGCACCACCACGCGCGCTTCCTCGAGATCAAGGAGGTCCTCCCCGAGCTCCTGACCTGGGACGCGTGGCACGCCTCGCGCGGCGCGGCCCCATGGACCGCCAGGGACCTCACCGTCGGCGACGTCGACGAGGCCCGTGGCAACATTCCCCGCGCGGCCGACGTCGCCGCGGCGCTGAACCGGCTCAAGGCCAGGAACGGCGACGGCAGCGTGCTGCGGCAGCTCAGCCAGGTCGCCGCCGGCGCCATCGCCGGGGTCACCCGCGCGCTCGACGACTACTGGAAGAACCCGAACGTCGGCTTCCCCTACGCGTCGATGGTCGGCTCCGGAGACAGGGTATCGATCTGCTGGGCCGTGCTCGGCGCGGGCCCGGACCTCGTGCTGGGCATCGGGCAGCCCAGGGAGCGCACCCTCTACCACGCCTGCCAGGGCCTCGACCTCGAGCACCCCGGCTCCGGCGAGATGCCCGCGATCAACACCTACCATACCTGCAAGGGCTCGAACGCCTGCATGGCCCAGGGCGGCTGCGGCTTCGTGCAATCGGTGGAGGGCGGCGCGAGCTGCCGCGGGGGCGGGGGCGGAGGAGCGACGAGCTGCGGCACGACGATCAAGTCCCAGACGAGCTGCGGCGGTCGCGGGATGCTCTACAGCTCGCCGACCGACAACCGGTGCAGTGCCCTTGGTGGCTGCGCCGTCCCCATCTCGGCCTCGCAGCTCTACCCGTCGAGCGGTGAGATGGCGCTCTACGCCATCGGGCCGGACACGGCTCCCAGGCCGATCGGTACCATGCGCTTCGCCTACGGCGACCCCGTCTACGACGTCGCCTGGAGGGCCTATTGCGAGGTCCTCCGGGCGCGCGGCGAGACCCCGCCGGGTGCGCCGCCCCCCGCCGACGATCTGCGCCTGGCCGAGCGCCCTCGACCTGACGATGCGCCCCGCCCGCCTCGGCATGCCCCATCTCGGCTTCGGGCTGGGGCTCCGGCCCTGCCACTTCCACCACCTGCTCCGGAATCCGGCACGGGTCGACTGGTTCGAGATCATCAGCGAGAACTTCATGGATGATCACGGGTTTTCGCGTCACGTGCTCTCGACGCTGGCGCGCTCCCATCCGATCGTCATGCACGGCGTCTCGCTCTCGATCGGCTCGGCCGATCCGCTCGACATGGACTACCTCGCCCGGCTCCTCGCGCTCGCCGCGTGGGTCGAGCCCGCATGGATCTCGGATCACCTCTGCTGGACCGGCGTGGCCGGGTATAGCACCCACGATCTCATGCCACTGCCGCTGACCGAGGAGGCCCTGGATCACGTCGCCGAGCGCGTGCTCCGCGTGCAGGACTTCCTCGGTCGGCCGCTCGTGCTCGAGGCGCTCCGGGCCCCGGGGCTCCCGGACGAAGCGGGCGCGCGCGTCGACGTCGCCGGCCTCGCGCCGCTCCTCCGGGACGAGCTCTGCATCGTGGCCGCGCCTTGTCTGCGGGTGGCCGAGCTGGGGCACGACGTGCGGGGCTTCCTGTCGGCGGTCGATCGCGGCGAGGCCCCCGCCGTGCCCGAGGTGCGGGCCTCGCTGCTCGCCGTCAGCCGCGTCGCCTATCGGCTCGTGCTGACCGATCTCGCGCCATGGCAGCGACGGGCGCTGGCGAGCTGCGGTAGCCCGCGCCCGGTCGTCGTGGTGGCCGAGGAGATCGCCGCCGCGTCAGGTGAGGACATGGGTGCAGCGCTGGCGGCTCTCCTGCTCTGGCTGCCCACGGCCGAGGGGCTCGGGATGGTCTCCCGGACTACGCTCGCTTCCGACGCTCGCTCCCGAGTCGGGCCGGGAGGTCGATGACCACCGCGAGGTTTCGGGCGCAGTGGGTGGCCGGTCAGGCTACGCGCACGGTCGCGCTGGCGCGACCCACCCTCGCCGCGCCGGCGTGGATCTCCACGCTGCCCGCACCGCGTACCACCCAGGTCAGCCGCCGCCGCACCGGGGCGCCCTCGGTGCGCGCGAAGGAGGGGATCGCCGACTTGTGGAAGCCGCCCCACCCTTCGAGGTGGCCGACGAGCTGCGAGGCGTCGCCCCCGACCAGGGTGACACCCTCGCCGCCGACGAGCGTGGCCAGCGGAGCATCGTTCCACGCCAGCGCCTTCGCCGACGCGAGCACGTAGGTCGGCAGGTAACCGAGGTTCTCCACGACCGCGGAGACCCGGGTAAGGCTGGCCCCGAGCGGCTCGCTCTCGACGATGGACACCCGCAGGCGCGGCGCCAGCGCGGCCAGGCGCACGAAGAAGCGGGCCTGCTGGACGCACACCTCGGCGAGGCGGTCCTCGGGCGGGTTCCAGATGCCGAAGCGGGGATCGTAGCCGCCGATCTCCACCGGCCCGAGCTGCGGGTGGTCGAAGGGCGCCCAGCGGCCGACGACGCGGCCGCCGTTGTGCTCGCGGTCCCAGCGCGCCATCTGCTCGATGTCGGCGCGGGTGCGGTGCGTGTAGTTGTCGACGAAGGGCCGGTGCACGGTGAGCCCCGCCTGCCGCCAGAAGTCCCACAGCTCGCACACCATGGAGACGGCGCCCCGCTGCGCGTAGGCGAAGGCGCTGAGCTCGCCGCGGAGCGGCTTGTCGGGCTCGTAGGTGAACTCCTCGAAGCCGCTCACCATGGGGTAGTCGGTGTGCGCCAGGGTCCACTCGCCGAGCTGGCGGTAGAGCGCCAGGTCGCTGGGATCCATCTGCCGGTCGAGCTTGTCGCCCGCCGGGCGGATGTAGCAGCCGCCGAAGCAGTGGAGGTTGAGCCAGGCGAAGATGTTGGGGTGCCGGGAGGCGAACTCGGTCACCGCGCGCGACTCCGGCTCGCTCGCCCCGTAGGCCCCGGCGCCGATCTGCCTGGGCTCGGGCGCCCAGTCGTAGGGGAAGTTGCGGTTCAGGTCCGTCTCGCTGGCGGCGAGGTAGCTGTCCGCGGGCACCGTGAAGCCGTCCCAGCTCTCGATGACGCCCTCCGGATAGACCGCGTAGTACGGCCCCGGATCCTCGATGCGGCGCGGGAGCAGGAGGTCGGGCGTCTCGGTGCTGGCGACGAAATCGCCGGCGGGATCCTGGCGGCGCATCAGCCGGGCGCGGCCGTCCCCGTCGACGTCGCCGGGCTTCCAGTAGGGGGCCGTCAGGCCGAGCCGGCCGTCGCGGGGGTTGGACCGCACGTAGGCGCCGGTGGTCAGGGTCTGCTCGGCGCCGTCGGGGCACATCCGCGGCAGCACGTAGACGAGCACGTCGCGGCGGATCAGCTCGGCGAGGTGCGGCGGCAGGTCGAGCAGGTCGCCGCCGCTCGCGTGGGCTTCGATCAGGTCCTCCGCGATGGCCAGCGCGACGCTGGAGCCGGCGACCTCGCCGGCGTGCATGTTGCCGTCGACCCAGGCGGCCGGGCGGATGCGGTCGGGATCGGGCCCGAGGGTGAGCAGCCACAGCTCGCGACCCTCGGGCGAGGTGGCCAGGCTGGACAGGCGGACGAAGGAGGGGTGCTCGTCGGCCCAGGCGCGGACGACGCGGGTGAGCTCGTCATGGCGAAGGTAGTGGTCGCGGAAGGGAGACATGGCCGCGGGAGTGCCGGAGTTGGCGGGGCGCGGCAAGGGGACCCTCACGACGATGCGGCGCCTGCGGCTTCGACTCCGGCAAGCGTCGTGCCATGGCGCCCGTGAAGCTCGCCCGCTGCGCGAAGGCGCGAGGTCGGCGCCTGGAGGCGCGACCGAGAGACGGGAATTGCCGCGCAATTTGCGATGTCAGTCATCTCTGCGCGGGGAACGTCGTCCCTCCGCAGGCGTGAGTGTCCCTTGCGGAGGGACGACGGTCCCAGCACAGCGGACGGTCGTCCTTGCGCCCGCGGGGACTCTCCCTTGGCGTGGGTCGGCGAGACCGAGCCGGGAGACACTCGTTCGTGCGCAAGGGTGACTGATCTTTGTGGAGGGACAGTCGTCCCTCCGCAGGCGTGACTGTCCCTTGCGGAGGGACAGTCGTCCCTGCGCAAGGGACAGTCGTCATTGTGCCGGTGGACGGTCGTCGCTGGCCAGGGAACGCTGTCCCTGCGCAGGCGTGAGTGTCCCTTGCGGAGGGACAGTCGTCCCTCCGTAAGGAAGAGTGAACCCTGCGTCCGGTCAGCGTCGCGACGCCAGGGGACGGTGATTACCGCGGGGGGACGGCCGACCGAGCGCAGGCGTGAGTCGCACGCGCGGAGGGGAGAGTGATCCGTGCGCAGGCTCGCTCGACGCGGGTGCCGCGCCGCCCGTGGGTGGCACCGGAGTTGGCGGGGCGCTCAGGGGGAGGACCGAGGATGCTCTCAGCGCCCCTTCCATTGCGGCCTGCGCTTGCCGAGGAAGCTCTCCATCCCCTCGCGGAAGTCCTCGCTCAGGTAGTTGCGCACCACGAGCTCGTCTCCGCCCGGGGGCTGCGCGTGGCGCAGGAAGGCGTTGAGCGCCTGCTTGGTCGCGTCGAGCGTGAGCGGCGCGTGCTCGAGGAGCCGCCGCGCCAGCTCCTCGGCGCGCGCGTACAGGTCGCCGTCCGCGACGACCTCGTTGAGGAAGCCCGCGGCGCGCATCTCCTCGGCGCCCCAGAGCCGGGCGAGGAAGACCATCTCCTTGGTGCGAGCGACGCCGATCAGGGCGGCCATGCGGGCGTGGGTGCGCATCGAGAGGGTGTTCCCGAGCGTCCGCGCGATGGGGAAGCCGAGCTTCGCCGTGGGCGTGGCGAGGCGCAGGTCGCAGGCCGCGGCCAGGCCCAGGCCGCCGCCGGTGCAGGCGCCCTGGATGGCGGCGATGGTGGGGACGCGCACCGTCTCCAGCGCGTCGAAGACGCGGTCGAGGCGGGCCTCGTAGGCGAGCGCGTCGGCGGGGGTGCTGAGCCCGCGAAACTGGGAGATGTCGGTGCCGGCGACGAACGCCTTGTCCCCGGCGCCGCGCAGGACGAGCACGCGCACGGAGCGCTCGGCGTCGAGCTCCCGGCAGAGCTCCCCGAGCCGGTCGTACATCCCGAAGGTCATCGCGTTGCGCGCCTCGGGTCGGTTGAAGGTGATCCAGGCGACGCCGCCGTCCTTCACCTCGTACAGGAGGTCGCCGCTCATGCGGTCCGGACCACGCCGGCCTCCGCGAGCCGGCGGATCTCCTCCGCGGAGTACCCTGCCTCCGCGAGCACCTCGGCCGAGTGCTCCCCGAGCAGCGGGCCCGCGCGCACCATCCGGGGCGGCGTCTCGCTCATCCGCATCGGCGAGCCGATCACCTTGATCGCGCCGAGCGTGGGGTGCGGCGCTTCGGGGAAGAATCCGCGCGCGAGGAGCTGGGGATCGTTGAAGACCTGGTCGTACGTCTGGATGAGCCCGCAGGGGACGCCGGCCGCCTCGAGCTTGCGCATCCAGCGCGCAGACGGCCCCTGCGAGGTGACCTCTTCGAGGAGCGCGATGAGCTCGCGACGGTGCTCGTGGCGGAGGTGGTTCTCGGCGAAGCGCGGGTCGGACGCGAGGTGCGAGAGGCCCAGCGCGTCGCACATCGACTCCCAGTTCTTCTGCGAGGCGGCGCCGATGGTGAAGAACCCGTCGGAGGCGCGCAGCGCCTGGTACGGCGCGGAGGTCTGGTGCGCCGAGCCGAGCGGCTTCGGCACCTCGCCCGTCGCGAAGTACCGGCCTGCTTCCCAGACGGCGAACGACACGCCCGCCTCGAACAGGCACACGTCGATGAGCTGGCCACGGCCGGTGCGCTCGCGCGCCCGCAGCGCCGCCACCGCGGCGAGGGCTCCGTAGAGCGCGCAGGCGAGATCGGTGATCGGGACGCCGATCTTGACGGGACCGGTGCCTGCCTCGTCGCCGGTGATCGACATGAGACCGCTCATCCCCTGGGCCATGATGTCCAGACCGGGGCGCGGTGCGTACGGGCCGTTCTGGCCCCAGCCCGACGCGGCGACGTAGACGAGGCGAGGGTTCCGCGCTTCGAGCTCGCGGTGGTCGAGGCCCAGGCCGGCCATGGTGCCCGGGCGCAGGTTCTCGACGACGACGTCGGCGCGCCGGGCGAGGCGCCGGAAGGCCTCCTTGCCTTGCTCGGACTTGAGGTCGAGGGCGAGCGAGCGCTTGTTGCGGTTGAGGCGCACGAACGGAGACGACTCACCGTCGTCGAGGAAAGGCCCGTTGCCCCGGACGAGATCGCCGCCGGCGGGGTTCTCGATCTTCACCACGTCCGCGCCGAGGTCGGCGAGCTGCATGGTGCAGAAAGGGCCCGCCAGGAAATTGCCGACCTCCAGCACGCGGATCCCGCTCAGAGCTCCTTCGGGCATGCCCGCAGCCTCCCGATCTGCCGCGGCTCCATAATGCGCTCCCAGCCGCAGGACCAGCGAGTCTGCGGGCGAGAAGCCTGGGTGCTCCAGGTTGCGCCCGCGCGCTGCACGGGAGGGGGGCGGCGTCGCGGTACATCGCATGCTTGTCGGGGGCGGCCGTGCCAGTGGACGGATCCTGCCGGCAAGAAGGAGAGCTCGACCATGAACACCATCCTGAGCAGAACGGATCTCGCCGAGGACGCCCGCTATTACGAGTACACCTCCGCGGTGAATCCTCATCTGCCGCCGGTCCCGATCGAGCTCTACAAGAGCAAGCTGCACCGCACGGGCCCCACCAGGATCATCCCGCTGGACCTGTCCAGCCAGCTCGGGTGCGCCGGCCCGGCGACCGGGCCGACGGTCAGCGCGTCCTACCTGCGCATCTGCCCGAACGAGAGCCTGACGACCACCTCCAGCGCCTCGGCGCAGCTCTACTACGTGATTCGCGGCAAGGGCCGGTCCGAGAGTGAATACGGCGTCATCGAGTGGCGCCCGGGGGACGTGTTCGTCCTCCCCGAGAGCGGCCCCGTCAAGCACCTGGCGGAGGACGACACGGCCCTCTACCACGTGAACGACGAGCCGCTCGTCACCTACCTCAGCTCCAAGCCCGCGAGCCCGAGCTTCGAGCCGGTGCTCTATCCAGGCGACCGGATCCTGTCCGAGCTCAAGAAGGTCTCGGAGGAGCCGGGGGCCACGACGAGGAACCGGGACGCGATCATCCTCGGGAACCCGACGATGCGCCAGATCAAGAGCGCCACGCCCACGCTGTGGGCCGCCATCGTCCTGATGAACCCGGGAGAGGTCCAGCGCCCCCACCGCCACAACTCGATCGCTGTCGACATCATCATCTCCGCGGAGCCGGGGAGCTACACGCTCCTGGGCAACGCCGTGGACGACGAGGGCAACATCATCAACCCCCACCGCGTGGACTGGGAGTCACAGGCCGCCTTCGTCACCCCTCCCCATCTCTGGCACGGGCACTACAACGAGAGCGGCAAGCCGGCGATGGTCATGGCGGTCCAGGACGCCGGCTTCTACGAGCACATCCGCACCCTGAACATCCAGTTCACGGGGCTGAAGACGACCGGGCGCGAGTACAAGGCGTGACCGCCGAGCGCGCGCCGGCCCGGCCGCGGGACACGGTTCCGGACTCCGACGCTCGGTGGGATCCCCATCCTCCGGCCGCATGTGGCTGTCGGCGAACGACCCGCGCAGGCTCGGGAGCGTGCCGGCGTCCGTCGCTGGCGGCGCGAGCAGGTCGGGGTTCTCGGCTTCGCGCGCGGGTTGGTGGGGCCGAGGATGGAGGCTCCCCGGCCGTCGCGGACAGGCTGGGGAGGCTGTTCGTGCATCGCTGTCCTTGAAGGTACCTCGGCGACTCGAGACGCTCTCCCTGGGGCCGGCCGGGGCGGCTGGCCGAGCGTCGCTCGCTGCCCGGGTACGAGGATGGCGCGCCCCCCAAAGGGTGCTCCCTCCAGAGGGATGCGGACGCGGTCGGGGAGGCGCGGCTCGATCCGAGCGGTCGTCCGCCGAGATCGGGCCCCCCCTCACGCCCATCGCCTGCGACGCCCCATTGTGCGCGGTGTCAGGGGCGACACGCTCCGAGCGAACGGAGGATCGATGACGCGAGACATTCACCCATTCATTCTGGTCTGTGGTGCCGGCTCGATCGTGGCGGCGTGTTCCGGGGGGGGCGGGCCGGGCCCGGGCGCGCTCGCGAGGGTGGCGGACGCGCCGGCCTTCGCGGCGCTCGCGCCGCCTGCGCATCCGGCCAGGGACCAGGCCTGGCCAAGCAGCGCAGAGTATATGCCAGTCATCACGCCGCCGTTCACCGAGATCTTTGCGCGCCTGACGGCCGCCAAGCCAGCCCTCATGGAGCGCCAGCTCGCGCTGATGGCGTCGCGCTACGACCTGTCCGATCGGCCCGCGCGCGGCGTGACCATGTCTCGCGGCAAGCCGGTCCAGGAGGGCGTCCGGGTAAGGCTCCCGCCCGGGGTGACCTGGGCGATGCTCGCCGCGATGAGCCCCGCCGAGATCCGCGCGAAGGATCTCTGGCCGGCCGGGTTCTATCCCCTGCCGCACACCAACCAGGTCGAGGGGGGCTTCGTGTTCCCCCGTGTCCAGATCGACGAGACAAAGAAGCAGGAGGGCCGCGATCTGACGCGCTTCGACCTCGACTTCGACACACCGGACGCCTTCCTCCCGGAGCTCCCGCCGGCGATCTACCTCACCAGCCGCAAGGACCTCGGCGACGTGTCGCGCGGCAAGCTCGTGACGAACCAGAACTTCTTCGAGCTCTTCGAGGGGATCGTGAGCCCCAGGGAGCTCGACGGGCTCCGGCTCCTCGTGACGCCCTTCCCTCAGCAGCAGTTCAACCTCACGAGCGACCGCCGCTCGGAGCGCCCCAGCACCGGGGCGACCTGCTTCGACTGCCATGCCAATGGCCACACCAACGGCGCCTATCACCTCGCCCCCGATGCCCGGCCGGAGGCCTACCGGCACCGCATCAACACGCCCACCCTGCGCGGCGTGAACATGCAGCGTCTCTTCGGCTCCCAGCGCGCGCTCAAGACCATCGAGGACTTCACCGAGTTCGAGCAGCGCGGCGCCTACTTCGACGGCGACCACGTGATCGGGGCGAAGAAGGGCTTGAACATCCTGGACCGGGGGGCCCAGGTCGCGAACATGGCGGGCTTTCAGGAGCTGCTCGACTTCCCGCCGGCGCCCAAGCTCCGCCCCGTCGACATGAAGCTCGATCCGGCCCGCGCGACGCAGGAGGAGCTCCGCGGCCAGGCCGTCTTCTTCGGCAAGGGCCAGTGCGCGAATTGCCACGCAGCGCCCATCTACTCGGACAACTTCAGCCACGATCTCGAGACCGAAAGGTTCTACACGCCGCGCGAGATCAACGGTCAAGTCGCCGCCGGCGACGGGCCGATCAAGACCTTCCCGCTGCGCGGCATCAAGGACTCGCCTCCCTATCTCCACGACGGCCGGCTCCTCACGCTCGATGACACCATCGAGTTCTTCAACCTGGTGCTCGAGCTCAAGCTGAGCGACGGGGAGAAGAGAGACCTCTTGGCATTCCTGTACGTGCTCTGATCCGAGCGGTCCGGACGGCTCCGCGTGCGACGTCGCTCACGCTGGAATCTCCGCGACGAGCGCCCCGCCGCGACCCTCGCCGGCGCTCTCGGCCCAGACCTTCCCGCCGTGGGCCTCGACGATGTGCCGTACGAGGTAGAGCCCGAGGCCGAGCCCGCTGTGGGCGCGCTTCGGCGAGGCGTCGCCGGTGCGGAAGAGCTCGAATACGTACGGCAGCTCGCTCGGCGGGATCCCCTGGCCGGTGTCTTCCACCCGGAGGAGCAGCGCCTCGTCCTTCCGCGCGACCTCCACGGAGACGCGACCACCGGAGGGCGTGAACTTGAGCGCGTTCGACAGGAGGGTGCGCGTCACCTGCGCGAGGCGGCTCGCGTCGCCCCGGAGCGTCGTGTCCGGGGCGATGATCTGATCGATCTGGATGCCCTTCGCGGCCGCGGCGGGCCTCGCCTGGTCGACGCAGACCTCCACGATCGACCCCATCTCGACGGGGCGCATCTCCATGCGCATCGTGCCGGCGACGATCTCCGAGACGTCGATCAGGCTATCGACGAGCCGCGCCTCCTCGCGCGCGTTCCTGACGATGACGGCGAGGCCGCGCTGGAGCTCGTCGGGCCGGACGACCTGCTTCTTCTCGAGGGCCTCCGCGAAGCCCAGGATCGACGTGAGCGGGGTGCGCAGCTCGTGCGACACCATGCGGAGGAACTCGTCCTTGGTCCGGCCGACCTGCTCGGCGGCGGCGCGCGCTTCCTCGACGACGCGGCGGGCGGCGACCAGATCGGTCACGTCGGAGATGGCGACGACGAGGTCGGTGACGGCGCCGCCGGCGCTGCGGAGCGGCTGACAATCGAGGTTGTAGTAACGGGTCTCGAGGGAGCCGTCCGGGCGGGGGCGGGGCACGGGGTACTCCGCCACCTCGCAGGGCTTGCCCGTCGCATAGGCCTGGTCGAGCGCGGCGAGGGCGCCGTCCACGGCTCCTTGCGGCACGCTCTCGCGGAGCGGCCTGCCAGCGGCCTCGAGGCCATAGCCGAGGGCGAACCAGCGCCGGTTGGCGAGGCGAACGACGTGGTCGGGCCCGGCGTAGACGGCGACGGCCACGGGCGCGTGCATGAGCGTGGCCTCCAGGCGCGCGCGCCCCGCGGCGATGCAGGCCCGCCCGCGCAGCGCCGTGATGCCGTACGCGAGGTCGTTGCAGAGGGCGGTGAGGAGCCGCACGGCGTCCGCGTCGAACGCGTCCTTCTCGGAGGCGTAGATGGCCAGCGCGCCGGTCACCTGGCCGTTGTCGACGAGCGGCGTCGCGATCACGGACGCGTACCCGCGCTTCAGCGCCTCGGCGCGCCAGGGGGCAAACGTGGGGTCGACCGCGATGTCCGGCCGGACCTCGGGCCGAGCCATGCGTATTGCCGTGCCCACCGCGCTACGGCCCCGCTCCGTGTCGGCCCAGCTGACCTCGGCGAGGTCCACGTACCCCTCGTCGTAGCCGGCCCGGGCGATCGGTCGCACGGTCCTGGCCGCGTCGTGCTCGGCGCGGCCCACCCAGCACATGCGGTACCCGGCGGTCTCCACGATCGCCCGGCAGGTCTCCTCCAGCAGCACGGCGTCGTCCTCCGCGCGGACGAGGGCCTCGTTGGAGACGGTGAGCGCGCGGTACGCCTTGTTCAGCTTGCGGAGCTGCTCCCTGTCGCGCACCGCGCTGGCTCGCGACTCCGTGAGCGCGAGCACGATCGCCGCGGAGACACTCGTCTCGGCGACGAACATGCCGAGCACGGCCGCTGCCGCGAAGGTCAAGCGAAAGCTCCCGGGCGGCGGGAGGAAATGGAGCGCGACTGCCGTCACGAGCGCGCCCGCCAGGAGCGCCGGCCCGCGCCCTCCGTACCAGGCGGCCACTACCACGGCGCCGTTGAGGAGCATGAACCGCTTGGTCTCGCCGGGCTCGGTACGCAAGGACTCGAGGGCGACCGCGACGGCGACCGCTCCGATCGCCACGGCATAGCGTCCGACCGAGCCCCGCTCTCCGGACATCGAGCCCTTCTCCACCCCCGCCATGATGCTCACCGTTGCGTTGGATCAGCGGCTGGGCGCGCCCGTTCGCTGCCGGTCAGCGACACCGCGCGGACGCGGCGATCGCCCACCAGCTTCTGCGCCCGCTCGGACCCGATCAGCAGGGTCTGGAAGACGCCGGCGGGGAAGCCGGCGCGCTCCAGCACCGACTCGATGGCGAGCGCGCACTTCGGCACGTTGGAGGCGTGCTTGAGCAACCCGACGTTCCCCGCCATCAACGTCGGGGCGATGAAGCGGAAGACCTGCCAGTAGGGGAAATTCCACGGCATCACCGCCAGTACCGGGCCGATCGGCAGGTAGCGGAGGAAGGCCTCCTTGCCCTCCACCTCGATCCGCTCGTCGCCGAGGTACTGCTTCGCCCGCTCGGCGTAGTAGCGACAGGCCGCGGCGCACTTGTCCACCTCCCCGCGCGCGGCGCGGATGGGTTTGCCCATCTCGCGCACGGCCAGCTCGGCGAGCTTCTCCCGCTCCGCGTCGAGCACCTCGGCCGCCCTCGACATGCGCGCCGCGCGCTCCTCGAACGAGGTCTGCCGCCAACCGGCGAACGCCGCGATCGCCCGGTCGAGCTTCTCCTCGAGCGCTCGCTCGTCGAGCTCGGCGCTCTCGGCCCACACCTGCTCCGTCGCTGGATTTCGGCTCTTCATGGTCATGGCCCAGAAACCTCGGAGCCGGGAGAGGGGAGGTCAAGGCGTCGCCGAGCATCCCTCGATGGGACGGGTCCTCGGCGACGTCACCCGGGCGCGTGGAGATTGCGTCGACGCGCAAGGGATATATGGATCCCTGGCGGAGGCCGCCTGCCTCCGCCACACTCCAAAGAGGTCGCATGTTCCGGCATCTCCCGTTGCTCAGCGTGCTCTGCGGTCTTTTCTCCGCTCTCGTCAGCGCCTGTCGTCCCCTCCCTGCCGTCGAGTATCTCCGCCCCGCGCCGATCGCCGCCCGAAGGGCCGCCGGCTTGAGGGCTCACCTTCTCAGCGAGCAGGGGGGGCGCAAGACCTATGTCCTGGCCTTCGGCAAGGGGGACGAGGTGATGTCGGGGCTGGTCGAGTTCGCGGAGCAGCACCGCCTGCGCGGCGCCCATTTCACGGC
>Ga0302283_1003215_pt1 | contig 12771 bp, 6 predicted proteins | sample III_Fen_E1_4_FD_198770 | JGI IMG/M metagenome (GOLD analysis project Ga0302283, IMG submission 198770) | Peat permafrost microbial communities from Stordalen Mire near Abisko, Sweden - III_Fen_E1_4 | ecosystem: Environmental > Terrestrial > Soil > Wetlands > Permafrost | place: Sweden: Abisko...
TCGTCGCCCTCCGCCTCGCCGAGGCCCGCGAGGAGCAGCGCCGGCGCGCCCAGCGCGGCCTTGCCCGCGGCTCGGTGCTGCTGGAGACGCGCACCTACGCGCGCCGCCACGATCGCGGCGAGGACGTCTACCAGGTCGCCCTCGACCGGCAGCGCGTCAAGGTGCGCTGGGGCCTGCGCGGCGCCACGCCGCGCGTGCAGAGCCTGGTCTTCAACTCCGTGGAGGAGGCGCGCACCGCCTACTTCGCCCGCGTCGACGACCTCGAGAAGCGCGGCTTTCTGGACGCGACCGCGAGCTGAGCACCCCCGCATGACGACGAGAAGCGAGTACCAGAGGCTCTTCGATCTGTGGCGCGCCATCGGGCAGGCCGGCGGCGTCAACGCCTACGTGCAGGCCCAGCTCCGCGAGCGCGGCTTCGTGCTCGAGCGCAAGAAGAGCGAGGAGATGAGCAAGGCCGAGCTCTCGGCCTACAAGAAGAGCCTCAAGGAAGAGGCCGCCGAGCGCCGCCGGCTGAAGAAGGAGGCGTGGCAGGCCTACCGGGTCACCCACGTCGTCCACCTCGGCGAAGGCGTCTTCTGGAACGACGAGTCGGACACCGACCGCTGGGACCAGCCCAGCGCCGACGAGCGCGCCGCCGAGAACGAGCTGCCCCCCCTCGACACGCCGGCCAAGCTCGCCGAGGCCATGGGCCTGACGCTGCCCGAGCTGCGCTGGCTCGCCTTCCACCGCGAGGCCGCCACCCGCATCCATTACCGCCGCTTCACCATCCCCAAGCGCGACGGCACCCCCCGCGCCATCTGGGCGCCGCTCCCCAAGCTCAAGGCCGCGCAGCGCTGGATCCTCCGCAACGTGGTGGAGCGCCTGCCCGTGCACGGCGCCAGCCACGGCTTCCTCGCCGACCGATCCATCGCCACCAACGCCGCCGCGCACACCGGGGCCCAGGTGGTGCTCAAGGTCGATCTCAAGGACTTCTTTCCCACGGTCACCTTCCGCCGCGCCAAGGGCATCTTCCGCCGCGCCGGCTACCGCGATCAGATTGCCACTCTCCTGGCCCTGGTGTGCACCGAGGCTCCGCGCGAGATCATCGAGCACGAGGGCCAGAGCTACTTCGTCGCGCTCGGGCCGCGCTGCCTGCCCCAGGGCGCGCCCACCAGCCCCGGGCTCACCAACACGCTGTGCCTGCGGCTCGACCGCCGGCTCACCGGGCTCGCGCACAAGCTGGGCTGGCGGTACACGCGCTATGCCGACGATCTCACCTTCAGCCTGCCCGCGGCGCACCAGGGCAAGCCTCGGCTGGGTCTGCTCCTGGGGTCGATCGGGCGCGTCGCCGCCGACGAGGGCTTCCAGGTCCACCCCGACAAGACCCACGTCGCCCGCAGCGGCGGCCGGCAGAAGGTGACGGGCCTGGTGGTCAACGGGGAGGGCGGCCCCAGGGTCCCGCGCGCGCTCAAGCGGCAGCTCCGGGCGGCGATCCACAACCTGTCGCGGGGCAAGCCCCTCCACGAGGGGGAGACGCCGGCGCGGCTCGCGGGGTTCGCGGCGTACGTCTACATGACGGATCCGGCGCTGGGGGCGAAGCTGTTGAAGCAGCTCGCGGCGATCGAGGGGTAGCGCGGGGCCGGTCCCGACGTCGACCCACCCGAACCCCGCACCAGGCCCCTCCTGAAGCTGCCCTGCGCGGCCCCCCGATCTTGCCCACGGGCGCGCGCTCCTGTAGCCGTGAAGCTCGTGATCTCGCCGGGCGCTCCGAAGCGATAGCCAGCTGCGGCCCAGGAGGCCCTCGTGAAGCGACGTCTGAGCAACGAGATTCTGATCCACGCGGACGCCGACCGGGTCTCGCGGGTGATCGCCGACGCTCCCCGGTTCTTCCGCTGCAACCCCCTGGTGATCGCGGTCGACCCCGAGCCCGGCGCGAACGGTGACGCCCGCGCCTACCGCGTCACCGATGGCCTGGTGGTCCTCGGGGCGACGTTCCCCTTCCGCTACCGCGTGCGCACGGTCCCGGTGGAGGGCGGCTTCGACGCCGAGGTGTGGGCCCCCCTGGCCACTCGCCTCGAGAACCGACTCCGCCTGCTCGCACGCGACGGCGCCACGCTCGTGTGCGAAGAGATCGAGATCACGGCGCCCGGTCCGCTCGCGTTCCTGATCGCGCGGATGACGGCGACGGCTCACCGGGAGATGCTGGTGAACCTCAAGCGGCTCGCCGAAGAGGGCCCGTAGCAGGCCGACCGAGGGGCGCTCGGCTCAGATCAGAAGAAGCGCAGGGATCCCAGCGTCGCGAACCACCCCGCGGCCGCGCCGAGCGCGATCCCCACGAGGATGATCGGGATCGAGAAGCGCGCGGGCGGGGCCGGCTTGGTGCGCCACCCCGCCGGGTTCTGCCGGAGGAGGCGCTTGGCGAGCACCAGCGCGGTGTCGCTGTCGGGCGCGACGCCGACGAGCGCGGCCATCGACCGGATCGCCAGCTCCGTGGCGCCGGCCGCCCGGTCGTCGCCGGCGGCCTCGCGCTGGGCGAGCGCATAGATGAGGCCGAGCGCCGGCGGGAGCTCGGCGGCCTTGTCGGCCGGCCCGAGGCGCGCCGCGATGTCGCTCCAGGCGGTGCGGGCGAAGAGCGGCTCCAGCTCGGCGAAGCGAGGGTCGCGAACGGCACCGGGGGTGGCGTCCCCACCGTTCACCGCCGTCGCCTCGTCCACCGGCAGGTGAACCGCGGGCATGGCGGGGATCGAGGCCGGATCCACGCGGGGATCGCGCCGCGAGCCGGTCACGACCTCGTCGGTCACCGCAGCAGGCGGGATCGACTCCGGCTCGGCGCGCGGATCACGTCGCCCGGGTGAGCGCCGCGAGACCTCGTCCTTGGCAGAAGACATCCGAGGAGCGTCTCACGAACGCCGCGCCCGATCCAGATTCCGCCTGTCCACCGCGAGGGGGGGCGCCGGCGTCCCGCCGACCCGCCTGGGCAGCGTCATCACGAGCTCCGTCGACTCGCCGGGCACCACGCTGAAGGTGAGCGTGCCGCCGTAGCCCTGCACGACGATGTCGTGGCTCATCGAGAGGCCGAGCCCGGTCCCCTCCCCCGACGGTCGCGTGGTGAAGAACGGGGTGAAGACGTGGTCCTGGATCTCGGCGGGGATGCCGCCGCCGTTGTCGCCGACGCGGATCTCCACGTGCTCGCCGGTGTCCCGCGTGGAGACGACGAGCCGGGGTGCCGGGGCGGGGCTCGAGCCGCCCAGGGACCTGGAGAGCTCGCTGCGCTTGTGCATCGCATAGCAGGCGTTGGCCACCAGGTTCTGCAGCACCCGGGCGATCTCCTGGGGCGCCAGGAGGAGGTGCGGAGCGGTCGCGTCGAGGTTCAGCTCCAGGGCGGCCTCGAACGAGGGGACCTCGAGCCGGAAGGCTTGATAGGCGAGCCCGACGTGGCTCTGCACCAGGCGGTTGACGTCGGCCTCTTCGCGGCCGCCGGTGCCCGGGCGGGAGTGCATGAGCATGCCGCGGATGATGTCGTCGGCGCGCTTGCCGTGCTGGCGGATGCGGGTGACGTTCGACGAGAGATCGGAGCAGAGGTCCGCGATGGCGCTGCGATCGGAGTCGAGGAGCCCGCCGCGGGTCACCTCGGCGCGGAGCTCCTCGGCCAGCTCGACGGAGACGTCGGCGAAGTTGTTGATGAAGTTGAGCGGGTTCTTGATCTCGTGGGCGATCCCCGAGGTGAGCATCCCCAGCGACGCCAGCTTCTCCTGGAGGACCAGCTGCCGCTGCGTCTGCTGGAGGTTGTCGAGCGCCAGGGTGAGCTCCGCGGTGCGCTCCTTGACCCGGCTGTCGAGCGTCTCGTAGAGGCGCGCGTTCTCCAGCGAGATCGCGGCCTGGGCGCAGAGCAGCTCGAGCACCTTGCAGCGGTCGGGGGTGAACGCGCTGGCGGTGAGATCGTTCTCCAGATAGAGGATGGCGACGAGCTCGCGCTGCCGGAGGATGGGCTGGCAGAGCAGCGACATGGGGAGACGAGCGGCGAGGTAGGGATCCGCGTCGAAGATCCCGGCGCGACCTCCCTCGCCCAGCAGCACCGACTCGTGGGTGCGGCGGACGTAGCGGACCACGGTCTGCGCCAGATCGGGCCGGTCGTGGATCGAGGCGCCGCGCAGCACCAGCTCGTCGCGGTCGGCGGACCGACCGCCCTCGACGACGAGCGGGCTCGCCCCCTCGAGGATGAGCAGCCCGCGGCGGGCCCCGGCGTTCTCCAGGATGATGTGGACGATCTTCTTGAGCAGCTCGGAGAGCACCACCTCCCCGGAGATGGCCTGAGAAGCCTTGAGGACGGAGAGGAGATCGAGCGACTTGTCGTCCTCGAGGGTGGAGCTGGTCTCGGACACCGGCGCCGTGCGCACCGGGACGCCGGCGAGCAGCGTGGGATAGCGCTGGCCGAGCTCCTTGACCTTGGCGGCGGCGCCCCACAGGTCGTAGAGGTGGCGCGCCTTGGCCATGAACAGGGCCGCGGCCTCCTCCTCACCCTGCTCGAGCAGGAAGGTCGCGTAGAGCTCGGTGGCCAGGGCCTCCTCGCTGCGGTACTCGTGCTCGCGAGCCAGCGCGGCCGCCCGGTAATAGGCGCGCCGCGCCGCCTCGGGCTCGCCGAGAGCGCGGTGGCGCTCGGCCTCGATGAGCGCGACCTTGTGGGCGTGGTTCATCGGCGCGTGCTCGGCGGCGGCGCGCAGCCAGGCGAGATCGTCCTCGACGCGGGCGAGGAGCCGAGCCCGCTCCTCGGCCCCGGCCCCGCCATGGATGGCGAGCTGCGCCAGGGCGTCGTAGAGCCGGAAGGTGGGCACCTGGAACTGCCCGACCAGGCCGGCGAGCTGGGAGAGGACCACGTCGGCGTCGCGCGCCGCCTCCGCGTAACGACCGAACAGGTAGGAGAGCTGGAGCTTCCACAGGTGGGCGCTGCCCAGACCATAGGAATCCTTGGCCTCGCGGTGAGCGGCGATGGCCCGGTCCTCGTCGTAGACCTCGCCCGCGAGGCGGCAGGGGTCCGCGGTGCGCCCCATCAGGTTCTGGAGGAGCTGATGGACGGCGCGGGTGTAGGCGAGGGCCGGCTCGTGCCGGAGCGGCGTGATGGCCTGGGTGGTGCTGGTGGCGAGGCGCTCGAGCTCCCCGAGCTCGGCGCCGCCCAGGTAGAGCTGGGTGATCTGGGTGACCAGCGAGTAGCCGGCGAAGTCGAGATCTCCGGTCTCCAGCGCGGTCTGGTAGACGTCGCGGAGCGCCTTGACGCTCTGGCGGACGTGCTCTTTCCCGTGGGCGATGAAGCACGCCACGATGTAGCGGGTGCGCGCCTCGACGTCCTTGGCGTCGTGGCGCTCCAGGACGCGCAGGGCGAGCTGGCCGAACTCGTACCCCTCCTCGATGCGGCCGAGCGCGCCGCCGAGGATGATGCCCCACGCGGCGTAGCCGGCGGCGGAGGCGCCGGTGTTGCCGTGCTCCGCCGAGAGCACCACCTGCCGCGCGGCCATCAGCGGGAACAGGCCCGGATCGTAGAGGTACGAGGTCGGGATGGTCATCGCCAGGATGCGAATGGCGGCGATCTTGACGGGGTCCGTCATCGCGGGGAGCTCGACCAACGAGAGCACCGGGCGACCGGCGAGCTCGCTGTCCAGCTCGCGCGTGGCCGCGGCCACGTCGGCCCCGGCGGGCTTGTCGGGGAACGAGATGCCGAGCTGGCGGAGGATCTCCAGCGCCGTCCGCACCGCGTCCGAGAGCTTGTTCTGCGCGTTGAACGCCTGGATCCGGATCTCCGCGACCCGCACCTCGACGAGGACGCCCGGCGCCCGCGAGAGCACCGCCGCGGCATAGGCGTCGATGCGATCGAACTCCTTGTTGACGTAGCTCGCCTCGGCGGCGAAGAGGTGCAGCGCCACCGCGAGCTCGCGCTGCCGATCGAAGCCGTCCGGGCCGAGGAGGGCGATGCCCCGCTTGAAGTGGTCGAACGCCGCCACGTACGCGGACGACGCCTTGGCCTTGCGCCCGGCGGCGAGGTTGAGCGCCGCGAGCTGGTCCCTCTCGGCCTGATCGGTGATCAGCTCGGCGCCCAGGTTCTCGTGGTTGACGATGGCGAAGAGCTGATCGTCGAGCGAGGCGGGCGTGCTGCTGCGATGGAGGAGCCGGCCGAGCTGGAGGTGGAGCGCGCCGCGGCGCGAGGCCGGCACCAGCGAGTAGGCGGCCTGCTGGACGCGATCGTGGAGGAAGCGGTAGAGCACCCGCGCTGCCTCGCTCGGGACGACGCCGCGCGCGCGGGACAGCTCCATCCCCGCGGCCTCGTCCTCGACGAGCTTGTAGGCGTCGTCGATGGGGAGGATGAGGCCCTCGGTGAGGCTGGGCCAGAGCGCCATCGCCGCCTCGATGGGGGTGGTCTCCAGGGAGACGGCGAGGGTGCGCAGGTCGAAGACGTTGCCGATGCACGCGGCGATGCGGAGCGCGTGCTGGGCGTCGTCGGGCAGGCTCTGGATCTTGCCGGCCATGAGCTCGACCACGTTGTCGGTCATGCCCATGGCGGCGATCGCGTCGAGATCCCAGCGCCAGCGGCCCGCCCGCTCGTCGAAGCGGAACGCCCCCCGCTCGTGGAGGCGGAGAAGGAACTGCCCGAGGAAGAACGGGTTGCCGCTGGTCTTCCCCAGGCACACGTCCGCGAGGGGGCCGGCCTCCTCCGACGTGCAGCGCAGGGTGTCCACGAGCAGCTCCACGGCGTGGGCCCGCCCGAGCGGCGCGAGCGTGATCGTCTGCACGCTGGCGCCGGCCCCGCGCATCTCGCCGACGGTCAGCAGCAGCGGGTGCCCGGGCTCCACCTCGTTGTCGCGGTAGGCGCCGACCAGGAACATGTGCGTCGTCTCGACGTCGGTCATGAACCGCTCCAGCAGCCGCAGCGACGGGAGATCGGCCCACTGGAGGTCGTCGAGGAAGATGGCGAGCGGGTGCTCGGCGCCGGCGAAGACGCGGAAGAAGCTCTCGAAGGCGAGGTTGAAGCGGTTCTGCGCCTCCTTGGGGGGCAGCTCGGCGACCGCGGGCTGGGGGCCGACCACCAGCTCGACCTCCTGGATGACGTCGATGATCACCTGCGCGTTGGGGCTCACGGCGGCGAGGATCCGCTCCCGCCACGCGGCGAGCGCGTCCGCCGACTCGGTGAGGAGCTGGCGCACCAGCTCGACGACGGCCTGGATCAGGGGGGCATAGGGGACACTGCGGTTATACTGGTCGAACTTGCCGGAGATGAAGTGGCCTCGTCGCTTGACGATGGGCTTGTGGACCTCCAGCACCAGCGCGCTCTTGCCGATGCCGGAGTACCCGGCGACCAGCATCAGCTCCTTGCCGCCGCGGGCCGTGCGATCGAAGGCGGCGAGCAGGGTCTCGGTCTGCTCTTCGCGCCCGTAGAGCTTCTGCTGGAGCTGGAAGCGGTCGGAGACGTCGCCGCGGCCGATCGCGAACGAGGAGACGCGCCCCTCCTCGTCGAGGCGCCGGGCGCAGCGGGCGAGATCGGCCTGGAGCGCGAACGCGCTCTGGTAGCGATCCTCGGCGCGCTTGGCCATCAGCCGGCAGATGATCTCCGACACCACGGGCGGCACCGCCGGCGCCACCTCGTGAGGGGGGGTGGGCATCTGGGCGATGTGGCAGTGCACGACCTCCAGCGGATCGGCGCCGACGAAGGGCAACCGCCCGGTGGCGAGCTGGTAGAGCGTGACGCCCAGCGAGTAGAAGTCGGTGCGGTAGTCGACCACCCGGTTCATGCGGCCGGTCTGCTCCGGGGAGAGGTAGGGCAAGGTCCCCTCCAGGCGACTCGGCCCCAGGTTGGCCGCCTCCTCGCGGGAGAGCTCGGTGGCGATGCCGAAGTCGATGATCTTGAGGACGTCGGTGCGGGGGTTGTGGACGATGTTGGAAGGGTTGATGTCCTTGTGGATGATGCGGCGCTGGTGGACCCGCCCCAGCGCGCCCGCGAGGCGCACGCCGAAGTCGAGCAGCCGCCGCAGCTCCAGCGGGGCGGGCGCCTGGAGGCGCGCCAGCGACTCGCCGCCGAAGTCCTCGAGCACGATGGCGAGGCCCGACCGGTGCCGCTCCAGCGCCACCACCTCGACCACGCCCTCGGTGTGCGCCGCCCGCGTCATCCGGAACTCGCGCCGGAGCCGGGCAATCTGCTCCAGCGACGGGTACTCCGCCGCCAGCACCTTGATCACGACCGGGCGCCCGTCACCGTCCCGCGTGGCCTTGTAGATGACGGACCGCGCGCCCTCGAAGAGGGGCTCCGTCAAGGAGTACCCTGCAATGGTGTTGGAGCTCATCTTCTCGATCCGCCGCGAGGCGCCAGGCCAGCGGACGCCAGGCTACCGGATGGCTCCCCGGCGCCGCAACCACGAGGCGTCCGCGGACACGCTCGGCTTGCGACGTTTGCGGCAATCCAGTAACGTCCCACGCCGCCATAGTGGCGATCGGGCAGCGAATTCGCAGCTCTGACGGGGGACGAGCGGTCCATGGTCAACATGCTCAAGAAGGCGCAGCTCTGGGCGTACGCGCACCTCTATACCGGATTGCTGGTGGTCGTCGTCTCCTTCTTGCAGCGGAAGCGCATGTCCCACAACAACGGGACCACCGTGACGGGCCGCCTCAAAATGGTGACCGCACCCACGTTCCCGGAGCACGACTTCCTCCAGCCCGGGCGCGAGTTCCCGATCCGGCTCCGGCACGCCTCGGTGTCGTACGACGACGACACCATCATCCAGGTGCGCGCGGCGTCGCTCAAGCTGGCGGACAGCCGCTACGAGAGCCCGCTCGACCTGGAGATGAACACCGGCACAATCTCCCTCTTCTGGAGCGCGCGGAACTTCCTGGAGTTCTTCAGCGACCAGGCAATGGTGGACGGCCTGGCCTTCTCGCGCTTCTACGACAAGTATCCGCTCGGTCTCCAGGCGGGAAAGGACGGGATCCGCAGATACCCGGAGACCTTTGCCCAGATGTACTATCACGCCCAGACTGCCCAGCTCTTCCTCGGCAAGGACGGGGTGAAGCGCTACGCCAAGTTCCGCCTCATCCCCGGCGACCGCGGCCCCGAGACCGGCCTGATCCCGATGAAGGACCTGGTGAACCGCTGGGTCGAGACCCCCGCCGCCGGCGAGACCCGCAGCCAGAACTACCTCAAGGAGGAGTACGCCGCCCGCATCGCCCGCGGCCCCGTCGCGTATCACCTCCAGATCCAGCTCCACGTGCCCAGCGCCGACGACAGCCCCGAGATCCTCAGCTGCAGTGTCGCCTGGGACGAGGCGACGCACCCGTTCATGGATGTCGCCACCGTCGAGGTCGACACCCTGCTGTCGCTCGACGAGAACAACCTGATGCGCTACTCGGTGGAGCACTGCCCGCCCTCCCTGGGCATGCTGCCGGCCACCTCGATCGACGACTACAACTCGATCAACTACATGCGCGCCGCCTCCGCCGCCGCCAAGTCCGCGCGGCTCTTCTTCTACAAGATCTTCGGCATGCCCAAGGCAGTGCCAGACGACCGGCCCAAGAACGCCTGAACCGCGTCACCCACGGAAACGCGCGGGGGGTGGGGGGCTTCAAGTGTCCCCCGGAGTGTGCTACGCCCCGGGCGCTATCGCTATGCTCGAACCCCTTTCCATCGACCACGAAGCCTTCGCCCGTGACCTGACCGCCCTCCGCGCCGAGATCGACGACGCGATCGGCCCCGAGGACTTCGCTCACCTCCAGAAGATCGAGCGCTGGGGTCGCTGGTGCACGGGCCTGGGCTATGCGACGGCGTGGATCGCGCCCAACCCGTTCTCGGCGCTGGCCATTGCGCAGGGCAACACCACGCGCTGGGCGATCATGATGCACCACGTGGGGCACCGTGGTTACGACCGCGTGCCGGGCGTACCGCCCGCCTACACGGGCCGGCGCTTCGCGGCCGGGGGGCGGCGCTTCGTCGACTGGCTGGACTGGATGGTGCCCGCCGCCTGGCGCTACGAGCACAACGTGCTCCACCACGTCCGCACCGGGGAGGCCGAGGATCCCGATCTCGTCGAGCAGAACACCGCCTGGCTGCGCGCCTCGAAGATGCCCCTGCTCGCCAAGTACGGAGTGGTCGCGTTCTTCGCGTGCACCTGGAAGATCACCTACTACGCGCCCAGCACGTTCCTTACCTGGAGGCGGGCCGAGCAGCGTCGCGCCGCCGGGCGCGGGCCCCAGCAGCCGCCCGCGGCCGAGGAGCTGCGGTACGCCGCCGCATTCAACCCCTTCACCGAGGAGGGTCGGGCCTTCTGGAAGGCGTGTGTCCTGCCCTATGCGACCGCGCGCTTCGCCGTGGTCCCGGCCCTCTTCTCGCCGCTCGGCCCCTGGGCGGTCTTCAGCGTCGCCGCCAACAGCGCCGCCGCCGAGGTGATCGCCAATCTGCACAGCTTCTTCATCATCGCGCCCAATCACGCCGGCGACGACGTCTATCGGTTCGAGGGCCGGGCGGCTGGCAAGGAGGAGTTCTTCGTCCGTCAGGTGGTCGGCTCGGTGAACTACGCCACCGGCAACGACGTCATCGACTTCTTGCAGGGATTCCTCAACTACCAGATCGAGCACCACCTCTGGCCCGATCTCCCCGCGCGTAAATACCAGCAATATCAGCCCAGGGTGAAGGCGATCTGCGAGAAGCACGGTGTCCCCTACGTCCAGGAGAGCCTCTTTCGCCGCGCCCGGAAGCTCGTCGACATCATGGTCGGCAAGACCGCGATGCGGACGATGGCGACCGAGGGCAAGGCCGGACGACGCAGCGCCGGGCGCGCCAAGGCCCCCACGGACAGGCGCGCTGCGCCGTCCCAGCAAGAGGCTGCCGCGGAGGAGTGATCGGCGATCGAGACGCGGCGTGACGCACGGGCCTCACTGCGGCCCGCGGATCAGCTCCAGCAGCGCGGCCTCGCTCATGCTCCCGGCGAGATCGCCGCCCTCCAGGATCCCCGCCGCCAGCTCCCGCTTGCGGTGGTGGAGCGCCAGGATCCGGTCCTCGATGGTGTCGCGCGCGACCAGCCGGTAGAGGGTGACCGGCCGGGACTGCCCGATGCGGTGCGCCCGGTCCGAGGCCTGATCCTCGACGGCCGGGTTCCACCACGGATCCATGTGCACCACGTAGTCGGCGGCGGTGAGGTTGAGCCCGAAGCCGCCCGCCTTGAGGCTGATGAGGAACACCTCGCCCTGGCCGGCCTGGAAGGCGTCGACGGCGGCCTTGCGGGCGGCCATCGGCGTGCTGCCGTCGAGGTACTGGTAGCTCACGCCGCGCTCGTCCAGCATCGCCTTCACCAGCGCCAGGTGATCGGTGAACTGGCTGAAGACGAGCACCCGGTGCTGGTTGGGCAAGAGATCGTCGAGCAGCTCGCCGAGCGCCGCGAGCTTGGCGCTGGGGGCTTTGGCGTCCGGCAGCACCAGCCGCGCGTTGGAGGCGGCCCGGCGGAGGCGCATGATCGCGGCGAGGATCTGGAACCGCGACGGCTTCTTGCCCCGGCCCGCCGGGACGACGCTCGCGAGCTGGGCCAGGGCCTCCTCGCGGATCACCTCGTAGATGGCCAGCTCGGCGAGCTCGAGGGGGATCCGCAGCGTCACCTCGGTGCGGGCGGGCAGCTCCGGCAGGACCTGGGTCTTGGTGCGGCGGAGCACGAAGGGCGCGATCAGCCGGCGCAGCGCGCTCCGGGCGCGGGGGTCGCGATCGCGCTCGATGGGGTGCCCGAACCGGGCCTGGAAGCTCGGGGCCGAGCCGAGGAGGCCGGGGTCGAGGAACGAGAAGATGCCGTGCAGATCGTCGAGGCGGTTCTCGATGGGGGTCCCCGTGGTGGCCACGCGCATCCGCGCCCGCAGGCGCACGGCGGCGCGAGCGCGCTTGGTCTCCGCGTTCTTGATGAGCTGCGCCTCGTCCAGCACCACGGTGGCGAAGTCGAGCTCGGCGAGGGCGTCGACGTCGAGCTGGAGGATGCTGTAGCTCGTCACCAGCAGATCGAAGGGGCCGAGGCCCTTCAGGTCCTGCGCGCGCGCCGGCCCGGCGAAGGTCCGCACCTGGAGCGTGGGCGCGAAGCGCTGGACCTCGTCGATCCAGCCCGGCACCACCGAGGTCGGCGCCACCACCAGGGCCGGGCCCTCGGGCGCCCGGTGCACGAGGAGCGCAATGGCCTGGATGGTCTTGCCCAGACCCATGTCGTCGGCGAGGCAGCCTCCCGCGCCCCAGCGGCCGAGGCGCTCGAGCCAGCGAAACCCGTCGAGCTGGTAGGGGCGAAGCTCGCCGCGGAAGGTCGAGGGGACGGCCGCGTCGGCGCCGCCGACGGTGAAGCGCTCCACGTGACGTCTCCAGCCCTTGTCCGCCTCGAGGTGAGATTGTCCGAGGAGGTCGACCAGGGCCGGAGCGGCGAGCGGATGGATGCGCAGCCCGCGCCCGGCGCGCTCGCCCAGACCCAGGATCTCGTCGAGGCGCTGGCGTAGCTCGGCGGTGAGCGCGAGGTAGCGCGGCTCCCCGGCCAGCCGGAGGAAGCGCCCCGGGGACGCGGTGAGGTAGTCGGCGAGCTCCGCGAGCTCGAGATCTGCGTGGGCGGGGATCGTCAGGGCGCCCTGAGCCAGGAAGCCGCCGGCTTCGCTCGCGATGGACCAGCGGAGGCGCTCGGATCCCACGGCGTCCGAGACCTGGAGGGCCTCGCCGTCCGGCCACTCGACGGCGACGTCGCTCCCCAGCGCGCGCAGCTCGAGCAGGGCTTCGAGCGCGCGCTCGCGGTCGGGGACGACGAAGTCCGC
>Ga0302283_1003220_pt1 | contig 12751 bp, 9 predicted proteins | sample III_Fen_E1_4_FD_198770 | JGI IMG/M metagenome (GOLD analysis project Ga0302283, IMG submission 198770) | Peat permafrost microbial communities from Stordalen Mire near Abisko, Sweden - III_Fen_E1_4 | ecosystem: Environmental > Terrestrial > Soil > Wetlands > Permafrost | place: Sweden: Abisko...
GGCGGCGAGAGCTTCCGCGCCCTTGGTCTTTAAGCATCCTGCGCGTGTCATCGGCCGCGACCGAGAAGACGACACGGGACATCGTGTGGCTCAAGGTCCACAGCTTCATCCACGCGTGGGATAGCGTCTGACTCTCGAGGGATCGCTCCTGACCCTCGTGGGATTGCTTCCGTCTGTCGAGGGATCGCGTCTGACTCGCACGTCAGAGCCCATGACTCTCGAAGGATAGTCTGCGTCGCTGCGCTCAAAGAGCGCGAACCGTGGCTCTGACGCTGCCGTCATCGCCCGTCCTCGTCCTGTCAGAGGACGAGATCGCCTGGGGACAGCGTCTCGGCGCTCGGTCGGAGACCCGGAGCGCCTTACTCGGCGCGGATGTACGAGCCCTTCATCAGCTTCACGACTCCCTGCAGGGTGTCGAGGTCTGTCGCCGTGGCCTTGTTCAGGACGGCGTCGATGTGACCGTAGTTGTGCACGAGCTGAAGGATGTCGAGCTCCTCCGGCTTCAGGTCGCGCAGCGGGGCGACGAGCGGCACCATGATGGAGATCCGCGCCTTCATGTCCGGCAGGCTGTCGCGCAGCTGGTTGAACTCGTCGAGCTGCCGCATGCCCTCCATGAGGACTTCCTGCACGCTGACGTTGATCTCGTTCGGGAGCTCGCGCGGGTCGGGCGGGTCGAGGTCGAAGAGGCCTTTGTCCCACGTGAGCATCCGGTAGATGCTCTTCATGGCGGGGACTTCTTCGGAGTCGTTGATCGCCGCGTGATAGATGACGCCCTTGCGCATGAAGATGCGCCCGACGTCCTCGTCTGCGGTCCGGATCACGAGCACGCCGCTCTTCTTCGAGGTGCCGAAGAGCTGGAGCAGGTCGGGGAGCGGGACCTCCTCGATGCTGCCGGACATCGTCCGCTGCTGGCTGCCGCGCCGGGCCGCCGCGACGTTCTCGAGCTGCATCTTCGCGTCGGTGTTGTCCTGCGCGCCGTCGCCCGCGATGAGCTTCAGGATGCTCGTGCCGATGAGGACGCGGTCGCCTTCCTTGAGGCGCGCTCGCTTGATCTTCTCGCCGTTGACGAAGGTGCCGTTGGTCGACCCGAGGTCCTCGATCCAGATCTGATCGCTCTGCATCGCGATGCGCGCGTGCTTGCGGCTGACCATGTCTTCCACGAGGACCATGTCGAGGTCGCTCGAGCGGCCGACGACGATGGACTTGTCGGCCGTGACCGGGAACTCGCCCCCCTGGTACTTCCCGCTGATGAAGCGGAGCACGAAGGAACGGGGCACTCCTCCGCCCGATGCTCCGGGTGCGGCCTTGGCGGTGGGGTTTTGCATTTCGTGGGTCGGTAACGCGAGTCTTCGCAATACCTCAGGAAAAGAGTAGCGGCGACGGGCAAAGCCGGTCAAGAGAACCGCGACCGGAACGCGATTCCGGGCGGCGGCTGCAAGGGCGGGGGCAGGATCGAAGCAAGCGCGGGCGGGGGCCGGAGCGAGCGGCTCGAGAGTCGCGCCCGGGGCGGCGGAGTATACCAGGCTCGGCTATGCTGCGCGCGCACATGCAGAAACCCCGCGCGATCGTCCAGGATTCGGCCTCCCCCCACGACCCCTTCGGCACCCAGCGCTCGCTGGATCCGGCCGGCGGGCTCCCCCAGCCTGCACGCAGGGTCGACAACGATTTCTCGCGCCTTTACCCCGGCGAGATGCTCCTCGCGGTCGAGACGCTGAACGTCGACGCGGCGAGCTTCCGCCAGATGGAGGACGCGGCTCCGCCCTCGCTCACGCCTGCCGAGCGCGACGCGGCGGTCGCACGTCAGGTCGAAGAGACGGTGCGGACACGCGGCAAGCAACACAACCCCGTGACGGGCTCGGGAGGGATGCTGCTCGGCCGTGTCCTTCAACTTGCCCCGGGGAGAGACCCCGACGTCGCCGCGGTCGGAGACCGAGTCGCGAGCCTCGTGTCACTCTCGCTCACCCCGCTGCGCATCGATCGCGTGAAGGACGTTCGGCGCACGAGCGCGCAGATCGACGTCGAGGGGGAAGCCGTGCTGTTCGCGAGCGGAGCTTATGCGAAGCTCCCGTCAGACATGCCGGAGCGGCTCGCGCTCGCAGTCCTCGACGTCGCGGGCGCTGCGCCGCAGGTCGCGCGCCTCGTCGACCGCGAGCTCTCGACACGGTCGACGGCGATTGTCGTCGTGCTCGGCGGCGGAGGGAAGAGCGGCATCCTGTGCGCGGCGGAGGCACGCCGGGCGGGCGGTCATCGCGTCAAGGTCATCGGTGTCGAGAACCACGCGCCGTTCGCTGCGGACCTTCGCGCGCTCGGCATCTGCCACACGGTCATCGAGGCCGACGCGAGGGACCCCATCGCCACGCGACGCGCCGTCCTCGAAGCGACCAGCGGCGTCGAGGCCGATCTCGTATTCTCGTGCGTCAACGTCCCGGATGCAGAGATGAGCGCCGTGCTCGTCACGCGCGACCGTGGCACCGCATACTTCTTCGCGATGTCGACCAGCTTCACGAAGGCGGCGCTCGGGGCCGAGGGGGTCGGCAAGGACATCGACCTCATGATCGGCAACGGCTTCGCGCACCAGCACGCCGAGCACTCGCTCGCGATGATGACGGCGATGCCGGCCGTGCGAGCGCTCTTCGAGAAGCGGTACGGGTGAGCGGACGGTCAGGACATCCAGAGGAGCAAGAGCCCCATGAGCGACGACACACGCCCGTTTCTGCCTGAGCCCGAGCCTGACCCGGCGCTGCAGCCCAAGCCGAAGAACGCGGCTCGAAAGACGCTCGCCCTCTGGGGCCTCCTCATCGTCATGTTCCTGGCGATCTGGCAGTTCCTCCAGCCTTCGCCCGCCCAGCAGCGCCACGATCGCGCACGGACGTCGCAGGTAGCGGACGAGGACGACAGCGCTCCTTCGCCGGTCGCGACTGCGGCGCCGTGCGAGGACACGGGGCACTTCTGGACGTCCGCGCTGACGCTCGTGCCGCTCGGGCTGTTCGGGCTGTTCATGTTCTATTTCATGCGGATGTACCGGGTCAGCCGCACCTTCAACCACGAGGTGGAGCCAGGCTTGATCGCGCTCGCGGAGCGTCGCTTCTCGGTGGCGGCAGAGGTGTTCCAGCGCGCGATCGAGAAGAATGCGGGGAAGGTGAACTACGAGTCGACCGCGAGGTACAACCTCGGGTGGACGCAGCTCTGGTCGGGTCAGCTCGACGAGTCGATCTCGTCGCTCGCGAAGGTCGAGAAGACGCCCGGCCTGTTTCGAACGTCAGGGATCAGGCTGCGCGGGGCCCAGGAGCTCGCGCTCCTCTACGCGCTCAAGGGCGACCTCGAGACGTCGCAGCGCTGGGTGGACGACTCGCGCGAGCGCCTCGCCAAGTGCGGGGACGACCGCACCTACGCAGGATCGAAGCTGTGCCTCGCGGAGGCCATCCTCTCCATGCGGCGCGGAGACGCCGCGAGCGCCGTGGCCTCGTTCGAGAAGCGCTGGCTCCTCCTCCGCGGCACCCTCGACACGAACACGATGCGCGTCGTCGAGGTCGTCCGTGCGTTCGCCGAGGTCGGCGGCGGCGTGCGCCAGTACAACACGGTGCAGGAGAGGCTCATTCGCGTCGAGCCGATCGCGGGGAACGAGTTCGCGTTCCTCGGAGTCCGGTGGCCCGAGATGCAGGCCTTCCTCATCTCGCACCAGCTGGTGAAGAGCTCAGGCTAGCGCGGGGGTCGGAGCAGCCTCGCCCGAAGGCGTGGCCGCCGTGGCGATGCCGCCTGCGACGGGCAGCAGGATCGTGAACGTCGTCCCCGCGCCCGACTGCGTCTGCACGTCGATCGTCCCGCCCGCGTTCTGCACGAGGCTCTGGCTGATCGCGAGGCCGAGCCCCGTGCCGCGCTCCTTCGTCGTGAAGAACGGGATGAAGAGGTTCTTCAGCACCTTCTGGGAGATGCCCGGGCCCGTGTCGCGCACCGCGACCTCGATGACGTCGATCTCGTCGGGCTGTGTCCGCCGGATCGCGATCGATACAGGCGCCTTCTCTCGAGCGCTTTCCGGGTCGTCGGGGTCACCGCGCGGCGCGATGCGCTCGGGGGACGCCGTCGCCCAGGCCGCGCGAGCGATGCGACGCTGCCCGGTGCTCACCGTCACTCGCCCTTCGCCGCCGATCGCCTGCACGGCGTTCTGCACGAGGTTGATGAGCACCTGACGGAACTGCTCCGGGTCGATCTGCGCGCGGGGGAGCGGGTCGTGGAGCTCGAGCCGGAGGTCGACCACGTTCTCGCCGAGCTGAGACGAGAGGATCTGAATAGTCCTGCGGACGGCGGCGTTGATGTCGAGCGGGACGGGGTTGCCCGCGGTCGGTCGCGCGTAGTCGAGGAAGCTTCCCACGACGCGGTTCAGGCGATCGACCTCCTCGAGGATGATGCCGATGAACTCGCGCGACGAGGGGTCGCCCGGAGGGGCTGCGTCGAGCTCTTCGAGGAGCTGCGCCGCGCCCTTGATGGCGCCGAGCGGGTTCTTCACCTCGTGCGCGAGACCCGCGGCGAGCGCGCCGAGCGTCGCGAGCCGATCGCGCTCCTTCATGCGCGAGTAGATGCGGCTGTTCGCGATGGCCACGCCGATCTGCGACGCGACGGTCTCGAGGAGCGTGATCTCTTCGGGCGTGAACGCGTCGCGCACGCGGTCGTCGGCGATGCAGATGAGGCCGACGAGATCCCCGTCGTCGATCTTCACGCGAAGGAGCACGCACCCTTGCAGCGCGCCGAGCGACACGGCGGCCGTGAGCAGCGGCGACTCTTCTTCCTTCCGCTCGCGCTCGACCTCCTCGAGCGAGATCGACGCGTGCTCCTTCAGCCGATCGAGCAGCGGCCGCGCGGTGAGCGACTCGATGCGACGCGGCGCCACGGCGCCGACGGAGCCGACGATGTCGAAGCCGTCGCCCTCCTGGTCTCGCAGATAGATCGCCGTGCTCGTCACGCGGCGCGAGCGCTCGAGGCCGTCGAGGAGGGTCTCGACCATCTCGTCGATCTCGAGGACGTGCGCGAGCCGCCTCCGGAGCGCCGTGACCGTGGTCTCGAGGTCGTAGCGCTCGCGGAAGAAGAACTGGTGAATGCGCTTCTCGACCTCGGTCCTGAGCGGCTCGAAGAGCACCAGGAAGATGATCGCGGCGAGCACCGAGTTCAGGTACGTGTTGAACCGCCCGACGTACGTGACGAACAGGTAGAAGATGCTCGCGAGCGCGAACGCGAGCGCCGTCGCGACGAGGAGCCGGCCCGCCATCTCGTAGAGGTCCGCGAGGCGCGGGCGAGTGAGCGACTCGGCGAGGACGAAGAGGAAGACCGTCGCGAACACGGCGCCGATCGGCGGCAGGTGGCGAAACGCGCCGCCGAGGAACGAGACGAAGTCGGCGAGCGTGAACGTGGTCGCGAGCACGCCGACGAGGAAGAGGAAGCGCACCCGGTCGCGGACGGCGCGCGAGGGGTTCTGCTGTCCGCGGCGGGCGAGGGAGAACAGCGCGGCCGCGAGGAGCCCGAAGACGTAGACGTACGCGAGACCGAGCGAGACCGAGGTGTCGTGGTACGGCGACAGCTCGAGGATCATCATCGGGATGCCGACGGCCATCGCGACCCTCGGCAACCGCGGCGGGTGAGCCCCTTCGACCTCGGGCGCGACCGCCTGGAACAGGTAGACCGCGAACTGCGGGAGCAGGACGGTGAGCACCGCCGTGACGTGGACCCACAGCGCGCTCTTGAAGAGATCGGCGAGCGACTGGCTCGCGTACCAGAAGGCGACGTCCGCCGCGAACGCGAAGAAGAGCCAGTGGACGGCGCGGCGCCCACGCAGCAGGACGGACAGCGCGATGGCGAACGCGAGGACGGCGCAGAAGAGCGTCGTCCGCGGTCTCAGATCCTCCACAGCAGCGCTGGCGTGCCTGGCGACGTGTTACGGAGCGACGGCTTCGACCTGCGAAGGTCCAGTGCTGGGACCGGCGGGCGGCGGCGTGTGACCCTGCCACGGAAAGGGCTGCGGCGTGGTGACGGGCGACGCTGCGGGAGAGGTCTGCGTCGTGGTCGGGTTCGTCGGCTTCCACGGGAAGGGCTGCGGCGTGTTGCCCGGCTCGGGGGTCGCGGGGATACCGACCGTCGCATTCTGAGCGTTGGCTGCGTTGGCGTTCGACGTAGCGAGGCCGGTGCTCTGCTCGTCGAGCTGGTCCTGAGCCTTGAGCTCCACGCCGGCGTCGTCACCCTCTTCAGACTCGCCCGCAGGCGCGATGCACCCGACGAGCAGCCCGGACAGGAGGACGGAGATCCCGACGATGGCGGCCGTCATGATCGGCCGGCGGGAGGGACGACGCGCATGCGTGATAGGCGAGCGCTCTGCTTCGGTGATGGTCACGTTGCCTCCGACGATACTGCAGACAGCCCGTAATGTTTGACAAGTTGTGAGAGACGCGGCCGTTTCATGCCGAGGAGCGCCGCTGCACGGGTGATGTTCCCCTTGGTCTCGGCGAGGGCGCGCGCGATGCAGTCGCGCTCGATCTGCCGCTTCAGGTCGGACAGGCTCAGTGTGCCCTGGCGGACCTGCGCATACGCCACGGCGGTCGCCGTCGCCTCGGTTGCCGGGAGCGGTAGCTCGCCGTCGTCCGAAACCGCCTCGTCCGTGTCTGTCGCGCACTCTTCGACGGACGCAAGGAGCGTGCTGCTCCGGGGCGCAGAGATGGGCGCAGCCGGAACGGGCGCCGGCTCCGGGAGACGGCTCCGGCTTCGCGCGAGCTCGGCGCGATCCGCCGCCTTGCGCAGATCGTCGACGTTCTCGACGAGGTTTGCGACGGTGATGGTCGCGGTCTCCGCGAAGAGCGACGCGGCGCGCAGTGCGTTCTCGAGCTCGCGGACGTTGCCCGGCCACTGGTGCATCGCGAGCAGCTCGAGAGCGCTGGCGGACAGCGTCTTCTTGGGCTCGCCACGCTCCACGGCGATGCGGGCGAGGAGGTGGTCTGCGAGGGCCGGGAGGTCGCCGAGCCGGGCGCGAAGCGCGGGGACATCGAGCGCGATGCCGCGGAGGCGATAGTAGAGGTCCTCGCGGAACTCGCCGCGCTCGACCATGGCCTTCAGGTCACGGTGCGTCGCGCAGATGATGTGGACGTCGACGTGAATGGGGCCGGTGCCGCCGACGCGCTCGAACGTGCGCTCCTGCAGGACACGCAGCAGCGCGACTTGAGTCTTCGCGGAGATGTCGCCGATCTCGTCGAGGAAGAGCGTCCCGCCCTCGGCGAGCTCGAAGCGCCCCCTGCGGCGAGCCGTCGCTCCGGTGAACGCGCCCTTCTCGTGACCGAAGAGCTCGGACAGCAGGAGCGTCTCGACGAGCGCGGCGCAGTTCACCGTGACCATCGGCCCCGAGGCGCGGTCGCTCCCGCGGTGAAGCGCAGCGGCGACGAGCTCCTTGCCCGTCCCGCTCTCGCCTCGGATGAGGATCGTCGAGCTCGAACGAGCGACCTTCTTTATGGTCGCGTAGAGCCCGCGCATGCTCGGGTCGACCCCGATGAGCTCGAACGACGGCGCCAGGGTGGCGGCACGCGACGGACGCGACGGGACGAGGTGCGAGCCGCTCGACGGCGGAGGCACGGACGACGGCTCGAGCGACGCCGACTCGAGCTGCACGGCCAGTCGATCGAGGTGCTGGACGTCGCGACGGGACCGAAAGGCCTCCGCGACCTCGGCCGGCAGCCCGACCGTGACCTGATCGCGCACCGTCACGGCCTGCTGCAGATGCGCGCGAGCGGCGTCGACCTCGCCGCGCGACCGGTAGGTCTCGCAGAGCAAGATGTGGGCTTCGATCAACCCCTCCTCTTCGCCGACGACCCGGGCCAGCGCGAGCGCATCGAGGCCGAGGCGCTCGGCGTCGTCGCCGGAAGCGCGCGCGAGCAGCGCAGCGAGAAGGGCGACCTCGGCGCGGGCGTCGTCCGTGGCCATCAGCTCCCGCGACGCGATGAGCGAGGCGTTCGCGTGCGCGAGATCGCCGTCCTCCAGCGCGATGCGGGTCGATACACGGTGCGCCTCGGCGAGGATCTTGCGGTTGCCCGCGAGCTCACCGTCGCGAATCGCGCGGCCGACCTCACGCTGTGCAGACTGCGCGTGGCCCCTGTCGAGCGCGACGCGCGCTGCGAGGAAGCTGAAGTGGGCGCTCTGCTCCGCAGGCATGCCCGAGCGGAGCGCGCGTCGACCGAAGGAGATCGCCTGATCGGCATGCTCGAGCAAGCCGAGCTTCCGGCGAAGCTCCGCGAGGTTGGCGACGATGCGTGCCGTGTTCAGGCGGTCACCCATTCGGCGGCGAAGCTTCAACGTTCGCTCGTAGAACGCGAGCGCGGCGGCGTACTCGTGGCGCCATGTCGCGACGACGGCGAGGTTGTCGAGCGCGAACACCGACGCGCGGACATTGCCGACCGTCTCCGCTTCGCTACGCACCTCTTCGAAGAGCGCGCGCGCACCATCGAGAGCGCCCTTGGACAGGAACGCGATGCCGCGGTTCAGCCGCGCCCGGAACTCCGCCGTCGTGTCCCCGCACGAAGCCGCGGCGTGCGCGTCCTCGGCAAAGTGACGATCCGCGTCGTCCCACTTCGCTTCGGCGAGGAGGATCTTGCCGAGCGTGTTGCGAGCCTTCGATGTCGCCTCGCTGCGGGCCGTGGGGCCGGGCACCTGCGCGAGAGCCTCGGCCGCGGCTGCGGCAGCGGCGGCCATGTCCCCCTTCATGTACGCGATCTCGGCGAGCTCCGCGTTCACGAGGGCGGTGACGCTCGCGTCGCAGGCGACGCCATCGCTCCGCTTCACGTGACGGAGCGTGACCTCTGCGGCGACGAGATCGCCGAGCGCCACGAGAGACCGACCGAGCAGCATCGTCACGGCGACGTCGTCCGGTGCGAGAGCGGCAGCGGCCCGAGCCCACTGGTGCGCTTCTTCGGCTTCGCCCACGGCGAGCGCACGGTCGGCGCCCCGGCACTGAAGAGTGAGCCTGTCGGCTGCCGGGCATGCGGCGACGCCGGCAGTCCAGCGAGAGATCATCTCGCTCCGCGCGATGGAGTCCTCCACGTGCGCGAGCGCCTGCTCCATGGCCTCGTCGGCCGCGCGGTACTCGCCCGCACGGAGCGCGAGATCGGCGGCATGCGCGAGCGCCCAGGGGTCGATCGGATGAACGGCGAGAGAGACGAGCGCGCTGGCGACCGCCTTGATTGCGTCCGGGGCTGCGTGGCCGAGGCTCGCGTGGTCTTCGAAGCGCGGGTCGACCGTGAGCCAGCCCATGCTGTCGCGAACGATCCCGTCGTCCACGAGCGAGGCGGCTGCGAGCGAGCTCGCGCCCAGCCGGGCGACATCGGTGCGTCGCCACGGGCGACCGGCGAGCTTCAGAGCCAGAAGGAGAGCGCCTTCCGCGTCGGTCAGCGCTCTCGGGAGCGAAAGGCCCCTCGCCGTCGCCGATCCTTCGGATGCCGTGTGGCGTGCCTGCGTCCACCAGGCTTCGAGCGAAGACAGCTCGATCTCGGCCATGTCGTGCGACGCAGCCTCGGCCAGCACGGACCACCAGACGTCACGCTCACGCCCGCTCAGCTGCGCCGTCACCTCGAAGTGCTCGCCACGGAGCGCGGCGTCGGCGTCGAACGCCTTCGCGTCGGCGGCGGCGGAGGTCACGAAGACGATGAGGAAAGGGTGCGGCCTGGCCGCGAGCTCGAGAGCGACGCTGCGGTCCCACGAGCGGGCTTCGGGGAGCGGCGCGACAATGACGACCCTGCGTCCGCACGCGCTCGCGATGAGATGCTCGACGGTGGCGGACGGCTCCTGCGACCCACCACCGAAGTCGACGGGCGATAGCTGCATCGCGACGTCGTGCCAGAGCGGGGCGCCCGGTCGAGACACCGCGTTGATCGTGGTCGCGTGGGACGTACGCGCGCGGCGGACCGCGACCTCTCGAACTGCGTCCGCCGTGTCGTTCGAGCCGGCGCGAACGAGGAGGAAGCCGGGCGTACCGCGGACGATCCGGTCGGCGAGCGCCGACAGATCAGGCTGCGACAGCTCGGGAAGCTCCTGCGTCGCGCGCGACGGGAACGACAGAGACGCTCGTGCACTGGAAAGGAGTGAAGAGCTCAAGACGGTGGAGCCTACGAGCGGCACATGGGTCGCGCAAGGACGCGAGGCGACGAATTTTCTGGCGTACCGTGACGCTCAAAACTTCCAGTCCGGCGGTTATGTCCCGCCCCGTTCGAGAGCCTTCTCCACGGCGTCGAGCGCCGCCGCCGATGCGTCAGGCAATGCTCGCGCAAGGGGGAGCTGGGCGACGGCGGCCGCGACGAAGAGCGGCACCGCCTCGGGCAGCCGTTCCTGGATGAGACGAAGGTGCTTCTCGACGGCCGCGGCATCCCCGCGCCGGACGGGCCCCGTGAGCGCTGCCGGGAAGCCGAGCGTCTCGACGTTGTCGGCCACGCTCCGCAGCAGCGGACCGAGGAGCCGTGGAGCGTCGGTGCGCGAGACTCCCGAGCGCACGAGGAGCTCCGCGCCCAGCGCCGCCAGCGCCGCAGCGCCGTTCGCAACGAGCCCGGCGGCAGCATGGTAACCGACACGATCGAGCCCCTCGATCGTCCGCGCCGTCATCCCGAGCGCACGCGCGACGGCCCGCCCACGACGGACGGCGATGGGATCCCCCGACACGTGCAGGTTGCCGTGAAGCAGCGTGGGCAGCACGTCGGGGTCGGCGAACGAGATCATCGGGTGCATCTGCGCGACCCCTGCGGAGACGGGTCGCAGCGCCGCGAGCAGCTCGGGCCCCCGGGCGCCCGAGACATGGACGCACGCCGTCGCACGCCCGACCAGCTTCCGTGCGACGAGCTCCTCGCAGACACGCCCGACGTCCGGGTCCCGCAGCGCGAAGATGAGGAGAGCGGCCCGAATCGGCCGCGTCGGAACGCCGGCGCGGCCTGGCCGGACCTCCACCGACCACCCAGCCTTGCGCAGCGCGCGCCCGAGGCCGCGTCCGACCTTGCCATTGCCGAGGATGAGCGTTTGCATGGAGGACGTCTCTCTATCTCACGCCGTGTAGAGAGGATGGTCCTGCAGGTACGCGAGCACCTTCCGCGGCATGAGCGGCTGGAGCTCGGCCCACCTCGCCGCAGCGATCATCGCGCGGATCTCGGTGGACGACACCCCCGGGAGCACCGCGCTCGGCGCCCCCGAGACATTGAACCCTACCCGCCCGAGGACGAGCGGAGGGGCGAGGGCCTGGATGCGATCGAAGCGGAACCATTTGTCGGCTTCGAGCACGAGATCCGCCCCCATCACGAGGCGCATTTGCCAGTCGGGGTGCAGCTCCGAGAGATGCTCGAGCGTTCGCAGGGTGCGGCTCTCCCCTCCGAGCTCCTCCTCGACCCGTGAGACCCTCACGTTGGGGAGCCAGTCGACGGCGAGCTCGCACATCGCGACGCGCGCTTCGTACGGCGCGAGCGCCTTCGCGAAGGGGTGCCGGAAGGTCGGCACCACCAGGACCTCGTCGACGGCCTCGCTCGCAAGAACCCATGCGATCGTCAGGACGTGCGCCACGTGCGGCGGGTTGAAGCTCCCTCCGAAGACCGCGACGTTCACGGGGCCTAGCCCCCCTGGACTCGCGTCGTCGTCTTTCGCGTCATGTCGAGGCTCTCCGTCATCGTGCACGAGCCCTTCTGGTCGAAGATCTCCGCGATGATCCCGTCGTCCTTGTCCTCGATGACCGCGACTCCGCCCGCTGCGCATCCCATGACGCCGGGGCTGATGAACCAGCGCGCCCCGATCTTCTTCACGAGCGGCTCGGAGCTCTTGCCGTAGACGAGCAGGTTCGCCGACATGATGTCCTCCTCGTCGAGGTTCGCCTTGTCGTGGATCAGGACGGCCACCCGGTCGCCGATCATCTCGATCGTGCGCGCGCCACCCCTTGGCAGGCTCTCGAGCGCGCGCAGCCGCAATCGGGCCCTCTCCGACACGACGAACGCGTCGATCTTCCTCGGGTCGCCTGCGAGCGCCAGCGCCGCGGCACGCTTGAAGGTCCCTTCGTCGGAGGCGTCGGAGCCCACGAGGCGCTCCGCCCAGCTCGTCACGGTCGCGTCGAGCGCCCCGTCATCGCCCAGATAAACGGCGCGATCGACCCTCGCCACGTTCAGGATGAACTCTGCCGCGCGGCCGAGGCCAGCTGCACTCCCTTGGGCAGGCCCCAGGAGACCGAGTCGCATCAGGGAAACCCCATCGAACACTTCAGTCTCGCGACGTCTCACCGGAAAGTCAAAGGGCTTCCAGCCGTCGGCGAGCCATCCGTTTGCCTCAGAAGCGGGCGGGGAGCAAGGGACGACGCGCAGGCCGGGGGGCCTCCTCGGCCCGATGTTCGGCCGCACCCAGGGGCGCGCTGCACTAGCATCGCCCCCATGGCCGGACGCCTCCTCCCGCTGCACGAGCCGATCGTCTTCACCCTCGATGGCGAACGGGTCGTCGCGGAGCGGGGGGAGCCCGTCGCAGCGTCGCTCATCGGTGCGGGGCACTGGACGCTGGCGCGAAGCCCGAAGTTTCACCGTCCGCGGGGGCCGGCGTGCATGCGAGGGGCCTGCGACGGTTGCCTGGCGCGGGTCGACGGGGTGCCGAACGTCATGACCTGCCTGGTGCCGGCCGAGGCGGGGCTCGACGTCCGTTCGCAAAACACGCTCGGGTCGCGCGAGATGGACTTCTTGCGGATGACCGACTGGTTCTTTCCCGACGGAATGAACCACCACGA
>Ga0302283_1003251_pt1 | contig 12659 bp, 6 predicted proteins | sample III_Fen_E1_4_FD_198770 | JGI IMG/M metagenome (GOLD analysis project Ga0302283, IMG submission 198770) | Peat permafrost microbial communities from Stordalen Mire near Abisko, Sweden - III_Fen_E1_4 | ecosystem: Environmental > Terrestrial > Soil > Wetlands > Permafrost | place: Sweden: Abisko...
ATGCGCTCGGCAGGAAACTTTCCGGGTCGGCTACAAACTGCGAAAAACCAGCCTAAAGCCCGTCTTTCAAGTGTATCAGGCTGTAGTCGTCAGCCAACGCGGCAAACCCTACCGCAGCATCGCAACAACCGCGTCACGCGCTGGCACGGCCATCGTGAACCGCCGCCCGCTCTGCGCAATCGCCACGCCGCCCCACACATCCTCAGCGGACGAAAACTCTCCCGTAGCCAGCGTCACGGTCACCTTCTTCTCCGCGCGAGTCGTGTTCGTAACCCAGAAGTGGGTGCCGCCTTCACCTTGATGCAACCGCGCCTGCACAGTGGCATCATCAATCGCAATCTGCTGCGTCACGCCAGCCGTTTTCAGAAAGCCCGCAAACAACTCCCTGGTCGCCGCGCCATGATGCAGGTAATAGCCCGCGCCGGGAAACGAACCCATCAGCAGCGTCCGCCCCTGCCCAAACGTATTCTCCACCGCAGCCGTGTTGCCGTTCGAATATTGCCCCGCAGCCGTGCCTCCGGCCAATTCGTAATCCTGCCGGAAATACCGCCCGAAGATCTTGGTCCCCTTCACTCCCAGCGTCATCTGCTCGGACAAGTCTGGATCGAACTCGACATATTTCTCTCGCGCACCGAACAACTCATCTAATCCGAAATTCGGCTGCACCGTCCCCACGTGCCCGCTGTCGCCAAAGTAAGCCGGCAGCCCTTCGCAGACTAATGTGCCTCCATTGCGCACATATTCCTTCAGCCGGTCCGCGGTTTCGCGCTTCAGCATCACCGGATACGCAAGATAGACGAGCTTGTACTCGCCAATATTTTCCAGCGCCACAAAATCCGCCTGGATGTTCTGGTCGAAGAACGCCTGGTACGCGCCGCGTATCGACTGCGCGTAATATTCCGTCCCGCCCTGCTGCACGTAGTTGAACAGCTCCGACTCGGGAACGAACACCAGTCCCACATCGCCCTTCACCGGATGCGACTTCCACACCTCGGCGTGCGCGTTCGCCCATTTCGCCACTTTACCCGCCATCTCCGCGCGCGGCGTCACCGAGCCATCCATCGCAAACGCCCCGAACGCTCCGAATAGTGGCCCGTCCAGCAGCGGTCTCCAGCGCGGATACAGGATCCCCCGCGCACCGCTCGCGCACGAAATCAAATTCCAGATGCGCACATCCTCCGCGTCCGGTTGGCGGCCATCTTCGCGCGTCCGGCCAATCACCTGCGGCTGCATCCATAACGGGCCGGCCTCCGCCTCGGCGTGCCAGAACGGCTTTCCCCGTGCGCCCGCCCGCGCCAAGTCCATCGCCTGATATTGCAACCACGGCGCATTCCCATGCCGCGACGCCACCCACGTCAGCCCCCACACATCCACCATCGCCGCCGACCGCCATTCATTGTGCGCCGATGAAGGCAGCGACTCCAAGGTCCCCGCCACGCCATGCGCACAGATCAGGTGATGCGGATCGAGCCGGCGAAACAGATCGGCGCGCCACTTCAACAAGCGAAACGCATCGTCGATGCGAAATTGTAACCAATCCAGTCCCTCCGCATATCCGCCCAGACTCTCCGGCGGATCGACATCCTCCCACGTCTCAAAACTGTACCGCCCCCACGCCTTGCCCAGCGCCTGTAGCGACGGATAGCGCGCCTGTAGCCACTCGCGCAGCCTCCGCTTCGTCCCCTCGCAATAGCAATTCATCTTGCGTCCGCCGCCGCCTGGATATGTGTTCTCGTTCCAAAGATCGTACCCAAGCAGCGCTGGGTGATTTCGATATCGCTCAACCAGCGCCGTCAGAAATCGCTCTGCCGCAGTTCGCGCATCCGCATTGTCGAGACACAGCCCCGGAAATCCGCCAACCGCCGTACTCTCGCCGATCTCGCTGTTCTGCACCGAGCCGTCGCTCCCCTTATATCGTGCGCTCGCATACCTGCGAAACGCCCACTCCGGCGCATTCGTTGTAAACTCCGCGATGATCACCTTCAGCCCGTTCGCCGCGGCCAGGTCCATCATGCGGTCGTAGTCGGCCCAGTCGAACTTGCCCGGAGCCACCTCAATCGCACCCCATAGAAACCAGTGGCGAAACGTGTTCATGCCCACGCGTGCCGCAGTCGCATGGTCGCGCGCCCAATCCTCTGCCGGCGGATTCGATTTGCGAAAGTACACCGCGCCATAAGGAAACACCGACCCCATCGCAACTTCTTTAACGCCGGCCCGCTCCTGCGCAAGCGCCTCCTCAGCCGCCAGACCCGGTAGACCCGCGACGCTTCCCACCGCAGCCGACGCGCCCACCAGCGCCGCCGTGCGCATAAAATCCCGCCGCGTAACTTCCAGCTCTTCCTTCATAGCTCGGCTTGCTCCCTCACGGAAGATTGGACGTCATCCACTTCACCGCATCATCCAGCGTCTTGTTGGGCAGGCGGTTGTAGTCCCACGGCTCGTTGATCGCCAGCTTGCCCGCCGCGCCATAGAGCGTGTACACCTGCTTCGCCTGATTCACCGCAGCCTCTACATCTGCGGGCGTAGCATCGCGGTCCAGTTGCGGCTCGACCACCAGCACCGGCCGTGGCGCAATCATCCCCAGCAAGTCCTGGTAGTCATATGGAATTTGCGCCTCGTGCCCGACAAAGAATCCCAGCTTCGGAATCAGGTCGCGTTCGTAGCTATAGCGAGCCACACCGCCATCGCCGCGCGCCGCTGTGTCCGTGCGCATCGGCGTAAAGCCCGCAATCGACACAATGCCCTTCACCCGCGCATCCAGCGCAGCTTCATAAATCGCAACCGTCCCGCCCAGCGAGTATCCGAAGAGATAGATGCGCGCCGGATCGACAATCTCATCTTTCGTCAGCGCGTCTACGGCCGAGTGCGCATCCTCCACCAGCCGCCCCATGTGCGACCACTTCGGATAGCGCTCGTAGAACGGCCCCGTCTCCGACAACCGGCTGCCGAAGCCGCTCTGGTCGTACGCCAGCACCGCGTAGCCCGCATGCACCAGCGCCAGGATCGGATGCAGGTCAGAGTGGTACACCCACATGTAACCCAATGGGTAGCTATATCCATGTAGCCAGATCACCGTCGGCAGCTTCTTCCCCGCCGGCGTGTCCTTCGGATAATAGAGATCGCCCGCGAGCCCCGCGAACGTCACATGCCGCACGGCAGCCTCGCTCTTCTCCGGCTCCAGCCAGCCATACGAATTCCCGCCATTGCTGATCACCCACAGCGGCAGGTTCGGCGCGACTTGCCCCGCACTCGGTGCTGGCCCGCCCACTCCCATCGCAAAACCAAATCCTGCTGGCGCTGCCGCCGCACCGGGCCTCGCCGCACCCACACCAACCGCCGGAGCACCTGCCGCGCCTGGCCTCCGCGCACCCGCACCGCCCGGCGCCGCAGCCGGAGGCCCTCCACCAAAGCCCGCTCGCGCCGAATCCGCAGCCGACAGCATCGGCGGCTCTGCGCCCAACATCGCCACCACCGACTTGCGCACCTCGTCCGACTTCTTCTCCCAGTCCGCCGGCGAGGCAATCGCTCCGCCCGCATCCGACTTCAGCAAGTCATCGCTTCCATGCTTCGGATACTTCGCCAGATCCAGCGTCGTCTTCGTCTCCGCCCGCCACGTGTCCCAGTTCCACTGGAAGATGATGTTGCTCGTCCACTTCTTCGTCGACCGCCCAAACTGCTGATCCAGCCAGTCCAGATCGGCTTCCTCATCGTTTGCGCCATGGAAGCCAGGAACGCGCAGTGTGCCAAGGCGGTCCGGCACGCCCAGCAGTTTGTACACCTTCAGAGCCGAGTAGTACGTCTGCTCATTCCCCCACGTATTCGAAACCTGGTCATTGTTGCCCCACTCCATCAGCAGCGAGCGCGGCGCAATCATCGCCGCCAGTAAGTTGCCATCCACCGGCAGCCGGTCTTCGCGTCCGGCGAAGAAGCGCAGTTGCGGCGCAAACCATGTCGGGAACGATCGTGTCGTGCTCTCGATGCCTTCGCCGAATCCGCGCTCGCCCGCCGCGCGCCACGGCAGTACGCCGCCAACGCCCGTGCTGCCCGCAATCACCGCCGTAATCCGTGGATCCAGTGCGCCCGCCAGCGCCGCCATCTTGCCATCGCGCGAGTAGCCGAAGATCGCGATATGTTTCATATCCACGTGCGGCAACGTCGCCAGGTAATCGACCACAAAGCCCGCGGCCCATCCGCGTCGCGGCAGCAACGCAAAGTCGTAGTCCGGATACAGGTCTGCCAACGCCGCCGCATCGTCCATCGCGTCGTTACCCGCAAACCCTGCCGAGATATATCCACGCCGGATCAGCGACGCCGCCCACCCCTGCAAACTCGAATTGATCAGCACCGGAAACGGCCCATCGCCATCGGGAATATACACGCGCACCCGCATCGTGCCTTTAGCCTCAGGCCCGAACTCCAGCCTTACATTGCGCACTGTATAGCCATCCGCATGCTTCTCGTCCAGCACCACAACGTGATCGATCTTGGGCCTCAGCGGCACCGTCCCCCACACATACTTCTGCGATAGCTTCGAAATCTCTTCGCGCCGCGCCGGCCACTGCGCCGCCGTCGTCACCTTGCGCCCATTCGAGAACGTAAGCGGATCGGGAAGCGGATTCTGCCGCGGCAGCAAGTTGAAGTCCGGCGGCAGCGTATTCGTCTTCTTCAGCCACGCATCGAATGGCGGGTCCGGCGGCAGAATCTGCAGCAACTTCTGCAGATACTCCTGCCGCTCCTCGGTCGACATGGGTGCCTGCGACTGCGCACCCGCGACTGCTCCCAGAAGAACTACCAACAACGCGGCCCCGATCAGAGCACGATTCCCTGACGTCATGAGTTCCGTCCTTTCCGTCAGCCGAACGCTGTCCCGCCCAACCCTGGGAACCTGCTGCAAGCTTGGCTTTGACGATTTTTCAGCGAAGAAATTATTCCCGCCTTCGCGCGGCGCAACTATATTCAGCCGCCAACGCGGGTGTCAAACCGCGGACGTAAATGGGCGCACTGCGTGGGCAGCGGCCACTTCGTGACTTGTATTGGGCTTCGCGCGATCCTCCCGTTGGTCGGCACAAAATTCGGCTTGCGACCATTGGGAGCACAACGCGAAGCAGCAATAAGGCGTGTGAACGCCCGCACCCCGCGTAGTGGGCCCGTCCGGCAGGACAGCATTCTTACAAACTCTAAGAGGTTTGTGCTTTCAGCAAAGCGTTTGCCGCGTCATCACCTCGAACGCGTCCGCAACGTAGACCACGTCAGCCTTGCCGCGCGTCCAGCGCGAAAGCTCCGCGCCGCGGCTTGCGGTCCTCGCCCGGTTGCGGCCCACGTCTTCATTTACCCACGTCGTCATTCTTACGCGACATGCAGTTGTCTTTCTTGGGCCTCCGCCCCTTGAGCCGCCGGCTCGCGGTTCCCTTCTCGGGCCAACAACGCGGCAAAGGGCTGAAAGCCCGACACATACTAGCCTAGGCCGAAGGCCTAGGTCGGCCCATGGAAAAGGATGGCAAAGCGCTGAAGACGCGACACATACCAGCCTGAACCCACGGAAACGCCCGTTTTTCACTGTCAAGCCCTAAAAACTCCAATTCTTCCCTCAACCCACACCCCATCAGTCACTTACCCAGAAAAAATAGATGGCAGATGAGTTATGGTTCACCCTGTATAATGGTATTAGTAAGTTAAAGAAAGAGAGCCCGGCCACCCGCCGGGCTTTCGCACTTAACTCCATCAGAAGGCAGGTGTGGTAAATAGTATACACTCGCCCGCAACCCCAATCATTGCAACAGAAAAGTGTGGCAAAAAAGACACACTCACGCGCAACCATAAGTATTTCAACGACATAGTTATCTACTCCACCAAGGGCATTCCCCTAGTTCCCGGCAGGAGTCGCCACCTTCAACACGAAAGGTTCCTGGTCCTTGCTCTCAAACTTGTTGTAGAAGGTGCGCAGCTCAGGAAACTGTTTCAGGTCGACGATGATGTCGGCGATCAGCAGGTTGCGACGCACCGTCACGCTGGTTGGCGTCGACTCTACCTGGAGCACATAGACGGCCGTCTTCTCGAACTGACTCTGGTCGCCGACGGGAAGCGACTCAATGCCCAGGGTCGCTGGGAAGGTAATCCGCACCGCATCCAACACCGAGTTGGCGTAGTCGAAGTAGACCGGCAACTCGCGCTTCGCATGCGGAAACGCTGGCTTTGTGTCGGCTTCGAAGATGTCGCTCGGCACCAGCAGCCGCTTTCCGGTGGAGGAAGCAATCTGTCCCTTGACGTCAAACTTGATGACCAGCGGCTCCTCGTAGTCCTCCAGCTTGTCAACGGACTTGACCTTGACGTCCATGCCTCCCGGCAGCAGCTTCTCCATTGCCGCCTGCAGGTCGTGATTCAAGCTGGTGGCATCGCCGCGCAGGTAGTTCTGGCGCCAGCTCAGCGCGGGAGCGCCACGATACGTCATCGTCACGGTCCCGGTCCCCTCCCCGCGTTCGTCCATGCTGAGCGTGGCGATCCGATCCGTACGCGAATCCTTGTACCCTTGCCCCGGGGTTAGGCCGAGTGCTGCGCCGCCATCGGTCTGGCGCAGGCCCTGCACCTGGGTGTGCTTCCACGCGAGTTGCCCATAGGGACAGTAGCGCTGGCCAGGATCGAAGTACTGGTCCTTGCCGTCCACATTGACGATTGCGATGTCATCATCGAACTGCGACAAGCTTAGATAGTACGGCAGGAACATGTTCCGATCGCGGTCGACCACGCCCATCAGGTACGCCTTCATCCCGGCAGCGCGGGCCATCGCGACAAAGAGTTGGGCAAGTTGACGGTCGCTGCCCCGTTTCCGCTCCCAGATGTCATCGGCATTTCTTATCTCGCCGAGACCCTGAGATTTTTCCTCGGCAGTTGACCGCTCACGACTGAAGGTCGTGTTCTCCAGCTTCATCACCGCCGCATAAATCTTCCGCAGTTTCTGCTCCGGCGTATCCGTGGCCGCAGCCAGATCCTTGACCGCGGCTTTTACCTTGGAGTCGGGCCCGATGAACTTGTCGCGGTCCTTCGCCCAGCTCTTGCCCTCGTTCTTCCAGAACTCGTCGTTCGAGTGGTAGTCCGAAAAGTAAAACAACACGCGGTAGCTCAGGCTCTCGATCGGCGGCATGAACTCATCGCTGGGTGCGGGCGGAACGTTGCTGATGTTCAGCTCCATCTTGATCTGTCCCGGCGAGATTTCGCTTCCGGGAACATCCGTCCGCTTCAGCTCAACTCCCTTCGGCAGAATCGGAGTCCACGCAAAGGCGATCCTTGGGTGGTTGCCATCCTGACCGGTCCATGTCAGCGGATTCCATAAGTAGTGAGCCTTGCGGGTGAACAAATCGGACTGCACAAACCAGGACGGAGAGAAGATAAGGTTATCGTCGTAACGCAACTCGTAGCGGTACTCGATAATGCTGCCAACCTCGACGTCGGGCATGGTGAAAACCTTCGCCATCTCCTTGAAGTCCTGGCCCTTCTCGATCAGCTTGTCGAAAGGCTTGCCGGTGAAGGGAACAATGGTGCCGTCGGGGTGGATAGTCCTGCCCGCGATCGCGTTGACGGTGTACCCTCCGTAATCCCTGGTGTCGTAGGACTTCAGCTCTACGTTGGCGAATTCCTTGCCGGCCTCGGTCAACACCTTGATGCGGGCGTAGGTGCTCCATATGTGGAGGTGGTCATCGGTGATCTCTTCTCTGAAGAGGTAGACCGCTGCTGCTCCGGGAACCTCCGGCTGCGAGGTCATCTTCAACTCCTCGGCGGTGGGAACGGTCCATTGGTCGGCGCGGGCAATAGAGCAGGCAAGCGTGGCTAGGCAAACAAGAGGCAGACAACGGGCAATCATGCGGGAGAGGTTCATGGTTCTCGTTCCTTCGAGCTACTCTGCGGCAGGTAGACAGCTCCTGCACGTTTCAATTAATTGCCGGCGGCTGCTGGGGCTGCGATCTTCAAGACGACGGGTTCCTGGTCTTTGCTCTCAAACTTGCTATAGAAGGCGCGTAGGTCGGAATACTCCTCAGTCTTGAAGAAGACACTGCCGAGGTCAAACTCCCGGCGCACTGTAAAGCTGGTCGATGCATTTTCCGTCTTCAATACGTAAACTGCAAATTTCTGTAGCGGAATCTGTTCACCTGCTGGAACCGACTCAACCGTTAAGCTTGCGGGGAAGGTGACGCGCACGGCGTCCAGAACGGTGTGGGGATAGTCGAAGAAAACCGGCTCCTCGCGTTTCTCCTGCGGAAACGTTGCCTTGGCGTTCGTCTCGAAGATGTCGCCAGGCAGAATAAGGCGTTTGCCCGTGGAAGAACCGATCGCACCCTTGACGTTGTAGGAGACGGTGAATGGCTTCTCGTAGTCCTCCAGGTTATCGATGCTGCTGACCTTAACGTCCATCCCCTTTGGCATCACACGCTCCATCATGGAGCGAAGATCATTGTTCAAACTGGTGGCGTCGCCGCGCAGGTACCTTTGACGCCAGCTTAGGGCAGGCGCGCCGGTCCATGTCATCTTCACCTCTCCGGTGACTTCACCATGCTCGTCCATCGTAAGGTTAGCCACGCGCTGGGTCCGCGATGCAGAGTACGGTTCACTGGGAGTATTGACGAGCGCGGTGCCCCCGTCGGTCTGGCGCAAGCCGCCCGTCATGGTGTGCTTCCAGGCGAGATGTCCGTAAGGGCAGTAGCGCTGGCCAGGGTCGAAGAACTGCTCTTTGCCATCGACGACGACGACAGCGATGGTGTCCTCCAATTGCGAGAAGTTGAGGTACTCGGGCAGAAACGTATTGCGGTCGCGATCGGTGACGCTCATCACGTAGGCCTGTAGCCCGGCAGCGCGAGCCATGGCCACAAAGAGCTGGGCCATCTGGTCGTCGGTTCCACGCTTGCGCTCCCAGATGTCGTCCGTGTTCTTCGCTTCGCCGAGGCCCAGAGACTTTTCCTCGGTCACGGAGTGTTCGCGATTGTACGACGTATTGTCCAGCTTCATGACGGCCGCGTAGAAGCTGCGCAGCTTCTGGTCGGTAGTGTCGGAAGCGCCGGCCAGTTCTTTGACGGCATCCTTGACCTTGCTGCCGGGACCGATAAACTTGTCGTTCGTCTTCGCCCAGCCCTTGCCCTCGTTCTTCCAGTACTCCTCCACCGTGCGATACGGCGAGTAATAAAAGAGGACCCGGTAGGTCAGACTGCCCAGCGGCGGCATGTACTCCTCATCGGGAAAGGGAGCGACGTCATGAATGTTGAGTTCAATCAGCGCCTGGCCAATGTCGCCTCCAATGCCGGGCAGGCGGGACTGCTTGATCTCAACTCCCTTGGGCAGAATCGGCGTCCAGGCTACGACGCTGGTGAGCTGCTCGCCATGCTCGCCCTTGGAGATGAGTTGTTTATCGGTCGGCTTCCACAAGTAGCGTGCCTTGCGCGTATACAGCTCCGACTGGACATACCAACTCGGCGCGAAGAACCATTGGTCGTCATAGCGTAGCTCGTAGCGGTACTCGATGATGCTGCCAACCTCGACATCCGGCAAGGTGAAGACCTTGGCCATCTCCTTATAGCCCTGCCCCTTCTCGATCAGCTTGTCGAAGGGCTTGCCAGTGAACGGAATGATAGTGCCGTCAGGATGGATGGTTCTACCCGCGATTCCGTTGACGGTATAGCCCCCATTCTCCGACGAGTTGTACGATTTCAGTTCCACGTTGGCGTAGTCCTTACCTGCCTCGGTAAGCACTTTGATGCGGGCATACTTACTCCACATGTGCAGCGAGTCGTCAGTGATCTCCTCTTTGAAGAGGTAGACCGCCGCTGCTCCGGGAACCTCCGGCTGCGAGGTCATCTTCAACTCCTCGGCAGTGGGAGCGGTCCATTGGTCCGCGCGCGCAATAGGGGCAAGTGCGACCAGGCAGACAACAGGCAGACAGCAGGGAATAATGCGGGAGAGGTTCATCGTTCACGTTCCTTCGAACTACTCTGCGGCAGGTAGATTGGGTCTGCACTTCCCCTTTTTACTTCTTCTTCAGCACGGCGCTACCGGCTTCATCCGCCGCAATCACGCTGGCGAGCTTCTGCACATCCGCGTAGCGGTCTGCCGGAAGCGTGATCTGGCGAATGGTGTAGATGCGCTTGTAGTGCAACGTATTGCCCGTCAACTTAACGTCGCTCTGGTACGTGGCGAATCCAACATCGAACTTCACCGGATCGGGCAACTCGTCCACCGAGTAGCCATCGGGAATCTCGATCGAGTATTCATCGGTGGCCTGCATGGTCTCGTCCAGGTTGATCGCCACGGTGCGCGGCTTGCGGTCGATATCGAGATCGAGATCGCCAATAACCCGCGGCCGCACCATCAGCAGCGAGCCCATCGTCTTGGCGTAGCGGTCGGCCGAGAGAGAGTAGGTGAGCGTGAATTCCTTATTCAGCGAATCGACGTTTTCGACCTTTACGTCGGTTGCGGAAAAGCTCGTGAGATCGCGCTTCAGGTTGCGGTCGAGAAATTCAGTTTGCTGCTTGGCGTCCCCTTGCGCGTAGACTGCGCGGCGAACTTCAGAAAGGTCGCCGAATCGCTTTTCGGTCACCGTGCCCGTCAGAGCGCCGTCAGCGCCAAGGCGGAAGGCAGCGGTTCGATGGATGGTGTTCTGCACAGGATCGAGCACTGGGAGCTGAATAAGCTGGCTGTCGGCCCCTTCAATCAGGATGCCGTATCCGCCCTGGAGCTGGTGCTCGAGCTGGCCGAAAGCCGTCTTCTCCGAGGTGGGATCGAAGATGAGGTACTGGCGGCCGGACTTTGCGGTCACTACACTGCGGAGTCGTGAAGAGCTATACCCTTTGGGCACTTCGATGGCCGCGATGGCATGGTCGGCAACGGTAGACGGGGCATCGGGATCCACCACGCCGCGCTCCGAGTCAACGATCACCGGCGCCGCATGGACGCCGACCGTCGACAGCATGGCGGAAAGCAGTGTGGCCTTGTCCTTGCAGTCGCCGTAGCGGTTGTGGAAGACGTCGCCGGCTGCGTGCGGCTGCCATCCCCCAATGCCGATTTCGATGGCGACATAGCGTATCTGCTTCTGCACAAACTCTGCGATAGCTTCAGTCTTGTCGAAAAAGTCGGTCTTGCCCGCAGTCAACTCCGCCGCCTTCGCCGTTATTTCTGGCGTGGCTGTCAGGCGATCATGGAAGAGAGAGTCGGACCACTGCCCCACGCTCTTCCAGGTCCCGTCGGTCGCCATCGGCAGACCGGGGCCAGCGTAGTGGACCGTCATCCGCGCGGCCAGCGAGTCGGCCGAGGGCGGCAGCGGAACGCGGTCGAGATCGATGCCTGGAACGTTTTTCATCTCCCAGCGCCAGCCGCGGCCTTCCAGGTCCGCAGCTTCAACTGGCGGCTGGTGGGCCCAGACCGTCCCGTAGGTGTATCCCGGTGGAAGCTTGAGGGTGAAACTTTCGCTGATCCTCGGGATGTCTTCCTGGAAGAACCATGTCTTCTCAGTCAGATACGGCCGGCTCTGCTGCTCGTACTCATAGGCGATGACGCCGCCCGGATCGCCGCCCGGAGCCCGCGCGACGCGAAACCGTTCATCCGCAAATTCGAAGGCGCCTTCCATACCCGGAAAGCCGGCATCCACGAATTCCTTTTCCTTCATCGCATATTCGTGGCCGTCAGGCCCAATGCTCCAGACGTTCATTGAGAGGATTTTGGTGTCTTTATCGAAGTTGACATGCACGACAGCCTCGTCGCGGCCTTGCGGCCGGAGGATCTTGACCACATGGCGGTGATGCTCAACCGCGTGGCCGTCCGGGCCCACCGTGTACGTGATATCGTCCAGCAGCACCACCGCATTCGTATCCTCGGGATAGGCGGGGAGTTTTTGCGCCGCCGCCGTGCGCACCCAGTCCGGCACGCTGTCAGTAGTCTTGGCCGAGGCGGGCAGTCCGAACCCCAGCAGCAGGGCGACGCAAAACACGCCCACAATGCATCGGGCAGGCGGCTTGGCACGCCCATCGAGGCATGGCGCTGGATACAAGTCAGTGTGGCGCTTCGCAAGTCCTGCAGGAATACTCATATGGCCCCATCCCTCCGCCGGCGCTGACTTGCCCGGCAGCGAGAATTTGCTTCAAATCAGACGACGGTGATGCCCCCGATTCTATACGCAGAGGGTTCCAAGGCAACAAAAATCAGTGCGGCCCGCCACCGGCAGCGAGCGACCGTGGGAGGAACGGCAGCTCCCGGGCTATCATGGATACATAACTTTGATCGTCGCCCGGGCTCTCACGAACCATCCTTCGCCGGCCTTCAAGTTGATCGCTCACTGAGGTCGCGCTCCTGCATGAATAACGAAGAACTCATACTTGTCACCGGCGCGACCGGATTTCTTGGCACGCAGCTGGTACACGAACTGCTCGACCGCGAGCCCCACGCCCGGCTGGCGCTGCTCATCCGTGACCGCCCGGATAAGTCCGGCCAGCAACGCGCCGACGCCTTCATTCCGGCTGCTGACCGCTCCCGCGTCGAGGTCTTTTCCGGCGACGTCGGCAACCCCAAGTGTGGTCTGGACGACGCAGCCTACCAGCGTCTCACCGCCGAAACCACCCGCGTCATCCACTCCGCCGCCACGGTGCGCTTCGACCACACGCTCGACGAAGCCCGCCGCATCAACGTCG
>Ga0302283_1003252_pt1 | contig 12653 bp, 12 predicted proteins | sample III_Fen_E1_4_FD_198770 | JGI IMG/M metagenome (GOLD analysis project Ga0302283, IMG submission 198770) | Peat permafrost microbial communities from Stordalen Mire near Abisko, Sweden - III_Fen_E1_4 | ecosystem: Environmental > Terrestrial > Soil > Wetlands > Permafrost | place: Sweden: Abisko...
ATCTGGGGGTTTGGGGGGGCCTTCGGCCCCCCCATCGCGACGAAATCAGGGGGGTATGGGGGGGCCTTCGGCCCCCCCCATCGAGACTAAACGTGGTCGAGCTTGGCGCGCTTGGGGATGACCACGATGCCGCCCTCGCTCACGTACCAGCGCTTCCGGTCCTCGGCGAGGTTGTAGCCAATCTCGGTGCCGGCGGGGATCTCCACGTCCTTGTCGATGATGGCGCGGCGGATCTTGGCGTGGCGGCCGATGACCACGTTCTCGAAGATCACGCACTGCTCGATGTGGCTGAAGGAGTTCACGCGCACGCCGTTGGAGAGGACGCTGCGGTGGATGCGGCCGCCGGAGACGATGCAGCCGAGCGACACCAGGCTCTCGGTGGCGATACCGACGCGGGCGTTGGCCTCGTCGCGGAAGACGAACTTGGCGGGCGGGTCGTGGCTGAGGCTGGTGCGGATCGGCCAGCGCTGGTTGTAGAGGTTGAAGGCGGGCTGGATGGCGACCAGGTCCATCTGGGCGGACCAGTAGGCGTCGACGGTGCCGACGTCGCGCCAGTAGGCGTAGCCCTCCTCCTCGCCGGGGACGCGGTTCTTGGCGAAGTCGTAGGTGAAGGCGTGGCCGCCGTTCTTCACCATGGTGGGGATGATGTCCTTGCCGAAGTCGTGGGTGCTCGTCTCCAGCGGGGCGTCCTCTTCCAGGGCCTTGAGGAGGGCGCTGGTCTTGAAGATGTAGTTGCCCATCGAGGCGAGGCACATGCCGGGGCGGTCGGGCATCGAGGGCGGGTCGGTGACCTTCTCGTGGAAGGCCTTGATGTGGCCCTCGACGTCGGCCTCGATGACGCCGAACTCGCGGGCCTCGGCCTTGCGGACGGGGATGGCGGCGACGGTGACGTCGGCGTCGTTGCCGAGGTGCTCGGCGAGCATCTGGCGCATGTCCATCTTGTAGACGTGATCGCCGCCGAAGATGCAGACGTGCTCGGGCGAGTCGTCGGTGATGACGTGCATGGTCTGGTAGACCGCGTCGGCCGAGCCCTTGAACCAGTCCTTGCCGGTGCGCTGCTGGGCCGGGATGGTCTCGATGTAGTTGTCGAGCATCGGCGAGAGGTGCCAGGCGCGGGCGATGTGCTCCTCGAGCGACGCGCTCTTGTACTGGGTGAGCACCTTGATCTGGCGCAGCCCGGAGTTGACGAAATTGGAGAGGACCAGGTCGATGATGCGGTAGCGCCCACCGAACGGGACGGCTGGCTTGGCCCGCTCGTTGGTGAGCGGCCCGAGCCGCCGCCCCTCCCCGCCCGCCAGCACCATCACCAGAACACGCGCGGTCTCGAAGGGGCCGGTGCTGAGGAACGGCCCCGTGCTGAAGATCTGCTGCGGCATGGCGCGCCAGAGTACTTGATGTCGCTGCGCGGGCGAAGTCCCCGCAAACGTTCCTTCAGCCCCTGGGGTCGCCGGGGCTGGAGGGGAGGCCGGGGGGGTTTCTCTTTACGCCCCGCGCGCGGACGTGATAGCCCTTTCGGCCGACCGGACCCTGGAGCACCGATGAACGTTCGACTGTCGTTCGCCCCGCTCGCCCTGCTCGCCGCCACCGCCCTATCGGCCCTCGGCTGTGGAGGCGACGAGCAACCCTACGTGGCCAAGCCGGCCGTCAGCGGCAACAAGCCGTCGCTGGCGCCCGTGCCCACCCTGCCAACCAAGGCAAAGAAAGTCGGCGACGCCTATACCATCTGGGGTGTGACCCACGACCTGCGCAGCCGCGTCCACCACGAAGAGGTGGAGGGGAAGAAGATTTCCCTGGTCGGCTACATCGTCAAGACCAACTTCGACAGCTCCCCGCCGTGCTCGATCCACAAGACGGGCAAGGGGGATCCGGCCGACTGCAAGGCGCCGATCCCCACCTTCTCCATCGCGGACGAGAAGGGCGAGACCAAGGACATGATCGACGTCATGGGCTGGGCCTCGAACCCGGCCCAGCTCTTCATGCTCATCACCGCCATCGACAAGGCGGCCAAGGGCAAGGAGGCCGACGTCAAGCTCAAGGACGAGTTCTGGTCCACCGACATCCCGAACCCGCTCCCCAACATCGGCGCCAAGGTCAAGGTCACCGGCACCTACGGCATCACCTTCACCAAGGCCACCGGCGGCGCCGCGTCGAACCCCAAGTACGGGATCATGACCGCCGAGAAGATCGAGTACCTGGAGCCGCCGACCGAGAAGGTCTACCTGCCCGGGATGAAGAAGAAGTAGCTGCCGCCGCCGCGTGAATCCGGTTGATTCACACGGCTCACGCGGCCCCCCCGGCTCCCGCGCCGGGCCGACGGTCCCCGACGGGGTCGCGTTCGGTCCGACGGCGGACGCGCCGGAGCTGCTCATCGTCGACGCCGGGAGGGCCTGGCGCGTCGCGCTCGGCCGCGCCCCGGTGACCCTGGGGCGAGACCCCGGCTGCGACGTCGTCGTCGCGTCCCACTTCGTCTCCGGCAAGCACGCCCGCTTCGAGGCGGAGGGCTCGGGCCACCGCGTCGTCGATCTCGGGTCCACGAGCGGCCTGCTCCGCGCCGGCAGGCGCCTCGCGCCGGGCGCCGCCGCGGCGCTCACCGACGGCGACGTGCTGCGCATCGGGGACCCCACCACCGGCGGCTTCGTCACCATCGCCTACGCCAACCCGCGGGCCCAGCGCGTCGCGCCGGGCGCGGCGGTGGTGCGCCGCCACGCCCTCCAGGGCCGCGCCCAGGTCACCCTCGGCCGCGCCGGGGCGGACATCGAGCTCGACAACCCCGCGGTGTCTCGCCGGCACGCCGTCCTCGAGGCCAGCCCCGGAGGCGGTCACGTCCTCCGCGATCTCGGGGCCATGAACGGCACCTTCGTCGACGGCAGACAGATCAGCCGGGCGGCGCTGGCCCGCGGCGCGGTGGTGCGGATCGGGCCGTTCAAGCTGGTGTACGACGGGCAGAGCCTGTCCCTGTTCGACGAGCGCGGCGCGCTGCGCCTCGACGCGCGCCAGCTCTCGCAGCAGGTGCGAGGCGGGCGCTTCATCCTGCGGGACGTGTCGCTGTCGATCGCCCCGCGCGAGTTCGTCGCGCTGGTGGGCGGCAGCGGCGCGGGCAAGTCGACGCTGATGAAGGCGCTCGCCGGCTACGCCGCGGCCAGCCACGGGCAGGTGCTGGTCAACGGCGACGACTTCTACGCCCACCTCGACGCCTACCGCGCGCTCCTCGGCTACGTCCCGCAGGACGACACCCTCCACCGCGAGCTGCCCGTCGGCCGCGCGCTCGGGTACGCCGCCAGGCTGCGCTTGCCCGGGGACACCGGCGGGCGCGAGATCGCGGCGCGCATCGCCCGGGTGCTCGACGACGTCGACATGACCGCGCACCGGCACAAGCGGATCGATCAGCTCTCGGGCGGGCAGCGCAAGCGGGTGAGCATCGCGGCCGAGCTGCTCGCGGATCCGTCGCTCTTCTTCCTCGACGAGCCGACGAGCGGCCTCGATCCGGGCCTCGAGAAGCGGATGATGTACACGCTGCGCCGGCTCGCCGACGCGGGGCGCACCATCGTGCTGGTCACCCACGCGACGGCCAACATCGCCCGCTGCGATCACGTCGCCTTCATGGCCGAGGGGCGGCTGGTCTACTTCGGTCCGCCCGAAGGCGCGCTCGCCTTCTTCCGCGTCGACAGCGGCGATTTCGCGGACATCTACACCAAGCTCGAGGGCGCGGCCTCGCCCGACGATCCCGAGCACTGGGCCGTCGCGCAGGCGGATCTGCTGCCCGAGCTCGAGGCGTTCCGCGGGAGCCCGGAGGGCGTGCGCCGGGCGCCGAGCCTCGCCGAGCTGTGGGAGATGCGTTACCGCCGCAGCCCGGCCCACGCGTCCCTGGTGGAGCGGCGGCTCACCGAGGTGCCCGCGCCCGCCTCGTCGGGCGGGCGCGCGTCGCGGCTGCGCCGGCGGGGGATCTCCTCGCTCTTCCAGCTCGCCCTGCTGAGCTTCCGGTACCTCGACCTGCTGCTCCAGGACCGGAAGAACCTGCTCCTCCTGCTCCTCCAGGCGCCGGTGATCGGCTACCTGATGACCCTGGTGGCGCGATCGGACGCGCTGGTCGGGCCGCGGGCGAGCTCGCTCGACGCCAAGACCGTGCTCTTCATGCTCTCGACGGTGGCGGTGTGGTTCGGGATCATCAACGCCGCGCGCGAGATCACCAAGGAGTCGGCGGTGTACCGGCGCGAGCGCCTCGCCGGGCTGCGCGTCGGCGCGTACGTGCTCTCCAAGGTGATGGTGCTGGCGCTGCTCGTGGTGGTGCAGAGCGCGGCGCTGCTCGCGGTGGTGGGGAGCGAGGTGCGCTTCCCGGCGAACGGGGTGCTGCTGCAGGGGACGCTGGAGCTGGGGGTGACCACGGCGCTCACCTCGCTCGCGGGGCTGTCCATGGGGCTCTGCATCTCGGCGTGGGCGAAGACGGCGGACCGGGCCATCTCGTTCGTGCCCCTCGCGTTGATCCCGCAGATCCTCTTCTCGGGCGTGCTCTTCCCGCTCGAGGGCGGGATCTCGACGACCCGGGTGCTCTCCTGGTTCACCGTGAGCCGGTGGGCGATGGATGCCTACGGCGCGACCATCAAGCTCGCCCGCCTGCCGCCGGTGTCCCGTGCCGCGCAGCCCGAGTACGCGGCGACGCGCGACAACCTCCTCGAGAAGTGGCAGATCCTCGGCGGCTACGCGGCGGTCTGCCTGCTGCTGGCCTGCCTCGTCCTCGCGCTGCGGAACGAGGATCGGTGACTACTTGATGCTCAGCCCGTAGGGCATCGCCGCCAGCGCGCGTTCGCCGGCGAGGAGCGGAGCGAGCGAGCCGACGAACGCGGAGGCCCCCGGCAACGCGGTGCCCCACTCGGGCGGCACCAGGGCGGCGCGGGCGGCCTGGCGGGCGCCTGCCTCGACCCGGGCCTCGCTGCTCGCCGAGGCGTCGCCCTCCCCGAGGAGCTGCTCGATCAGGCTGGAGTCCTCGTCGAGCACCTCGACCGGGGTGTCCCTGGGCAGAGCGGCCAGCTCGAGGGCGAGGTCGATGGCCTCGGACAGGCCGCCGATGACGTCCACGAGGCCGTGCTCCTTGGCCTCGATCCCGCCGAAGATGCGGCCCTCGGCGGAGGGCCCGACGGCGGCGACCGTGACGCCGCGCCCCTCGGCGACGCGCTGGACGAAGAGGTCGTAGATCGCCCGCATCGAGGTGAGGACGCGCTCGCGCGTGGCCTCGTCCCAGGGGGTGAAGGAGGACAGGTAGCCGGAGCGCGCGGCCTTCTGCGGATCGGGCGCGGCGGCGATGGTCTCGGCGTGGACGCCGATCTCGTCGAGGGCCTTGCCGAAGGCGAGCTTGCCGGAGACGACGCCGATGGAGCCGACGATGCTGGTCGGCTCGGCGACGATCTTGGTGCCCGCGCAGGAGAGGTAGTAGCCGCCGCTCGCGGCCATGTCGCCGATGGAGACGACGAGCGGCTTGTCGGCGGCGAGCTTGCGCAGCCGCTTCCACAGGAGGTCGGACGCGAGGGCCGAGCCGCCGGGCGAGTCGATGCGCAGCACCACCGCCTTGACGGAGGCGTCGGCGGTGACCCGGCCCAGCACCTTGCCCAGCTCGTGCTCGGTGATGCCCTCGCTGCCGCCGAGGAGCGAGGGCGACGAGCTCATGGTGATCGACCCGGAGGCGGTGATGACGGCGACGTGGGGCGCGCCCCCCCGGCTCGATCCGGCGAGCGAGCGGAGCGCGCCGACGAGGCCGCGGCCACCGCCCGACGCCTCGCCGCCGAAGCGGCTCACGATGCGCTCGGTGCCGGCGAGCTTCTTCGCGTCGTCGCGCGCCTCGTCGAGGTAGCCGACGGCGTCGATCACCCCTCGCGCCAGCGCGTCCTGGGGGCTGAAGGGGCCGTCCTCGACCGCATCGGCGGCGCTGAGCTTGCCCCTCCCCACGGCCACGTGCCCGAGCCACGCCGTGCGCAGCCCGCGCAGCGTGCCCTCCAGCGACTCCCGCGCCTCGGGGCTGGGCCCGTTGCGGGTGAACGGCTCCTGCGCGCCCTTGTATTTGCCGACCTGGAGGAAGTCGACGCCGATGTGGAGCCTCTCCAGGAGGCGGTTGGCGAAGAGGAGCTGGGCCGCGATGCCGACGCTGTCCACGCCGCCCGCCGGTGACACCCAGAGCCTGCTGCAGCCCTGGGCCGCGAGCATGATGGTGGCGTTGGTGTACTCGTCGGCATGGCAGACGACCGGCTTCTGCTTGCGGATCTCGCCGAGGAGCACGCCGATCTCCTCCGCGCGGGCGAGGCCGATCTGCGCCGTGCCGAGGCGGACGAACACTCCCCTCGACGCCGTGAGCGCGGTCTCGCCGGAGGACGGCAAGAGGGCCCGGAGCGTGCGCACCAGATCGAAATGGGAGCGGTGCGCACTGGAGCCGAGGAGCGAGGTGGAGCGCCCCTCGGGAGCGCCGCGCGCGAGATCGATCTCGACCAGCGCGGGGCCGTCCGACGAGGCTCCGGCGGTGGCCGTGCTCGCCGCGGACTCGGGCGCGGGAGCGCGGTCCGGGCGACCCGCCCGCCCCTCGCAGCCGGCGACGACGCCGCCGGCGAGGAGGGAGCCCGCGACCAGCACTGCGGCCGTGAGCGCGGGGGTTCGGGGGCAGAGCCCCCATCGCGACGCCTTCACTTGAAACCGGGCAGATCCGAGGTGTCGACCCCGGGCGGCACCGTCGACTTCGGCGGAGGGGCCGGAGCGGTGGGCGCGGGAGGCGGTACCGCGGGAGGCATGGAGGGCGGCGTGGGAGGCGTCGGAGCCCGGACGCCCGGGAGATCCGAGGTGTCGATGGGGGCGCCGCCGGGGACGACGTGCTCCTCCGGGGGTGCCTTCGGCTCGCGAGGCTCGGGAGCGACCGGACGCTCCCGCGGCTCCCTGGGCTCCTTGGGGTCGTGGACGGAGGGGCCGAGGGGCCGGAGGGGCTCCCCCGGCAGCGGCTTGGCGGCGCCGGGCTTGGCCGAGGCGTCCGGGAGCGCGTTGGGATCGACGCTCGAGGTCAGGTGGCTGATGTAGACGCGGAGCGCGCCGACGAGCGGGTGCGGGCGCGGGAGCGCGGCCAGGCGGTCGATCTCGGCCTTGCAGCCGGCGCGATCCCCGGAGCGAGCGAGCGCGTAGACGAGCATCGAGCGGGCGCGGCCCAGGTTGCCATCGGTGGCGAGCGCGGTGCGCAGCCGGCCGAGGACGGTGGGCCAGTCGGGCTTGCTCTCCGCGAGATCGAGCTCGGCGAGGGCGAGCGCGTTGTCGGGCTGCGCGCTCGAGGCGGAGATGCCCGCGACCAGCTTGCGCGCGCCCCCGAGATCGCCGGCGAGGCGGAGGGCGTCGATGCGGCTGCGGAGCACGCCGGGATCGGTGGGGGCGAGCTCGGCGGCGCGATCGGCGGCCTTGCGCACCCGCGCTGCCGCCTGCTCCAGCGCGCGCCGCGCCGTCGAGAGCTCGGGGTCGTCGGGCGCGAGGAGGCTCACGCGCAACCAGTCGACGTCGGCCCTGGCCGCGGCGAGGCGCGCCAGGTCGGCGGCGGCGCGAGGGTCGCGCTCGCCGAGGACGCTGGCCTTGTCGAACTGCTCCTTGGCCGACTCGAGATCGCCGTCGGCGAGGCTCTTCTCCCCGTCGTTGAGGAGCGTGACGATGCGCGCGTCGGACTCCCCCGCCTTGGCCGGGGCGCCGCCGACGAGCATCTTGCGGCCGACCGTGGCCGCGGCCAGCGCCATCATGCCGACTACCACGAGGCCGACGATCCAGCGCGCCGCGCCGGGGCGGCGAGCGGGCGCCTGGGAGAAGCGCGGCTCGGCGAAGTCGTCCGCGTACGAGTGCCGCACCGCCGCCGGCGCGGGCGTGAGCGGGGGCACGCTGGCGGTGTGCTGGTTCTGCCCCGGGATCTCCTCCTCGGGCTCGGCCGAGGGGGCGAACCCCACGGGGGGCGGGGGCACCGCGGCGCGGTCATCGATCAAGGCGGGAGGAGCAGCGGGGGGCGGCGCGGGAGGCTGAGCGCGCGACGGGCGCGGGCCCCCGTCGTTGCCCGAGCCCGAGGTCCACTCGTCCCGGAGGGCGCGGACCTTGACCGGATCGAGCAGCTGGCCGATCTGGAAGGGGGCGGTGGGAGCGGAGACGTCGTCCACCACGGGGCGCGTGTTGACGCGGGTGGGCTCGGCGCGGGTGGTGTCGTCGTAGAGGGCATCCTCGTCGACGACCGGCGCCGAGGGAGGCGGAATGGGCGGGGCTCCCCCGGGCTCGACGATGACGCCGGGAGGCGTGGAGCGCTTGGGATGCGGGGGCGGCGGCAGCGACGCGGGGCGGCGGGCCCGGGCACCGTCGACGAGCGCTCCCTCGTCCTCGGGGTCCGGACCCCGAGGGAGCGGGATGGCGATGGACACCTCGGTGGTGCGCGGCGCCGGCGCGAGGCCCGACCCCTGGGGGCTCGAGGGGCGGGCGCGCCCGGGATCGGCGCCCGGGATCCTCGATGCGTTCGGGGTGGCGGAGGAGCGAGCCCTCGACCGCGGGTCGTCGTGACCGGCACCGGTGATGATGGGCGCGCGGGGCCCGAGGCCCAGCGAGGTGGCCTGCGACGGCCCGGCGGCCCCGGCGCTCGCGAAGAACGGCTCGAGCTCGGCGATGGAGCCGAGGCGGCGCGGGCGGGAGCCGCCCCGGGAGAGGACGTCGTCGCGGGTGATGAGCGACTGGGCGATGGCCGCCTGGAGCTCGCGCAGCGCGCGGAACTCCAGCTCGCGGCCGTCGATGGTGCGGACCAGCCAGCGCTCGGGCGCGCCCAGCGGTTGCGGGCGGCGCACCTTGAACTGGTGGCCGCAGTTGGTGCACTTGACGGTGGTGCCGCGCTCCGAGACGAGGGCGTCGTCGAACTCGTAAGCGGTGCTGCAGCGCTCGCAGGTTACGTCCATCGGCCTAGGAAACTCCGGGAGCCGAGCGCGGCGGGTGCCGTAGAGCCATACGCGGGGTCGCACGGTAGCACGGGTTGTCCGGCCCCGGGCGAATCCCCGGCGACCGCGCGATGTTACGGTCGCGCTCGCACCTGTTACGAACACCGTCACAGCCCGCCTCGAGGCGCCCGGTCGGCGGCCGCACCGGAAGATCGGCCCGTTTCCCCCGGGGTTGTGCCGGAATCGGGACCAGAAGGCGCGGGTCTCCGGCCACACGCCGGCGTGAACCAGGTTTCACGGCGGGGGGCCTCAACCTTTCGAACCGCGGGTTTTGTCGGGTGGCTTGTCGAGGGTACGGCACTTGCTAGTCTCGGTTGTGTCGGGTTGCCCGCGCCGGTCTGCGGCGGGGCCTCGTGCTTTCGGGAGACGGTATGAAGAGACTTTCTCTACTGGGCTTCGGCGGTCTGCTGGCGAGCGTTCTCGCCGGGTGTCCCATTTTCTCGGGTGACGGTGGGCAAGGCGGGAGCCAGAGCTCGGGGACGACGTACGGCTGCGTGCAGCCGTCCGACTGTCCGCAGAACGAGACGTGCGGGACCGACAACCAGTGCCACAGCGGCGACTGTACGTTCTCCGGCTGCGTCGCGGGCTACACCTGCGCGGTCAACTCCGCCACCGGCACCGCGAGCTGCGTGGCCGGCTCCGGCACCGGCGGCGCGGGCGGCTCCACGGGCACGGCGTCCGGCGGCGCCGACGGCGGTACGTCGACGTCGAGCAGCACGAGCACCAGCTCCACGAGCAGCACCAGCTCCACGAGCAGCACCAGCTCCAGCTCGACGACCAGCTCCAGCTCGAGCTCGACGACCAGCAGCTCCAGCTCGACGACCAGCAGCAGCTCGAGCTCGACGACCAGCAGCTCCAGCTCCTCCACGTCGGGTGGCGTCGATGCCGGAACCTTCTGCTCGCCCGATGGCCAGCAGGGCGGGTGCGCGAACGGGTCGATCTGCTTGAACGGGGTCTGCTGGATCTCCTGCACCCCGGCCACGCCGACCGCCTGCTCGGGTCAGCCCCCGGCGTTCGCCACGTGCACGACCCTCACGGAGAGCGGCACGACCTACAACATCTGCGGTAGCTAGACCCGCCTTTCAGCCCGATGCGGGCGGCGTTCCTCTCCAGAGTGAGCGCCGCCCACGCAGTCCCGCGTGGCACGCCCGCTGCGAATGCTCCCCGACCTGACAACCGCGCTCGCGCGCCGGTCACGAGGCGCTCGGCCTTCACCGGCCTCAGCGGTGGCGTGTGCGCGAAAGCCTCAGGGAGCCTGGCCCATGTACATCCAAGACTGGTTTCTCGACGCCGTCCCCTTCAAGCGCAAGAGCTCGGTCGACTGGATCCTCCCTGCGTGCGTGGGCCTCGGCCTCGGGCTCGCCGCGGGAGTGGGTCTGGGCCTGCTGATCGCCCCCTCGACGGGCGAAGAGGCACGGCTCCGGCTGCGCGAAGGGGCCTCGCGAGTGAAGGAGCGGGCCGCCGATCTCGCCGACAAGGCGCGGGCCCAGATCTCGTCCACCGCCGGGCAACTGCAGAACCAGATCGATCGCTCGTAGCGGTTGCGCAGCCTTTGCACGCTCGGGCAGGCACCGAGCGTGCTCTGCGTCCGGCACCGTGCGACCGCGCGACCGCATCCTCATCGCATTCTACGGCGCCCGCGCGGGAGTCCCGGACGCCCTCGCGCGCCTGCAGGATGTCGGGGTCGACACCGACTCCGTCCGGGTCCTCCCCAAGAGTGTCCATCATCGGGACGACCTCGGTGTCCGCCCTGGCAGCAAGGTCCCCCAGGGTGCCGCACTGGGAGCCGTCGTCGCCGGCCTCACCGGCGCGCTCGCTGGAGGCCTCGCCGCCAGCGGGGCGATCGTCGTCCCGGGCCTGGGGTCGGTGCTCGCAGGCCCCTTCGTCGCGGCGCTGGCGGGCGCGGGCGGGGCGGGCGCCGTCGGCGTGCTGGTCGGTGCGCTGATCGGCGCGCGGCTGCCCACCTACGAGGCGGATTATCTGGAGGACGCCGTGCGCACGGGCGGAGCGCTCGTCGCGGTGCGCTGCTCCGCCAGCCGGGTGAGCTGCGTCGAAGACATCCTGATGGTGAGCGGCGCGCGCGCCGTGCGCAGGATCTGACGTCGCGACCAGGGCGGCGCGCGGGCGGCCCCCCTCGGCCCTAGGGGGCGCCGAGCTCTTCGATCTGCTGTTGCACCACGCTCCCGAGCGCCTCGCGTGCGGCCTCGGCCGCGTAGCGCCGGCCCACGATCAACGCCACGGAAGCGAGCAGGCGCGGCGTCAGCCCACCGCCGAGCAGGAAGCCCACGGCGAGCGCACCCGCAAGCGCCGTGTGCGGGCTCTCCCGGGCGAACTCCAGCGCGGCGCGCACGACCTCCTCGGGGTCGACGCCCGCGATCCCCGGCTCGAGCGGCCGCTCCCCTTCGGCCGAGACGCCCTCTGAACGCTGCGATTCGTGATGCTCTCCCATGGTCCCTCCCGGTCAACCGAAGCGTGAGGCCACGCGCCCGACGAGGTACCCGATCGCGAGCGCCGCGCCGAGCGCGAGGATGGGCCGCTCGCGCACCAGCGCCACCAGCCGCTCGTCCGTCGCCTTCGCCTTCTGGACGAGCTTCGGCACGACCTCGGAGGCCGCGCCCAGTCCGTCGAAATGCGTCGTCTTCATGCGATGATCCTCCGTCCGCGGGGCCCGTGCCTCCGCGGAGCAACGGGCGCACCAGGCAAGCTGGGCAGCGCCTGCACATCGCCCCACGCCGGTGGGCGGATCCATCCTCGGGGGGGCGCCCCCGCGTTCGACGCGACCGCTCACGACGGCTCCGGCGCCCGGCACCGCGCGCGCACCACGCCAGGGGGTGCAGACGCACCCAGGCGCAAGCTAGCCTTGCCGTCAAGGGGGCGGCAAGCTACCGTGCCTCCCCTCACGACCGTCACTGGCCCCTCCATACGACCCCGGGTCGCTCGGAAAGACTGGACGACGCCGTGGGTCCGCTCGGGTCTGCACTTGGCAGCCGGCGTCACTCGGGCAAGGAGGGTCTTTGGTGCAGAAGCCTGGAGCCAACAAGCGCCAGAAAGAGCGCGCGCGGCGGGACGAGCAGCGCGAAAAAGAGGCGGGCCGCGCCACGCGCGCCAGGAGCAAGCCCGGTCGCCCCGGCGTGAGCCCCGGGGAAGACCCAGACTTCACCCAGGTGGCCGAGTGAAGGCGCTCATCACGCCGGTCACGCTTGCGGAGGTCCCCAAGCTCCCCATCGTCCCCACCGGCGAGCCGCTCGACGCGGTCGTCTTCGGCGACGGCGTCGTCGCGACGAAGGTCGCTCTCTTCGACGCCGTCTCCAAGCCGGCCGCGCCTGTCGTCGCCCCCAAATCGCGGGCGGAGCTCCGTCGCATGTTCCTCGAGCAGAGCGCGATCACCCTCGGGCAGAGCTGGGCCGACCAGTGGCGGGATGATCTCCGTCGCGAAGGGCGACCCGCCGCCGGCGGCTGGCCGGGCACGCTGCGCGAGGCGCGGGTGCGCGTCGAGCACCACCTGCTTGCCGAGGTCACCCGGCGCAAGATGTCCGCCGTCACCGAGGCCGAGCGGGAGATCGCAGCCCGCAAGGCCTACGCCAGCGCGCGAGCCCAGTGGTGCCGCCAGGCCGAGCCCGAGGCTCCGTAGTCTCCATGGGGGCTCCGCCCCCAAACCCCCGCTCCATGGGGGCTCCGCCCCCAAAC
>Ga0302283_1003270_pt1 | contig 12586 bp, 13 predicted proteins | sample III_Fen_E1_4_FD_198770 | JGI IMG/M metagenome (GOLD analysis project Ga0302283, IMG submission 198770) | Peat permafrost microbial communities from Stordalen Mire near Abisko, Sweden - III_Fen_E1_4 | ecosystem: Environmental > Terrestrial > Soil > Wetlands > Permafrost | place: Sweden: Abisko...
CGACGCCACGTCGGCCTGGAAGGCCGTGCTGATGGTCAAGCTCGTGTTCGTGGTCCTCGCCGGGGTCGGCGTCTTCCTCCACCAGCGGTCGACCTCGAAGCTGGGCCTGGCCGTCTGGGGGTCCATCGGCGGGGTGGCATCGGTGGTCGCACTCTGCCTGGGGGTCTTCCTGGCCGGATGACCGGCGTCATCCGCCCGGTGTCCCGGCGACGAACCGCGCGGCAAGCCGTTCCTCGCAGGTCTAACCTGGGTCCGAGGTCAACAAGGGAGCAACCACCATGCCGTTCAGTCCTCCAGCAGAGTTCGCGAGTGTCGACAACATCCTGATCCTGGTCGTCGTCGTCCTCCTGGTCTTCGGTTCCACCCAGATCCCCAAGCTGGCCCGTTCGCTCGGCTCGGCCCAGAAGGAGTTCAAGAAGGGCATCGAGGAGGGCGCGTCCGACGAGCCCGCCACGGCCCAGGCCGTGGCCCCCGCCCCTCCGGTCGTCGCCCCGGCACCGGCCCCCGCCCCGGCACCGGCCCCCGCACCGACGGTCGTGCAGAGCCCTCCTGCAGCAGACGGCACGCAGGGCCCCGCTTCCTGATCCCACACCGCAGATGACGGCCGACGCTGGACCACCGCCAGCCCCGGCCCCCACCGGACGGCGATGGCGTTCCGGCCGCTGGATCCCGTTCTGGGTGCTGCAGGTGTCGGAGATCGCCCTGGCCGTCGTCCTGGCCGACCTGTCGATCCACGTCGCCCACGGGGGCCCGCTCGTCGCCGGCGCGCTGCTCCTGTTCGTGCTGGCCGGCACGGCCGACGGACCGCTGGGCGTCGTCCGGATCGTGGGCCGGGACCTGCACGTCCAGCTGGCGGTGGTCGTCGCCGTGGTCTTCGCGGTGCTCGTCTGGCTTCCCGCCCTGCACGCCGACAGCGAGGAGAAGGTCGTCGTCATGTTCACGTCCATCGGATTGATCCGACTCGCCACCTTGACGTCGACCACGGGCATCGCCGGCCGCGGCCGCCGCGCGCGCTCGCCACGACCGACCGGCGTCATCGAGACCACCGCCACCGTCAACTCCGGACCGGGCGCCACCGCGCCCGACGCCCGGGACCCCGGGGCCGACTCGGCGCTCCGCAAGGCGGGTCGGACCACGGGAGCCGCCGCCGCCGCCGGCCGGCGGGCGGTGGACGGGCACCGGCCCCAGGTCGAGGACGGGGTCCGGCGGACCATCCGTGGCGCCGGGCGGTGGGCCGGGAAGCTGGCGGGCCCCAAGGAGCCCACCGAGGCGCCCCCCGAGGCACCCCCCGATGCACCCCCCGATGCCGACCGGACCTGACCGGTTCCGGATCCGGGGAGTGGGACGGTGACCACCACGGATGACGTGCTGGCCCTCGCCGACCGCCTGTGGGAAGGCGACCCGGGCACCGGCGGATCGGGCATCGATCCCATGGCCCCCGGCGGAGGACTGGCGGAGGTCGCCGACGGCGTGGCCTTCGTGCCCTCCTTCGCCAACGTGGCCGCAGTGTCCACCGACGAGGGTCTCGTGCTGGTCGACGTGGGCAGCCCGTTCCTGTCGGGACAGGTCCACCGGACCCTGCGCTCGTGGTCGGACGCGCCCCTCCACACCGCCGTCTACTCCCACGGCCACATCGACCACGTCTTCGGCGTCCACCGGTGGGAGGCCGACGCCGAGGCCCACGGCTGGCCGGCACCGGAGGTCGTGGCCCACGAGGCCGTGGCCGAACGGTTCGACCGCTACGTCCGCACCGCCGGGTACAACACGGTGGTCAACCGCCGCCAGTTCGGCCTGGACGACCTCGAGTGGCCCACGCGGTACCGCTATCCCGACCGCACCTTCCGCGACCGGCTCGACCTCACCGTCGGGGGCGTGCGGGCCGAGCTCCACCACGCCCGCGGCGAAACGGACGACCACGCCTGGACGTGGTTCCCGGCGCAACGCGTGCTGGGCACCGGCGATCTGTTCATCTGGGCGTCGCCCAACGCCGGCAACCCCCAGAAGGTCCAGCGCTATCCCCTCGAGTGGGCCGAGGCCCTGCGCCGCATGCTCACGCTGTACGACGACGGCGCCGCCGGCCCGGAGGTGCTGCTGCCCGGCCACGGGTACCCGATCATGGGCCGGGACCGGATCCGCCGGGCCCTGTCCGAGACGGCCGAACTGCTGGAGTCGCTGGTGGCCCAGACCCTCGAGCTCATGAACGGCGGGGCCCGCCTCGACGAAGCGATCCACACGGTCACCCCGCCCGCCCACCTCCTGGCCCGGCCCTACCTCCAGCCGGTCTACGACGAGCCGGAATTCGTCGTGCGGGGCATCTGGCGCCGTTACGGCGGCTGGTGGGACGGCAACCCGGCGACGCTCAAGCCGGCGCCCGAGGCCGCCCTGGCCAGGGAGCTGGCCGACCTGTCCGGCGGCCCCGGTGCGCTGGCCGACCGGGCCCTGGCCCTGGTGGGGTCGGTGGACGCGGGTCCGTATCCGGAGGAGGCGCTGCGCATCGCCGGGCACCTGGCCGAGCTGGCCTGGCTGGCCGCCCCGGACGACCCGGGCGTGGCCGACGCCCGCCGTGTCGTCTTCACCCGACGGGCCGACACCGCCACGTCGACCATGGCCCGGGGCGTCTTCGGCTGGGCCGCGAGGGAGTCCCGGGGCACCCGCGCCGCCGGTCCCTCCGACCCGGTGGGAGAACCCGAAATTCCGCCCCTGTGACCAGGGGTTTCGCGCTCCCTCCCTGCCTGGTGGCTCAACTTCTCAATTCCGCGCGGACCCCACTAGTGTTTCGCCCGTGATCGCCTTCACAAACGGATCTCCGACGCCCCTGCCCGACCGCGACCGAACGTCTGCCGACACGCCGGAGGCCCCGGCCGCCGGGCGCCGATGGAAGCGGTGGGCCGCCGGACTCGCCGTGGCCGCACCCCTCGTCCTGGGGGGTTGCAACTTCTATCCGAGCTACGGCGCCAGCCGAGGCGCCACCACCCAGGGGCAGGACACGTTCAAGCTCTACTCCGGGATGATGACCACCGGCATCATCATCGGCGGGTTCGTCGGCCTCCTGATCCTCTTCACCGTCCTGCGTTACCGCCGGCGTTCGGACGAGATGCCGAAGCAGTTCCACGAGAGCATCCCGATCGAGATCCTCTACACCGGCATCCCGGTGCTGGTCGTGGCCGCCCTGTTCCTGTTCACCGTGATCACGGAGAACAAGGTCGACGCCACCGTGCCGTTGGCCGCCAAGATCACCGCCACCGGCAACCCGGTGGTCGACGTGAAGGTCACGGCCTTCCAGTGGGGCTGGCGGTTCGACTACCCGAACGACAATGTCTCGGTGTCGGGCGAGGTCACCAACGGGCCCCAGAACCACGGGCCCCAGATGGTCCTCCCCTACGGCCAGACGGTCCAGGTCACGCTGGTGTCCAACGACGTCATCCACGGCTTCTACGTTCGGGACTTCAACTTCAGCCGCTACGCCCTGCCCGGCGTGGTCAACACGTTCGACCTCAACATCATCAATCCGGGCTTCTATCCCGGGCAGTGCACCCAGATCTGCGGGCTGTACCACTCCGAGATGCTGTTCAGCGTGCGGGCCGTCAGCCCGGCCCAGTACCGGACGTGGCTCCAGGGCGAGGTGGCCACCGGGCACACCATCAAGCGGGTGCCCGAGCCGGCGGCCAACACCCCTCCGCCGTATGACCACGTGACCACGTCCAACGCCCTGGCTGCGCCCGCTTCGAAGAAGGGTTCCCTGTGACCACCACCATCGAGTCCCCCGACCTGATCGAGCCCGAGGAGCCGGGTGGCCCCGGTGCCCACGGGCACGCGGAGGGCGACCACGAGGCCGCCCACGAGCACCACGGGCCCCACGGCATCCTCAATTGGCTGACCTCGACGGACCACAAGGTCATCGGCAAGTCGTACATGATCACCGCCCTGGTCACGTTCTTCATCTCGGGGGTGATGGCCCTCGTCATCCGGGCGCAGCTCGCCGATCCGACCTCGTCGCTCGTCAACTTCCAGACGTACAACGAGCTGTTCACCATGCACGGCAGCCTCATGCTGTACCTGTTCGCCGGCCCGTTCGCCTTCGGTGGCCTCGCCAACTACATCGTGCCGCTGCAGGTCGGGGCGCCGGACATGGCCTACCCCCGCCTCAACGCCCTCTCCTACTGGCTCTACCTGGGCGGGGCGTCGATGATGACCCTGAGCTTCGTGGTGGCCGGCGGTGCGGCGAGCTTCGGCTGGGTGGCCTACGCCCCGCTCTCCAACTCCATCAACTCCCCGGGCACCGGCACCGACCTCTGGCTGCTGTCGCTGGGGCTCACCGGGTTCTCGGCCATCTTCACCGGGGTGAACCTGGTGGCCACGATCTTCTACCTCCGCGCACCCGGCATGACCATGTTCCGGGTGCCGATCTTCTCGTGGAACATGCTGGTGACCGGCATCCTCATCCTGATCGCCTTCCCCGTGCTGTTCGGCGCCGTGGTGATGCTCTTCTGCGACCGGCACTTCGGCACCCACATCTACTCCGTCCAAGGAGGTGGTGTCCCGGTGCTCTGGCAACACCTCTTCTGGTTCTTCGGGCACCCGGAGGTCTACATCCTGGCCTTGCCCTACTTCGGCATCGTGACGGACATCATCCCGGTGTTCAGTCGCAAGCCGCTCTTCGGCTACCGGGGCATGGTGTTCGCCACCCTGTCGATCGCCGCGCTGTCGACCGGCGTGTGGGCCCACCACATGTTCACCACCGGCGTCGTGCTGCTGCCCTTCTTCAGCCTGCTCTCGTACCTCATCGCCATCCCGACGGGCATCAAGTTCTTCAACTGGATCGGGACGATGTGGGGCGGCCAGCTCAGCTTCCAGACACCGATGCTGTTCTCGATGGGGTTCCTGTTCGCCTTCCTCATGGGCGGCGTGACCGGTGTCCTGCTCGCCTCGCCCCCGGTGGACTTCATGACCCACGACACGTACTTCGTGGTCGCGCACTTCCACCAGGTGCTGATCGGGACCACCGTGTTCGCCGGGTTCGCCGGGTTCTACTTCTGGTATCCGAAGATGTTCGGCCGGATGCTGAGCGAGCGCCTCGGCAAGCTGCACTTCTGGTTCCTGTTCATCGGCTTCTGGGTCACCTTCGTGCCCCAGTACCTCGTGGGCCTGAAGGGGATGCCCCGTCGCGTCGCCGACTACCTCAGCTCCAACGGGTGGACGGGACTCAACCAGCTCTCGACGGTCGGCGCCTTCGTCATCGGGTTCTCCTTCCTCTTCTTCTTCGCCAACCTCATCCAGTCGTGGCGGAAGCCCGTCCCGGCCGGTGACAACCCGTGGGACGGCGGGGCACTCGAGTGGTTCACCTCGTCCCCCCCGCCGCACCACAACTTCACCCACCTGCCGCCGATCCGCTCGGAGCGGCCCACGTGGGACTACAACCATCCTGAGCACCGCAAGGACGAGTCGCACGGCGACAAGCGCCATCGGGAACACGACCAGAAGAAGGAGACCGTGGGGGCGAACTCATGAGGGTCAACGGGACGTTCCTCGCGCTGATCGGCGCCTTCTTCGGCATCATCGCCCTCATCTACTGGTTCACCGCCTACGAGGACGCCGGCTTCCTGATGCTCATCGGCTCGGCCTTCCTCGGACTGCTCCCCGGCAGCTACTACCTGTGGTGGTCCCGGCGGATGCGGCCGCTCGAGGGTGACGAGCCGGACGCCACACCGAGCAGCGGCGCCGGGGTCATCGACTCGTTCCCCGGGTCGAGCATCTGGCCCTTCCTCCTGGGCATGGGGGCGTTCTTCGCCACCCTCACCTTCGCGTTCGGGCTCTGGCTGGCCCCCATCGCCGTCGCCCTCGGCCTGTCCGCCGTCATCGGCGGGGTGGTCGAGAGCCGCCGCGGCGGCACCGTCTGAGCCGGCACTGACTGAGCCTCCGCCGGCGACCGATCCCGGTGGGACGGTGCGCCGGCACACCACCGCGGCGGGTCGGCGCACCTGACAGGATTGACGCATGTCCCCCGGTGTGCGCCTGGCCGCAGTGTCCCTCGACAGCTCCGATCCGGCCGCGCTCGCCGACTTCTACCGGCAGCTCCTCGGTCTCGAGCTGTACTTCGAGTCGGAGGACTTCGTCGCCCTGAAGGGCGCGGGGATCCTGCTCACCACCCAGCGGGTCGCCGACCACGTCCCGCCGGACTGGCCGGGAGCGGCCGTGCCGAAGCAGATCCACCTCGAGCTGGCCGTCCAGGACCTGGAGACCGCCGAGGCCGAGGCCCTGGCGCTGGGTGCCACCCGGCCTGACCAGCAGCCGAATCCGGAGCACTGGCGGGTCCTGATCGACCCGGCGGGCCACCCGTTCTGCATCACGACGCTCATCCCCGACGACTGACCCGGGGCGCCGTCCGAGGACCTGGCGGAGGTTGGCTCAGCCGGCGCCGTGGAAGGGGGCGGCGAAGCTGAACACGCCACCGTCGGACGCGTCCAGCCAGTAGCCACCGGTGGCGGCGTCCGCCGCCATGCCCACCACGGGTGCCGCGAGCGGGGTCCCGCCCATGGAGCCATGGAACGCCGCGTCGCCGAAGGCGAAGACGCCGCCGTCCGTCGCCGCCAGCCAGTAGCCGGCGCCGTCGGCCGTCGGCGCCATGGCCGTGACCGGCCGGTACAGGACCAGATCGCCCGTGGACCCGAGGAACGGCGCGGCGAACGCGAAGATCCCACCGTCGGAGGCCACGAGCCAGTAACCCCGGGTGACCCGGTCGGTGGCGATCCCGACGATCGGCTCGTTGAGCGGCCGACCGCCCATGGAGCCGTGGAAGGCGGCGTCGCCGAAGGCGAACACACCACCGTCCGCGGCTACCAGCCAGTAGCCCCTGCCGGTCGGTGAGGGCGTCATGCTGACCACCGGGGCGTTCAGCGGCCTGCCGCCCATCGAACCGTAGAAGTGGGCGTCACCGAAGCTGAAGATGCCCCCGTCCGCCGCCACCAGCCAGTAGCCCCCACCGTCCGGCGTGGCCACGATGTGGGTGACCGGGGCGTTCAGGGGCATCCCGGACATCGAGCCGTAGGAACGGGCCCCGCCACGGGGGACGACGTCCCCGGCCGAGTCGGCCAGCCAGTACCCGTCACCCGTCGGGGTCGACGCCATGCCGACCACCGGCTCGACCAGCGCATCGAGGTTCGGGCTCGACACGATGGTCCACGTGCTGCCGTTCCACGACTCGACCAGCGTCCGCGGCGTGTCCGGATCGCCCACCGGGAGGTCGTACCAGCCGACCGCCAGACACGCCGTCGGGGACGAGCAGGAGACGTTCTGGAGGTTGTTGCGGGTCGCGCTCGGACTGGGACTCGGCTCGATGGTCCACGTGCTGCCGTTCCAGGACTCGACCAGGGTGTCCTGCTGGACGGCCGCCCCGGGCGCGAAGTGGGAACCGACAGCCACGCACGCGGTCGTTGAGCTGCAGTAGACGTGGTTGAGGGTGTCACCCGGGCCTGCCGCTCCCGGGGTGGGTTCGATCGACCACGTGGACCCGTTCCAGGCCTCGACCAGCGTCGACGCGACACTGGTGGCGTCCGCGATCGAGTCCCCGACGGCCACGCAGAACGTGGCACTCCGGCACGTCACCCCGTACAGGGCGGTGATCGACCCGGCCACGCTGGGCGCGGGCACGACCGACCACGACGAGCCGTTCCACCCCAGCACGAGCGCGTTCCCGCCGTTGTCCCACCCGATCGCCGTGCAGTCGGTGGCACCGGCGCACGACACGTCGGACAGGTAGCCGCCACCGACGGGCCCGGTACCGGGGGCGATCGACCAGGTGACCCCGTTCCACTGCTCGACCAGGGTCTGGAAGTCGTAGACGTCCTCGTCCCAGGTGGCCCCGACCGCCACGCACGACGTGGGGCCGGCGCACGACACACCGCTCAGGACGTTGATCTTTCCGGGGACGTCCGGCGTCGGGACCACGGTCCACGCCGACCCGTCCCAGGACTCGATCAGGGTCTCCGGGTCGATCCCGACCATCGCCGAACCGGCCGCCACGCAGCGGGTCGGCCCGGTGCACGACACGCTGACGAGGTCGTTGAGGGAGGGACTCGGACTGGGCGTGGGCACGACCCCCCACGCCCGGCCGTCCCACGCCTCCACCAGGGTCCGGGTCGATACCGGCGGACTGCCGCCGCCGCCGACCGCGACACAGTCCGTCGCGCTCGGACAGGACAGCCCGTCCAGGCGACTCACGAGGAACCCGTTCGGGCGGGGTGCCGAGGCGTGCGATGCCGAGCTCACCGCGGCGTCGGCCGCCCTGCTCCTGACCGGCGACGCACCGGCGCCCGACAGCAGTACGCCGAACGTCAGCCCGGCAGCCAGGGCCGCGACCGCCGCCGTGCGTGCCGTGCCGACGGCATATCCGCCGGGTGTGCTCACGTCCCCCATCCTCCGCCTCCACCCGGAGGCCGACCAGGGTCGCAAGTCCCGCGCACCCCGGCCACACCGGGGTCCGGCCCGGGTGGCGCGGCGCGGCACGGGAGTCCCCGTAGGATCTGACGGATCGACGGTGGCCGTCACCGGGGCGAGGAGAGGTCGTGCGAACCAGGATCGCGAGGCGTGCCGCGCTGCTCCCGTTGGGGCTGGCCGGCATGGTGGGCGCGGTGGGACTGTCGGGCCTGATGGGCGTGGTGGCGACACCGCTGCCGGCGGGTGCCGCATCGGCGCCGTTGATGGTCGTCCGACCGGAGATCAGCGGCACGCCGGGCCCGGCATCGGTGACCGTCACCTGGACACCGGGCCAGGACGGCGGCGACCCCATCACCGGGTTCACGGTCACCGCGGCCGACCTGACCACGCCCGCGCACGGCCACCAGACCGGCGTCGTCGGCGTCGTCACCGGCGTCACCATGCAGACCCCGGCCTATTCCGGGCCCGACGCCTGCACCGTCCACGGTCTGACCGCCGGCGACCGGTACACCTTCACCGTTACGGAGACCACAGCTGGCGGCACCAGCCCGCCCAGCGCACCCAGCCCCGTCGTGATCCCCACGGGGTCGAACGACCCCCACCCCGGCTACTGGCTCGTGGGCTCCGACGGCGGGGTCTTCAGCTTCGGGGCGGCCTCGTTCCACGGCTCCACCGGCAACCTCGTGCTCCAGCGGCCGGTGGTGGGCATGGTCCCGACCGCGGACCACGAGGGCTACTGGGAGGTCGCCTCCGACGGAGGCGTCTTCGCCTTCGGCGACGCCGGCTTCTACGGGTCGATCCCGGGCCTCGGCATCGCGCCGGCAGGCAGCACCGGCACGGCGCATCGGCTCAACGCCCCGGTCGTGGCCATCGTTCCCTCCGTGGACGGCCACGGCTACTTCATGGTGGCGGCCGACGGCGGGGTGTTCGCCTTCGGGGACGCCGCCTTCGCCGGGTCGTGCCCGGGGATCGGCACCTGCCCGGGCAGCGCGGTGTCCGTGCTGCCCGACACCACCGGCAAGGGCTACTGGCTGGTGACCTCGGTCGGCGCGGTGTACGCCTTCGGCGACGCCCCCTTCGAGGGCGCACCGGGCGCGACACCGTCGCCCATCACGTCCGCCGTGCACACCCTCGACGGGGCGGGCTACTGGATCCTGACGGCCGACGGATCGGTCTACGCCTACGGCGACGCCTCCTACCTCGGCGGGGCCTCCACGGCGGCCGCCTCCGACCCCGCCACCGCGGTCTTCACCCCCGCCGACTACGGCGGCTACTGGATCGCAACGGCCGACGGCGCGGTCTCCTCGTTCGGCAGCGCCCCCTTCGAGGGGGACATGTCCGGCAGCCACCTCAACGGATCGATCGTCGCCGCGGCGGGGATCTGACACCGGGATCCCCGACGGCGGCGGTCAGCCGGAGATCTCCACCAGGGCGATGCGGTTGCCGTCGGGGTCGGTGTGCACCGGCAGGTCGGACACGGGGATGGCGGCGAAGAGCGCCTCGATGCCGGTCACGTGGCGCCTGTCCCGCGTCAGGCGATGACCTCGTCCTTCAGGTTCTGCCGGAGCCAGGCGCGGACCTCGTCGGAGTCCTCGTGCCCGTGCACGGTGACGGCGTGCTGGGTGGCAGCGGTCACCACCTCGTCCTCCTCGCCCGAGATCGTGAGCGTGCACCCGCTCTCACTCGGGAAGTCCCGGCAGTCGGCGATCTTGCGTCCCATGTGAATTCTCCCTCTTGTCACGTGACCGCGCCGCGCCGCTGCGCAGCCGCTACAGCTCCTCGACCCCTCGGACGTCCAGGTTGCGGAACGTCATCGGACCGTCGCAGAGCTCGGCGACCCGCTCGGCGGACGCGGCCGTCTCCGGTAGTGCGGAATCGGCCATGGCGTCATCGAAGGTCCGACGACCTGGACGGCGGTCTCCGGTCGGTCCCGGTCCTTCGTGAAGGTGCCCCGCTGGCCGGTGCGCCGGCCGGTCGTCTGCGCACGCCACCCGCTGACCAGTGCCTCGACCTCGTCGGGCCGGGACGTCGTCAGTTCGATGATCTGCACGAACGCCATGTGCCAACCTCCGCCAGCGTCCCCTCCTGTGCAGGGTAAACCCGGGAGGACCATGACACAAGAGGTCGCCGGAACGTGCCGCCTGCTAGGCCTCGGCGTTGCCGATGTCGGCGAGCACGCCGATCATGGACTCCATGCGGGCACGCGAGCTGCGGTAGGTCGGGCCGGTGGTCAGACCACCGTCCACGGCGATGGCCTGGCCGTTGACGAAGCTCGACGAGTCACCGGCCAACCACAGGGCGCACTCGGCGATGTCAAGGGGCATGCCCGAGCGCCGCATCGGGGCCACGTCGGCCAGCACCGTCTCCATGACCGCCACCGTGGCCTGGGCCGCCTGGCCGTCGAGGCCGGCGCCCCGGCCGAAGATCGACGTGGCGATCCCGCCCGGGCAGATGGCGTTCACCCGCACGCCGTCCTCGCCCAGCTCGTTGGCCGTGGTCCGGGTGAGGTGGGCGATGGCCGCCTTGCAGGCGCTGTAGTCGTGCCCGCCGGCATTGGCCGTGAGCCCGGCCACGCTCGCCGTGTTGATGATGCTGCCGTGCCCCTGCGGCCGCATGACCCGCGCCGCGGCCCGGATGCCCAGGAACACCCCGCGCAGGTGGATGCCCACGGTCCGGTCGAACATCGCCATGTCGATGTCCTCCACCCGGCCGATCGAGCCCGGGTTGCCGGCATTGTTGAAGACGCAGTCGAGACCACCGAAGGTGGACTGCGACTCCTCGATGGCCCGCTCGACCTCCCCCTCGAGGGCCACGTCGACGTGGACGAAGCGGGCGTTGTCGCCCAGTTCGTCGGCGATCACCCGGCCCCGCTCGTCGTCGACGTCGGCCAGCACCACCGACGCCCCCTCGGCCACGAAGAGTCGGGCGGTCTGCTCGCCGATGCCACTGGCGGCTCCGGTGATGACGGTGCGGCGGCCTTCGAGGCGGGACATGGCGGACTCCGATCGGTGGGGGTGGAACGGGGCGCATCGTCGCACGCCCACCGGGGACCGTCAACGTGGTCGACCGTCACCCCGCAGGGTCGCCCGCCAGGGCCAGGAGCTCCTGCCAGCCGTCCGGGCTCAGGGCGTAGTTGGCGGTGGCGTTGGACGCGAAGAGCCGCCACGCGGGTGGATGGACCAGCATGGCCGTCACGGCCACGACGGACGGCAGGACGGCACGCACGTCGCCCCGGAGCGGGGTGAGTTCCTCGGCACTGCCCCGGTAGTCGCCGTCGCGGCGGAGCACCGCCACCACCTCGTCCAGGACCGCCCGTCGCGGACGGGGTCGCCGGGCCGCGCCGAGCAGCGCCAGCAGCGCCTGGTGGGTGCGGACGCCCGGGACGCCCGGCGGCTGGGCGGGCGGAGCGCCGCCCAGCGCCAGCTCCACCAGGGGCCCGACCAGGTCGACCCCCGACCGGAGCGCATTGCCGGGCTCCACCAGCCGCGGATTCACATCGATGTAGCGGGGGTGCCCGTCGACCAGGATGGCGTCCACCGACAGGGCCCCGTGCCAGGCGAGGTCGGCGCCGAGGACGGTGAGGTGGTCACGGACCTCCGGCAGGTCGACCGACCGCTTGTGGCTGGCCCCTCCCCCGGCGCCCTCCCGCACCCGCAGGTTGGCGTGGGAGGCGACGAGCCTCCCCCGGTCGAACACGGACTGCCCCATGACCAGCGGTCCGTCGAGGGCCACCTGGACCACCACGCCGCCGGGCCCGAATCCGCCGTCGGCGGTGAGCTCGTCGGCGAGCCGCCGGGCCTGGTGCCCGTCCTCCACGCGCACGACGCCGCGCGATGCCGTGCCGATGGGCAGTTTGACGTAGGCCGGGAACACCTCCCACGCCCGGAGCCCATCGGCCTCCGGCACCACCGTCGTCGGTGGCTGCGGGAGTCCGACCCGGTCGAGGGTCCGGTGCGCGGCCACCTTGTCCTGCACGGCGGCGAGGGCGGCGAAGTCCGGCACGACGGTGGCCACCCGGGCCGCCGCCAACCGGTCGGGACAGGCCGCCAGCACGGCCACCTGCTCCTGGGTGGGGAGGAGCGCATCGAAGCGGCCGGCCGACCACACCGACAGGGCCGCGTCGAGCCAGGCGAGCGGGTCCGTGCCGTACGCG
>Ga0302283_1003303_pt1 | contig 12515 bp, 10 predicted proteins | sample III_Fen_E1_4_FD_198770 | JGI IMG/M metagenome (GOLD analysis project Ga0302283, IMG submission 198770) | Peat permafrost microbial communities from Stordalen Mire near Abisko, Sweden - III_Fen_E1_4 | ecosystem: Environmental > Terrestrial > Soil > Wetlands > Permafrost | place: Sweden: Abisko...
CTGGTCAGCCTCTCCGACGAGCGCGTGGCCAGCTATTTCGTGCGGCTCCCGGACGACCGCTACCAGATCAAGAAGCACCTGCGATCGTGCGTGGTGTTCGGCCAGCACGACCTGAGCCAGCGGGCCCCGTTCCCCCGCATCGATCTCGTCGTCTGCCGCAACGTGCTCATCTACTTCTCCACCGAGCTCCAGCAGCGCGTGCTCCAGCTCTTCGCCTTCGCGCTCCGCCCCGGGGGCTTCATGGTGCTGGGCCGGGCCGAGACGGTCGGCCGCCTGGGTGAGCTGTTCGCCCCCGACGAGCGCTTCCCCAAGGTCTACGTGCGCAACGAGGGCCGGGCCCCGATCCCGAACCTCCAGCCGCCGCTGGCCCGGATGCGAGGGCCGGCCGGGCCCGTCGCCGTGAAGGGGGCCGCCTCCCCCGTGACCGTCGCCACCGCGCCGGCTCCGCCGCGGGCGCCGTTCGAAGCGGTGCTCACCAGCCTGCCCCTCGGGGTGGTCGTCATCGACCGGCGTTACGACATCGTCGAGATCAACCTGGCGGCGCGGCGCCTGCTGGGGATCGACACCCTGGCCGTGGGCGAGGACTTCGTCCATCTCGCGCACAAGGTCCCCCACCGCGACCTGCTCGGCCTGATCGAAGGTGCCTTCCAGGGCACGTCACCGCCGGCCGTCGAGGTGCGGGTCGAGCCGCCGGAGGCCGGGCCGCCCCGTCACCTCGAGATCACCTGCTTCCCCCAGCACCTCGAGGGGGAGTCACCGGCCAACGCGTGCGCGCTGGTGCTGGTGACCGACGTCACCCTCTCCCGGAACCGCATCGACGAGCTGTCGCTGGCCGCGGCCAGCGACAGCGCCGTGAAGACCGAGCTCACCCGGACCGTGGCGGAGCTCCGGACGAAAGCGTCCCGCGCGATCGAGGACAAGGAGCGGCTCGAGGCCGCCACCGTGGAGCTCCGGACCGCCCTCGACCTCGCCGCGGCCGCCAAGGCGGAGAACCAGGCGGCGGTCGAGCGGCTCGGCGAGACCAACCGGCGCCTCCTCACGGCCAACGAAGAGCTGGCGGCGAGCATCGAGCGCCTCCGCAGCTCCAACGAGGAGCTCCTCGTCAGCAGCGAGGAGACGCAGGCCGCGCACGAGGAGATGGAGACGCTGAACGAGGAGTTCCAGGCCTCCAACGAGGAGCTCGAGACCCTCAACGAGGAGCTCCAGGCCGCGGTCGAGGAGCTCACTACCACCAACGGCGAGCTCGAGGCCCGGTACCGCGACAACGTCGAGCTCACCCGCGCCGCGCAGGCCGAGCGGGAGAAGCTCGCGGCCACGCTCCTCGGCATCGGGGACGCCCTGCTGGCGGTCGACGAGTCGGGCCGGCCCCTGTTCCAGAACCCGGCGTACGTGGTGACCATCGGCACCGACGCCGCGCTGCGCGACGCGGAGGGCGCGTCCATCCCCCCGGAGCAGATGCCGGCTGCGCGGGTGGCGCGCGGTGAGGCGTTTCGAGCCGAGCTCACCATCGACGCGCCGGACGGGCAGAGGCGCTACTTCGACGCGTGCGGCAACCCGATCCTGGGACCCGGGGGCCACGCCGGCGGCGTCGTGGTCTACCGCGACATCACCGACCGGAGCGTGCGCGCGCTCCAGGACCGCTTCCTCGCCATGGCCAGCCACGAGCTCCGCACCCCGCTCGTCCCGCTCACCGGGTACCTGGACATGCTGCTGCGGATCCCCGACGGCGTCGATCCCCGGGTGCGCCGGTACGCCACCCAGGCTCGGCACGAGGTCACCCGCTTCACCGGGCTGGTGAACGATCTCGTCGACGTGGTGCGGCTGCGGACGGGCAAGCTCCGGATGGAGCACGAGCTGGTGGATCTGGGCGCCGTCGTCGCCCGCGCGACCGAGGTGGCCCGCGCCACCGCGGGTGGAGTGGAGATCCGTGAACAGGAGATCTTGCCGATCTCGGTGCGCGGCGACGCGGCGCGCCTCGAGCAGGTCGTCATGAACCTCCTCATGAACGCCATCAAGCACGCCTCCGGCACGCTCCACGTCGACGTCCGGATCCAGCCCGCGGCGGGGGCCCCGGGGCAGGCCGAGATCGTCGTCCAGGACTACGGCACCGGGATCTCGGCCGCGGATCTGCCCCACATCTTCGGGAGCTTCTACCAGGTGGAGCGCGAGGACCGGTCCTCGCGCCACGGGATGGGGCTCGGGCTGTTCATCGCCAAGGAGATCGTCGACGCCCACGGGGGCACGCTCTCCGTGGAGAGCGCGCTGGGCAAGGGGACCACCTTCACGGTGCGCCTCCCGCTCGATCCACGGGTCGAACCGGGCTCGGACGAGGCGCCCCTGAGCCTCGACGGCGCGCGAGCCGCAACATGAGCCGACCCACGCTCCTGGTGGCCGAGGACGACCCCGGCTCGAACGAGATGCTCCGCGAGATGTTCGAAGCGGCCGGCTACGAGGTCGAGCTCGCCCAGACGGCGAGGGAGGTGGTGGCCGCCCTGCGCGATCGCCGGTTCGCCGCGGTGCTGCTCGACCTGACCTTGCCGGGGATGACGCGCCACGAGCTCGTCGATGCCCTGCGCGGCCTGCCGGCGCGGTCGCCCCTCATCGTGTTCTCCGCGCGCCCGGCGGCGGAGGTGCGCGCCATCGCCGACCTCCTCGGCGCCGTCGCGGTGCTGCCCAAGCCGAGCGGCATGGACGAGCTGCTCGCGACGCTCGCCGGTGTCGCCGGCCCGGCAGAGTAGCTGGGAACGCCTCGGACCGAGAGCCCCCGGCCGCGACACCAGACCCGCATGATCCCGAACACCCGTGCCGAGATTGACAGGGAGAACGCGATCCTCCGGGCGAGGGTCGCCGAGCTCGAGGCGGAGCTGGAGGTGGGCCCCTGGCGCGGAAACCGCGCCACCGCCCGGAGGCAGATCGCCGAGCGCACCGCGGCGCGGGCGCGGACGGAGCGCGAGCGGGACGGCCTGCTCCGGGACTTCCTCGACAACGCCAGCGACCTGATCCACGCCGTGACGCCGGACGGCTCGTTCCGGTACACGAACAAGAGCTGGCGCGACACCCTCGGATACACGCAGGAGGAGACCGAGTGGCTCTCGGTCTTCACCGTGATCGCCCCGGAGGACCACGCGCGGTGGCACCAGGCGGTAAGCACCCTCGTTCAGCGGCAGCAGGTGGTCCCGATCGAGCTGACGCTGCTCGCCGGCGATGGTCGCGCCGTCATCGTCGAGGGGACCATGATCCCTCGCATCCAGGACGGTCACACCGTCGCGATCGGCGGCATGTTCCGGGACGTGTCGGCACGGCGCCTGGCCGACGCCGCGGAGCTGCAGAGCCGGGACACGCTGCGGTACGCCAACGACGAGCTCCTCCACGCCAGCGCGATGAAGGACGAGTTCCTCGCGGGGATGAGCCACGAGCTGCGCACCCCCCTGAACGCCGTGCTCGGCCTCTGCGAGAGCCTGCAAGAGGGGACCTACGGCCTCGTGGAGGCCAGGCAGCTCGGCGCGCTCGGCCGCATCGAGGAGAGCGGTCGGCACCTGCTCTCGCTCATCAACGACGTCCTCGACCTCTCCAAGCTCGAGGCGCGAAAGATGGAGATCGACGTCACGACGGTGTCGATCCGCGGGGCCTGCGAGGCGAGCGCCAGGATGGTCAAGGATGCGGCTCGCTCCAAGCAGATCTCGCTCGCGGTCCACATCGCCGAGGCTTGCTACGGAGTCCAGGCCGACGAGCGCAAGCTCAAGCAGATCCTCGTCAACCTGCTCAGCAACGCGGTCAAGTTCACGCCCTCCGGTGGCTCCGTGGGCCTCGACGTCGAGCGCGTGGTCCCTTCGGGCGACGTGTGCTTCACCGTGTGGGACACGGGGGCTGGCATCGCCCACGACAAGGTCTCACGGCTCTTTCAGCCGTTCGTGCAGCTCGACGCCTCCCTCGCGCGCCAGCACGGCGGCACCGGCCTCGGGCTGGCGCTGGTGCGGCGCCTCGTCGAGCTCCATGGCGGCGCCGTCACCCTCGACAGCATCCCGGGCACGGGGAGCCGCTTCTCGGTCCTCCTTCACGGCGGGACCGACCGCGGTCAGGTCGCGGGCTCGTCGCCGCCCGGCACCGACCGCCTCGGGGGGGGCTCGACCGTCGCGCTCGAGCCGACCTCGCTGCGGGTCCTCCTTGCCGACGACGACGGCAACAACCTGACCATGCTGGGCGATTTCCTCCGCGCCCGCGGGCACCGGGTGTTCATCGCCCGCGACGGCCAAGAGGCGGTGATTCTGGCGCAGAGCCTGCACCCCGACGTCATCCTGATGGACGCGCAGATGCCCGTGCTCGACGGGCTCGGTGCCACGCGGGAGATCCGGGCTCACCTCGACCCGTCGTTGCGCGCCGTGCCCATCGTGATCGTCACGGCGCTCGCGATGATCGGCGATCGCGAGCGATGCCTGGCTGCCGGCGCCGACGATTACCTCGCCAAGCCGGTCCACCTCAAGGAGCTCGACGCGCTGATCCAGCGCGTCCACGCGGCGCGCCATTCCTGAGCGGCGCAGACGCCCGACCTACGGGACCGGCCGCGAGCCGACCGAAGGCGCCTCCGGCACCGCCGGCCAGCCGCCGCTCCACACCACGGTGTCGAGCATCCCGACGCGCACGTCGCCGGGGCCGTTCACGTGGCCGGGCTCCCACGCGTGGTAGAAGATCGCCGTGTCGCCGGCGGGGGTGTCGACGACCGAGCAGTGCCCGGGCCCCACCCACCCCGCGTCCGTGGCGAGGATCGGGGCGGCGGCCTTCTGATAGGGCCCCAGCACCGCCGCGGAGCGGGCCACGCCCACGGCATAGCTGCTGTTGGCGTAGGAGTTCCCGCTGTAGAAGAGGTAATAGCTGCCGCCGTGGGCCACGATCCAGGGCCCCTCGACGACGGCGCCCTCCCAGGGCAGATCGTTGGTGATCAACGTCGTCCGCGCCCCGACGAGCGCCGTGCCGTCGGGCGAGAGCGCCTGTCCGTAGATCGGCGTCGGCTTCCCCACCGCGTTGCCGTCCTCTTTCCAGACCAGGTAGCGGTTGCCACTGCCATCCTCGATCTCGGTGGGATCGATCATGCCCATGACCGCGTCGTGGACGAGCGGCTGGCCCACGTCGGTGAACGGCCCGAGCGAGCTCGTGGCGGTGGCGGCCCCGATCGAGAGGATCCCGTCCTGGTGGCGCGCGGTGAAATAGGCGACGTAGCCCGCCCCCACCGCGTGGACCTCCGGCGCCCAGAAGTCGCTCATCGCCCACGAGGGCTTCCGCGCCGAGGGGAAGATGTAGCCGGCCGCCGTCCAGTGCACCAGATCCGGCGAGGTGCGGAGGGGGAAGGCATCGGCGTCGTCCCCCGAGGTGCAGGCGACGAGGTAGGTGCTCCCGTCGCGGAGCACTCCGGGGTCGGCGCAGCCCTCGGGGATCACCGCGTTCTGGTAGAGGCCACCGCAGCCTTGGTAATCGAACGAGAGCGCGCACGCGCCGGCGCCCGTGAAGTGCGGCGCCCAGCCGTTGGAGAGCACCGCGGCCGAGTCGCTCCCCTGGGTCGTGCAGGTGCGGTCCCACCACACGCGCCCAGGGACGTCGTCGTAGGTGGCGGGATGGTTGGCGGGGGGGAGCCAGGCGGCGCCGTAGGTGATGCGCGTCGTGCAGGCGGGCGCGCCGGGGCAGGTGGTGTCGAGCGCCAGCAGGCACGCGGCCGGGCCGGTGAAGTAGGGCTTCCAGCCGTTGGACAGCACGGCGAAGGAGTTGCCCCCGTCATCGGTGCAGGTGCCGTCCCAGGTGAGGGGCCCGGTGACGTCGTCGAACAGATCGGGGTGGCCTGCGGGATGGATCCACGCGTCGCCGTAGCTGACCCGGGTCGTGCACGGCGGGGCGCCTCCGCTGCCGGCGGTCACGCTCGCCGTCGTGGCGCCGCTCGCGCCGACGCCGGGGCCGCCGGTGCCACCGGTCCCGGCCGACGTCGCGGGCGCGCCGCCCGTGCCGGCGGCCCCGCCGCTGCCCGAGGTGTGCAGGGTGGCGGCCCCGGTGCCGCACCCCCAGGCGAGGACCAGGCAGGAGAGCCAGACGACGCGCCGGTCGAACATGACCACCGATGCTACTGCCTCCGCCCGGGGCCGGATAGGCGGCCCCTGCCTTGCCCCCGCCGGCGATCCCGTGCCACCGTCCGCCGGTGAGACGCCCCCTCCTCGCCTGCCTGGTCTCCTCGATGGTCGCCTGCGCCGCGCCGCCGGTCGCGGTGTCGCCGGCCGCGCCGCCCTTCGATCGCGCCGCCGCCGAGCGCGCCGTCACCCGCGAGCTCGACGATCTGCACGACGCCGCGGCGCACTCGGATCTCGCCCGGTACTTCGGCCACTACGCGCCGGGCGCCACCTTCCTCGGCACCGACGCGACCGAGCGCTGGGACCTCGCGGCCTTCCATGCGTACGCCGATCCCCCCTTCGCGCAGGGCAAGGGGTGGGTGTTCCACGCGGTGCGCCGCGCGGTGGCCTTCTCGCCGGACGGCGCCGTCGCCTGGTTCGACGAGGATCTGCGCGGCGAGAAGCTCGGCCCCGCGCGCGGCAGCGGCGTCCTGGTGAAGGACCACGAGCGCTGGCGGGTGGCGCAGTACAACCTGGCGCTGACGGTGCCCAACGAGCGCTTTGCCGCGGTGCGCGCGCTCCTCGACGCGCCGCCGGGCGCGGCGCCCCAGCGGTGACAGGGCCGACCGGTCGTCCTCCGGGACGCCCGAGAGCGTCCCGCGACCCGCCGTCGGGAGGGCGGACGTGGTACGACGTGACGTGGCCAAGGGGGGCACGGCGCCGAGCGTGGAGGGGGACATCCGGCAGCACGAGGTGGTCCTCTACCGCTTCGCGCTCCGCGCGACCCGCGATCCCGAGCTCTCCCGGGACCTGACCCAGGAGACGCTCCTCGCCGCCGTGGCCGACGCGGCCGCGTTCGCCGCCCGCTCGTCCCTGCGCACCTGGCTCGTCGGTATCCTCGCCCACAAGGTGACCGACCACCGGCGGCGCAGCGGCGTCCGCCAGCTCGACGAGGATGCGGACGAGCGGCTGCTGGCGGCCCCCTCCTCCGAGGACGTCGAGCGCGTGGTGATGGCCCGGCAGCGGCTCGCGGCCGTCGAGAAGGGGCTCCAGGCGCTCCCCGAGCGCGAGCGCATGGCGCTCCTCCTCCTCGACGTCGAGGGGATGGACCGCGAAGAAGTTTGTAACGCTCTGGGGGTGAGCGCGACTCATCTGCGAGTGCTCGCCCACCGCGGTCGCAACCACCTGCGCAGGATGCTCGAAGAAGATGACCAATAGCGTCTGCGCCCACGCCCGCGCCCACTTCTCCTGCCACCTCGACGGGCAGCCGCTCCCCTTCTTCACCCGCTTCATGGTGGGATTCCACCTCTCGATCTGCCCCCCCTGCCGCCGGGTGAACCGTTCGCTCCAGGCCACGCAGGCGGCGCTGCGGGCGCTCCGCGACGCCGACGTGGATCCCGGGGAAGCGCTCCCGGACGCGCCCCCGCGCTGACCCGACCGCTCCGCGCGGTTCCCCTGTAACGTACCGCTGCCTCGCGCGACTCATCTGCACGGCCTCGCTCCTGCGGCGCCGGAGGACCCCGACCATGAACGACGACGCCACCCTGCTCGCCCCCCACCTCGCCCCCACCCAGGTCGCGGCGGTCAACGTCTCCGGCTTCGACCTCACGGCGGCGCCCACCCCGGCCAGCCTCGCGACCGCGTTCGCCCCGCCCACCTCGGCGGCGCGGACCACCGTGCTCCCCCACGTCGACGGCGACGGCGCCCGCATCGAGCTCTCGATGGAGTCGCGGAGCCGCTACGAGCCCACCAAGCTCCTCGGCGCGGGCGGGATGGGCGAGGTGGTGCTGGTCCGCGATCACGACATCGAGCGCAAGGTGGCGCTCAAGCGCCTCCTGCCGGAGATGACCGACCCGGCCATCCTGGCGCGCTTCGTCGACGAGATCCGCACCGTCGGCCGCCTCGAGCACCCCAACATCGTCCCCATCCACGACGTCGGCGTCGACGAGCTCGGTCGCTACTTCTTCGTGATGAAGTACGTGGAGGGCGAGACCCTGGAGTCCATCATCGAGAAGCTCACCGCGGAGGATCCGGCCTACGTGGCCAGGTACTCCGTCGAGGTGCGCACCGAGCTCTTCCTCGGCGTGCTCCACGCCCTCGAGTACAGCCACGCGCAGGGGATCGTCCACCGCGACATCAAGCCCGCCAACATCATGGTCGGCCGCTACGGCGAGGTGGTGCTGATGGACTGGGGCATCGCCAAGCCGCTCGCCACCGCCCGCGACGCGGCCGCCGGCGCCGAGGGCGAGCTCGCGGGCGACGGCGCCTCCGGCGAGGGCGGCGATCGGGCCCGGCGCTACGCCACCCGCGTCGGCTCGCTGATCGGCACCCCCGCGTACATGTCTCCGGAGCAGGCCCGCGGCGACAACGCCAAGATCGACGCCCGCAGCGACCTCTACAGCGCCGTGGTGATGTTCCACGAGCTCCTCGGGCTCCGGCACTACCTGAGCGAGAAGGAGAGCATGAACGCGCTCCTCGCCGCCGTCGTCGCCGAGGAGATGACCTTCTTCAAGCTCCTCGGCATGACCTACGCGCCCGGGCAGACGCCGCCGGCCGAGCTCATCCACCTGTTCGCCAAGGGCCTCGCCAAGGATCCGGCGCAGCGCTTCCAGTCCGCGGGCGAGCTGATCGCCGGGCTGCACGCGCTCCTCGAGGGCAGGGTCCCGGTGCAGTGCCACATCACCTTCACCAAGCGCGCCTTCCGCGAGATGGGGCGCCTCGTCGACCGCAAGCCGTTCCTGGCGTTCTTCGCCCTGATGGGCGTCGCGGCCGCGGTCGTGTTCGCGGGGGTGCAGCTCGTCCGCATGGCCGTGGCATGATCGGGAGGTGATCCCCGCAGCGAGCCTCCCCGTCGACAACCACAGCGCCGCCGTCAAGCGGATCCTGCCCTGGCTGGTCGCCGTGGCGTTCTTCATGGAGTCGCTCGACTCCACCATCCTCAGCACCGCCGTCCCGACCATCGCCGCCGCCATCCACGTGGCGCCGCTGAGCATGAAGTCGGTGCTCACCAGCTACACGCTGAGCCTCGCGGTGTTCATCCCCGTGAGCGGCTGGGTCGCCGACAAGTACGGGACGCGGCGGGTGTTCTCCGCCGCCATCGCCATCTTCACGCTGGGCTCCCTCCTCTGCGGGGTCTCGACCAGCATCCACGTGCTGGTCGGCTGCCGCCTCCTCCAGGGCTGCGGCGGCGCGATGATGGTGCCCGTGGGCCGCCTCACCCTGGTCCGCACCTTCCCCAAGTCCGAGCTGATCCGGGCGATGAGCTTCGTGGCCATCCCCTCGCTGATCGGCCCGATGCTGGGGCCGCTGGTGGGCGGGCTGATCCTCAAGGCCTTCCACTGGCGGATGATCTTCTTCGTCAACGTGCCCATCGGCCTCGTCGGGCTCTATCTCATCTTCCGCCACCTCCCCGACTACCGCGCCGAGAAGAGCGACGAGCTCGACCTCACCGGGCTCATCCTCTTCGGGTCCGGCGTCGCGCTGCTCTCCTACGTCCTCGAGATCTTCGGCGAGCACACGCTGAGCGGGGGCGAGATGTTCGGCCTCCTGGCCATTTCGATCGCGCTCATCCTCGGCTACTGCCGGCACGCCCTCGGCGCGGCGCACCCGCTCCTGCGGCTCTCCCTGTTCCGGATCCGGACCTTCCGCTCGGCGGTGGTGGGCAGCTTCATCACCCGGCTCGGCGCGGGGGGGATGCCCTTCCTCCTCCCGCTGCTCTACCAGGTGGGGCTCGGCTACACGCCCGTGCAATCCGGCCTCCTCATCATGCCCCAGTCGATCGCGGCGATCAGCTTCAAGATGGCGATGCCGCACATCCTCACCCGCTTCGGCTACCGCCGGGTGCTGCTGGTCAACACGGCGATCATCGGCCTCGTCATCGCGCTCTTCGCCACCGTCGGGCCCACCACGCCGGTGTGGATCATCGTGATCCAGGCCCTCTGCTTCGGCTTCTTCTCCTCGCTCCAGTACACCAGCATGAACACGCTCGCCTACGCCGACCTCGGCGAGGCCGACACCAGCATGGGCAGCACCATCGCCAGCACCATGCAGCAGATGTCGGTGAGCTTCGGCGTCGCGGCGGCCTCCCTGACCACGAGCATCTTCATCGCCGATCGCTTCCGCACCGAGGCGACCGAGATGATCCACGGCATCCACGAGGCGTTCCTGGTCCTCGGCGGCCTCACCGTCTTCTCCGCGCTGGTGTTCCAGGAGCTCAGCGGCACCGACGGCGACAACGTGAGCCAGCACCACGTGCCGGCGGCCGCCGCGCACGGCTGAGCCACTCTCAGAAGGCTCCTCCGACGATCCGGCGGGGGTCGTACGAGTGGAACAGCGCGGGAGTCACCTCGACACCGACGATCCCCGACGCCCGCGCCAGGTCGGGGTCCGCTCGCAGGGTCACGAAGCCCCTCGCGACGGATCCGAACGCCACCCTCGCCGGGGGGAGATCGTGGCAGCCGTCCCAGGCCTGGTAGCGCCCCGGCAACCAGCGCACGCCGTACGTCAGCGTCGCCACCAGCTCCGCATGGTTCTCGTGGGCGATCGACCGCGCGCCGGCACCGAGCCGGAGGCCGAAGGCGCCGAAGCTCGCCGTGCCGACGCTCCCCAGCCCCAGCCCGAGGCCCCCTTCCAGCGCTGCCCCGGCGAAGTCCGTGCTGCCCTGCGCCCAGGGCCCCAGCCGCAGCTCGGCCGTCTTCCGCGAGGGGAACCCCAGGTAGGACGCGACCGCGGTCGACCCCTCCAGCCCGACGCCGACCAGCGCCCGCGCCTCCGACGTCACGCCACCTGCGACCCAGTTCGTCCATTCGAAGGGAGAAGGCTGAGGCGTCTGGCGCACGGCGCAGCAGCGGAGCGGACCGGTGATCTGGATTTCCTGCGCGCGCGCTTGCGCAGGCGCGAACATCGCGAGGGCGGCGACGAGGAACGCGCTTCGCATCCGCGGTAGCCTACCATCGACGACTATTTGGCGTGCGCAACAGCGCGCCGACGGGTGCGTGCTCGTGGAGGCGTTGCTCAGACGCCACACGGCGAGCGCCCTACTTCGGTGCCGTCACCACGGTGCCATCGTCCTGGTTCGTCCAGTAGACGTTCGTCTGATCCACCGCGAGGGAGTGCCTGGGGGAGACATCGGAGGAGGGATCGAAGGTGAACCCCACTACGACCATGGCGCCTCCAGTCTTGGGCTCGAGCATCGCAGCGCCGTTCGTGACTCCGGAACCAAGGAGGAACGTGGAGAACAACTGCATCCAGTAGATGTTCGTGTCGTCGACTGCGAGCTGGGTCACCGGGTACAACCCCGACGGCTCGGGCCCGTCGAAGTCGACCTCCGGCCCGCCGGCCTTCGGCACCTTGCCGATGCCGCCCGGTGACATGGCGGCGGACAGGCCTTTCCCCCAGTAAACGAAGGTGTCGTCGAGCGCGATGCCGCCGGGAGCGGAGTCGGCGGCGAGCAGTGTGAGTTGGCTTCCATCCTTGGCGACTCGCTTCACTCCGTTGGCTGTCGTCCAGTAGATGCTCGTCGCGTCGATCGCCATGCCTACGGGGTTGCCGTCGTCCACCACCAGAGTTGTGGGGGGGCCGCCAGCGAGATCGACCTTCATTACCGCTCCCGTGCCCGTCCACGACTCCGAGACCGTCGTCCAGTAGACGCTGGTATCGTCGACGGCGATGCTCCCGGGCACGAAGGAGCCTTGGGCCAGCGTCGTCAGCCCGCTCCCGTCCTTCGCGACTCTCCACACCCTCCCAATGGGGTTGTTCGTGCTGAAATATACGTTCAGCGCGTCCAGCGCGAGGGGACTTCCTCCGATCGCCAGCGTCAGCGGTGCTGTACCGTCGACCAGGTTCTTGGCGAGCTTCTGCGCGCCGCTCTCCGTGCCCCAGTACACGCTCGTATCGTCCACCGCGATGCCGTCTGGGAGAAACTGCTGCGATGCGAGCGTGGTCGGTGACGCGTCGGGACACACGAGGGAGAGCTGCTGGCAAAGCGCCTCACCCCCGATGCCGTGCCCACCCGGACTGCCCGCGCCGGCTCCGCTCGGCCCGCCGCCAGCCCCTTGCACTGGAGGAGCCAGTCCGAAAAGATCCCCGCACCCGGCTCCGAGCGCGACGACCATCGGAAGAAGGAAGAAGAGGGTCGCCTTCATCAAGATTGCCTGACCTGGCGAGCCTGCCGCTCGCCGCCCCCGGCATGGTAGCACGATGGCCGGGTGTGGAGCCGCATCCCCAGCATGCGCGCGGGAGATGAAGACGTTGACCGGCGCTGCTGCTGCCCACGGGCAATGTGCCAGGGCTCCGCAGCGGTCAGCGCAGCCGCAGGGCCATCTGCACGTCGTCGATGACCGGCCCGGCGTCGAGGCGGAAGGCGTCCGGGCGCTCGCCGATCACCACGAAGCCCATGCGCTCGTAGAGCTTGCGCGCCGGCGCGTTCTC
>Ga0302283_1003317_pt1 | contig 12495 bp, 10 predicted proteins | sample III_Fen_E1_4_FD_198770 | JGI IMG/M metagenome (GOLD analysis project Ga0302283, IMG submission 198770) | Peat permafrost microbial communities from Stordalen Mire near Abisko, Sweden - III_Fen_E1_4 | ecosystem: Environmental > Terrestrial > Soil > Wetlands > Permafrost | place: Sweden: Abisko...
GCGACGATGCCCACCGAGAAGGGGGCGCCTGAAATTTCTGGGAGTACCGGTTTCTGTCGGCTCATGAATGGGGGGCGTGCCGCTTCAGACGGGGATCTGCTCGACGATCTCGATGCCGTAGCCGTCCAGGCCGACGACCTTTCGGGTGCTGTTGGAGAGGAGGCGGATCTTGCACAGGCCCAGCGCGACGAGGATCTGCGCCCCGGTCCCGTAGTCGCGGAAACTCATCGGCGGCAGTTCGCCCGGCTTCGCGTCGAGCCGGCGGATCAGCTCCTGCCCGTCGCTGGGATGCTCCATGTAGAGCACGGCCCCGCGGCCGGCCCGCGCCACGGCCTCAAGCGAGGCGCCCAGGGTGCGGTGGGTGTCCAGCCCGCGCATGCGCAGGACGTCGCCCAGGAGGTTCCCCCCATGGACCCGGACGAGCGTCGGGTCGGGCCCGAGGGCACCCATCGTGAGCGCGATGTGATGCCGGTTGTCCAGGGTGTTGCGAAAGACATGCAGCGTGAAGTCGCCGAATTCCGACGGGAAGGGCCGCACTCCGACCTCCTCGACCAGGTGCTCCCGGCGCGCGCGGTACTCGATGATCTGGGCGATCGAGATCATCTTCAGCCCGAAACGCTTCCGGAATTCGATCATCTGCGGCAGCCGCTGCACGGTGCCGTCGTCGTTGACCAGCTCGCAGAGGACGCCGCTGGGGTGCTGCCCCGCGAGGATGGCGAGGTCGACGGCCGCCTCGGTGTGCCCGGCCCTCTCGAGGACGCCGCCCCGCCGCGCCCGCAGGGGGAAGACATGCCCGGGCTGGACGAGCTGCTCGGGCCGGGCCGCCGGATCCGCGAGGATCCGGATCGTCTGGGTCCGGTCGTAGGCGCTGATGCCCGTCGTGATCCCCTCCGCGGCATCCACGCTCACCGTGAAATCGGTCCGATAGGTCTCGCGGTTGCTGGCGACCATCGGCCCCAGGCCCAGGCGGCGCAACTGGTGCTCGACGGTGGGCACGCAGACGATTCCGCTGCAGTAGCGGATCATCATGTTCACCGTCTCGGGCGTCGCCCGGGAGGCCGCCATGATGAGATCCCCCTCATTCTCCCGGCTTTCGTCGTCGGTCACGATCACCAGTTTGCCCGCCGCGACGTCCGCTATCGCGGATTCGAGGTCGTCAAAGGGAGTTGGAGCTGGGGAGGACATTCAAAGCGACTCATAGAGCCTCTTGCGCCGGCTGTAACGCCTAATGTTTTTTCGCCTGCTGCCGCAGGTCCCGCCACCGGGCCAGCCGCTCGGCGATCGCCGCCTCGTCCCCGACGGGCTTGGGGGTGTACAGGGTCAGGGGTGAGGACAAGTAATTCTGCCCGGACACCCCCTCGGAATAGTCGTGGGAGTAGGCGTAGCCTTTCCCGTGACCGAGCCTCTTGTTGGCCTGGCCCCCCTTGTCCCGCAGGTGGAGCGGCACCGGCTGGACCGGGGCATCCCGCAGCGCCTGGTGGGCGGCCCCAAGCCCGAGGGTCGCCGTGTTGCTCTTCGGGGCCGTGGCGATGTAGAGGGTCGCATGGGCGAGCGTCAGCTCGGCCTCCGGCAGCCCGATGAAGTCGACGGCGTGGTGGGCGGCCACGGCCAGGGGCAGCGCCTGCGCGTCCGCGAGCCCGATGTCCTCGCTCGCAAGTATGACCAGCCTGCGGGCGATGAACCGGGGGTCCTCCCCCCCCGCGAGCATCTTCGCCAGCCAGTAAAGCGCGGCGTCCGGATCCCCGCCCCGGCAGCTCTTGATGAAGGCGGAGATCGTGTCGTAGTGCTCATCCTCGTCGGCGTCGTAGCGGATCCGGCGCTCCCGGGCGAAGAGCTCCAGCTCCGCCGCGGTCACGACCCCCTTCTCCGGAAGGCCGAGGACAATCACCTCCAGCGCATTCAGCGCCCGGCGCAGGTCGCCGTCGCAAAGCCGCGCGAGGTCCACGAGGATCGGGTCGGCCGCCGTCACCCCCCGGGCGCCCAGGCCCCGTTCATTGTCCGCAAGCGCCCGCCCCAGGACGGCGGCGATCACCGCCACGTCGAGGGGCTCGAGCCGGAACAGGTGGCTGCGCGAGAGCAGCGGGGGAACCACATAAAAGCCCGGATTGTGCGTGGTCGCGCCGATCAGCCTGACCGTTCCCTCCTCCACGTCGGGCAGGAGGAGGTCCTGCTGCGACTTGTTGAAGCGGTGGAGTTCGTCGATGAACAGGATCGTGCCGCCCTCGGGGCTGCGGCGCGCCAGCGCGAGGACCTCCCGCAGCTCGGCGACATTGGACATGACCGCGTTGATCCGGACGAAGCGGCTCCCGGTCTCGTTGGCGATCGCCTCGGCGATGCTCGTCTTGCCGCAGCCGGGCGGGCCGTAGAAGAGCAGGGAGCCGAAGCGGTTCTGCGCGATGAGCCGGGGCAGCAGGCTTCCCTTCTGGAGAATGTGGTCCTGCCCCACGACCTCCGACAGCCGGCGCGGCCGCATTCGCGCCGCCAGCGGCTGCGCGGCCTTCCGGGCCGCGTCGGTCCGCGGCGGGCCCCCGGCAGCAGCGGAGGCGGCGGGGCCGCCAAAGAGGTCGCCTTGGTCAGGTGTCATGGGTCATCGGCCTATCGTCACCGGCAAAATCACATTGTTAATCCCTTGCTACAATCCCCAATCCGGCGCCGCGCCGGCATCCAACGGTGAACGACGACAACCACGCCGACGGGCACCCCCTCGACCGGACCCTGGGCCACCGCGCCCCCCTGCTATGGCTGGCGCTGCCCTTCATGGGCGGGCTGGCGGCGGTCGGCGCCGGGGCATCCGCTCCCCTCGAGCGCCCCGCACCCTCCCTGGCGGCGCTGGCCGGATCGATGCTTTTAGCCGGGGTCGCCAGCGGCGTCAGCCATCGCGGCACCGCGGCATCCGGGGGCGAAAGGCCGCCGCGGGCGATCCATCTCTCACTCAGGATTCGGCGCGTCTTTCCCCAGGGGTCGCCCTTGAAGGCCGGCGGTATCGCCCTGATCGCGGACGCGCGGGGACTCCCTTCCGGGCTCGCCGGGCGGCGCATCTACTACTCCGCCAGGCTCCGCCCCGGCCAGCCGCCACCCGAGCGCACTGCAAAGGTTGCCGCATCCGGCCTGCTGGTCGCCGTTCCCCGCGGCAGGCCGGCCAGCACGTTCTATGGCAGCCTGGCCGGCCAGGGAGTCGGCTTCATGCTGGTCCGGGCCCGCATTCTCCGCGATGAGGAGCCGGCGGGCGCCTATTACCGGTTCTGCAACCGGCTCGCCCGGCGAATGGACGCCCTTCTCGGCGAGGGGCTGGGGAGCCACCCGGAACTGGCCGCGATGTACCGGGCGATGATGCTGGGTCGAAAGGGCGACCTCCAGCCCGGGCAAAAGCTGCTCTTCATCCACAGCGGCGCGATGCACCTTTTTGCGATCAACGGCGTGCACATCGGAATGGTGGCCGCCGCCCTCCACGCGATGCTCGCCCTCCTGCGCTGCCCAAGGGCCCCGGCGAGCCTGGCCGTCCTCGCCGTCCTCTGGCTGGACGTCGACACGACCGGCGGGAGCCCCTCGGCTGTCCGTGCCTTTGTCATGGTGGCGATCCTCGAGGCTGCCTTTGCGATGCGCCGCCCCTGCAATCCCGTGGCCGCGCTCGCCGGCTCCGCCCTCCTTTCCGTCCTCATCGATCCCATGGATTTCTTCAGCGCCAGTTTCCAGATGTCGTACGCGGTTGTCTGCGCGATCCTGACCCTGGGATTGCCGCTGGCCGGCCGGCTGGAGCGGCGCTTCCCCCCCTTCCCCGACATCCCCGAGGCGAGTTGGAGCCCCCTTCAGCGCGCAAGCGCCCTCGCCCGGAGGCACCTGCTGCAGGCTGCCGGGATCGGGCTGGCCGCCGGGCTCGTGGGCGCCATCACCGGGATACAGTTCTTCGGGCTTTTCGCCCCGGTTGGTGTCGTGCTCAACATCCTCCTCGTCCCCCTCGCCTCGCTCGCGATCGTCGGCGGATGCCTGTCGCTGGCGATACCCCATTGGGGCTTCAGCGCCTCGCCGATCTTCAACCGCGCCGCCGCGGTCGTGCTCCTGGGAATCCAGGCGATCATGAACGCCGGAAGCCGCATGCCCGGCGCCTGGATGGCCGCCCGGTTTCGCGCCGGCTGGATTGGGCCGGCCGCCCTTGCGACGCTGGTTGCGGCCCTCATCGCCGGCTACGCCTCCGGGTGGAGCCGCGCGCGCGGCGGATGGCTTCCGCCCTTCCTTGTGGTGGCGGCGGCGCTTGCGTTCGGGGTCAAGTATGGGTGATCTTCCGGGTGTGAAAAGCGCCTACGAGCTCGCGATGGAACGCCTGTCAAAATCCGACACGGGAGCGGACCGGCCCCTCAGCGCCGAGAAAAAGGGCCGGCTCGCGGAGATCGACCGCCTCTACAAGGGGAAGCTGGCCGAGCGCGAAATCTTCCTCAAGCAGCAGCTCGACAAGGCGCTCGCCGCCGGGGACGCCGATGAGCTTGGGAAGATCCAGCGCCAGATGGCCGCGGAAAAGACCCGGATCGAGGAGGAGCGCGAGTCCGCCAAGGACGCGGTAAGAAAATCCTGAATTTGAACAGGAAGGTCGGGAAGAGCGGTGAGGGTCCGGAAAGTCGGGGTTCGAACCACAATTCCTGAAATTTTAGTTAGACGAAATTATCGGGATACCAGCCAGGGGCCGGTCCATTCCGAATCCTTTCCGGCCTTCCCGACCTTCCTGTTCAATCCATCTTTACTCCGGCTCCGCGGTTCCCTCGACGACCCACCTCTTCGCGTCGGGCACCTGCTTGAAGAACTCGCGCAGGGCGGCGCTCAGGTGCTCGGCGTAGCGAAAATGGGCCCCCATCCCCGTGCGCAGCTCGGCCTCGTAGATGAACTTGTCGGCGTGCGTGCTGTGCTCGAAGGGGGTCTGGGCTCCCAGGAGCAGCGAATAGACGTAGGCGGGCGACCCGCGTTCAAGGAGTTCGCCGGTCAACGCGAGCTGCTCGGCGAGCAGCTCCTCGTGGTCGCGGCGGCTGATCTCGGGGGGAAGGTAGAATCCGGCCTGGATGAAGGGCGTGTGCCGGTTGCCGGTGCGGTGCCGGTTGAGGTCGCGCAGCTCCGCAAGCGCCATGTTGTTCCAGGCGAAGGCAACCCGCATCCGGCGTGTCGCCGAGCCCTGGCGGCTGTACCGGTTGGCGCGGTGGCGCAGCGCCTCGGCGATGGGCTGGAGCTGGGGCAGCCACTCCGGGTTTGCCCGGTCCACGTGGACCCAGACCTTGTCGGGAAGGGCCGCGTGCGAGAGCCGCATCCTGCCCATGGCCAGGCTCGTCTCGAGCTCCTGGCGGACCTGCTCCTGGCAGGCCTTGTCCGCCTGGCTGTGCCGCATCAGCCGGGGCGACTGCTTCAGGAGTTCATCGCGGATCAGCTTTGCGGCGGCCCGCGCCTCGGGATGGGGCAGAGCGTCGAGCTGCTTCACCGTGTCCGCCCACATCCGCGATGTCTGGACGAGCCCCACGTTTGTGCGCGTTGCCAGCGGGATGAGGTAGCGGGCCCGGTCCAGCGCGTAGTTTTTCCGGAGGCGCGCGGCCACGACCGGCGTCGCCCCCGCGGGAAGCTTCAGCCGGCCCGGCTCCGCGGTCACCAGCGCGTCGAGCCGGGCGAATTCCGCATGGTAGGCCGCGAACGCCCGGCCCAGCATCGCGTTCCACCGCGGCGCCAGGTCCTCCGGGATCCCGAGGTCGGCGGCCGGCGACACGTTGGCCGCGTCCATCGCGATGTAGCGGGTGCTCGACTCCTGCCCGTCGCCCATCTGCGCGATATCAAAAATCTTGTACGCAAGCCACATCGAGATGTCGTCGAGCGCCACCGCCAGGCCGCCGGTGAGGCCCCCGATCGAGGCGTGTCCATAGTCGACAAATTTCAGGATCCGGTCGATCGACGCATCCGGGTTCTGGATGTCCACCTTGCCGAGGATGGCGGCGATGCCATCGTTGCTCCGGGAGTACCGCGCCAGCACCGAGGCGAGCAGTTCGGGCGTCACCTTGGGAAGGTCGGCGGCTGAGGGAGGGGGTACGATTGCGAGTCCGGTGACTTTCATGGTTGGCCCGATGGGGTCCGCGCAACTGAGGCAGCAATTCCAACGGGAAACAAACGTCTTTTCAAAGTGTCTATGAATGCGAGGCACTGTAACCATTCCGACGGTCCGGCCGTCATGCCTCTAGTAACGGAAAATCCAAGCCCAACCCTCCTTATGAAAATAAACCACCTTATGCTCGCCGGCCTGCTCTGCGGCGCTCCCCTTGCGGTCTCCGCCCAGGTCCGCTTCGGCGTCGGCGTGAATTTTGGCCCCCCGGTACCCGAGCCGCCCCCCCAGGCCTTTGTTGAAAACGTCGGCCCGGCCCCAATGCCGGGCTACGTCTGGGTTTCGGGCCAGTGGGTCTGGCACCATGGTCGCTGGATGCGGACACGAGGCCACTGGGCCTATCGGCCCGGCTTCGTCTGGCAGCCCGGCGCCTGGCAGCAGGCCAACGGCGGATGGGTTTGGGTGGAAGGCCAGTGGGTACCCGCCGCGCCGATGGTAGCCAGCCAGCCTCCGCCACCCGCCTCCGACGTTGTCGTGGTCGAGAGCGCCCCGCCGCCTCCGCTTTTGGAAACCTACGGCCCGGCTCCCGGGCCTGACTATTTCTGGATCGGCGGCCGCTGGGGCTGGTACGGTGGCCGCTGGAGCTGGGTCGGCGGTCGCTGGGATCGCCACCCGCACTGGCATCCGGGCGGCGGGTGGGTGCCCGGCCACTGGGACCACCGCGGGCATGGGTACGCCTGGGTGGAAGGGCGTTGGCGGTAGGACCCATGTGTCCTATGGGTCGTATGGGTCCCCTAGGACCTATACGTCCTACCAGGCCAGCCAGCGCCCGATCGGCCCCTGGTAGAGCCCCAGGATCACCGAGGCCAGCGCGAAGCCGCCCAGCATGAGCTTGGCGGCCAGGCCCACCGGGGTCCGCGCCGGACGATCGCCGGCCGGCGGGCTGTCGGGGGCGAAATAGGCCGCCTTGATCCACCCAAAATAGTAGTAGATCGAGATCACCACTCCGGCGATTGCCACGGCGAGCAGGCCGTAAAGGCCGGCGCGAAACGCCGCCACAAAGACCAGGAATTTTCCGACGAATCCGGCCAGCGGGGGTATCCCGGCGAGCGATCCCAACCCCACGGCCAGGACCGCGCCCAGGAAGGGATTGTCCTTTGCCAGCCCGGCGTAGTCGCTGGTCTCCTGGTCCGCGTCGTTGGCACCGGCGAGATGGGCCATCACCCCGAAGACCGCAAACGATGCGAGCAGGTAGGCAAACAGGTAGAAATAGACCGCCCCGACAGCCAGCGGCGTGCTGGCGGCGGCGACAACCCCCATCAGGAGGAATCCGGCGTGCGAGACCCCCGAGAGCCCAATCAGGCGCTTCACATTGTGCTGCGTCAGGGCGGCGAGGTTGCCGAAAAGGATCGTTGCCGCGGCCATCCCGCTCAGGGCGGGGACGACCAGCCACGCGTAGGGCGCAAGCACCGTCCTGACCAGCGTGAGCAGGACCACAAACCCCGCCCCCTTCGATGCGACCGCCAGCAGCGCCGTAACGGGCGTGGGAGCCCCCTGGTAAACATCCGGAATCCAGATCTGGAAGGGAAACGCCCCGATCTTGAAGGCGATTCCCGACAGGACGAGGACGATCCCGATGCTCGCAACGTAGTTGTGGGGATTGGCCGCCAGGAAGGCCGCCAGCGGCCCGTACCGAAGGCTTTCCGCGGTGTGCCCGGGCAGGAGCCGGTTGCCCGCCACGCCGTAGAGAAGCGCGATCCCGAAAAGCAGGAGGCCCGAGCTGAGGGCTCCCATGATCAGGTACTTGAGCCCCGCCTCAAGCGTCAGCGAGCTCGTCCGAAAATAGCTCACGAGGATGTAGAAGCCGACCGTGACCGTCTCCAGGGAGACAAAGAGCATCAGGAAGTGGTTGCTCTGGACCAGGAGCATCAGCGCCGCGGACACCGTCAGGATGATCGTATTGAACTCGACGCGGGGGGCCGTCTGCCGGGCGAGGGTCACCTGGCCCAGGACGCAGGCGAAAATGGACGAGACCAGGAAAAAGACCCGCATGACCTGGCCGCCCGTCGAATGCCGCAGGAGCCCGTTGAATATCTCGCGGTCCGGCCCGCCGCCGCAGAAGGTCAGGCCCAGCACCACGAGGATGGCGACCTGCCCGGCGATCGCCAGCGCGGGAATCCGGCCGTGGCTTTTCCGGGGGAGGACAATCTCCAGGATGAGGAGCGCCAGCGCCAGGCAACCCAGCGAGATTTCCGGCCAGATCGCACCCCAGTCGTTCCCGGCCGCGATGTTTTGAAGAGCGGAGAGGTCCATGGTCAGTGGGTTCGGTAGATGCCCGTCTGGAGGACCCCCTGGATGGACTGGGAGATCGACTGGGGCCAGAATCCGACAAAAAGGAGCGCCCCGAGCAGGATGAGGGCCGGCAGGCGCTCGGTCCACGACAGGTCCGTCGGCGGCTGGTCGCCGGCGGCGCGGGCGAAGGCCACCGAGGGCTCCCCAAAGAAGATCCGGGCCGCGGCGCGAAGCCCGTACACCGCCGAGAGCACGATCCCCAGGACCGCGAAGACGGTGAGGCAGTGGGAGAATTTCCAGGCCGCGACAAAGATCGTGAACTCACCCCAGAAGTTGGCGAACCCGGGCAGGCCGATCGAGGCGAACGTTGCCGCCGTGAAGAAGGCGGCGAGGATCGGCGCCTGCCGCGCCAGCCCGCCCATCTCGTCCATGTCCAGCGTCCGGGTCCGCTGCCAGATGTTCGTCGAGAGCAGGAAGAGGAGCGCGACGGAGAGCCCGTGCGCGACCATGAGAAGCACGACGCCGCCCACCCCGAGGGCCGTGCCGCAGGCGATTCCCAGGAAGGCGTAGCCCATGTGCATCACCGAGCTGTACCCGATCATCTGCTTCACGTCCCTCTGCGCCAGGGTGATCAGCCCGACGACCACGATGTTGCCGAAGACCGCCAGCCCGGCGAGGAGGTGTCCCCAGGGGAGCGCGCCGGCGGGCAGCAGCGGAAGGGCGATCTGGATCAGCCCGTAAAGACCGAACTTCTTGAGGACGCCGGCGTGGAGCATCGCCGTCGACGTGGGGGCGGCCCCGTAGCCAAGCGGGGCCCAGGTGTGCATCGGCCAGAGCGCGACGAGGATGCCGAACCCAAAGAGGAGGAGGCCGAAGATGTGCGCCTGGGAGCCGGAGGCGAGCGGGTGCGCCGCAAGGATGTCCCGGAGGGCGATCATGTCGAAACGCCGGGCGCCGCTCTTCACGTAGATCGCGATCAGCCCGAGCAGCGAGAGCATCGCCCCGGCGGTGAGGTAGATCGTCATCTTCATCGCCGCGTAGACGCGGTCCCGTCCTCCCCAGACCCCGACCATGATGAAGGTCGGGATCAGCGCCAGCTCGTGGAAGAAGTAGAAGAAGAAAAGGTTCACGCTCGCGAACGTCCCCATCAGCCCGGAGAGCATGACAAGCAGGAGCATGAGGTAGACCTTGAGCCGCTCGGCGCCGGAGCGGATGGCGCAGAGGCCCGCGGCGAAGCCGACCAGCCCGGCCAGGACGAAGAGCGGCATCGCGATCCCGTTGACGCCCAGCTCAAGCGTGATCCCGACGCCGGACAGGCCCGTCGCGTGCTCCGTCAGGAAGGCGTATCCGTGGACCTTCGGCACCGCGGAGTAATGCCACCAGACATGCAGCGCCATGAGGAAGGGCGTCGCAAAGCCGAGATACGCGAGCCGCACCGACCAGCGCTTCGGCAGGCCGAGGCCGATCGCAAGGGCGACCGCCAGCGGCGCGGCGATGGCTATCAGCAGGGGGTCGAATGGATCCGTGGTCATGGTCGTTAGAGGACTCCCGATGCGAAGAGCCAGAGGACAACCACGCCGGCGAGGAACCAGTAGACGTAGGAGCTCAGCTTGCCGACGTGGAGGGCCCGCGCGCCCAGGCCGACCATGCCGACCAGGCCGGCGCCGCCGCGGATCAGGAGCCCGGCCAGCCCGATGATGTCGATGAAATTGAGCAGCATCGCGAGCCGCTGCTGGATCTTCCGGATGTAATAATCGTAGACCCGGTCGAAGGACTCCTTGAGCGCGACGAGCGCGGCAAACAGGCCCGGGGCGGAGGCCTCAACCGCATCGCCCGCCGCGGAAACCTTCGCCGGCCGGTAGACCGCGAACGCTATCCCGGCCGCCGCAAGGAGGATCCCGATGCTCGTCGCCAGGATGACCGTCGCCGCCGCCCCGGCGGCCTCGTGGACAAGGCTGAACACCCCGGCAAAGGCGCCGGAGAAGGCCCCGGGGTGAAGCCCGAAGTAGCCGCCGACCGCCGCGAGGACGGCGAGGACCGCGAGCGGGGCGCCCAGCGCGAATCCGCCCTCGTGGGCGGCGCCGGCGGCCTCGCTGCGCGGGGCGCCGAAGAAGGTGACGAGCCAGAGGCGCAGCATGTAGATCCCGGTGAGGACCGCAGTGAGGGCCAGGACCGCGAACGCACCCCGGTTGTTGGCGTACGCCAGCGCAAGGATCGCGTCCTTCGAGTAAAATCCCGCGAGCAGGGGCAGCCCGATGATCGCCCCCACGCCGATCGTGAACGTCGCGAAGGTGAACTTCATCCGCGAGGCGAGCCCGCCCATCCTGAAGACGTCCTGCTCGCCGTGGCATCCGTGAATCACCGAGCCGGACCCCAGGAAGAGCAGCGCCTTGAAAAAAGCGTGGGTCGTCAGGTGGAACATCGCCGCCCCGACGCCCGCGGCGACCACGACCACCTCGCCCCGCTCGTCGATGCCCCTCACCGATCCCAGGCCGAAGGCGGCGACCATGTAGCCAAGCTGCGAAATCGTCGAGTAGGCCAGCACCTTCTTGATGTCGCGCTGCGTGAAGGCGCACAGGGCGGCGTAAAGGGCCGTCGCTGCCCCCACCCAGAGGATGACGGTGAGGGCGTCGGGCACCATGAGCACCTCGATCCGGCAGAGCATGTAGATTCCCGCCGCGACCATCGTGGCGGCGTGGATCAGCGCCGAGACCGGCGTCGGGCCCTCCATTGCGTCGGGAAGCCAGACGTGGAGGGGAATCTGGGCGGACTTGCCAACCGCCCCGCAGAAGAGAAGCAGCGGAATCGCCCGGCTGAAAAGCGCGTGGCCGGCCGCACCCTGCGCCCCGAGCTCGCTGAGGTTCACCGTGCCGCGCAGCCAGTAGCACATGACAATCCCCAGCAGGAAGCCGAAGTCCCCCACCCGGTTGGTGATGAACGCCTTCTTCGAGGCGGCCGCCGCGGCGGGCTTCCCGAACCAGTGGTTGATCAGGAGCCAGGAGCTGAATCCGACCAGCTCCCAGAAGATGAACATCATGAACAGGTTGTCGGCAAGGACGATGCCAATCATCGAGAACATGAAGATGGACAGGCCGGCGAAATAGCGCCCGCGCGACGCGTCGTCGTGCATGTAGCCGGCCGAGAAGACGTGGACGCACAGGCCGACGATGCCGACGATGACGAGCATCAGCGCGGCCAGGTCGTCAAACTTGAATCCCAGGGAGAAGGCGAAGTCGCCGAGCCTGAGCCACTCGGTGGCCGCCTCGAATCGGTTTCCGCCCAGCGCCAGCGCGAACGCGCCCACGGCGATGACGGCCGCGACGGCGATCGATAGGAATGAGGCCGCCCCGCCCCGCCGCCGGAGAAAGCAGGCGATGAAACCGGCCGCGGCGAGCGGCAGGAGGAGGACGAGGAGGGCGAGGGAGACGGGGGACATCCTAGTTCTTCAGCTCATTGATGTGGTCCACCTGGACGGTCTGTTTCTTGCGGAAGTACGCGACGATGATCGCCAGGCCGACGGCGACCTCGGCCGCCGCGACCGTCAGGATGAAGAACACGAAGGTGTTCCCGTCCATCGTCCCGTTGAACCGGGAAAAGGCGACCAGGGCCAGGGTCGAGGCGATCAGCATCAGCTCCAGGCACATGAAGATCACGAGCGTGTTGCGCCGCACCAGGACGCCGAGGAAGCCGATCGCGAAGAGCAGCGCGCTGACGGCGATGTAGGCGTTGAGCGAGGCGGAGATCATGGATTTCCCTCCTCCTTGCGGCTCAGGACGATCACGCCGATCATGGTGATCAGGAGCAGGAAGCCGACGATCTCGACCGGCAGCAGGTAGAGCGTGAAAAGCTGGTAGGCGTAGGCCTTGAGCGACGCGCCAACCGCGGGGATGCCCGCGGCGCCCGGCGCCGCCAGCCGGCCCCTGAGGGCGAAGGATCCGAGCCCGGCCGCGATGAGGGCGAGGGCGACCAGCCCGGCCAGCTTTGCGACCAGCGAGCGCGCCGGCGAGGTTCCGCCGCCCGTGTCCAGGAGCATGACGATGAAGACAAAAAGGGCGACGACCGCGCCCGCGTAGACGAGCAGGAGCAGGAAGGCCAGGAGGAAGGCGTCCAGGCTCACGAAGAGGCCCGCGATCCCGAGCAGG
>Ga0302283_1003318_pt1 | contig 12494 bp, 11 predicted proteins | sample III_Fen_E1_4_FD_198770 | JGI IMG/M metagenome (GOLD analysis project Ga0302283, IMG submission 198770) | Peat permafrost microbial communities from Stordalen Mire near Abisko, Sweden - III_Fen_E1_4 | ecosystem: Environmental > Terrestrial > Soil > Wetlands > Permafrost | place: Sweden: Abisko...
GTGGTGGTCACCATCGGTGGCGTCAGCGTCGGCGATCGCGACGTGATGCGCGCCGCGCTGGAGGCGGCCGGCGTCGTCATCGACTTCTGGAAGGTGAAGATCAAGCCCGGCAAGCCGCTCGCCGTCGGCCGCGCCGGCGCCGTGCAGGTGCTGGGGCTGCCGGGCAACCCCGCGTCGGCGTCGCTCACGTTCCTGCTCTTCGGCATGCCCCTCCTGCGCGCGCTGCAGGGGGATCTCGCGCCCCTCCCGCCGCGCCTGCGCGCCGCGACGCGCACCACGCTGCTACGCGAGCCCGGGCGCGAGGAGTTCCTCCGGGCGCGGCTCGAAGGGGGCGCGGTCGACGGCCGCGAGCTCGGCGTGCGCCTCCTGCCCAACCAGGCGTCCGGCGCGGTGACCAGCTTCGCCGAGGCCGACGCGCTCGCGGTGGTGCCAGCCGACCGCGGGCGCGTGGACGAGGGATCCCTCCTCGAGGTGATCCGGATCGCCGACGTGTGATCCGAGGAGCGCGCCTCAGGTCCAGATCCAGAGCGACTTGCACCACCAAAGGTACCGGAGGATCACGGCCGCATACAGGCCCCACCAGAAGGCGCGGATCGCCACCCGCTCCCAGAGGATCTCCCGCTTCACGGCGACCACGTGGTTCCTTCGTCGAGGTGCTGGAGCGTGGGCATCGGGGCGTGTGTGCGGGACGCGACGAGGGGCGCGAGGGCGAGCCAGGAAGGCGGGCGGCGCATGTGAGCTAGGATGCGCTCGCCGCGCGCGCGTTTCCGGGGGCGGGCCCCGACGCCGGGCGCAGCCAGCGACCGGCCCCGACAGATCACGCTTGAAGTGGTGTCCTTTCCCGTCGGATGGTACCCGGTACGGCCTCGCGCCACCCGGGCGGCCGCCGCCGGTGCCGCTGCACCTTCCCAGAGGTCCGTACGTGCCCGAGAACCGCACCACCCGCGCGCGCAACGCCGCGCTCCTCGCCGAGCTCGAAGCGTGGGCCCGCAGTGACGCCGCCGCCGACGCGACCGCGCCCGGCCCCTTCGTCAACCTGCGCTCGCTCGGCTTCGACCGGATCGCCGACGGGCAAGCGTGGGCCAGCGCCCACGGCGTCGCCACGGTGAAGCGGGGGAACAAACTCCTTGCCCGACGCGCCGACGTCACGCAGCTCACCGGCGAGAAGCCCGGCGACGCGCACAGCTCGCCGTTCGCACGGCTCCTCGCGCCGGGACGCTGACCCACTCGCCACGCGGAACGCTCTCGGGCGTTCCGCAGGATGGAACGACTTCGGGCGGCCACTTCCGTGGACCGCCCGAAATCGTTCTGCCGTTTCGCTCCCTCGCGGGAAGAACCCGGGGCACCCCCCCGGGAAGGTCTCACGAAAACTTGGCGATCCCAGCGGGACTTGAACCCGCGTTACCGGCGTGAGAGGCCAGCGTCCTAACCGCTAGACGATGGGACCGTTCACTGCGTGTCTCACAAGTGCCACAAGCTCAGAATAAGCGCGTCGCGGGCCGAATGACCCGGGCTGGGGGATAGGGATTCGAACCCCAATAGCAAGGGCCAGAACCTTGCGTCCTGCCATTAGACGATCCCCCAAAGGGATGAACTACTGCTCGCTGGCTGCCCGTGCTGCTCAGCGACTGGGGCGGCGAGAGTACCTCCGCCGCTGGCAATGTCAACCGAGAAAGATACGTCCCGCTCGGCGCGGTGGGGGGAGAGGGTCGGGGAGACGGGTCCCCTCCTCCATCGCCGCTCTGTAGAACAGTTCCGCCGAGCGCGGCAAGGCCTGTGCGCTGGCACTCCCCGTGCGGGACGGCTCGGGACCAGAAAGGTGCGGGTGGCCGAAGTTCCGCACTTGACGACTTCTTTCCCTGGTTTACCTTGCGCGCCGGTTTAGCCACCTTAGGTGGAGAGTGCCAGCGCCCTTCCGGGCGAGCGGGTCGAGCACCCGTGGCGCGCCGCCCTCGGGCTGCGCGCGCGGGGCCCCGGCGCCCGCCGGGCCGAGAGCCGGCGCAGAGTAACCCAGGGGAACGCCCGAGCGCGCTCTCCGACGAATTTCACGAAGCGAGGGATCGAAACATGAAAATCAGGCCGTTGCAGGACCGGATCGTCGTCAAGCGCCTCGAGGGCGAGAGCGTGACGAAGGGTGGCATCATCATCCCCGACTCGGCGAAGGAGAAGCCGATCGAGGGCAAGGTCGTCGCCGTGGGCAACGGCAAGGTGACCAAGGACGGCAAGGTCCGCCCGGTCGACGTGAAGGTCGGGGACGTCGTGCTCTTCGGCAAGTACAGCGGCACCGAGGTCAAGATCGACGGCGAAGAGCACGTGCTCATCCGCGAGGACGACGTCCTCGCCGTCACCAGCTGACCTCCCTGGGGAGCGCCCCAGCGCGCTCTCCGACGTCCCGCTCCAGTTCCCCCGTTTTGAAGAGGTAGAGAGACATGTCCGCCAAGCAGATCGTCTACAGCCGCAGTGCCCGCGCCGCGATTTTGAAGGGCGTCAACACGCTCGCCGACGCCGTCAAGGTCACCCTCGGGCCGCGCGGCCGCAACGTCGTGATCGAGAAGTCCTGGGGGTCGCCGGTCATCACCAAGGACGGCGTCACCGTCGCCAAGGAGATCGAGCTCGCCGGCAAGCTCGAGAACATGGGCGCGCAGATGGTGCGCGAGGTCGCCTCCAAGACGAGCGACAAGGCCGGCGACGGCACCACCACCGCGACGGTGCTCGCGCAGGCGATCTACGCCGACGGGCTGAAGCTGGTCGAGGCCGGCCTCAACCCCATGGACCTCAAGCGCGGCATCGACGCCGCCGTCGAGGCCATGCTCGTGTCGCTCAAGGCGAGCGCCACCCCGACCCGTGACAAGGCGCAGATCGCCCAGGTCGCCACCATCAGCGCCAACGGCGACCGCGAGATCGGCAACATCCTCGCCGAGGCCATGGAGAAGGTCGGCAAGGAGGGCGTCATCACGGTCGAAGAGAACAAGAAGATGACGACCGAGCTGGAGACGGTCGAGGGCATGCAGTTCGACCGCGGCTACCTCTCCCCCTACTTCGTCACCGACCCGGAGAAGATGAAGGCGGTCCTCAACAACCCCCTCATCCTCATCCACGAGAAGAAGATCGGCTCCATGGCCGACCTCCTCCCCCTCCTCGAGCAGGTCCTCAAGCTCGGCCGCGAGCTGCTCATCCTCTCCGAGGACGTCGAGGGCGAGGCGCTCGCCACCCTGGTCGTCAACAAGCTCCGTGGCACCATCAAGGTCGCCGCCGTCAAGGCGCCCGGCTTCGGTGACCGCCGCAAGGAGATGCTCAAGGACATCGCCGTCCTCACCGGCGGCACCGCCTTCATGGAGGACCTGGGGCAGAAGCTCGAGAGCGCCACCATCAAGGACCTGGGCACCGCCAAGCGCATCGAGATCGACAAGGACAACACCATCATCGTCGACGGCGCGGGCGACAAGACGGCCATCAAGGGCCGCATCGAGCAGATCCGCAAGCAGATCGAGAACACCACCAGCGACTACGACAAGGAGAAGCTCCAGGAGCGCCTCGCCAAGCTCGCCGGCGGCGTGGCCGTGGTGCGCGTCGGCGCCCACACCGAGACCGAGATGAAGGAGAAGAAGGCCCGCGTCGAGGACGCGCTCCACGCGACCCGCGCGGCCGTCGAGGAAGGCATCGTCCCCGGCGGCGGCGTCGCGCTGATCCGCGCCCTCAAGGCGCTCGACGCGCTCAAGTTCGGCGACGAGCGCGACCAGGGCGTCAAGCTCATCCGGCTCGCGGCGACCGCGCCCCTCTACAACATCGCCCAGAACGCGGGCGTCGAGGGCTCCGTCGTGGTCGAGAAGGTCCGCAACGGCGCGGGCTCGTTCGGCTACAACGCCGCCACCGACACCTACGAGGACCTCCTCGTGGCCGGCGTCATCGACCCCGCCAAGGTCGTGCGCCACGCCCTCCAGAACTCCGCCAGCGTGGCCGGGCTGATGCTCACCACCGAGGCGCTCATCGCCGAGAAGCCCAAGAAGGAAGAGGCCAAGGGCGCCGGCGGCGGCGGCGGCGGTATGGGTGGCATGGGCGGGATGGGCGGCATGGGCGGCATGGGCGACTTCGACATGTAGTCTCCGCCGTTTGCGAGGGGGGCGGGCGCCCCGTCCCCTTGCGTGACGCCGTGGCCCCCTGTTCCTGCCCGGGAACCGGGGGCTTCGTGTTTCTGGGACCCGTCGCGGAACGCTCTCGGGCGTTGCGCAGGATGCCCGGGATGACCGGTCTTTTGACGGGCTGCGGTCGGGGGCGCTAGACTCGCGATGCCATGTCCGATCCGCTCTTTGCCCGCTTCGGCCGCGAGTATCAGCCGGGGGAGGTGCTCTTCCGCGAAGGCGAAGCCGGCGAGGTGATGTTCGTCATCCAGTCCGGCGCCGTGCGCATCGCCAAGGCGATCGGCGGCGAGGACAAGGTGCTCGCGGTGCTCGGCCCCGGCGAGTTCCTCGGCGAGATGGCCATCCTCAACGGCAAGCCTCGCACGGCCACCGCGACCGTCGTCGAGTCGGCCCGCTGCCTGGTCATCGAGGCCAAGACGCTGGAGCAGATGGTGGCGCGCAACGCCGAGATCGCGCTCCGCCTCATCAAGAAGCTGGCGAAGAGGCTCGACTCCGCGGACACGCTGGTCGAGATCCTCATGCACCGAGACCCCAAGGCGCGGGTGATGCTGGCGCTGGCCCGCCACGCCGACGCCTTCGGCGAGCACACCGAGACCGGCATCCGGGTGCGCACCACCGCCGTCGAGATCGCCCGCGAGGTCGGCGTCCCGGAGGAGGTCGCCCACGAGGTGATGGCCCGCCTGCGCCGCCTCCGCCTCGTCACCGAAGAGGAGGGATCGCTCATCGTCGCCGACGTCGGTCGCCTCCAGGACTTCCTCGAGTTCCTCGAGATGCCGCAAAAATTCAGCGGAGAGGGCTGAGCCTCGGTGGAGCTCCGAGTCATCGGTTGCCACGGAGGGGAGACGCCCCGGCACCGCACCTGCGCGTTCATCGTCGACGACGTCCTCGCCATCGACGCCGGCTCGCTCACCAGCGGCATGGAGGTCGACGCCCAGGCCCGCCTCGAGGCCGTCCTCGTCAGCCACGCGCACCTCGATCACATCCGCGACCTGGCCACCCTCGCCGACAACCGCTGCCAGGTCGGCGCGCCGACGCTCAAGGTCGCCGGCACCCGCGCCACGCTGGAGACCCTGCGTCGCCACTTCTTCAACAACCTGCTCTGGCCCGACTTCGCCCAGATCCCCTCCGGCGCCGGCGGCCCCACCATCGAGTACCTCGAGCTGCGCCCGGAGGAGCCCGTGCAGCTCGCCGGCAAGCGCGTGCGCGCGGTGCTCGTCAGCCACACCATCGAGGCCGCGTCGTTCGTCATCGAGGGCCCCGACGGATCCATCGCCTACAGCGGCGACACCGGCCCCACCCAGCGCATGTGGGAGGTGCTCAACCAGGAGCCCAACCTCAAGGCCCTGCTGATGGAGGTGAGCTTCCCTGACCGCGAGCAGCGCCTGGCGACCCTGAGCGGCCACCACACCCCGCGCTCGCTCGCCGCGGACCTCACCAAGTACCGCGCCCCCGCCGACCTGCCGACGCTCCTCTACCACATCAAGCCCGTCTTCCAGGCCGAGGTCGAGCGCGAGTGCGCGGCGCTCCCCGGGCTCAACCTCGAGGTCCTCCAGATCGGCGACCACTTCGTCCTGTAGCGCCGTACCCCGACGTCGCGCCGCGGAAGTGAAGCTGGCCGCGCGCCGAAGACGACGGATTCTGCCGGAGTGAAGACGGCCGCGTGACGAAGACGACGGATTCTGCCGGAGTGAAGCTGGCCGCGCGCCGAAGACGACGGATTCTGCCGGAGTGAAGCTGGCCGCGCGCCGAAGACGACGGATTCTGTCGAAGTGAAGACGGCCGCGCGCCGAAGACGACGGATTCTGTCGAAGTGAAGACGGCCGCGCGCCGAAGACGACGGATTCTGCCGGAGTGAAGACGGCCGCGCGCCGAAGACGACGGACCTGCCGAAGTGAAGACGGCCGCGCGCCAAGCACGACGGATTCTGCCGAAGTGAAGACGGCCGCGCGCCAAGCACGACGGACCTGCCGAAGTGAAGCTGGCCGCGCGCCAAGCACGACGGACCTGCCGAAGTGAAGACGGCCACGCGCGAAGCACTCGCCGGGTCGCGGAACGCTCTCGGGCGTTCCGCAGGGTGACGAGGCTACTTGCGGGCGACGGGCGGGCTGTCCCCAGCCTCGATCTTCACCAGCACGGCGGTGATGTTGTCCGTGCCGCCGAAGAAGTTGGCGCGCTCGATCAGCTCGCGGCAGGCGTCGTCGAGGGAGGCGGCGCGGGTGACGATCTCGTGGATCTGCTCGTCGGTGACCATGCCGGAGAGGCCGTCGGAGCAGAGCAGGTAGACGTCGTCGAGGGCGGTCTCCTCGGTGCGCATGTCCACCGACACGTCCTCGCGGATGCCCAGGGCGCGCGTGATGACGTTGGGGGGGAGCTGGCTCATCTCCTCGTCGGTCATCCACGGCGCCATGTGCCGCGCGTCGCTGATCAGCGAATGGTCGCGGGTGAGCTGGACGATCGCCGGCCCGCGGAGGCGGTAGCAGCGGCTGTCGCCCACGTGGCCGATGGTGACCTTGTCGGCCAGACGGCTGAACATCGCCGTCACGATGGTCGTGCCCATCCCGAAGTCGGCGAGGGTGCGGAGGGAGCGGTCGAAGATGCGCCTGTTCGCGAGCCGCAGCCCGATGACGACGTAGTTCTCCTCGTCGCTGAGCGCAGGATCGGCGGGAAAGGGCCACGTGCCGTCGTGACCGACGACCACCTGGAAAAAATCGGAGAGGGTGGAGATGGCGAGCTGGCTGGCGACGTCGCCCGAGCGGTGGCCTCCCATGCCGTCGGCGACGGCAACGATGCCATACTCCGGCATGAGGAGGAGGCTGTCCTCGTTATGCTCTCGCAGGAGGCCAGTGTCGGTCATCCCGGCGAACCGGGTCTGCATGGGGACAGAGTAGACGCGGGGCGTGGCTCCAGCGCAAGGTCAAAGGCGGCCAAGGAGGACAGGATGGAGCGCTTCGGTAACTTCGTGGGGGGCGAGCCGCGTCGGGGAGGGGAGTCGCTGTCGGTCGTCAGTCCGTTCGACGGCGCCGAGATCGGACAGGTCACCCTGGCGGACGCCGCTACGGTCGACGCCGCCGTCGAGGCGGCGGTCCGGGCGCAGCCGGCGATGGGCGCGCTGACGCGGGAGGCGCGGGCCGGGATCCTGGAGCGTATCGCGGTGGGCATCGCGGGTCGGGGCGAGGAGCTCGCGCGCGCCCTCCAGGGCGAGTCGGGCAAGCCCATCACGTATGCCCGCATCGAAGTGACGCGAGCGGTCGACACCTTCCGCGCCAGCGCTGACGCGGCGCGTGGTCTCGCGGGCGCGGAGGTTCCCCTCGACGCGGCCCGGCCGGGGGACGGACGGCTCGGTTTCACCCGTCGCTTCCCGGTGGGGCCGGTGGCCTCCATCACCCCGTTCAACTTTCCCCTCAACCTGGTCGCTCACAAGGTGGGCCCGGCCATTGCGGCCGGCTGTGCCAACGTGGTCAAGCCCGCGTCGGCGACGCCCCTCTCGGCGCTGCTCCTCGCCGAGATCGCCCACGAAGCGGGCGTCCCCGCGGGCGGGCTCAACGTGGTGGTGTGCGATCGCCGCGTGGGCCAGCGCCTGGTCGAGGACGACCGCCTCCGTCTCCTCAGCTTCACCGGGAGCGCCGAGGTCGGCTGGCGGATGAAGCGCGACGCCGGCAGGAAGCGCGTCGTGCTCGAGCTGGGCGGAAACGCGGCGGCGATCGTGCTGGCCGACGCCGACCTCGACCACGCGGCGGCGCGCTGCGCGGTGGGAGGCTACTACCAGGCTGGCCAGTCGTGCATCTCGGTGCAGCGCGTGATCGTGCACCGCGACGTCTACGGGCGCATGCGCGACGCGCTCGCCGACCAGGCGCGCGCGGTGGTCTACGGGGATCCTGCCTTCGACGCCGTCGTGTCGGGCCCGGTCATCGACGCTGGCAATGCCGATCGCGTGGTGGGCTGGGTCGACGAGGCGCTCGCGCGGGGGGCGCGGCGGCTCGTCGGCGGGGGGCGGGAGGGGGCGGTGATTGCGCCCACGCTGCTCGAGGCTGTGCCGCGCGACGCGCGCGTCGTCGCCGAGGAGGTGTTCGGTCCGGTGATCGTGCTCGACGTGGTCGACTCGCTCGAGGAGGCGCTGCGCGTCGCCTCCGACACTCGCTTTGGCCTCCAGTGCGGGCTCTTCACCAACGATCTGCGCGCGGTCATGCGCGCCTGGGACGTAATCGAGGTGGGCGCGGTCATCCACGATGACGCACCCGCGTTCCGCGTCGACCTCATGCCCTATGGCGGAGTGCGTGACAGCGGGCTCGGCCGCGAGGGACCGCGCTACGCCGTCGAGGAGATGACCGAGCCGCGCCTCCTCGTGCTCAAGCGCTGACGGCCGCCATTCGCTTCATTCGAGAGGGGAGACGCGAATCGATAGCGGTGCTGGAGAGGCGCGCTCGAAATGGTCGTTTCCGGGCTTTCGACGGTCGTTTTCGGGCGGACGGATCCGCTTCTGCGCGCCCTTCATCCCGCCAATCCCGTGCCGCCCGGAGCGGCCTGTCGCGTGCATTGCCCGGCGCCGCCGGCGCTGATTGCCGGCCCCCTCGAGGAGGTCTGCCGCAATGAACTCGACGCCCGTCTCGTATGACCCGCACGCCCAGCTCCGCGCCCTGTATGCTTCGCTCCTGACTCACCAGGAGCATTTCGACGAGTTCAAGCAGCTCCTTGCGCTGTACGAGGTCACCCCCGAGGTCATGGACCAGGAGCCTCCCGGCGCCCTCCAGGTGCGCCGGCAGCTCAACGAGCGCATCCGCGAGTGGGTCGGCGCCGGCGCCCATCCCCGCTTCGAGGGGCTGAGCGCCGCGCAGGTGCTCCAGTGGCGCGCCATCGTGGTGGAGGAGCGGCTCAACGTGTCGCTGTCGCCGTGGAAAGAGTCCAACCTCTACTGATGGGCGCGGCGGTCCACCTCATCGACGATCTCTACGGGGCGTTCGTGGCGACGCTGCCGCCTTCGCTGGTCGAGCCCGCCGGCGCCCTCGCCGCGACGCTGGGGCTCGCGCCCTCGCCGGCGGTGCCGTGGAGCCAGGTGTTCTCGCACGAGGTCACCCTGGGCGCGCCGCGGCTCGTCGCCGATGCCATGCCCTCGCTCCCGGAAGCCCTCGTCCGCGACGCGACCCTCGCCCACCTCCTCGCCATCGTCGAGGCGTTCGCCACCGATCGGGTCGAGGACGGCCAGGTGGCGGCGACTCCGACGCTGGTGGCCCTGCTGGAGCAGGTGCGGCGCGGACGCGACGCCGCGCTCGAGCGGGTCGCCTCGCCGTCCTCGCCGTCCTATGCGTCGGCGGAGCGCGAGACCGTGGCGGCGATCCGCGCCGAGCAGGCCGCGCTCCGCAGCGGCGAGCCGGTCGCGTTCGCGCGGTATCTGGCGATCTCGCACGGCAAGCAGCGCGTCGGGTTGCCTGCCTCGCTCGCCCTCGCGGGCGCCGCCGGGTGGGACGCCCCCCGCGCGCGGAGCCTGGCGCGGATGCTCGACGCCGTCTGGGTGGCGCTCCAGCTCCACGATGACGTCATCGACTGGGAGGACGACCTCGCCCGGGGCGGCGCCTGGGCCACCGCGCTCGCCCCCGCAGCTCCTCCCCTCTCGGTCGCGGCTCCCGTCAAGGAGCGGGTTCATCGATCGGGCGTCCTCGCTCGCATGCTCGCGGCCTCGACGCGGCGCTTCCGCGCGGCGCGCCGGCGCGCCGAGGTGCTCGGCGCCGTGCGCCTCGCCGCGTGGGCACGTGATCGCGAGGCGGTGCTGGGCGACCTCGCGCGCCGCGAGGCCGGCAGCCCCGGCTTCGCCAACCGCGCTCACGCCCTGTCCTCCTGGGCAAAGACCGTCCTCGCGTGAGCCGCCCCGCGCCGCCCTGGTCCTTCGGCTACGCCCCGGCGTCCCCTGCCGCGGACCTGCCCGAGCCCACCTTCGAGCTGTGCGTCGCCACCGAGACCGCCTTCGAGCCCGGCGGCCTCGCCGCTGCGGCCGGCCCTGGCGCCAGCGCCGAGACGCTCCTGGCGCGCGCGCCGATCTTCTGGACCCGCCTCCTCCTCGAGCAGCCCGCGCAGCCGGCGGCCGTCGCCGAGCGCCTGCGTCGGGCCGGGGTCCCCGTCCGCTACGTCGCCTCGGCCGCGCGGCCTTCCCTGGCGCTCGGGCCGCCGTTCGACTGGCGTGGCGCCGCGGCCGCGCGGCCTCGGGACTGGCGGGCTCCCGTCGTCCCTCTCCCCCCTCTCGTCGACACGCCGGGCAGGTGGTTTCTCGGTGAGGGCGAGGGCGGCGTGGCCGTGGACCGCGCGCGGTGCGGCGTGGGTGCGGGCCGCCGGCTCGCGGTGATCGACGACGACGCGCTGGCGGCCGAGCAGCTCGACCTCGACGCGGAGGTGCTCGTGGAGCTCCCCGTCGCGCCGCGCCACCAGGCTCACGGCCCGCTGATGGTGGCGTGGGCCGTGCGCGCGCGCCGCTTCGCCGGGGTGGCGCCCGGAGCCTCGGCGCGCCTGTACCTCGTGCCCAAGCCGGGCCGCAGCGCGGTGGCGCTCCCGCTCGCGCTGGCCCGGGCGGTGCTGGACGGCGCCGACGTGGTCGTCTGCGCCACCTACGTCGAGGGCTCCACCAGCCCCATGCTCGACGACGCCCTCGAGCTCGCCGCGCGGCTCGGGCGGCAGGGGCGCGGCACCGCGGTGGTGCTCCCCACCGGGCGCGAGGCGTCGAGCGTGCCGGGATCCCTGCACGCGAGCTTCTCGCTCGGCCTCGGCGAGCCGGCCTCCGACCCGCGCGTCTTCTGCGTGGCGCCCGGCGCCCGCGGCGGCGGCTGGTTCCTCTGGCGCGATCGGCGCGGCCGCCTGCGGCCCTTTGCCAACCGCGGGCCGGCGGTGCGCTGGCTCTCCCCGGGGGACGACCTCGCCTACCCCTTCGCGGCGGCCGGGGCTCCCGAGCGTCTCTTCCACGCCGAGTCGAGCGGCGCCGCTGCCGTCGCTGCGGGCGTCCTCCTCCTGGTGCTGGGCGCGAACCCGACGCTGCGCTTGCCCGAGCTCGGCGCGATCGTCGACGCCACGCTCACGCCCGCTCCCCTCGCGGCGCCGGCGCGCCCGGAGCCGCTCGCCGATCCTGCCGATCTCCTCCCCTCGGGGCGCGATCGCGACGGCCACGACGCCAGGCACGGCCACGGCTTGCTCCACGCCGGTCGGGCGTGCCTCGCCGCCCGGGATCCCTTCTGCGCGGCGTTGACGGCGATGGGCGAGGACGACGCCGCGCGAGCCTGGGCCGACCTGCGTCGCCGCGATCGCCGGGCCCGCTGCGCGTACTCGCGCCGCGTCGCTCGCTGGGCGGTGCGCGCGCTCCTCGCCGAGCCCGAGCTGGCGCGCGCTCTCCGCGTCGTCGTCCGCCACCTCCGCCTGGTGAGCCCTCCCGACGGCAGGCTCGCGGCGCACGGGGACGGCGCCCTGGTGCGGCAGCTCGGGCTGTTGCTCCGCCGGCTCGGCAGCGCGCGTCCCCCCGCCCCGCCCTCGGTGCGGGCCGAGCTTGCCGATCTCGGTCGCCGCCTCGAGGCCCTCGGGGACGACCCCGCCCTGGCCGCCCACCTCGAGCGCACCCTCGCCGCCCTGGCGGCACCCTGCTTTGCCGCAGTGCGCGATTCGCCGGAGGACGCTCCCGGGCGTCCGTCGCGGGACGCTCTCGGGGGTCCCCCAGGATGACTCGCCAGCCCGAAGACCCCCTTATTCTGGCGAGCGTTCCGGCGTAGCCTCTCACGCTGGGGGAGGCTGGACGAAGCACCCCGAGACGGCACGGATGCTCACGCCTTCGAGACGTTACTGGGGGCTCGCGACGGCGGCGATCGCGATCGTGGCCTTTGCGTTGCTATCCCTCCGGGAGGCCATCTCCTGGTACGGGCACCCGTTCGCCGGCGTCCTCGTCGATCCCGACGGGCTGGTCTCCAGCTTCGGGCTCCCCACCTGGGACGGCTTCCGGCAGGGCCTTCACTACCCGGACGTCATCCTCGCCGTCGACGGTAGCGATCTCGACGCGGGCGACGGGGTTGCCGCCGGACCCGACCGCCCGTTCCGCGCCGAGGTCTGGGACCGCTCGGTGGCGACGGCGGCGCGGCTCGGTCACCCCACGGTCCACGTGCGCGCCCGCACCGCCGAGGGCCGCGTGCGAGAGCTGGATCTCCGCATCTCCACGCTCGACCCGCTGGCGTTCTGGCTGAACGGCGCGGTCAACCTGGTCATCGCGCTGCTCTACGGGGCGGGCGCGCTGATCGCGCTGGCGGCCAGCCCGCGGGGGCCCCTGGCGCGCACCTTCGCGAAGACCACGCTCTTCGCCGCGCTCTTCCTGCTCACGCTGTTCGACTACCACACCAC
>Ga0302283_1003319_pt1 | contig 12494 bp, 10 predicted proteins | sample III_Fen_E1_4_FD_198770 | JGI IMG/M metagenome (GOLD analysis project Ga0302283, IMG submission 198770) | Peat permafrost microbial communities from Stordalen Mire near Abisko, Sweden - III_Fen_E1_4 | ecosystem: Environmental > Terrestrial > Soil > Wetlands > Permafrost | place: Sweden: Abisko...
AAGTTCCCCCAGAGCGGCCCGAAGACGATGGAAGTCGACATCGCATGGCTCGAACCGGAGGAGGCCAAGCGCCGGACGAAGAGCCGGGACGCCATGGCGGCCGTCTCGCCCGACGCGTCGGGGGTGCTCGCGAAGGGGACGTATCCGAAGAAGGGGCCGCCCCCGATGCCGGGGAGCACGAAGAAGGGGCCGCCCCCGATGCCCGTCGAGCCGGTGTCACGTGGGCCCAAGACGCTGGAGGTGAAGGCCGAGTGGCTGGAGCCTCCCTCCGAGAGCGAGCCGCAGCGGCGCCGGTCGCGCGCATCGATGGCGCCCGTGAAGCCGCCCCCGGAGCCCGAGCCCAAGAGCCGACGGTCGCGGTCGATGGCGCCGACGGCAAAGGCGGCCGACAAGAAGGGCCCGCCCATCCCGAGAGAGGACTGATTGTGCGGGGCGGGTCCCGGACCTTGCCGTCGGCACCCCATCCGAGCCATTCTGAACGCAGCGCCCCTGATCGTTCGACGCTCGGAACGAAGGCCGCGTCGCCCCATGAAAACCCGTCCGCTCGCGTCCTCTTTGGCACTGGCACTCGGCCTCGAGATCGTCGGGCTCGCCGGCTGCGGGGGGCCGGCGTTCAGCGCGACGGGCACGGATGGGGGCATCGACGCGGCCGATGGCGCCGACGCCACCGACGCAGCCGACTCGACCAGCCCGACCGATGTGGGCGACTCGAGCAGCGCGGCCGATGTGGCCGACTCGCAGGACGATGCCAGCGTGCGTTTCGCGACGGTGACGACTGTCGCTTCCGTTCCCGCAGGAGGGGCCGGTAGGGGGATCGCCCTCTACGACGACCGGGTGTTCTGGGCTGACCAGGATGGGACGGGCACGGGAGCGGTGTGGGCGGCGTTGAAGAACGGAAAGGGCGTCCCGATCCCCGTCGCGATTGCCCAGCCCAACCCCGTGGAGGTCGCCGCCGACTCGACGAGCGTCTACTGGTCGGTCGCCCCGAGCTCCATCAGCAGTTGCCTCGCGTGGAGCCGCGACAAGAGCGGGAAGTTCGCCTCGAATTGCGTGACGTCGGGCCCCTACACGACGAGTCGCATGACCCTGTACGGCACCTATCTCGTGATCCTCGCCACCGGTGCCTCGGCGACTGCGAATCCCTACCTCGGCTACGCACCGACGGGGGGAGGCACGTTCACGAGCATCCAGACCGCCGGTCCCGGCGTCGCCATGGCGGCCACCGAAGGCAACGTGTTCGTGAGCGACGGTCAGCACGTGGACGCTTTCAGCTTCACCGCGCTCAACATGGAGCCCAATGTCTGCACGATGACCTGCGGGACCCAGCCCATCGTGGACATGATCCTCGACGCGAGCGGGAGTAACCTCCTATGGGCGACGGCCGACGGTAACGTGTACGTGGCGCCCCTCGTACAGGCACACGCCATGGGCACGCTCGTGGGCACGATCACGGCGAGGCCGCAGCGACTCGCGCGCGACTCCAAGTACGTCTACGTCACGTCCGCCGCGCAAGGCACGGTGTCGGCGCTGCCCCTCGTGAGCGTCGGCCCCGGCCCCGCGATGCCCGTCCCGATCGCCCAGGGCGAGTCAGCCCCGTTCGGCATCGCGGTCGATGCCGAGAACGTCTACTGGACGAACGACGATGGCATGGTCAGGGCGGTCGGCGTTCCCTCGGGACCATGACGGCACGTCGGGCACGCGGGTCGGGCTGAGCGGCGTCGCGTGTTCTTCTTTCTCTCGAAGATCCTCGACGTGCTCCTCACGCCCCTCGCGTGGGCGGTCTTCCTGCTCGTGGCCGGGCTCACGGGAAAGAAGCCGTGGCGGCGGTGGCTCGCGGTCGGGGGCATCGGCGTGCTCTTGTTCTTCTCGCTCGAGCCGGTCTCGAACGCGCTCTACCGCTCGCTCGAGTCCCCGCCGCTCCGCACCTACCGTGCAGGGACGACCTACGACGTCGTGATCCTCCTCGGCGGCATCACCGACGAGCGGGCAGAGGAGACGTGGGGCGAGCGTGCCTTCAACGAGAACAACGAGCGGCTGCTCGAGACCTACGACCTGCTGCGCACCGGCGCGGCCCGCTTCACCATCATCTCCGGCGGGAGCCTCGCGCCGAGCCCGCGGGTCGAGGCCAGGGTCCTCGCCGACCAGCTCATCGCGTGGGGGATCGCGCCGGAGCGGGTCATCGTCGAGGACCACGCGCGCAACACCCACGAGAACGCCGTCCTCTCGGCCGCCATCGTGCGGGCGCGGGGCTGGCAGAGCGTGCTCATCGTGACGAGCGCGTGCCACATGCCACGCGCCTACGGCTGCTTCCGGGCCGAGGACCTCCCGGTCGATACGCTCCCCGTGGACTTCCGCTCGTACGGCAGCGCCTTCACGGGAGGTCTCCTTCCCCGCGCGGACGCCCTCGCGCAGAGCACGGTCGCGCTGCGCGAGTGGTTCGGGCGCTGGACCTACCGCGTGCGCGGGTATTCGCGCTGAGGGTCTCGCGTCCCGGGGCGCATCGGGCTGCTCGTCGGCGGCGCCCGCTGCCCGCGCGGCATTGGTGGTAGAAGAGGAGCCATGGATCCGCCTACCCACCTTCGCGCCGGGCGCTACGCCGTGCGAGCGATCCTCGGCGAGGGTGCGCAGGGCGTGACGTACGAGGCGAGCGACACGCAGACCGGCCGCTCCGTCGCGATCAAGCGCTTCGACGTGCGCGGCGCCCGCGGCTGGAAGGACGTCGAGCTCGCCGAGCGGGAGACGCGCGTGCTCGCCACGCTCGATCATCCACTCGTGCCTCGCTACATCGAGCACTTCGAGGACGAAGGCGCGCTCTACCTCGTGATGGAGAAGGTCGAAGGCGAGACCCTCGACGCCATACGCAAGCGCGAGGGCGCGCTCCCGGAGGTCGAGGTGCGGCGCTTCCTCGCCTGCGCCGACCGGGCGCTCAGCTACCTGCACGGCCGCGCGTCGCCGATCGTGCACCGCGACGTGAAGCCGCGCAACGTGGTCCGGCGGCCGGACGGCTCGTACGTGCTCGTGGACTTCGGCGCGGTGAGCGAGCTGCTCGCGCGCAAGGGCTCGAGCACCATCGTGGGAACGATGGGCTACATGGCGCCGGAGCAGTTCCAGGGGCGGGCGATGCCGGCCACCGACGTCTACGCGGTCGGCGCGACCGCCCTCGCCGCGTTGACGGGCATGGAGCCGGAGACGCTCCCCCACAAGGGCCTCCGCATCGACGTGCGCGCGGCGCTCCAGGGGCGCGCGAGCCCCGAGCTCATGGCGGCGATCGAGCGCATGGTCGAGCCCGATCCCGACGTGCGCGCGACGAGCCTGGCCGCCGCGCTCGACGGCATGCACGCGAGCGTGGCGCCTGCGGCTCCTGCTCCCGCGGCGCCGCGACCCGAAGCGCGGCGCGTGCCGGTCCCGCCCGCGCCCATCGCCACCGACGCGACGGCGAGCGAGGACGCCGCCGTGAAGAGCATCCGCCGCCTGCTGTGGACGCTCTGGGGGCTCGGCTGGATCCTCGTCCCCGTGATCCTCGCGCGCATTCACATGGCGTCGTTCGTCCCGATCGTGATGTTCGGCGCGCTCGGGGCGCTCTTCATCGTGACGTGGCACAAGGGTGCGGTCATCCGGGCCGGGCTCCGCAAGTGGAATGGTGCGGCTGCGCCGCTGCCGCCGGCGCGGGTGGGCCCGGAGGTACGCGGGGACCAGGCCTCGCAGCCTGCCGTGCAGCAGCGGGTGCACGTGTCGGAGGTCCACCAGCAGGTGCGCGTACACACCTCCGAGCTGCGCCCCGACGAGCTCGTCTCGGACACCGAGGTGAGGAGCGCGGACCCCGAGGGCCAAAAGCGCCGCCAGGGGTGAGGGTAGAGGCCCTCGCGGGTTGGCGACCCGGATCAGTACTGCGAGCGTCAGCGAGCGGTGACGAGGCCTCCACGGCTAGTCTGTAGCGCCGCGTCACCGCTCGCTCACGCTCGCGGTACGGAGAGTGTCCGCGTCGACGCGAGCGACTGGGCGAGGTTGCCCACGAACGTCTGCTGCCCCGCGTGTCCGATCGTGGCGTCGAGCAGGACGTGGCACTTGCCGCCGATGCGGGTCCACCGCCGGAAGAAGCTGATGTCCTCGCCCAGGATCTCGCCGTCCTCGACCATCTGCTGAAACAGAAAGCAGAGGGGCCCCTTCGGGTAGAGGGAGGTCCTGCAGGTGAGCTCGGGGTAGGCCGCGACCATGCGCTCGAGGGCCGCTCGCTTCATCATGACGAAGCCCGTGCCGAGCCACGACGCCTCGACGACGCCGTCACCCGGATCGACGCCGGGTCCGAGCCCTGCGTTGCCGAACTCCTGCCCGAAGACGGCGGGGTTCGGGTGCCCCTCCCGCGCCGCGGCGACCACGCGGGCGACGTTCACCGATTTCATGGGGGTCGCCACGCCGACCGCGTCGCGGTCTGCCGCGAGGAGGCGGAGCACCACGTCGGGGGCGAACTCCTCGTCCGCGTCGACCATGAGCAGGTGCGTCCCCGACGGCGACGCCAGAAACCCGGCGACGAGCGCGCTACGGGCCTCCGCGAGCAGCGTGCAGCCGGCCTGGACGCACGTGCCATGGGTGATGTTGAGCTTCGTCAGGTGGTGGGTCAGCGCGATCATCGACTTGCAGTAGCCGACCGTGACCTGCCCCAAGGTCGGCGTGACGATGGCCAGGCTGACGTCCTTCCAGCGAGACTTCGAGTCCGGCGTGGTGCTCGAGGAGCTCATTCATCACCTCGAGGAGAGACTACCGGAGACGCCGGGCGGGCGTGAGGGTGCCTCGCGCTCAGCGGGGCTGCCGCTTGCGTGGACGCGCGAGGTCGTACAGGTCGATCCGTGACAGCAGCGTGCCGCGTGAGATTCCGAGGGCGCGGGCGGCGTGCGTCTGGTTGCCGTTGTGCTGCGCGAGCGCTTCCTCGATTCGCTGCTTCTCGCGGGCGTCGAGGGCCGCGCGCAGCGGGTCGGGATCTTCGCCGCGCGTCGGCGGCAAGGTTGGGCGCGTCATCGGCGACTGCGGCTGCTGCGTCTGCTGCTGCATCCTGTCCAGCGGAAGGTGCGCCTTCGTGATGACCCCGTCGGTGCAAAGGAGGACCGCGCGGTCGATGACGTTGCGGAGCTCGCGGACGTTGCCGGGCCAGCGGTACGTCTTGAAGATGTCGAGGACCTCCTCCGAGAGGGTCACTGGCGCGCGCAACCCGGCCGCCTGCGAGGCCTGAACGAGGAAGCCGCGGGCTATGTCAGGGATGTCTCCCGCGCGCTCGCGTAACGGCAGGAGGTGCAAAAGGAACCCGTTCAGCCGAAAGTAGAGGTCCTGGCGGAACCGGCCCTGGGCCACGTCCGCCTCGAGGTCGCGGTTGGTCGCGGCGACGAAGCGGAGGTCGACGGGCTGCCCCTTGAGCGCGCCGACGCGAGTGACGATCCTGTCCTCGAGGACGCGGAGAAGCTTCGGCTGGATGCTCATGGGGAGCTCGCCGACCTCGTCGAGGAAGACGGTGCCTCCGCCGGCCTGCTCGAGGACGCCTGGCTTCGCTCGATCGGCGCCCGTGAACGCGCCGCGCTCGTGCCCGAAGAGCTCGCTCGAGAGCAGGGTCTCCGAGAAGGCCGCGCAGTTGAGACGGATGAGCGGAGCGGAGGCGCGCGGGGATAGCGCATGGACGCGCTCGGCAGCAAGCTCCTTGCCTACGCCGGTCTCGCCCGTGATGAGCACGTTGATGTTTCCGCGCGCGATCCGCCCCAGGACCGTATCCACGTCCCGGACGGACGCGCCGAAGGCCGTGGTCGCCGGGGCTCTCCTCGTGGCCGCGGGCTCCCGGGCGGAGCTCGCGGCCTGCGCGAGCAGGGCGGCGGGCGCCTGCGCGTCGCCGGGAAAGCAAGCGACGCCGACGCGAGCGTCGATCCCCGCCGACGCGAGCGCCGACGCGATCACGGTCGCGATGCGGTTGGCCCTCTCGGACGGCGCGTCGAGGAGCAGCGCGCCGAGGTCCCCCGGACCGTAGCTCGCAAGGATGTCCGCAGCGGAGAGGACGCCGGAGACCACGGGCTCGATCCCCTCGGCGGCGGTGGCGGCCGGCGTGTGGATGCGGGCAACGGCGAACGCCGTTCCGGCCCTCTTGGCACGGCCGCACTCGTCCTCCACGCGCCCCTCGAAGTAGGCCTGCGACCAGATGCGACGCGGCCTCCGCGCCCCCGCGTTCCGTTGCACCACGATCATCACGTCGCCGAGCTCGAAGACCGACCCGGCGTCGAGCGGTGCTTTATCTCCCGTGTGCAGCCTGGAGCCTCCCACGAGGACGCCGTTCGCCCCACCGACATCCTCGACGGTGAGCGGCGGCCCGACGTGGACCACGGCATGGCGGCGCGAGATCGACGGCTCATCGATGCGCAGATCGGCTTCCGGCGCACGGCCGATGAGCACGCTCCCCTTGTCCGGGAGCGGGAAGGTCAGGACGCTTCGTTCGTGCACGACGTGCAAGACGAGCGCGGAGCGTGAGAGCTGCCCCGCGTCCCCAACGGCGTGATGCTGCGTGAGGGCGCGGAGGGTCGTCTCCTCACCGGGCTCGCGTCGCCGAGACATCTCGCTGCATGAATACCATGCCGCTGCCGATGGCAGAAACGCACGGCTCGAACGGGGGGCATGAAGGCGTCCGCCCGCGCTCAGGGCGTCGTGCAGAGAGACGGGTTCATCAGCGTCGGCGTGACGAGATTCGCCGACGAGGATCCAGGCTGGTTGTTTCCTCCCCAACAATAGAGGTTTCCCGCGGAAATCGCGCAGACGAACGAGGTGTACACGCTCATCGAGATCGACGTCACGCCAGTTAGCCCCATCGCCTGAACCGGAACGTTCGAGTCTTGGCCGCTCCCGTTGCCGAGGGACCCGTTCTGGTTGCTCCCCCAGCACATCACCTCACCGCCGGCGACGATGGCGCACGCCGCGACGCCGTTGGCCGCGATCGCGGTCGCGCCCGTCAAGCCCGTCACCGTCACGGGGTTGTCGGCGTCGGTATTGGTTCCGTTCCCGAGTTGCCCAACGTCATTCGCGCCCCAGCATTGGGCCGTACCGCCGCTCAGGACGGCGCACTGGAAGTTGTGCCCCACGGCCACCTGGAGGACGCCCGATTGGAGAAACGTGGGAGAGAGGTTGCCGTCGGTGTCGGTGCCGAGACATTTCACGGCTCCCGAAACGACCGCGCAAAACTCGTTGTCTCCCGAGCCGTAGTCGCCCGCGGCGACGTCCGTGACCCCGGTCGCCCAACCCGGGTTGACGGCAGGCGTGGGATTCGGCGGTGAGCTCCAGTCCCCCCAGCAGACCGAGCTCGAGCTCTGAAGGATGGCGCAGGTCCCAAGCTCGCTGGACGCGATTGCCGTCGCCGTCGTGATGCCCGTGACGGTCGTGGGAACGGTGATGTTCGGATTCGTCTCCGGGCTCTGCTGGCCCGTCCCGATCTCACCGTACTGGTTGTCTCCCATGCACTGAACGGTTCCATTGTTGAGGAGCACGCACGTGGACTGCGTTCCCGCCGAGACCTGGATGGCGTTCGATATTCCCTGGGCCGAGTAGACGCTCCCCGAGTTGGCCCCGAGGGTGCCGTTTCCGTATTCCCCCGCCGTGTTGCCAGCATTCGTCGACCAGGACCGGACGGTACCTGCCAGAGTGACCACGCCTCCGGCGATGGTCACGGCGACGGACGTGACCGGGCCGCAACCCGAGTCCCACATGGGGGGAATCGCGACGGGTCCGCCCGTGGCGGCGTCTTCATTCGGGGATGCACCCCCATCCTCGCCGCCCGAGGGTCCCGAGGGACCGCCGTCGTCGCCCGCCGTCGGGCCGCCGTCCTCCGCGGTCGTCCCTCCACCACCCGCGTCCCCGTTCTGCCCTGCCCCCGGGCCGCCGCCCGGCGTTCCACTGCCAGGAGCTCCGCCGGCGGGCGTCGAGGCGGAAGAGCACCCGGCTCCGGCGCTCACGGCCGCGAGACCAACGAGAAGAGAGGCGAACGTGGGGATGAGGACGGACTTCTGGGATCGCATGCGGGAATGCTCCTTGGTGAGTGTGTCGACCATGGGCTCCCATTGAGCAGGGAGCATGCCCGCTGTAACCGCGCGAGACTCGTGTGCGCCGCTCTCGCGGCACCGATCAACTGTTCGAACAATTGAACAGTTCGTACGTCGCGTTCGACAGTTGCCCGTCCTCGCGACGCGGCGGTCCGCGAAGATCGCGGGGTTAGCGCTGGCGCGCGGCGTGCTCTTGCTTCGAGGCGCGGGATGGACGGCACGGGGGAAGGTCCTCCGGCACGCGGCCCCCGCGACGCGGAGAAGGAACACCATGACGAAGAGTCGGCAGTGGCAGGCAGTGGTCGTGTGGATCGGGGTCACCGCATTCCTGGGCGCCGCGACGGTGGGTTGCGGCAAGAAGGTGACGAGGAGCGAGTGCGCGCGCCTCGCGGACAAGGGCGCCGACCTGAAGCTCGACGAGGATCCCCAGTGGCAGCGTCTGTCCTTGAGCAGGCAGTCCACCTACAAGGCTCAGGCGCGCGCCATGCTGGAGAAGTCCGACAGCGACATCCAGCAGGTGAACCGCTGCGACCCCGGCGAGCTGACGTTCGACGAGTACACCTGCGCCATCAAGGCGAAGACCTTCAACGAGTGGGGCGGCTGCATCGACTGAGACGGGGAGCACCGTCGCAGCCACCTCGGTGGGGCCGGCGGAGTGACCGGGGCTCGCGCGCAACGCGGGCCGAGACCATCGTTTTCCGCAATGTACCTCGCCTCTTGCGTTCCGCTTTGGGTGCCGGCGTGCGCTATACTCGCGCCGGTCCATGGGAGAACGCCTCGTCGTCGATCGCTACGAGCTCGTACACGAGCTCGCGTCGGGAGGCATGGCCACCGTCTACCTCGGGCGTGTTCGAGGGGCGGTCGGCTTCGCGCGCACGGTGGCCATCAAGCGTGCGCACCAGTTTCTCACGAAGGACCCGGAATTCGTCGCCATGTTCCTCGACGAGGCACGCCTAGCTTCGCGCATACGCCACCCCAACGTCGTGCAGACGCTCGACGTGGTCAGCCAGAACGGTGAGCTCTTCCTCATCATGGACTACGTCCACGGCGTGTCGCTGGCAGCCATCGAGCGCGCCGTCTTCGCGACCGGCGAGGGCGTTCCTGTCCCGATCGCGGCGGCGATCGTCTCCGGGATGCTCCTCGGGCTGCACGCCGCGCACGAGAGCAAGGACGAGGCAGGCGGCGCTCTCGACATCGTCCACCGCGATGTCTCGCCCCAGAACGTCCTCGTCGGCGCCGACGGCATCGCGCGCGTCGTCGATTTTGGCATCGCGAAGGCCGCCGGGAGGTTGCAGGCGACGACGGATGGCCAGATCAAAGGGAAGGCCGCCTACATGGCGCCCGAGCAGCTCGGCGGGAGGGCCGACCGTCGCTGCGACGTCTACGCAGCGTCGGTGGTCCTCTGGGAGCTCTTGACGAGCCGGCGCCTCTTTCACGGCGAGTCCAGCTCCGAGGTCATCGCGCAGGTCCTGGCGGCGCGCGTGCCGCTCCCGAGCTCGATCGCCCCCACGATTCCGAAGGAGCTCGAAGAGATCGTCATGGTCGGGCTCGACCCCGCGCCGGAGCAGCGCTTTCCGACGGCGCGCGAGATGGATCGTGCCCTCCAGCGCGCGACGGCCATGGCCTCGCCCTTCGAGGTCGCCGAGTGGCTCGAGTCGACGATGGGAGAGTCCCTGCGCGCGGCAGCCGGGGTGCTCACCAAGCTCGAGGCCGAGTCACGGTCGTCGCTCGACGACGGCGTCGCTCGTCACCAGGCGCCGCAGATCGATCCGTACGGCGCCACGGAGACGCAGACCGTGGGTACGCTGCCGACACGGCGGCATCGCACCGCGTGGGCGCCGGGGATCGTGGTGGGGATGCTCCTGGCGGCGGGCGTTTTCGGCTTGATGAGGGCCCGCTCTTCACCGCCCCCGTCCGCGGAGGCGGCGGCGGTGCCGCCCGCGGTGGCCGTCCTCCCCGCGGCCACCCCGACGGTGGCACCGTCGCAGACCGCCAGCAGCGAGACCCCGCCGGCCGTCGTCCTTCCTGCGCCGTCGACGTTGGCATCCTCGATTCGAAACGCGGTCAACCCGCAGGGCACCGCGTCCTCTGTGTTGCGGCCAGCCAGGCCGTCGGCCGCTCCGTCCAGCACGCCCCGGCCCGGGGGCCGACCGCCGCCAAAGAGCGGCGTGCCTGCGGACTGGAACTGAATGCGAAAGCTCCTCCCCGGCGTGGTCTTGCTCGCGGTGACCCTCGCACCGACGCTCGCGGCCGCCCAGGAGGACAACGCGGCGACCGCCTTCGCGCTCTTCGAGGAGGGCCGGCACCTCGTCTCCGAGGGCAAGCCGGAGCAGGCGTGCCCCAAGCTGCTGGCGAGCGAGCAGCTCGTCGCCAAGGTGTCGACGCTGCTCAACCTCGCCGACTGCTACGAGCGCACGGGCCGCCTCGCGAGCGCGTGGGTGCGCTACGTCGAAGCTGGCGCGCTGGCGCAGCGGCTCGGGCAGGCGGACCGAGAGGCGTTCGCGAAGGAGCGCGCTGCCGCGCTCGAGCCAAAGCTGCCCCGGCTCACGATCGGAGCGCCCCCAGGGGGGATCGCGGCGGGGCTCACGGTGAAGCGCGACGGCGCCCCCGTCTTGGCAGCGGTGCTGGGGACAGCCGTCCCCGTCGATCCGGGCTCGCACACGATCGAGGCGACCATCCCTGGAAAGCAGCCATGGCTGACGACCGTGGAGATCGCGGCGGGAGCCACGTCGACCGTCACCATCCCGGCCCCGACGGAGCCACCCACCCCCGTGGAGCCCAGCCCGCAAGCCCGCCCCTCGTCGTTTCCCTTCGGCACCCTGGGTGTCGCTGTCGGGAGCGCGGGGCTGGTTGGCCTGGGGGTTGGCGCTGTCGTCGGAGGGGTGGCCATCTCCAAGAAAAACCAGGCAGACTCCTCCGGCTGCAACGGCAACCTCTGCTCGCCGAGCGCAGGGCCGCTACGGAACGATGCGCTGAGCGCCGCGACCGCGTCGACGGTCGCCTTCGTGGCTGGCGGCGTGCTCCTCGCCGGCGGTACGGCCCTGTGGCTGCTTGCCCCCGCACGCGCGCGCCACAGCGCGGTCCTCGTCACACCGAGCGCGGGCCCTGGCGGCGGGGGCATCGCCGTTGCCGGACGGTGGTGAGGGATCGCGACTCTAGTTGCTGCCCGAGAACACCACGTTATCGATGTACACGGTGACAGGCGAGCCGCCGTCCTCGGCCTGGACATAGATCAGACCCACCTGCGCGAACGGACCGACGAGCGCCTGGCTAGTGGTGGTGGGATCCTGGAAGACGCGTTGGTCGTTCATGTACACCGCCGTGCCAGCTTCGACATCCTGCACGATGTTGACGCGGTTCCAACGCCTGGCCTGTGGCGGCATCGTCGTCACCAACGGCGGACCGACCGCGTACTGGACGGCGGCACCGCCCGTCGCGAGCAGGTATGAGAGCGCAAACTGCGGGCCCTGCCCCGTCAGGTCGATCTGGGCCAGGGTAATCTGCGGGATCGGAGCGCCGGGTTCACTGTCGACGTAGAGATCGAACGCGAGCTGTACCCATCCTTGCGGGTTCAGTTGGCCGGCCCATTGGAGCTGGAAGGCTCCTCCGCCGACGTTCGGCGCGAGCACCCCGAGCGACTGCGGCGGAGATTTGGCCTCCGCGTCCGTCACGACGGCCATTCCTCCATCCCGGATGACGACACCGCTCCAGTCGCCCGCGGAGGCGTCCTCGATGCTGTCGAAGTCCTGGCAGAATTGAAACAGGACGAGGGAGGCCGGAGGCTGGTTGGCGCAGGCCGCGGACGGCGACAGGTAGCTTGGGCCTGGCGCGTCGTCGTGCGCTTCCGTGTCGCCGCTGCTCGTATCGAGGACCGTCGAGTCTCCGGAGCTCGTTGCATCCGCCGCGTCCAGCTTCGCGCCGCTGTCCGTCACCGCCACGTCGGCGGCCCCCGCCTCCACGATCACGGTGGGTCCGTCGAGGCCGAGCACCGTCTGGCAGCCCGCCGCCGGCACGAGGAGGACCAGCGCGACCAAGCAAGCTCTGAACCGACACGTCACACACGCGATGTTACTTCATGGCCAGCGCCGCGGGGGTCCATCACCGATGCCGCTTCATGGCCGCCCCGGGAGAGGCGAACGGATATAAGACAGGGCCATGCACGAGCCGTCGCGTGGTTGGAGAGAGATCATCGCCGAGGGCGAGGCCGCACATCTCGAGCGGCTCGCCGAGCAACTGCGCGAGCTTCAGCGCAAGAACGCGCGAGGCAAGCCTCCCCGTCGCGCCCTGCACGCGAAGGGGCAGGCCCCCGCGGAGGCGGAGCTCACGATCCTCCCCGACCTCCCGGAGCACGCGCGGGTGGGCATCTTCAAGGAGCCGAGGACGTTCCACGGGTACGTCCGCTTCTCGAACGGCAGCGGCGTCCGCCTGCCCGACACG
>Ga0302283_1003320_pt1 | contig 12488 bp, 9 predicted proteins | sample III_Fen_E1_4_FD_198770 | JGI IMG/M metagenome (GOLD analysis project Ga0302283, IMG submission 198770) | Peat permafrost microbial communities from Stordalen Mire near Abisko, Sweden - III_Fen_E1_4 | ecosystem: Environmental > Terrestrial > Soil > Wetlands > Permafrost | place: Sweden: Abisko...
CCCCGTGTCAGCGAGCAGCGCGCTCCGCCCCCGTGTCAGCGAGCAGCGCGCTCCGCCCCCGTGTCAGCGAGCAGCGCGCTCCGCCCCCGTGTCAGCGAGCAGCGCGCTCCGCCCCCGTGTCAGCGAGCAGCGCGCTCCGCCCCCTGTCATCCCGAGCGTAGCGCCGCAGCGCGGAGTCGAGGGACCGCCACCCTGCGTTCCCGAAGCGCCCTCGCATGGTCGACGCGGAACTCGGCGACCTCGTTCAGCCCGAACGCGGCCGCATCCATGCGCGCCTCTACACCGACCCGGCGATCTTCGCTGCGGAAATGCGGCGGATTTTCTTCGCAAGCTGGGTTTTCGTCGCGCACGACAGCCAGGTTCCGGACGCCGGATCGTTCCGCACCACGATCGCGAACGTCCCGCTCATCCTCACGCGCGACCACGCCGGCGCACCCCACGCGCACGTCGACAACCCCGCCGCCGCCGAACTCGTCGAGCTCGCGCGCGTCGAGGCATTCGCCGGCCTGATCTTCGCCTCGTTCACCGCCGACGTGCCGCCGCTCGCCGAACACCTGGGCCTCGCCGCGCCCTACCTCGAGGACTGGGCCGCACTCGCGCCCGCCGGCCGCCTCGAGGCCACCGGTGGCGTCTGGAAATACGCCTACCGGGGCAACTGGAAGCTCCAACTCGAGGGCAGCAACGAAGGCTATCACCCCGACTTCCTCCACCGCATCGGCCGCCTGGCGAACGAACGCAACGGCGTCCCGCGCTTCGAGGGCTTCGCGGCATCGGAGGCGCGCGGCATCGACCTCGGCGGCGGCCATAGCCTCATGGAATACCCGCCCTCGAACGCAAGCGCCGGCAGCAACGCGCCGTGGATCGACGCCCTCGCACCGCGCCTGGGCCGCGAACGCGCCGAGCGCATCGTCACGCGCCCCTGGCGCATGCAGCTCTTTCCCAACCTCGCCATCGCGCCCGACCAGCTGCGCGTGATCGAACCGGTCGCCGTCGACGCAACCGAAGTGCGCCAGTACCACATGACGACCGCCGGCGCACCGGCGAGCGTCAACCGCGCGCGCGTTCGCAAGCATAGCGTTTTCAACGGCCCGGCCGGCTACGGCGCGCCCGACGACGTCGAGATCTTCGAGCGCATCCAGGATGGGTGCAATTCACTGCAGTGGCCGGGCGCGCTGCCGTGGGTGTTCTTCAACCGTGGCGTCGATGCCGAGCGGCAGGGCGAGCGCGGCGAGCGCATCGGGCATACGGCAAGCGAGGTCCAGCAGCGTGCCATTTATTACGCGTGGCTGCGGCTGATGCGCGGGGGCGTGGCCGCCGCGCGCTGAAGGCCTCGTCCCCCCATTCGGGGAGTGCAGGAGCGTTCACATGGACATTGCACAGCGGAGGAATCTCGCGGTCGTCGGGCTGCATCATGCCGGCAAGACGACCCTCACCGAAGCGATCCTCTTCCATTGCGGCGCCGTCGCGCGCCGCGGCGCGGTCGCCGACGGCACCGCCACCACCGACTACGAGCCCGAGTGCATCGGGCACGCCCAATCGACGTCCGTCGGGTTCGCGCACGCGCGCGGCGGCGACGTCGAACTCATTCTCACCGACGCGCCCGGCTTCGTCGACTTTCTCGAAGAGACGAAGATCGCGCTGCTCGGCGCCGACGCCGCGGTCGTCGTCGTCGATGCCGACCCGGCGCGCATTCCACACACGCGCGCGCTGATCGACTTCATCGAGTCGCGCAAGTTACCGCACATGTTTTTCGTCAACAAGCTCGACCGGCCGGGGGCGAATCCCGGCGCGACGCTCGACGCGCTCGTCGCGGCGTACGGCATGCACGTCGTCGCCGAGCAAGTTCCCATCGGCGCCGGCGAGTCGTTCACCGGCGTGAAAGACGTCGTGCGCGATACCGGCGCGGGTGACGGGACCGTCGCCGCAGCGCACGGCAAACTGCTCGAAGCGCTCGGCGATTTCGACGACCATCTGCTCGAAGAATTGCTCGACGGCAAAGAGCCGCCGATCGAGGAAGTTCGCAAAGACCTGCACGACGAGTACGCGCGCGATCAAATCGTGCCGGTGCTCTTCGGGGCTGCGGCGCGCGGGATCGGCATCGCCGAACTGATCGCGGCGATCGTCGACCAGTTCCCATCACCGCTCGATGTCGAACACATCGACGCCGGCGGGCGCGCGATCGAGGTCAAGCCGGCGGGCCCGGTCGTGGCGCAAGTCGTGAAGACGATCGTGCATCCGCAGTCGGGCAAGCTCTCCGTCGCGCGCGTGCTCACCGGCACCTTGACCGGCGACTCCGTCCTCACCGACACCTCGCGCCCCGGCGTGCAAGCGCGCCCCGGCGGCATCTACCGGCTGCAAGGCAAAAAACAGGAAGCCGTCACGAGCGCCGGTCCGGGCGAACTCGTCGCGCTCGCGCGGCTCGACGCCGTGCACACGCTCGACACCCTCACGACCGGCGGCATCCGTACCGTGATGCCGGGCATCGCGTTGCAAGAGCCCGTCTTCGCGGTCGCGATCGCGCCCCGCGAGCGCCTCGACGACGCCAAGCTCTCGCAAATGCTCGCGCGTTTGGTCGACGAGGATCCGACCCTGCGCCTCACCCGCGCGGAGTTCACCAACGAGCTGCAGTTGTGCGGCAACGGCGAGGTGCACGTCGGCATCGCCGCCGAACGCCTGGCGCGCAAGTACCACGTCGCCGTCGAAACGCGGCCACCGCAGATCGCCTATCGCGAGACGATCACCGCCGGCACGGAAGCGCACGCGCGCTACAAGCACCAGACCGGCGGCCACGGCCAATTCGGCGAGGTCCGCCTGCGCATCGCACCGCGCGAGCGCGGCAACGGCGTGACGTTCGATACGCAAGTCGTCGGCGGCGCGGTGCCGCGCCAATTCTTCCCCGCGGTGGAAAAGGGCGTGCGCGAAGCGCTCGCGCGCGGAGTCGCCGGCTTCCCGGTCACCGACCTCAACGTGACGCTCTACGACGGCTCGTTCCACGACGTCGATTCAAGCGAGGCATCGTTCAAGACGGCAGCCTCGATGGCCATCCGCGACGCGCTCCCGAAGTGCGCGCCGCAGTTGCTCGAACCGGTGCTTGCGATCGAAGTCCTCGTCCCGGAACCGTTCGCATCGACGATCGTCGCGCAACTCACGGCCAAGCGCGGCATCGTGCAATCGTTCGGCCCAACCGAGAACGCAACGGCATACCGCGTCGCAGCGCTCGTCCCGCAAGCCGAACTCGCCACCTACATCACCGAGCTCCGAACCGCCACCCAAGGCCTCGGCTCGTTCACCAGCCGCCACGAACGCTTCGACCCCGTCCCGCCCAAGATCGTCGAAGGCATCAGGGCACCGGTGGCAGTGTAAGCACCAGCGCTTCACGCAGAGAGCGCAGGCGCTTCACGTAGAGAGCGCAAGCCGCGAAAGATAGGAGCGGATCTCCTTCGGAGACCCGCTCCTTTTGTTTGAAGCCTCATCCCAAGAGCCCCCTGTCATCCCGAGCGGAGCGCGTAGGCGCGGAGTCGAGGGACAGCGACCAAGCTTTGCGATTGCAGCGCGCCACCAAGCTCGATGATTGCGGCTGTCCCTCGACTCCGCGCCTACGCGCTCCACTCGGGATGACAGGGGGCACGCGCTGCAGCGGGCCGGGCTATGTCGCGATATCCGCCGCCGTTTTTTCTTCGATCGCGCGGACCACGTCGAGCGTGTCGTTGGGTTCGCTCAGCTTGCGAACTTCGGGATCGTCGTGCGTCGGGAGGACCGGGTTGTCGCGACGCTGTTCGTCGAGCATGCGGATCAGTTTACCGGTGCGGCGCTCGTTGAGCAAGTTGATCTGCAAGTCGAGTTTGTCGCGCTGCGTGTCGATCTGCGCGATGCGGTTCGCCGTGGTTAGGATAAGCGTCGCCATCAGTAGCCCGGCGAGCGACGTGATGCCCTGCAGCAATGCGAACGGCGGGGGGTCGAATTCCGGACGATGCAGTGCATGCAAGGTCAGGTTCGTGCCGATCCAGACGACGACGAATCCCATCACGGCGTAGACGGTGCGCGGCCGGCCCAAACGGTCGGTGACGCGCTCGATCCAGCGCTGATGCGGCGAAATCGCGGATTGGGCTTGCCGGTCGAGGTCGGCGATCGCCTCGATCGCCTCTTCGGCGTAGGTCGGGCCGTCGCTCACGCGCCCGCCGGCGCGCCGTCGCTCAGCGCGTTCAGCAGCGCGTGCAGGGTCGGGAGTTGATCGGCGGCGCTGCGGGCGGGGAGATCGATCGAAATTTTGCCCTCCCCGAAGCGGAACTTATTCTTCGTAATCGATTGCAGCTTCGGAATCGCCGCCGGGTCGAGCACGAAGCCGCTGCCCACGCCGAGCGTGAGGCGCTGCTCGTTGATCACCACGCGCGTCACGCCGGCATGCAACGCGAGCACGCGCAGGCGCGTGATCTCGGCCAGGTTCTCGAGCGGCTCGGGCAGCGGGCCGAAGCGATCGCGCACGCCGGCGACGATGTCGTCGACTCCCGCCAAGGTGCGTGCGGCGGCGAGCTGCTGGTAGACGGCGATCTTTTGCGACACCTGCGGGATATACCCATTCGGCACGAACGCATCCAGCTTCACGTCGATCACGGCCTCGCGCGCGTCCGACTCGTGCTGCCGCCCCTGGCGCGCCGAAATTGCCTCGGCCAGCAACTGAGCATACGTCTCGAAGCCGACCGCGCCGATGAAGCCCGACTGCGCCGCGCCCAGCAAGTTGCCCGCGCCGCGGATCTCCAGATCGCGCATCGCGATCTGGAGACCCGAGCCCAGATGGGTGAACTCGCGAATCGCCTCGAGCCGCGCCTTCGCATCCTCGCTCAGCGCCTTGTGCCCCTGATAGAGCAGAAACGCGTACGCCTGGTGGTTCGAGCGCCCGACGCGCCCGCGCAATTGGTAGAGTTGCGCCAGGCCGAACTTGTCGGCGTCGTGCACGATGATCGTGTTGACGTTGGGGATGTCGATCCCGTTCTCGATGATCGTGGTCGATACGAACACGTCGATCTCGCCCTCGATGAACTTCGCCATCACCGGTTCGAGCTCGTGTTCGGCCATCTGCCCGTGCCCGACCGCTATGCGCGCCTTGGGCACGAGTTTCTCGAGCGCGCGCGCGATCCCGTAGATCGATTCGATCCGGTTGTGGACGTAGTAGACCTGGCCGCCGCGATCGAGTTCGTTCGTAATGGCGCGCTGCACGATCGCATCCGACGCCGGCACGACGACCGTCTTGATCGACATGCGGTTGCGAGGCGGCGTGCGGATCAGCGAGAGATCGCGCACCCCCATCAGCGACATCTGCAACGTGCGGGGAATCGGCGTCGCCGAGAGCGTCAGAACGTCGACGCTCGCGCGCAGTTGTTTGAGCCGCTCTTTGTGCATCACGCCGAAACGCTGCTCTTCGTCGACGATAATCAGCCCGAGGTCGCGGAAAACGACGTCTTTCTGCAACAGCCGGTGCGTGCCGACCACGACGTCGACCTGGCCCGCCGCGAGCGCCGCGAGCGTCGCCTGTTGCTCTTTCTTCGATTTGAAGCGTGAGAGCTCGTCGATGCGCGCCGGAAACGAGGCGAAGCGCTGCGAGAACGTGCGGTGGTGCTGCGCCGCAAGCAAGGTCGTCGGCACCAGCACCGCGACCTGTTTCTTATCGGCGATCGCCTTGAACGCCGCGCGCACCGCGACTTCCGTTTTGCCGTAGCCGACGTCGCCGCACACGAGGCGATCCATCGGCCGGGCGCGCTCCATGTCGGCCTTCGTGTCGGCGATCGCCTTGCCTTGATCGGGCGTCGGCTCGTACGGAAACGCCTCTTCGAGCTCCGCTTGCCACGGCGAATCGGGCGCAAAGGCGTGCCCGCGCGAGAGTTCGCGCTCCGCGTACAGGTCGACGAGCCCCTCGGCGATCTTGGCCAGCGCTTCGGAGACGCGGCCCTTCGTGCGCGCCCAGTCGGCGCCGCCCATTTTGCTGAGCTTGGGCGCGGCGCCTTCGTGCGCGCCGTACTTCGTCACCTGATGCATCTGGTGCACCGGCACCAGCATCCGATCCGTGCCGGCGTACTTGAGATCGAGATAGTCGCTGGTCGAGCCGAGGATCGTCTCCGTGCGCAGCCCGAGGTACTGGCCGATACCGTGCACCGCATGCACGACGTAGTCGCCGACCTTCAGGTCGGCCAGGGTCACCGGCACGCCTTCCTTGATCGCGCGCAGCTTCACGCGTTTCGCCGGCTGGCCGAAGATCTCGCGGTCGCCCAGCACGTGCAGGCGCAGACCGGGAATCGCGAAGCCCGCTTCGAGCGAACCCACGTCGACGTACACCGCCGCGCTGCGCGCGCCGACCGCGACGCCGTCGGTCCCCGTCGCGCGCAGATGCACGTACCGCGCGCTGCGCTCGACGCCGATGTCGGCCGCGCGCAGGATCTCGGTCACGCGGGAAGGCCCGTTGACGACGAGCAGCACGGTGTCGCCGGCCGCGATCCAGCCGCGCAGCGCTTCGAGAAAGCGTTCGATCTGCCGGCTGAAGAGATCACCGGGATGCGTCTCGAGTGCGAATGCCTCGACCGCGCGCGGCAGCCAGTCGGCGCCGTCGCTCTCGATGCCGCCGGTGAGGATCAGCACGCGCCGCGCCGCCAGCGCGTCGCGGTGCGCGCTCAGGTGCGGATATGGAAACGCGAGCTCGGCCAGCAGCGCTTCGCCGACCTCGTCGTCGCGCACGTCGAGTTCGCCCGACTCGACGCCGGCCAGCAGCAGGCCGGTCGCGCGCGTGATCTCCTCATCGAGCGCGCGGTCGATCGTCGCGAGCATCCCGGGCTCTTCGAGTACGACGACGGCGCGCGCGTCGAGGTAGTCGAGCAACGTCGCGCGCTCGTCGTACGCGAGGCCGATCCACGGTTCGGGCACGTCGTTGCCCGCCGCGAGAAACGCGCGCACCGCCGAGACGACGTTCGATTCGCCGGCCGCGCGCTCCGCGACGTTCGCGCGCAACGTTTCGTCGCGCAGGATCTCCAGCCACGGCACGATCGTCACCGCATCCACACCGTCGGCCGAACGCTGCGAGGCGATCTCGAACGGGCGGATCGATTCGAGCGTGTCGCCGAAAAACTCCAGGCGCATCGGCTCGTCGGCGCTCGCCGCGAACACATCGAGAATGCCGCCGCGCACCGCGTATTCACCGGCCGCGCTCACGACGTCGGTGCGCGTGTAGCCGAGCCGGTAGAGCCGCGCCTGCAGCGCCTCCCAGCCCGGTTCGTCGCCCGCGCGCAGGGTCAGCGTCTCGGCCGCGAAGCGTTCGCGCGGCATCACGTACTGCCGCAGCGCCGCGACCGGCACGACGACGATCTGCGGCCGCCCCGCGAGCAGGTCGGCCAGCAGCGCCATGCGCGCGCTGCGCTCCGAGGGCGATTCGAGCGCGCCGAGCGCCTCATCGCGCGCGCGCACCAGCGCTACGCATGCCTCGGGGCCATCACCAAGGTAGTACGTCAGATCGGCGAACGTGCGCTCCGCAACGTCGGGCGTCGGCACGACGACGAACGTCGTGCCGCCGAGCGCGCCGTGCATGCCGGCCAGCAAGTACGGCCGTGCCGCCGCCGTCGTCTCGTGCAGCGCGAACGCGAGCCCGCGTTCCGATGGCGTGCGCAAGCGCTCGATCAGCTCCGCCAGCGGCCTGCTGCTCGAGGAAAGGGCACGGACGAACGAGGGCGCGAGGGTCGAGGTGGGATCGGACACGGCTCTCAACTGTAGCACATCCGCCCAGCGTGCGCTACTCAGGCAAAGACGGCCAAGAATTGATCGCGCATGATGGTATAGCACTCGCACGAGGCGATCGTGAGTGCGACGTAATCGCGCACTTCGATATGGCCGCGGCTATAGCGGATCGTGCCCGCGCGTTGCAGCTCGCCCGCGGCGTCGGTGACCGACGCGCGTCGCGCGCCCAGCATGCGCGCGAGAAATTCTTGCGTGAGCTCGAAGCTATCGCTGCCCGCGCGCTCGCGGCTGGAGAGCAGCCAGCGTGCCGTGCGCTGCGGGAGCGAATGCAGCGCGTTGCACGCCGCCGATTGTGCTAGGACGTTGATCGTCGCTTGCGCGTAACGCAACAGCAGTCGATGCAGTTCGGGCGCTGCACCGCTCGCGGTCAAAGAATGCAACAGGCTACCGTCGACGCGGAGTGCGCGCCCGGTGAGTTGGCACAGCGCGCGCCCGCGCAAGGGTTGCGCACCGAGCGCGATTTGGAGGCCGAGCATGCCCTCGCGCCCGATGCAGCCGTACTCGCACTCATCGCCGTTGGCCATCTCGGCGATCATCGAGACGATGCACGTCAGCGGAAAATAAACGGCTTCGCCCGGCTCGCCGTCGGCAAAGAGCAGTTGGTTGGCGCTGAGCACGACGTCGTCCGCGCCGGGCTCCAGCATCGCCCACTCCCGCGCGGGCAAGTGCCGCAACAGGTCGTTGGCTTGGTGGTCCACCTCGTGCGGTTACCGCTCCAAGCGTACCGTTACCTGGACCGTCGTGCTCCGGCTATCCCCGGTTTGCGCCGTGACCGTGAGCCTATAGCTGCGGTTGAGAAAGAAGAACGGAACTTCGCTGGGTACGAGCCCGCTCACGAAGAACTTGCCCGGCCCATTGGGCGGGAGTGCGTACGTTTGTCCAAGCGTTGAGACGAGCAGGCTCGTGACATCGGGCGAAGTCAGCACGCGCACGACGTACGGCCCGCCGGGATGCAGCGTCTGATCGCTGAGTGCGATCTCGGCGATCGTCGGGGAGCCGGGCGCCGGGGGTGGCGGCGTGAGGACGTAGTGGAACGGGCCGGGTGCCGGCGGGACGGCCGGGATCTCGGCCTGCGGAGGCGTGGCCGGAGCGGCGTGCAGCGCGGGCGCACTCGGGCTCGGTTCGGGGGCCGGCTCCTTCGGCGCGTGGCTGCAGGCCGCGAGCACGAGCAGCACGGCGATGAGGGCGATGGAGCGCATGCGGCGGGCTTCGCGCCCCGCGGGCGCAAACCCAAGCGGGATGACGGCGAGTTGGGTTCGGCAGGCCTTGGATGCCAAGCGTGAGGGCGAGGCGCTGCCGGCGGCGACCTGGGACCGGCTGATCGACGGCTACGTCGCCGGCACGGTCGACGACGTCGCGATTGCCGCGCTGCTGATGGCCTGCGCCATCCGCGGCCTGAGCGGCCCCGAGACCTACGCCCTGACTGCGGCGATGATCCGTTCGGGCGATACGATCCGCTTCGACGGCGTCGCGGTCGACAAGCACTCGACCGGCGGCGTCGGCGATAGCGTCTCGCTGATCGTCGTGCCGATCGTCGCGGCCTGCGGCGTGCGCGTCGCGAAACTCTCCGGCCACGCGCTCGGACACACCGGCGGCACGCTCGACAAGCTCGCCGCGATCCCCGGCGTGCGCACCGATCTCGCCCCCGGCGTCTTTCGCGCGCAGGTCGAGCGCATCGGCTGTGCGATCGCCGCGCAGAGCGATCGCCTCGTCCCGGCCGACCAGCGTCTCTACGACCTGCGCGACCGCACCGGCACCGTGCCCAGCATCGGCCTGATCGCGGCCTCGATCGTCTCGAAAAAGATCGCGGGCGGCGCGTCGGCGATCGTCTTCGACGTCAAGACCGGCAACGGCGCGTTCATGGCAACGCTCGCGCAAGCGCGCGAACTCGCGACCGAAATGGTCGCGCTCACCGCGCGCTTCGGCCGGCGCGCCTCGGCGCTGATCACCGATATGAACGAACCGCTCGGGCCGTCGATCGGCCGCGCGGCGGAGGCGATCGAAGCGCGCGAGTTCCTCGCCGGACGCTCGCGCGACCGCCGCCTGGGCGAAGTCGTACGCCTGATCGCGGCCGAAATGCTGCGCGTCGGCGGCGCGCCCGACGCTGCCGAGGCCCGCGTCGACGGCGCCCTCGCGAGCGGCGCCGCGTACGCGAAGTTCGTCGAGCTGATCGAAGCCCAGGGCGGCACGCGCGCGGCCTTCGAGGCGCTGCGCCCCGCGTCGCCAAGCGCCGTCGCCCGCGCGCCGCGCGACGGGTACGTCGCCGCCGTCGACGCCGTAGCGCTGGGCGACGCGGCGCGGGACGCCGGCGACGCCTACGGGGCAGGCGCCGGGATCGTGGTGCGGGCGCGGGTCGGCGACGCGGTCCGCGCGGGCGACGAACTGGCGGAATTGGCCGGAGCGGGGGCCGACGCCGCCGCGCTCGAGCGAGCCTTCACCCTCGCGACCGAGCCCGTCGGACGCCCGCCGCTGCTTCTCGATGTGATCCGGGATGCCGATCTCACGGTGCCGTCGAAGGCGGCGCGAGCATGAACGGGACGCGAACGGGCCGCACGATCGTCACCGGCGCTGCCGGATTGATCGGCAGCGCGCTGGTGTGGGAACTCAATCGGCGCGGTATCGACGACGCTATTTTGGTCGACCGCCTAGCGCGCACCGAGAAGTGGCGCCACCTCGTGCCGTTGCGCTTCGCGGAGTATCTCGAAGCCGAGGAGTTCTATCCGCGCATCGCCGAGCGCCCCGATGCGTTCGGCCCGATCGCCGAGGTCTACCATCTCGGCGCGTGCTCGGCCACGACCGAACGCGACGCCACCTACCTGATCGCCAACAACTACCGCACGACGCAAGACCTCGCACTCTGGGCGCTCGGCCGCAACGCGCGCTTCATCTACGCCTCGTCGGCGGCTACGTACGGCGCGCGCGAGACCGACCTGCGCGAGGATCTCGAACCGCACAGCCTCGCGCCGCTCAACATGTACGGCTATTCAAAGCATCTCTTCGATCTGTGGGCGCGCCGCGAAGGCCTGCTCGACAAAATCGTCGGGCTGAAGTTCTTCAACGTGTACGGCCCCAACGAAGACCACAAGGGCGACATGCGCAGCGTCGTCGCCAAGGCCTACGAGCAGATCACGGCCGACGGCACGGTGAAGCTCTTCGAGAGCTACCGGCCCGGCATGGCCGACGGCGAGCAAACGCGCGACTTCCTCTACGTCAAAGACGCGGTCAACGCGACCTTGCATCTTGGCCGCTCGCCACACGCGGCGGGGCTTTACAATATCGGCGCCGGCGTCGCGCGCACGTGGAACGATCTCGCCGGCGCGATCTTCACCGCGCTCGGCCGGCCCAAGCACATCACCTACGTTCCGATGCCCGACGTGCTGCGCGGCAAATACCAGTACCGCACCGAGGCGACGATCGACCGCCTGCGCGCGAGCGGCTACGACGCGCCGTTCGCGACCCTCGAAGAAGGCGTCTGGGATTACGTGCGGCGCTATCTCGTCCCGGGCGTAACGCTCGGCGCCGAGCGTCCGGCCGAGGAGCTCAGCGCTCCGCGTTCGTGAGTTCGGCGACCGGCGCGGGTTCGGCCCGCGCGATCTGCGCGATCAGATACAGCGGGCGGGCCTTGATCTCTTCGTAGATCCGCCCGACGTATTCGCCCAAAATGCCGATCCCGATCAACTGCACGCCGCCGAGGAACAGGATCGCGAAAATCGTCGACGTGTAGCCCGGCACGTTGTAGCCGGTGAAGATGCGCACGCCGATCTCGACCAGGGCGACGACGAACGCGATGCCCGAGACGCCGAAGCCGAAGTACGACGCGAAGCGCAGCGGCACGTCGCTGAACGACGTGATGCCGTCGATCGCAAAGCGCAGCATCTTGGAAAACGGATACTTCGTCGTGCCCGAAAAGCGCGGATCGCGATCGTACTCGATCGCGGTCTGCTCGAAGCCGACCCACGATACGAGCCCGCGGATGAAGCGATGCCGCTCGCGGATCGCCTTGAGCGCGTCGACGACGCGCCGCGACATCAGCCGGAAATCGCCGGTGTCGACCGGGATCGCGACTTTGGTGAGCCGGCGCGTGGTGCGGTAGAAGAACCGCGCCGTCCAGACTTTGAAGGCGCTCTCACCGCGGCGGCTGCGCCGCACCGCATACACCACGTCGAAGCCGGCCTGCCAGCGTTCGACCATCGCGGGAATCAGTTCGGGCGGGTCTTGCAGATCGGCATCGATCAACACCACGGCGTCCCCGCGCGCCGTATCGAGCCCGGCGGTCGCCGCAAGCTGGTGCCCAAAATTACGCGAGAGCCGCACCACGACGATGCGCGGATCGATCCGCGCCGCCGCCAGCAGCAGTTCGGCCGTCCGATCCGTGCTCCCATCGTCGACAAGCACTAATTCATACCCGTCGATCCCCGGCGTAGCGTCCGCCGCGGCGCGGAGCCGCCGCACGAGTTCGGCAACATTGCCCTCCTCGTTATACAGCGGCGCCACAACGCTAAGAGTCGACACCCCGCCGTCCTTCCGCCCCACCGCCCCCCTGTCATCCCGAGCGCAGCGCGTATGCGCGGAGTCGAGGGACAGCGACAATCGCGAACCTCGCCGAACGCCGCGCCGCGAAAGGATGGAGCGCCTCTCCTGCGGAGAGCCGCTCCCGCGTTAAAAAATAGAGCGAAACGCCCCCTGTCATCCCGAGCGTAGCGCCGCAGCGCGGA
>Ga0302283_1003323_pt1 | contig 12486 bp, 9 predicted proteins | sample III_Fen_E1_4_FD_198770 | JGI IMG/M metagenome (GOLD analysis project Ga0302283, IMG submission 198770) | Peat permafrost microbial communities from Stordalen Mire near Abisko, Sweden - III_Fen_E1_4 | ecosystem: Environmental > Terrestrial > Soil > Wetlands > Permafrost | place: Sweden: Abisko...
AAGGCTGACGACCCCCGCGTGCGTCTCGAGAGCGACGCCTCGGGCGGCGAGCTCCACGTCCGTGCGGACGCCGTGGGCGACGACGGCCGAACACAGACGTTCCGCCGGCTGACGGTCCACGTCGCGGGCCCGGACGGCTTCGCGCGTGACGTGGCGCTCGAGGCGGTGGGCGCGGGCAGGTACGCGGCGAGCGTACCCCTCGCGCGTCCGGGGGTCTACGTCGCGACGGCGAAGGACGAGATGTCGGGCGAGGCCGTGGGCACGACGGGCGCCGTCCTCACGGCGGGGGAGGAGCTACGGCCGACGGGCAGCGATCGCGCCCTCCTCACCCGCATCGCCGCGATGACCGGAGGAAAGACCCGCGACACGCTGGCCGGTCTGTTCGACGATCGGCAGAGCCGGAGGTTCGCGTACACGCCGCTCACGTCCCCGCTCGTGCTCTTCGCGGCCGTCGCGATGGTGCTCGGTGTCGGCGCCCGGCGCCTCGGCGTGCCCTCCTTCGTGGCGCGGGCCCTCGCCGCGGCGCGAGCGCTCCCGAGCCGCAGGGACCGTCATACCCGCGAGGCCGCCGCCTCGGCTGCGCGAAGGGCGGCCCGCGCCGTCGAGCAGGAGCGCGTGAACGCCGCGCTCCTCGCGAGCAAGCACCGCGCGGCTACGCAGGGTAGCGCTCCGGTGCTGGGGCCCGGCGTCCTCGGCGGCGCGCGCCCGGCGGGGGACAAGCCGGCGTTCGGCCCCACGCCACCCGCCGCCGCGCCGCCGAACGAGCCCGCACCCGTTCAGCCCGCGACGCGGCCGCTCACCGTGGCCGAGCGCCTCGCGCAGAAGCGACGCGAGCGGCGGTAGGGTGCCGTGATGCAGATCACCGCCCGCCCATGACGAAGACGAGCGCGAGCCCGCCTCCGAGGAGAAGAGCCGCGACGCAGACCAGGACGGGCAACACCCACGGGCGCCCCCTGGGGACGCCCATCGGGGGCGAGGAGGACTCGTACTGGGCGCGGCGCGAAGCCTCGAAGGCCTGATCGAGCCCCTGCTGTGCGTCCGCGCTCCCAGCGGACGGGCCCGCGGGCGGTGATGCGAAAGGATCGGCCTCCGCGGCGATGGGGGCGGCCGGGACGGGCTTCGGCTGCATGACGCGCGGACGAGCCTCTGCGCAGCGCGCGGCGAGCTCGCCGATCGGCGTCGTGGCCCACGCCTTGTGGTCCCCTTCGAGCCCGTACGCGCGGCCCACGGCGTCCGCTAGGTCGCCCACGCTCTTCGTGCGAATGTTCTGGTTCTTGGCGAGCCCCTCTTCGATCACGTCGTCGAGCGTCGGGGGAGGGGGCAGCGCGGCGTTCTTGCCACGGACGCTCGGGGGGATGGGATCCTTGGTCAGGATGGAGAGGAGGATCGACGGCCCGTTCGTGCCCTCGAAGGGCACGCCACCCGCGAGACACTCGTAGGTGATGGCGGCGAGCGCGAAGACGTCGGCCCGCGCGTCGAGCGTGTCGAGGCCCTGCGCTTGCTCGGGGGCCATGTAGTAGGGCGAGCCGATCGTCGTGCCGAGCACGGTGAGCTTCTTCGCGTCCTTGTTCTTGTCCTTCACACTCCCGAAATCCAGCAGCTTGACGATGTCCCCGTCGCGCGTGCCGCACAGGAAGATGTTGTCGGGCTTGAGATCGCGGTGGACGACCTGACGGGCGTGCGCCTCGTCGAGACCGAGCGCGATCTGGGACAGCATCCGGATGACGCGCTCGGGAGGCAGCGTCTTCTCCCGCTTCAGGACGATGCGCAGCTCCTCGCCGTCGAGAAACTCCATGACGAGCAGCCACGCGCCGGTCTCGTCGCGCTGGAAGTCCTTCACGTTGACGATGTAGTCGTGAGGCAGGTTCGCGCTGATCTCGTACTCGCGCTTGAACCGCTCGAGCGATACCTCGTCCTTCGCGACGTCGTTGTGGAGGACCTTCACGGCGACGCGCGTGTCGGTGCTCTTGTCCACGCCCTCGTAGACGCGCCCCATCCCTCCGTCCGCGACCACCCGCCGGATCTCGTACCGGTCCGACAGCCGCTTGCCGATGCGCGGATCGTCGTCGTTCTTCGCGATCGGCACCATGCTCGTGAACACGAGCGAAGTCCCGTCCTGCGCACAGAACCCAGCGTCGTTCGGATAAACGCGCTGGCACTGCGGACAGCTCTTCATCGCGCCCTCATCCTAGCGGACCACCAATCTAGAGGTGTGGTGGTTTTCGTCGAGGGCAAGCGGTGGCTAGGAAGGCGAGGAGCCGTACTTCTGTACGGTGACGAGCCTGACGACGCGCCGATTTCGCGTCCGGCGCCGCCATCGGCGAAAAACACCGCACCCTTCTAGTGGGAGGGGGGAGTGGGGGGGGAGAAGTAGATGATGCGGAAGCACGAGGGGCACTGATCGATCATCGGCTCGCGGCGCAGCCGGTGGAACAGCTGCGGCGGCAGAGACATGTTGCAAGCCTTGCATGTCCCGTCGGACGTCTGGGCGATGCCCACGCCCTTCTTCTGCCGGAGCATGTCGTAGCGGCGGTAGAGCGCGGGGGGGAGACGCTTCGAGATGGCGTCGCGCGCGGTCTGCTTCACCTTGCGCTGGGCCTCGATGCCGCCCACCTTCGAGTTGATGTCGCCCTCGCTGGCGCCCAGCTCGTCGCGCAGCTTCTTGGCCTCGGACTCGCCGGCTTCCACCTGAATCCGGACGGCGTCGCTCTCCGCGGTGAGCTTGGTGATCTCCTCCTCGCGGTCGCGCACGAGCTTCCGGAGCTCCTCGAGCTCTCGCTGCGCGGCGTTCGTCTCGCGTTCCGTCCGGGAGCGGTTCAGCTTCTCGCGCGAGTGCTCGAGCTGCTGCATCATCGTCCGGACGTCGACGTGGAGCTCGCCCCGCGTCTTCTCGACGGCCGCCACCTGCGCGGAGTCCGTCTTGAGCTTGTCCTCTATTTTCTTGAGGCTCGCCTTGAGCGTCGAGAGCGTCGCCCGCTCCGCTCCCAGCTGCTCGTCGATTGTCTTCAGCTCGGCGTCGACCGCCGCAAGTTCTTCAAGGGTGCGAATCTGCTCCGGGATGCTCAACGCGACACTCCGTTCAATGTAGACCTTGCAACGACCGTCGTGGGCCCACCTGGGTTCGAACCAGGAACAGCCCGGTTATGAGCCGGGGGCTCTGACCGATTGAGCTATGGGCCCCGGGCAGGAAAGACACGGGCCGAAACGTAGTCGAAGCGGCCCTTCGAGGGAAGGGGTCAGGGGCCATACCCTTCAGTTAGCGGAGCGGTCTTCCTCGCCGGGAGCCGTTCGCCACCTCGCTCGAGCCCTTCCTTGCGAGCTCGGCCGCGCGTCCGGCGGGGACTAGTACGGCCGGCCAGAACTTCGTTCCGGGTTCCGCTCGGCTTCGCCGAGCCCGGCTGTACTAGCCCTGTCCAGTTCACGGGGGCTCTCGCCCCCCTGCTCGCTACGCCCGCATTCCCCCCAGAATCGGCTCCCGCCGATTCGCTAGTACGGCCGGACAGCCATTCCGGCACGAACTCATGGCCGGCCGTACTAGCGAGCGCAGGCGAAGGCCCGCAGCGGACCCGGCTCGGCGCCCAGGTGCTCCCCGGGGAAGGCCGCGAGGAGCTGGGAGGATGCGGGCAGGATGCCGAGGGGCCGGGCGTCGTCGAGCGACGTCTCGGCGGTGGCGAAGCTGGAGCCCGCCTCGCCTAGCGGTAGCAGCCTCGCATGCTCGTTCGTGTCGGCGTAGACGAGCCACGGCCCCACGATGTCGGGCGCGCCGCGGCCCGCGCCGCCGGCCACGAGGACGACGGGGGGATCGGCGCCGTCGGAGCGCACCGTGATCCGGAGAAGGCGGCCGCCGGCGCCCTCCTCGGCCTCCTCCTCGTCCCGAACGTAGATGTCGAGCTGGGCCGCCGGCGCCGAGGGGGACGCTGGCGCGGGAGTGAAGCCCGAGATGTGGCCGGTGGCGGAGGTCACCCGCCGGACGGGCCCGACGGGCTTGCCGGCCTCGTCCAGCGGCTCGACCTCGATCCAGCGGAACTCCCGTCCTTCGGCCGGTCCCTCGAGCTCGGCGGTCGCCGCGTCGCCGACGACGATCTGTGCGCGGTGGGCAATCCAGGCGACCCAGTATCCACCAGGTCGCGCCGCGAGCTGCGGCTCGTCCGCGTCGCTCGTGTCGGGCGAGACGACGTGCGCGGCCGAAGACCCCCCGTCCGCGCCCTCCGCGCGCGGGCCGTCCTCCAGGGACACCCGGGCCACCTCGATCACGCCGTGGTTGCCCGACGGAGCATCCTCGTCCCAGGCGACGAGCGCGGCCGCTGGGCTCGTGCTCGCCACGTCGAACGCGGCGGACTCGTCCAGCGCCTGCTCGATGCTCTGCACTCGCCTCGCCGTCGCCGTTGCGGACGCCCTGGCGCCGTCGATGCGGAAGAGACCGAGCGTCCGCGACGCGGTGGTGCCGCCGGCGTCCGCCGCGCTGCGGACGTAAGCTGCTGCGAAGAGCTGGCCACCGGCGACGAACGCCCTGGGAGGGGAGGCGTCGCCGAGCGCCGGGCCGAGGTCCACACGCACGGGCGCCGAGAGGTCCTCTGCGACGAGGGCGATCGCCGACGACGCGTGCGCGCCCTCCGATCGGAGCAGCCCGACCGCGAGCCCCGATGGTGTCGTCACGGCGCCGCCGATCACGACCTCGCTCGCCCCCTGCCCGAGCGCGACCCCTCCCATGCGCGCCATCTTGCAGCGCGCCGCGAGCGTGGTGGCCCCGGCCTCGCTCGCCGAGGCGTCTCCGCTCACCTGGGCGAGGACCGGCGCGCGGTGGCAGCCGCCGAGCGCGGCCAGGAGAAGAGCCCCGAGGGCCCGAGCCACGTTCATGGGTCCAGAAACCCGTCGATGACCTCGAGCGCCAGCTCGTGGCGCTCGAGCGGAGGCATGATGTACGCGCCCGCGATGCGGTGGCGGACTGCCTCGAGCATGGAGCGGGCGATGGCGACGCCCTCCTTGCGGCCCGAGGCGCCGCTCCCCGCCTTGCGCATGCGCTCGCGCACGGCCTCCGGCACCTGCATGCCGGGCACCTCGTTGTGCAGAAACTCCGCGTTACGGTGGCTCGCGAGCGGCAGGAGGCCGACCAGCACGGGCAGCCCCAGCGGCTCCACATCGTCGAGGAAGCGGGTGAGCACGGCCGGATCGTAGACGGGCTGGGTCATCACCATCTCGGCGCCTGCGGCCTTCTTCAGGCGGAGCCGCTCCATCTCGCGCGGGTAGTTGAGCGCCGCCGGCTCCGCGCCGGTGCCCAGGAGAAAGCTCGTCACCGCGCCGAGCGGCTTGCCGCCGGGATCGATGCCGTGGTTCAGGCGGAGCGCGAGCTTCAGGATGCCGATCGAGTCCAGATCGTAGACGGGCGTGGCGTCCTGGAAGTCGCCCATCTTGGGCGGGTCCCCGGTGATGATGACGAGGTTGCGGAGGCCGAGATCGTGGGCGCCGAGGAGGTGCGCGAGCGTGGCGAGCAGGTTCCGATCGCGGCCGCAGACGTGGAGGATGGTCTCGATCCCGACCTCGCGCTGGATGCGCACGGCCATCGCGAGGTTGCTCATCCGCGCCTGGGCGCGCGCGCCGTCGGCGATGTTGATCACGTCCACGCCGCCGGCCTTGAGCATCTTGGCGGCGGCGACGGCCTTCGCGGGGTTCAGCCCGACGGGCGGGTTTACCTCGACGGACACGACGAAGCGCTTGCCGAGCTTGGCCGCGAGCGCGCTCTTCGCCTCGCGCGGCACGGGCAGGGGCCCGTCCATTGGCGGAGGGGCCTCCGACCAGTTGTCCCCGCGGATCTCGGCCTCGGAGACCGGCTCCCGCTCTCCCGTCGCCTGCGCCATCCGCGCGGCGGCGGCGATGCGCTTGATGTGCTCGGGCGTCGTGCCGCAGCAGCCGCCGATCATCTTCACGCCGAGCTTGAACATCCGCCGCGCGTAGAGCCCGAAGTACTCGGGCGTCGACACGTAGACCATCCGCTCGTCGACCCGCCGGGGGAGGCCGGCGTTCGGGACCGCGCACACAGGCAGCCCCGTCGCGAGCATCGGCTCCACCGCCGCCATGACGTTCATGGGGCCGTCGGAGCAGTTGACGCCGATGACGTCGGCGCCCCACTCCTTCATGAGGCTCGCGATCTTCGCGGCCGGTGTCCCGTCCGCCATGCAGCCGTGCTCGTCCACGGACACCGAGGCGATGATGGGCGTCCTTTCCGCCCCCGGGCTCCTCGACGCGCCCTCGCCTGCTGCGAGGGCGGCGGCCTCGATGGCGACGCGGAGCTCCCCCGTCTGGCGCATCGTCTCGATGTAGAGCGCGTCGACCTGCCCCTCGACGAGGGCGCGCGCCTGCTCGAGGAGAGCGGCCTTCACCCGCGCGAGGTCGTCGGCGCTCGCCTCGCCGAGGAAGTAGCCGCTCGGCCCGATGGCCCCCGCGACGTACGCGCGGGCCCCTGCCGCCGCCCGCGCGATGCTCACTCCCGCGAGGTTGAGCTCCCGGACGCGCCCCTGGAGGCCGTGCTTCTCGAGGCGGATGGCGTTGGCGCCGAAGGTGTTGGTCTCCACCACGTTCGCGCCGGCCCGCAGGTAGTCCTCGTGGACCTTGGTGACGACCTCGGGCCGGGTGATGCAGAGCTCCTCGAAGCAGGCCGTGTAGAGGACGCCTCGCTCGTACAGCTGCGTCCCCATGGCCCCGTCGACGACCAGCACGTCCGTTCGCAGGGCGTCGAGCAGGGGCTTCTTGCTCTTCTCTTCATGAGGCGGCGCGGGCGCAGGCATGCGCGCATCCTAGCGCGCATCCTGGCGCCCGCGCGATTGCGGGGCCGATTCGAGCTCAGCGAGCAGCTTCGCTCGGGTCGAAGAGCCAGTTGTAGAGAGACGTCGTCCAGGTCGACGTCTTCGCCTTGTGGTGCGGGTGGCGATCCTGGCCCTGGCTGGAGGAGTTGTCCTGCGCGGCGCCGTTGTCCTGCGTGGACGTGTTGTCCTGCGAGCCCGTGTTGTTGTTGGTCTGGGTGCCGGTGTTGTCCTGCGTACCGGCCTTGTCCTGGGTGCCGGTGTTGTCCTGGGTTCCGGCCTTGTCCTGGGTGCCGGTGTTGTCCTGCGTACCGGCCTTGTCCTGGGTGCCGGTGTTGTCCTGCGTACCGGCCTTGTCCTGGGTGCCGGTGTTGTCCTGGGTTCCGGCCTTGTCCTGGGTGCCGGCGTTGTCCTGGGTTCCGGTCTTGTCCTGGGTGCCCGTGTTGTCGCCGCTCGGCTGCCCGGACTGGCTCGGCGACGTGGGCGTCGCGACGACGCCACCGGGGGTCGTGTCCGTCGTGTCGCTGGTCGGCGTCGCCGTGCTGGAGGCGCTGGACGTGCTGCTCGAAGGAGTGGTGGCCGGCGAATCGGTGCTGGTCGAGGGCGTGGTCACATCGCCGTTCTGCGGGTTGACGGAGAGATCGCTGTTCGGGTTGCTGCACGACGGGCAGCTGTTGCTCGGCAGCGCGTCAATCTGCTGGTTGGTGGGCGCGGCCGCCTGGTCGCCGGAGTTGTCCGTCGGGGGGGTCGAGCCCGTATCGGTGCCAGAGCCGGAGCCGGAGCCCGTGTCGGAGCCGGAGCCGGAGCCCGTATCGGTACCGGAGCCCGAGCCCGTATCGGTACCGGAGCCGGAGCCCGAGCCGGTATCGGTACCGGAGCCGGAGCCCGAGCCCGTGTCAGTACCGGAGCCGGAGCCCGAGCCCATGTCGGTACCGGAGCCGGAGCCCGAGCCCATGTCGGTACCGGAGCCGGAGCCCGAGCCGGAGGACGAGCCAGAGCCCGACCCGGAGCCCATCATCGTGTTGTTCGGGCACGCGCTGCCGGTGCAGGTCATCGTCGAAGTGGTCGTGGTGGTCGTCGTCACGCCCGTCATGGCGTTCTGTACGACCTGCGTAGTCGTCGTCGTCATCGTCATCGTCGGCGCGGGCGGCGTCGTCGGCATGGCCGCGGCGGCCGTCTCCTGAGCGTTGGCCTGCACCGCCGCGCCCGCGGCGCCCGCGGCGCCCACTTCGAGCGCGATGCCGACGGCCGTGCCGACGGGAGGGAAGGCCATGGCGACGGCGCCGGCGCCCCAGAGCCCGGCCGAGACGTAGCCCCAGGTCGTGGAGCTCCAGCCGAAGAGGCTGTCCGTGTGGACCATGAAGCCGAGGTCGAGCGCCGCGCCGGGCTGAGGAGCGATATGGGTGCTCTGACTGGAGAGCCCGGCCAGCGCTCCCGAGGCGCCCTGCGCCTGCTGGAAGTCGTACGCCGCGTACATCGCGAACTGCTGGTGGTTGTCGGAGAGCTGACCGTCGATCGTGGTCGTCCCGGCCCACATGCGGACGGCCTCGTTCGTCCCGTCGAGCATCATGACGCGCAGGTGGGCGGGGGCCGTCGGTGTCTCCTTGAACCAGGCGACCTGGTAGCCGCCCACGGCGTTCTCGTCCGCGTCGTAGCCGGTGACGACGATCTGCGAGCGGCCCATGAACATGCGCCAGTTCACGATGCCGTACTTCTTGGTGGTCCACGCGGTCGCGGGAACGGTCGGCAGGATCGCGGCCGGCTGGGAGAAGCCCGCTGCCTCGTGGTGCGGCGCGCATCCGACGTCGGCTCCGGCGATTCCCAGACCAAGGGCCAGTGACGCGACCGCAACTCCCAGCTTCCATCGACGCATGGTGCAACCTCCGTCGAGACGTCATCGCAAGGTCGGGGCCAGGTGCTGGAGGCTGCTCGATTTGGTCACTTCCTGGTGCATGGACGGCGATCCCGCGGGAACGGCCGTAAATTTCGAGTCGCAGGCGACGAACTCCCACCTTTCTTCCGTTGATTCGTTTGTCCATCCCCCCCGATTCTTCCTTCCTTCACCCGAAGGGGCGACAGGGCGCACTCCCCTAACCCAAAGAGACGACACGGATTCTGGTCGCCTCGGTACTGGTGCCGATGGAGGCCTCTCTTCTCCCTCGCTGCAGTGGCGGGGCCGCCGGCTGGGACGGGGGCGGCGACTTCGGGTAAGCAGACGCCATGGCGCTCCTGGACGATCTCGCGGCCGCGCTCCCCGGTCTCCGGGTCAGCGCCGACCCGGCCGACCGCGTCGCCTACGCCCGTGACCTCTGGCCTCGTCACCACCTGGCTGTGCGCGCGGGCAACGTCGCGGAGCACAAGCCGGGCGTCGTCGTGTGGCCGTCGAGCACAGAGCAGGTCGCCGCGCTCGTGCGGTGGGCCGCTCCGCGCGGTACGGCGCTCGTGCCCTTCGGCGCCGGCAGCGGCGTGTGCGCGGGTGTCCTGCCGCGCGAGGACGTGGTGGTCGTCGATCTGAAGCGGATGGCGCGCTGGCGGAGGCTCGACGAGGGCGCGCCCTCTCTCGACGTCGAGGCGGGGCAGATGGGGGTGCCCCTGGAGGAGGAGCTCGGCCGCCGCGGTCTCACGCTCGGCCACTTCCCCTCGTCCATCCTCTGCAGCACCGTCGGCGGGTGGGTCGCGGCCCGGAGCGCGGGGCAGTGCTCGGGCTACTACGGCAAGATCGAGGACATGATCGTGGCGCTCGAGTGCGTGACAGGGACGGGGGAGATCCTCCAGCTCCATCGCCGCGCCCACGGGCCTGACCTGGTGCCGTTCGTCATCGGCAGCGAGGGGACGCTCGCGGTCGTGACGTCGGCGACGTTGCGCCTCCACCCGGCCCCGACCGAGCGCGCGTACTCCGCGTGGACCTTTCCGTCGACCAGGAGCGGCTGGGAAGCGATGCGCACGCTCTTTCAGGCGGGCCTTCGTCCGGCGGTGAGCCGCCTCTACGATCCCTTCGACGCCATGCTCGCCCGGATGGGCGCCGTGAAGCGCCCGAAGAAGACCCGCGACGCCGGCGCGGCGGAGGACGGCCACGATCCCGGTCGCGGCGCGGCGGTGCTCCGCACCGTGCTCCGCCGCCCGGGGGTGCTGAACGCGCTCGTCGACGGCGTGGGCTCGCGGGCGCTCGGCGGCGCGCTGCTCGTCCTGATCTTCGAGGGCCACGGCGATGGGCCGGCCGCGGACTCGCTCGAGGCGCGCGCGATACTCGAGCGACTCGGCGCCAAGGCCGAGGGCGAGGCGCCTGCGCGCCGCTGGCTCGCGCACCGGTACGCGGTCAGCTACCGGCAGGCCCCCGTCTTCGCTGCCGGTGCGTTCTCCGACACGATGGAGGTGGCGGCGAGCTGGACGAACCTCGAGGCCCTCTACGAAGGCGTGCGGTGCGCGCTCGGCGAGCACGTGTTCGTGATGGCGCACCTGAGCCACGCCTACCCCGACGGCTGCTGCATCTACTTCTCGTTCGCCGGGAGCGCGGCGGGGAGCGGGGCCCGCAAGGACGGATGGGACCAGGCATGCGAGGAGCGCTACGACCGCGCGTGGCAGGCGGCGCTCGCCGCCGCGATCGCCGCAGGCGGGACGCTCGCGCACCACCACGGCGTCGGCCGGTCGAAGGCTCCGCGCCTGGGGACCGAGCTCGGCGTGGGCATCGACGTCGTGCGCGCGATGAAGCGCGCGTTCGACCCGCACGGGATCCTGAACCCGGGCAACCTCCTGCCGCCACCGAGCCCCGAGCCGTACCGCGTGGACGCGTCGCCGTGAAGCGCCGAAGGAGCGAGGTCGTGAGCATCCGAGTCGATCGCGTGAGCCTGCTCGCCGACGCGCCGGGAGACGCGACGCTCGCCGAGGTGGAGGCGACGCTCGAGCCGATGGGGCTGACGCTTGGGCTCGATCGGGCGGCGTGGGACGGCGTGGCGGCGCTCGGGGTGGGGGAGTGGCTCGCGGGTGGAGCGAAGGGGGCGCGCGACGCGTGGCTCGACCCCGCCGATCACCTCGTCGCCGGGCTCGAGGCCGAGCTCGTGACGGGCCGCACGCTCGTCGTGCGCCCCGCGCCGCGACGGTCGACGGGCCCCGATCTCGTCGCGCTCGTCGTCGGCGCGGGCGGACGCTTCGCGACGGCGCGCCGCGCCTGGCTTCGGGTGCACGAGAAGGCCGCGCGGATCCCGGCAACGTCGCCGTTCACGGCGGAGAGGGACCCGCCGGTGACCGAGCCCGAGGAGCGCATGCTCGCGGCGATCCTGCGGGAGATGGTCGCGACGTAGGCCAGCGCGGACTACCCGCCGCTGCCTCCGGCGCCGTCTGACCCGCACGGGATGCCACCGTCCGGGAGGAACACGGAGCCATCCGGCGAGGAGCAGTTGGTCACGGGGATGAAGGAGCCGCCGTCGTCGCAGAGGCTGGCGGAGCCGCACGCGCAGAAGGCCCCCGCGCCCGGCCAGCCCGACGTGGCCTCGCAATAGGGCATCCCGGCAGCGGCCGTGCACGAGGACGAGGTGCTGAGGCCCGCAGCGGAGGCGAGCTTCGCCGTCGTGAACTGGCACTCGCACCCACCGCCGTTGCCGGGGCCGCACGCGATCTGGAGCGGCTCCGAGGAGCCCCCGCAGGCGCCGACGATGAGGACGGCTGCCCAGGTCGAGAAGAAGAGGACCGGTCGGGGGCGGAGCTTCATGGCTGGACGGAAGTGCTATCCGGGATGGCCCCGGGGCTCCAGCGTCGCGATGGATTCGAGTCGACGGGGGCAGAGTCGAATCCGTCGTCGCGTGGCTCGGGCCAGCCGGCAAGCGGAAGTACCCGCGCGGCGCGATATACACACTACGCCGGAGGTCGTGCCCTGTTGCCCGCGAGCCAGCGACAGGTCGCCGGCCCGCCGAGCGGGGTGTCTACCGACCGCGCCAGAGCCTCTGCGCCTTCGCGAGTCTCCGCACGAGAGCCTTGCGCTCGAGGCCCAGCAGGCGGGCTGCGGCGCTCTGGTTACCCGCGCACACATGCATTGCATGCTTCACGGTGGCGGCCTCTGCAGCGTCGATCTTGTCCCCGAGGCTCTCGGGTAAGTCGGCGATCTCGCGTCCGATCCGTTCGAGGATGCTCGTCGTGTCGACCTTCTTGGCGGGCTTCTTCTGTGCCTGTTTCATGAGCTGGATGACCGTGATGTCGAGTTGGCGTGCCAGATCATCGAGGATGCGGATGCTGGGCTGGGCGAGCCCCTGTTCGATGCGGGCGAGCGCGGATGATTGGATGCCTGCCATCTTGGCGAGGCGCTCGAGCGAGATGCCCTTGTCGGTTCGTAGCTGGTGAATGAGCCCCCCGGCTGCGGCGGATATCGAGCGATTCATTTCCCTATAGTATCCGGCCCTTCGCGGCTCGTGTAGCGATGCTTTCGGCCCCCTCGAAAATTCTGAAAAAGTGATTCCAGGGGCAAGAGAGAGCGTGTGTTCGCGGGGGTTCCTCTGGTATAATGAAGTTGCCGCTGGGGACTGGCCAGGACGGGAGGCGTTTTTGCGGGCGCTGCTCTTGGAAGATAGGCCGGACGTTCGGAAGACTCTTGCGCGGAGCCTTCGCGCTGCTGCGTACCTCGACGTGCGCGAAGCGGGCACGCCGGAAGAGGCGCTCGCGCTCGTGAAGAACGAGCCGCTCGACATCCTGTTTCTCGACG